>Ga0126376_10001237_pt1 | contig 13660 bp, 13 predicted proteins | sample PanSoiMetPlot_15_FD_92760 | JGI IMG/M metagenome (GOLD analysis project Ga0126376, IMG submission 92760) | Tropical forest soil microbial communities from Panama - MetaG Plot_15 | ecosystem: Environmental > Terrestrial > Soil > Tropical forest > Bulk soil | place: Panama | collected 2016-02-17
CGCAGAGGCCGCTGAACCGGCCCCCGATGAAAGCACTGAATCTGTCGTGGCGGCGAGCTAAGCGATAATCCTTACTCATCGGTGAGCGCAGCCTTCAAGCGGACATCCGCCGGGCTGCGTTTTTCATTGAAGACAATTAATCTACGTATTCGGAGAAATTGGTAATCATGGCTGAAATTACAGCAGCAGCAGTCAAGCAACTGCGCGAGAAGACCGGAGCGGGAATGATGGAGTGCAAGAATGCACTCGTTGAAGCAGGTGGAAACGAAGAGAAAGCGGTAGACATTCTGCGCGAGCGTGGTCTCGCCTCGGCGAAGAAGCGCGAAGGCCGCATCGCCGCGGAAGGTATTGTTGGTTCATACATCCACATGGGCGGGAAAGTCGGCGTGCTCGTCGAGTTGAACTGTGAGACTGACTTCGTCGCGCGCGGCGAGGAGTTTCAGCAGCTCGTGAAAGACATTGCGATGCACATCGCGGCGGCTGAGCCGAGATATGTTTCGCGCGAAGAGGTCCCGGCCAACGTGCTCGAGAAAGAGCGCGAGATCGCACGGGCCCAGGCTAAAAACGATCCGAAGAATGCGAACAAGCCCGAGCAGGTGATCGAGAAGATCGTTGAAGGCCGGCTGAACAAGTTTTACGAAGAAACCGTGCTGCTCGATCAGCCGTTTGTGAAAGCGCCGGAGAAGACTGTCGGTGAATTGGTGACTGAGAAGGTTTCCAAGACCGGCGAGCGCATCGCGGTGCGCAGATTCACACGTTATAAGATGGGCGAAGGGCTCGAGAAACGCGCCGATGATTTCGGTGGCGAAGTGGCGTCAATGCTTCAATAGGCCCTATAGGATCAATAGGACCTATTCTTAATTCGATGACGACTGACACCTCCAATCTGGCCTATCGCCGAGTGCTGCTGAAAATCTCGGGCGAAGCGTTGATGGGCGAGCAGAATTACGGCATCGACGTCAACGTCGCTCGAAGTGTCGCCGAAGAGCTCAAAGCGATCCATCAGTTGGGAGTGCAGGTCGCGGTCGTCGTCGGTGGCGGCAACATCTTCCGCGGTGTTTCCAAAAGCGCCGGCAACATGGATCGCTCTTCAGCAGACTACATCGGCATGCTGGCAACCGTAATGAACGCTGTCGTGTTGCAGGACGCCCTCGAGAAGGTCGAGGTCCATACTCGCGTCATGTCGGCCATCGACATCCCGCAGTTGGCCGAACCATTCATTCGTCGCCGCGCGATCAGGCATCTGGAAAAAGACCGCATCGTCATCTTTGCTGCCGGCACGGGCAATCCGTACTTCACCACCGATTCGGCCGCTGCCCTGCGGGCGTTGGAGATCAAGGCTGATATCATCCTGAAGGCGACCAAAGTCGACGGCGTCTATTCCGCGGATCCGATGATCGATGCGGCCGCGGAACTCTTTACTGAGATCACGTACCACCAGGTGCTCGAACGACGTCTCGGTGTAATGGATGCGTCTGCGATCTCTTTGTGTATGGATAACAACCTGCCTATCATCGTCTTCAACATGAGAGCGCCCGGCAATATCCGTCGGGTAGTGACAGGCGAGCGGGGCGTGGGAACCAAGGTTGGTTAACTAATCACTTCATTGGAGTTGGCGAGATGAGTGAAAAGGACGTAATCAAGGAAACGCGACCACGAATGGAGACCGTTATCGAAGACTTCCGGCGCAAGCTTGCGACCATCCGCACCGGTCGCGCCGCCGTCAGCCTGCTCGACACGGTGATGGTTGATTACTACGGCACGATGACGCCGCTCAGCCAGATGGCCTCGGTACATGCACCGGAACCGCAGATGCTGACGGTGCAACCCTGGGATCAAACTCAGATTGCTGCCGTTGAGAAAGCGATTCGCGCCGCGGACCTCGGTTTGAATCCGTCGAACGACGGCAAACTCGTGCGCATTCCCATTCCGCCGTTGACGGAAGAGCGTCGCAGACAACTCGCCAAACAAGTTCACGACGTCGCCGAAGATCATCGCACCGCCGTCCGCAACCACCGCCGCGACGCCAACGATCGTCTAAAGAGGATGTTGAAGGACAAGACCATCTCCGAAGACGCCGAACGCGACGCCCTCGACGAAATCCAAAAACTCACCAACAACTACATCGGCAAAATCGACGAACTCTCGAAGAGCAAAGAGCAAGAGATTATGAGCGTTTAGTCCTGTTCTGACGTGAAGGTTAAAGAAGTTATCCAATTACTCGAGCAAGATGGCTGGTATTTAACCAGGACTAAAGGCAGTCACCGTCAGTTCAAACACCAGCATAAACTTGGGACTGTTACCGTGGCCGGAAAAGAAAGCCTTGACGTCCCGCCCGGAACTTTGAATAGTATTCTGAAGCAGGCTGGACTGAAATAGCGAGGTTAAATATGAAATACGCAGTCATTGTTGAAAAAGGTGAGAACAGCTTCGGGGCACACGTTCCGGATCTACCCGGCTGTGTGGCTGTCGCTGAGACGAAAGATGAAGTATTGGAATTAATTCAAGAGGCGATTGAGTTTCACTTGGAAGGCTTACGCGAGGACGGTCAATCCATCCCCCCGCCTTCGTCAGTCGTCGAGTATGTCGAAGTGCGCGCCGCATAGGCTGACGTCAACGATCAGAGTAAAAATCAAGAGGCACAAAAGAAAAATCTTTTGTGCCTTTTGTGCTTTTTTGTGGCTAGCTCTTATCTCGGGATCGCGAATGCGTCGTCGCCCAGGGTTTGATTCAGTTTAACTTCCTTCACGGTGTACTCCGCAAAGAATGCTCCCTGTGGCATCTCGAAGCGCTGCGAGAAACTGAAAGGTATCAGCACGCCGTCAACTTCCTTGAACTTGCTATTCGCAGTTCCAAACGTGTAGCCATTGTAGTAGAGGAAGAACTCCATCACTCGCCCCGTCGCCGGGTCGATGTAGAAGTCAGTCGTGTAGTCCTCAGGATCGGCGATGCGAAAGCCACGCAGCTTCTTCTTGTTTGCTATCGCTGTGACTTTATAACCCGGCTGATCAAACTTGCTCAGCACGTTCAGTCCGAACCTCGAGAGAGGCGGAACTTCGACGTTCGGCATCGAGCTGTACGACTGCTGCCCGTCGTAAATCTGCTTGAAGACGATGATCGGCCGCGCGTCGATCTCCATCCTCAATTTATCGTTCGCGGTCACGATCGAGAACGCGCCGGGAATCGATTGCGGACTGTTTGGCGGATAGAGCGACACCGACCCGCGCAGCATCATGTTCTGCACCTGGCGAAACTTTTCTCCACCCTGTGCAGTAAACGCCGCACGCGCGAGATCCATCGGGGAGCTTTCAGCAGTGACGTTCACGACCGGCGCAGCCGCAGCGGCGGGAGCGGGTTCGGGCGCGGCGGTTTTCGCCGGCGGATGGTCCTGGGCCAACAGTGCCGGCGCAAGACCGGCAACACAAACCGCGATTGCGAGGGATCTCAAAAACAGCTTCTTCATTTACAAACCCTTTCGATCAGAAGTTCAATCGTACCTGCGCATAAATCCGACGGTTACCGGCGCCAGTGCTGCCCGGCGCACCAAAACCACCGAACGCGCCCCCAAGCCCAAGCGATTCACCAAAACTCGGCGATGACAAGTTGCCTACCGGCGGACCCAAATTCACATGATTGAAGAGATTCTGGAAGTTGATCGAGACGTTCAGGTTATATCTCTTTTCACTGGCTGCTGCGCCCGCGCCGCCTTGTGGACCTGTCCCACTTGCCGCCACCTTGGCGCCGGCACCGCCGGCTATCGATGGACCACCTGGTCCACCTGGTCCACCTGGTCCACCCGCCGGACGCTTATCGGCCGGAGCACCACCGCTGGTTGCACTTTGTCCGGCAGGTCTCGCTGCGGCAGCGTTGCCTCGATGGATAACACCAAACGCAAACGCGCGACTGATGCGCAAGTTAACCACAAACGCTCCGGGCGCCTGCCCGAAGTTACGCGGAATGAGCGTTTCGCCGGGCAGGGGCGACAAGTTGAAGTTGCCAAATCGCGTACACCGGATCGTCGGTGACGAACAATCAGCATTTGCAGCGGCAAAGCTGGGTCGCTCGTTGAACTGGCGATCGAGATTCCGATCGAGACCGGTCGTGATATTGAATCCCGGACCAGTGTTCGCGACGATGAATGGATTCACCACCAGCTTCCACCACGGCAGGTTAACGGTGCCGAAGATCGTGAAGCGGTGCCGGATATCAAATCCCGCGCGTCCAAACTCACCGCTCAGGTCATACGAGTTCACCGGAAACAGCGCGCCGCCCTGACCGTCAGTATCGTTGGTCGTCTTGCTCAACGAGTAGTTGCCATTGACTTGGATCATGCGGCTGAACCGGCTGTTGAAACCAATGAAAAACTGGCGCTGCTTAAACTGACCACTCGCTTCGTAACGATTGATGTCACCCCTCGTTGGATCAGGACGGATGCCGTTAGGCATAAGATCGCTGATCGTACCGGGAAGCGGCGCATTGATGTCTCGCGCGCGAATCACGTGCGTGATGTGGAGGTTGAAAAAACCAACGAACATCGTCATGTTGCGCGGCAGTTGTCGCTCAACCTGAGTGCCGAGTACCCACACAGTGGGAGCCTGAAGATTCGGATCGACCTGCCAGATCGTCTGCTGGTTGGCGGGAAGTCCCGCCACCGACGGAACCGCAGTCGGACTCCACTGGTTCAGTATCGAGTAAATCGGAGCGACGTTTGGCAACTGTTGCTCGAGCACGCTTGGCGGTGTGTTTTGAAACGGCTCGACAATAGCAGTCTGAATTACATTCACGCCGTTGAAACGATGTGCCTGAAGCGTATTACCTTCGTTGAAACGATTGTAGAAGAAACCGGAGCCGATGCGAATTACCATCTTCGGCGGCCGCGCGCTGTTTGCCGCTCCCGGCGACCACGCAACAGCTAAACGTGGCGCGAAGTCGTATTTGCTGTGTGCGTTCGTCTGCGTTTCGTAGCGGAGGCCGTAACTCAAAGTGATATTCGGCCTGACGCGCCAGTCGTCCTGGACGAACACGCCGTAATCCGTTTGACTTACGTCCGCGAAGGGATTTCCCGCATTGAGCCGGAACGAAGTTGCGCCACCGCCGGCAGCGCGAATCTGCGCCGGCGTCAAGCCCTGCTTCTGGAGTTGGAGCGTCAACTGATAACGCTCGATACTTGTCAAACCAAATCCACCCGTAAAGGACCAACTGCCGCCGAAATTCCCTTCGTCGGTATCCTCAATTTTGACGTGCCGGATGCGCCCGCCAACTTTGAAAGCGTGCGTGCCCATCTGCTTCGCAGTGAAATTATTCAGCTCCCAACTCTTGCGCACGTTGAACGACTCGCCCACCTGCGAACCGCCGGAGCCGAACGAACCACTGACATCGAGCGCTGGTATCGAGTTATTGCCAGTCCGTTCGTTACGGCCATGCGAGAACTGAAAGCGCGTCTCGTTGATCGTCGTCGGATTGAGAATTGCCGTTTCAGTCACCTGAATATTCTGGTTTACCGAGAGCAGGTTGAAGCCACGCTCAGGCAAGAGAAAGCCGCCAATTCCCTGGTTCTCGGCGCTAAAGCGGTTGTAGTTGTAACGAACGATGAGCGTGTTGTTCTGATTGATGGCGTAATCAAAACGAGGACTCAAGAACATGTTGCGCCGCGGCACGAGAAACGCCTGTCCAAAATCATCCACGTTGAGATTGTCGTCGAGTACGGTCGCGCGTACGAGCTCGTTGTCGTCAGTTTCAATGCGACTGAAGTTGAAGAAGAACGAAGCTTTCTTAGCCACTAATGGACCACTGACGTTCGCTTCGTACTGGCGAATCTGAAACGGCGTGCGCTTGCTGGACGTGACTGCAAAGGGGTTGCGCGAGTTGAGACTCTCGTCGTTGAAATTAAACGAACTGCCGCCACGAAACTTATCGGTGCCAGGGCGGGTCAGGATGTCGATACGCGCCGACGGCTGATCGTTCTCGGCAGCGAACGGATTTTGATTGATACGAATTTCGCGAATCGCATCCTTCGACGGTAAATTGCTGCCGGTAAATCCGTCGATAAAGATCTGACCACCGTTTGGTCCAACTGATGGACCAGCCAGCGCCTGAAGCGCGGCTGCGAGTTCGTCAGGATCGTCGGGAAGCGCATCGAGATCTTTTCCGGCAATCACGGTTTGGTTGGCGTTGTTGGTGGCTTCCGTGCTGACAGCAGTTTCGGCAACCGTGACCTTCTCTTCGATCGTCACGCGCAGAGTCAGATCCATCGTCTGCCGCGCGCCGGCGATGTCGACTTCTTTGCTCTCCGAAGGCGCGAAGCCCTGAGCGGCTGCCTGAACCTTGTACTTGCCTGGCGCGAGTCCGGCAAAGTTGTAGACGCCTTCGCCGTTGGTCGTCGTCTTCTTTTGCGCGCCGTTCGCGTCAGTCAGAGTGACGTTCGCGCCGACGATCACCGCGCCGAGCTCATCAGTGATCGATCCACGCAGCGCACCGCGTGTTTGCTGAGCAGCGACCAGCGTCGCGGCAAGGATGAGGAACAGCGAGATGCGGCAAATCTTGCCGGGGAGATTTTTGTTCATTTCAAGCCTCAAGGGGAACGGAGTAATACGCCGAAGGCGTTCACTAATTTCAGCCTAGGGCTTAACGCCGAAGGCGTTCACTAATTTCAGCCTAGGGCTTAACGCCGAAGGCGTTCACTAATTTCAGCCTAGGGCTTAACGCCGAAGGCGTTCGCTAATTGCAGCCCAGGGTTCGAACGGAGTGAGAACCCTGGGTACGCATAAAGAAAGAGTGCTTTAAACCCTGAAAGGGTTTCTCTCGTGGCAAACCCTTTCAGGGTTGATTAGGAAATTGACTGGTTAACCTAGGGTTGTCGCTTGCGCTCCAACCCTAGGCTGAAATTAGCCAACGCCTTCGGCGTTAAACCTTGGCCTTGGATTTACCAACGCCTCGGCGTTAGGTGACTATGGCAAGCCTATGCCGAATGAAATGCCGCTGCCGCCTAAACCGGCCGCGGGATTAGGAGCTTGTCCGGCCTGCGGGCGCGGAGCAAGCATTGCGAGTAGGGTGTCGGCGCCGGTGACCAGTGAAATTGCAGTCAACCGAGTCGGATCCACACCCTGCGTACTGGAAACGATGATGGTGTCGCCAACCTTAACATCCGCGATCGTAATTGTCGGTAATCGTTCGAGCATGTCGTTGATGTTGAAACCGGGTCGACCGCCCGGGCCGCCCGGACTTCCCGGCCCACCAGCGCCTTGCGGCCGCGCCGGCGCCTGTCCCTGCTGACCGCCACCCGCGGGAGGAGCGCCGCCACCGGGCCCGCCAGGTCCGCGAAAACCACCCATCGCGCCCATCTCCGACGGGAACCGGCGCAACACCGCGTCATTCTTGACAATGATCGTGAGTGGATGCTTCTTCTCCAACTCGTTGATCTTGATCTCGCCGGTGGCGGGATCAACTGCCGTAACTACACCGCCAACGGTGCGGAAACTTCCGGTCACTACTTTCTGCGCGTTGAAGTGCAAGGGATCGGCCGTGCGATCACCGAGCGCGCGTAACTGGTCACCGACTTTTAGTTCGCTGAACTCACTGGGCTTCGCATCTCCAAACTTGATCGAATCGGGAGCGTAACGTCGCATCTCGGTTTTATCGTTGAGGGCGATCACCACGGCCTGCGTGCCGGCAATGGTCCGATTTGAGATCGTGATCTCTTTCGCCTCCGGCTTGAGCGCCGTGATCACGCCGAGAATTCCACGCCGCCGCCACTCGGCTCGTTCCGCTTCCTGCTTTTTCGCGAGATCGCCCTTGGTCATCACGATGACCATGAGCGCGGGCACCGATTTGCGATCCTCGGAAACAGTTCCACGCGCCATCACGCGGTCACCTTCTGCGAGGTCGGCAAAGGTTACGTCCGTCGCGTTGGTCAACGACTGCTCGCCGGGCGCGAGCTTTTTGTATGTCGTCTTATCACTCAGCGAGACCGTGACCATCGAGCCCGCGTCAGTCTTGATGGTTAACTGCTTCGCCGCTGCGTCAATACTTTTAATCTCGCCAATCGCGTGCTTGGCAGCGATGTTTGGATCACCGGTCTGCGCAACAGAAGCCGAAATTAATGTTAGTGTGATTAGTCCTATCGCGACTGCGAAAAAGAACGTCCTCATTACTTGTCCCTTTCTGTCCTGTTAAGTGAACACCGCAAAACGCGGATTTATGACCGGCAAATACAATTTTTTGGTTAAGCCTGACTCGCATTCCAACCCACCCGGTAACGAGCGGTCAGAGCCAGTCCGAAACTGATAATCAGTATAAAAGCCGCCATAAAAGGCCAAACATAGGGGAGTGAGGTTAACAATACCCAAAAACTTGTCCCCAGTAATAACGCTACCGCCTCGGAATGCTTAGCAACGGGGAAATATTTTCTTTGCAGCCACCGGCCCGTTGCAGCGTACAAGATAACTCTGCCGAACAATCCCGCCACGAACCACAGCGACAGCGCCAGCAACCCGATCACGACCGAGATTGGTTCCGGAAGGAGCCGCAGGCACACCAGCACGCCGACGAAGACCACGATCATTCCGATCAAACCAATCGCCGCCACTCGCAAGCTTGTTAACTGCAATCGCGCGATACCACGGCTAATCGTGCCCGGCATTACCGCAGTGAATGCCAGCGACACGACAAACCAGAACAGCACGACCAGCAATCGTATTCCCAGGTAACTCGGTGTCCAGCGCGGACTGAAGAGTCCGGTCGGATTTCTCATCATGTCGCCGAGTTCCTGCTGGTAACCGGCGTACATGATCGTGATTGCGTCGGGTTGGCGATTTGCATGCGCGTCTTCGGTGCGGTAAGTGCCGCCAAAAACCATCACATCGCCACCGATGCGCGCGCCTGACTTCTGAATCACCGAGCCGCCGATGGTGGCGACGTCGCCTTCGACAGTGCCTTCGACGATCACGTCACCGCCGAGAGCGATCGCTTCTTTTGCTGTACCTGTGATTCGGACGGAGTTGCCGAGCCCGTAAATCGTACCTTCGCTGTTGCCCTTTATCACCATCTCCTGACCGGCGGAGTTTTGCGCACTGGCAACGCCGACGAGGACCAACACCCACAGCAACAGCGCACCGAGACGATTCAGATCCAGTTTTCGGGGAGGAAGTTGAAATGTGGCGAGAGCAGCTTGTGAGTTACTAAAAGCCATTGCCCGAGGCAACTCCTTATTCCGTTGCGCCCGTGCGATTGTAATGGGAAAGCAAGCGCGACAACACCAGAACGGCGATAGCAAGCAGGACCAACAACGGACCGGATGAACCCGATTGAACCTTACCGCTCAAAACTTTGACGACCACGATTAATCCGACCACTGCGTCGTAAACAGCAGTCACCATGAATTCAACGAGACTAAAAATTTTCGTGACGAACTTTCCTACAACGACGAACACGGCAGAACGAGTCGTAGCACCCAAGAGCGCCAACCCGCTCAGCGCCAGAATCATGCAAATTGCCAGCGCCTTGCGATTTTCCGAACGCGTCCGAACGCCGCTCATGTCGCTGGCGGCGCGAGCGGCAATCCGGCGGGAGAAATCGGCAGGCACCGGAATGCCTCCGCTTTTGTTGGCTAAGGTCGCATCCAGCTCACAAACAAAAAGACGATGAGCCCTCAATTCGAACTGACAATCAGCGCAATCCTGTAAGTGCTCTTCCAAACGCAGCGTGAGGTCCGCGTCCAATTCCCCATCGACGTAAGCGCCAATCAGGTTCTGTTCGCAAATTTTTTCCTGAGCTGTTGCCGTTGCAATCATTAAATGCCGGTGATTCCCTTTTCTACAAACTGTTGCCGCATCATCTCTCGCGCGCGGAAGAGCCGATTCTTCACTGTGCCTAACGGCAAGCCGGTCACGTCGACGATCTCTTCGTAACTGAGATCCTGCGAGTGGCGCAGAATGATCAGCTCGCGATAATTCGCAGGCAGTGCCCGCACCACTGACTCAATCTCGCCGCGCCGTTCCTTGCGTTCACTCTCCTGCTCGGGAGTGAGACGGGTGCTCTCGACGGGTAGATCAAATTGATCGCCATCGTGACCCATGACCAGCGACTGTTCGCGGGTGGCGTTACGTCGCAGGTGATCGACAGCCGAGTTGTGCGCAATCTTGTAGATCCAGGTGGAGAACTTGAATTCCTCGCGATAGCGACGCAGCGAGCTGTAAACCTTGATAAAGATCTCCTGGGTGAGATCGAGGGCCGACTCGTAGTTGCCGACCATGCGGTAGACGTAAGCGGAGATGGGACGCTGGTAACGGCGGACAAGTTCTTCAAAACTTCCCTCGACGCCGCTGACGGCAGTGGCCACGAGCTCGCGGTCAGTGACCGCGGTTAGATCTCGTGAAAAAGCACGGGAAACGGAGGAGGCTGCAAGACTCATAATACAGGGGTGTTACGTGCCACTAAACCGGATTGTTTCAAGGATTAACGCCGAAGGCGTTCGCTAATTTCAGCCCAACGGTTGGAGCGCAGCGACAACCTTGGGATAAGCCGATTAAAGTTCGAGATCAACCCCTGAAAAGGGTTCGCCAATTGCCGAACCCTTTTCAGGGTTCAATGCCTTCTTTTGATTAGGAATCCTGGGGTTGTCGCTACGCTCCAACCCCAGGCTGTGAAATTAGCCAACGCCTTCGGCGTTACCAGGACAGGGTCGCGAGACCGGCTGGGGCGGCGATGGAGTCGAAGCTGAAGTCACGGCTGGGGAGCTGCAGGCCGAGGTCCTCAGCCGCCAACGGGCGCAGGTCGCCGCTTGTAGTTTCGTTGACGATCTCGCCGGCGCGTTGCTTCGTAATGCCCTCGCCGATAACCATCAGCCGCGCCAATCCTTGTCCGGGGCCTGTTTCCGGCACACTTCGGTCGCGATAGAACAGTAAAAACCGGTAGAACTCGTCTTCGAATTCGTCTTCGGTGCAGGTCACCGTACGCACAATCAAAGGATGCTTGTCGCGGAAGATGACACCCGTGAATCCCTGGCTCGAACCGCTCAGCAACAACGAATCACCAACCGAACCATTTCGCACGAGCCACTGCGCTTCGCCCAGATGTCGGGGCAGGATCAACCCGGCTCGCCAGCCCAGCGTGTCCAGCACCGCTTCATATTCGGCCAGGATCGCTTTTTTAACTGCGATCACGAGATAGCGATCGCGTCCCTGCGTATCCTTCTGGAGGCGATCTTTGGAAATCGAAAGTTCTTCGAGTGCAGCGCCAAAGCCACGCTCGATCTTCCAGCGCAACACCTCCTGAAGCTCGCCGGCCGACTGGCTTTCGATGGTCAGCACCAGAGTTCTGGTAGTCGCCTCAGGCAAACTCAGCGACCAACGCTTCTGTCGCAGCAAACCCGCGCTGGTGGAAAGGTCCTTTAACACCGCGGCGAGTTGCGCGCCGTTCGGGATGTTTGATTCTTCAAAACTCGGACGCACCAAAGATTCGTCGATGTTGAAAGTGGCGGCGCGACGCAGCTTGCAGGCAGAGCCTCTGGTGCGCTCCAGTTGGACCACTGAAGCAACACCTTTTTCGAGGCCGAGTGCGGTAGCGGGATACCAGGGATTGATGAGTCGTGTCAGGAGGTTAGCCATCCGCAGTATTTACCATTCGCGATACGAAGTGCCGTCGCTTGCCGTGTCGTCAGCAAGACTGTGAACGTCGGTCAAACCGGTTCCGCCTTCGAGTGAATTCGGATCGTCGCCCATGTCCTGTTGCCATTCCTTCTTTCCAGTAAACGGATCCTCAGGAATCTCGCGCATGTAGCCGGCGCTGACAATCTCGTCGAGCGATTGCGGCAAGCGTCCCTTGTCCGCCGCAAACTGATCGATCAATGAACGCATCTTGCGAAGATCATCTCGCAGCACCGCTTCACGCGTAGCCATGATCGTCTTCTGATACTGGGGCAGAGTGATCGCAGCGAGGATGATGATGACCGAGATCACGATCATCAGCTCCAGCAGCGTGAATCCTGCCGCCAGTAACCTGTTTCCCGTTCGCTGAGATTTACCAGTCACTGTATCTCTCCCCATTCAATGCTGTTTCTCTCGACTTTGAGCGCACGTCGAAAACGTTTTCGCCACCCCACGATCCGGCGTCGTGCGTGTCGTAACAAGAACGCAGGTCCCACTCCGCTTTTCCCGTCATCGGATCGACCGGCAGGCCACGCAAGTAGACTTTCGTCTTGGCTGAGATCTGGCCCACGTCGGTTGCATTCATGCCTTGCTGACCACGACCGCCCATCGAACCTCTGGGCACTACGTTAACGCCGTTGACGAGCGTCTCGAGGTCCGGCGGATAGTGATCTGCATTGTCAACGCCAAAGATCGTGCAGTCGCTAATCACGACTTTGCTGCGCGGATCGATGGCGACGTTTTGCTGTTGCAGCGCCTGTTGCTGTGGCGTTAATGCTGCTCCGGTGCAAACCATGCCGATGGTGTCGCGATGAAACTCGTCAATCGCGGTGCGAATCTGGCGCAGGGTTTCGCGGAGCTGCTGCTCCTTCTGCCGCTTCACGGAAACCTTCACCAGCGGCAACACACCCAGCGTCATGATGGTCAACACCGTGACCGTGATCACCAGTTCGATTAGTGAAAAGCCTCTTTGACGCATTTCTTTCACGCGTTCGGTGCCCGCAAAAAAAGCACAAAAAGCACAAATCAGACAAAGCAGACTTTTTGCGCTTTTTGTGCCCTTGCCGGCGAAAAACCATCTACTGCTTGACTGTTGCCGTTCCCTGAATGACCTCCGACACAACGTCACGTGAGTCAGTGGCCACAAGGTGCAACGTCTCCTTAACAAACACGAGGGACGCATTGCCTGCACCGATGGCTTCGACATCGATGAAGAGCAGTGGTCCGGATCCTTTGAACGATGCTTTCCCGTTGAGACTCGAGATCGAGATCATACAGGTGCCTGCCGAGTGATCTATCAAAGGTGTAACCAACGGTGCTGTCTCGCCGGCGGTAGGCAGAATACTTCCGGCACTAAGTGCGTTGACCTTTACTACTTTCGGATCGAAGCGCAAGGCGAGCAATGCGAGACTCAGCGGCACATCCGAGTTCAACTGGATTGCATAGCGTCGCTTCTCGCCTACCTTCATCACGTCGTTTGACGGCAACAGACTAAGCTGGGCCACACGCGGCGCGCCGACCTTCGTATCGAGAGAAGTGTCAGTCGGTTTCGGTAGCGACGTCAGCATCGCATTCTGATTTCCTGCATTGCCGGTATTGACGGTTGCCACATTCGCCGCAGCCTGATCGCTAATCAGCGACTTCGGCGCGGGCACAAACGACGGCAACTCCTCGGTTACAGCGGGCGTTACAGCAGGCTTGTTGTTCTGTGCAGTCGCTGTCGTCGTCGCTGTCGTCTTCGCTGGCGGATTTGCTGGAGCCGGCTGGAACGCAAACGTGCCGGCCGGTGGCGGTAGATTCACCGGCGTGGTGTTTTGCGCTGCCGTCTCACGGGGCTTCACAACCGGCGCATCGGGCAGTTGCAGACTGACGTTTCGCGGCAACGTGCGCGCGGCGGCAATCTGATCTTCACGGTCCGCTTCGCGAATCATTTCCGCCAGTGAACCGGTGGTTGGCGACTGCAACGTGCCGCTGGGTCGCATCTCTTCGTCCCGCGGAGTCACGGCCGGAGCACGCAG
>Ga0126376_10001238_pt1 | contig 13659 bp, 9 predicted proteins | sample PanSoiMetPlot_15_FD_92760 | JGI IMG/M metagenome (GOLD analysis project Ga0126376, IMG submission 92760) | Tropical forest soil microbial communities from Panama - MetaG Plot_15 | ecosystem: Environmental > Terrestrial > Soil > Tropical forest > Bulk soil | place: Panama | collected 2016-02-17
CAGCACCTTGCCGAGATTGAGCACGGTGACGCGGTCGCAGATATCGAAAATCATGTCGGCGTGATGCTCCACCAGCAGCACGCCGGTGCCCTGGCGGCTGATGGTGACGATCAGGGCACCCAGGCGCTTGATTTCGTCGACCGTCAGTCCGGCGGCCGGCTCATCCAACAGCAGGAACAGCGGCCGCGACATCAAGGCGCGTGCGATCTCGACAAAGCGCAGTTCGCTATGCTGCAGGCGATCGGCGCGCACCAATGCAAGCTGATCCAATCCGACCGCGGCCAACGCCGCCATCGCAGCCGCACGCGCCTGCTGTTCGTCGCGGTGCTGACGCGGCAGCGACAGGAGCGCTTCGACAAAGCTGGCGCGGCCGGCGGTGGTGCCGCCGATCATGACGTTTTCCAACACCGAGGCGGCGCCGACCAGGCGCGGTGTCTGGAAGGTGCGCGCAATCCGATGGCGGGCGCGCGTGTGCGGCGCGGCAGGGCCGAGGACTTTGTCGTTGAGGCGCACCAAGCCGTGCTGCGGCGGGTAATAGCCGCAGATCACATTGAGGGTTGTGGTCTTGCCGCTGCCGTTGGGGCCGATCAAGCCGTGCACCTCGCCGGCCTTGATCTCCAGCTCGACCCCATCGATGGCGCGGACGCCGCCAAAGCTCAAGGTCAAGTGCTCAAGCCTCAGCAGGTTCGCCTGCTCGCTGTGCGGCATAATATGCGCCAGCAGCGCCGGCTGCGGACGGATCTCGCGGTGGCGCTGCAGCGGTCGGCGGTTTTTGTAGTCGAGCAGATCGGCGATGCCGCCGGGCACCGCCAGCACGATCACCAGCAGCAGCACCGCGTAAAGGAAGGTCGACCACGCGACCAAGGGCGCTGCGAACTCGGGCAGCGCCGTCAAAATGATGGTCCCCAGCAGCGGGCCCAGGATCGACCCGCGGCCGCCAATCAGGATGGCAATGAAGAACAACACCGACAGGTCGAAGGTGAACGCATCGGGCGTAATGTAGGATTGCAGCGAGGCGAACAGCCCGCCGGCAATTGCCGCCACCGCCCCGCTGAATAAGAACACGGTGACCAGCAGGGAGGGTTTGTGGATGCCGACCGCCTCGGCCGCGACCTCGGCATCGCGGATCGCCACCAGCGAGCGGCCGAAGCGGCTCGCCGCGATATTGGTGGTCATCCAGGTCGCAATCACCGCCAGGCCGAGGCAGAAGTAGTAAAAGCCCCACGGGCTCGCGAACGGCCACGCAAAAACCGGCCCCGGCACCCCGACGCCGCCACCGGTGACGCTCTTCCACGCCAACGCCACCTGCGTGACGATGGTGGCAAAGCCAAGCGTCGTCATCGCGAAATAGAACGTCCTCAGCCGCAGCGCCGGCAGGCCGATGATGACGCCAAAGATGGCGCCCAACAGCCCCGCCGCCAGCAGGGCCAGGAAGGGGGACACCTCCGGCAGCACGGTGCCGGCGCTGAGCACGCTGGTGGCATAAGCGCCGAGCGTCAACAGCGCCACCCAACCAATGGCAATCTGGCCGGCGAACCCGACCACCAGATTGAGACCGGACACCAGCACCCAGTAGATCGCGGCGCGGGTGGCAATGACGCCAAGGTAGGAATCGCCAATCAGCGGCAGCGCCGCCCCGACCGCGGCCAACAGCACGCTGGGCAGATGGGCTTCGAGCCGGCCAAATCTGGTCCGCCCGGCGCTGGCAAGCGGCCCTGTGGCGCCGTCGTTCATACGCGTCGCGCGGGGGCGGCGCCGGCGAAGCCTTCCGGTCGCACCAGCAATACGATGATGAACACCACGAAGATGGCAACCGAGGCAAAGATGCCGCCGACCAGGAAGTTGGCCGTCTGCTGGAACAGACCGAGCGCCAGTCCGCCGGCGACGGCACCCCGGTTGCTGCCCATGCCGCCCAGCGCCACCGGCACGAAGCCATAAAAGTTGAGGAGCGGTCCGTTGCCGAAGTAGGCCAACATCATCTCGCCGCTGCTGAAGCCCGCCAAGGTGCCGATCATGCCGGCCAGCGCATAGCTGGCGATGCGCAGGCCTTGCTCCGGCAGCCCCAGGGCGCGGGCGGCGTAATTGTCCTCCGCGATCGCCAGAAAGGCGCGACCGACAAGGGTGTGCCGATAGAGCCACTCAAGACCCGCGATGGTGACGCCGCAGGCCAGCATCGGCAGCCAGAATTGCTGGTCGAAAATGCCGGGGCCGAGCGGCAGCAGTCGCGGAAACGGCTGCGGCTCGGTGCTCCACTCGATGGCGGTCAACTGCTGCAGCATCAGGGCAAAGGCCAGGGTCGAGAGCACGTAGAGATGCTGGTCGAGGCTCTTCAGCACCGGCCGCACCGTCACCATTTCGGTGATGATCCCGAGCCCGGCACCGGCGCCAAGCGTCAACAGGAAGCCGAGCGCCACCGGCAGCCCGAGGCGGTTGATCAACAAGGCGCCGATCACGCCACCCAGCATGCCGACCGTGCCCGCGGTAAAACTGAACACGCGCGAGGCGGCAAACATGACATTGTAGGTAATGCCAATCAGCGCGTACACAGCTCCCAGAGCCAAGCCATAGGAGACGATCGACAGCAACATCGATCTATCCGGTGTAGCCGGGCGCCAAGGTGAAGGCCCCGTCCCGCAACGAGTTCGCCTGGCACATCACGATCTCCTCGTTCTGGAAACCGTCGTGCAGATCCGGGGTCCAGGTGATGCTGCCGTAGACGCCGGGCCAGCCCTTGACCTTGTTCCAATAGCCGGCGATCTCCTCCGGCGCGCTACCCGCCGCCTTGATCGCCTCCGCCATCAAGCGCGGCCCGTCGTAGCCAAGCGCGATCCACCACAACAGCGTATCGCTCATCTCGATGTTGGCCTTGCGGATGCGTTCGACGAACTCGACCGTGCGCGGCGGCAAGGCGCCGCCGGCATTATAGCTGCAGTTGCGGAAGTTGTTGGGATAGACCTTTTCCCAATACTCCGGCTTCTTCAGGAGTGCCTTGGTTTGCCCGGATCCGAGCGTGGTCTGGCCGACGATCGGGATATCCCAGTTCATTTCCGCGCGGGTGTTGATGATGCGCGACAGAAAACCGGCATTCACGCTCCAGGGCATGATCGCCTGCGCCCCGGCGCTCTGCATGCGCAGCAACTCCGGCTTCAGATCCGGGTTGTTCGACTCAACGCTGCCCTCGTAGACCACCTCCGCTGCCAAGGTCTTCAGCATGGGAACGTAGGCATTGAGCGAGGCGGTACCGTAGCCGGTGGTGTCGCTGATGACCGCCACCTTCTTGGCTTTGAGGATGTTGACGACGTAGTGGTTGGCGGCGCCGCCGATTTGCTGATTGGTCGGCGCATTGCGAAACGCCAGCGGGTATTTCTTCACATCGGTCAGCGTATCCACCCAGCACGGGTGCATCTGCGGAATGCCGTCGCGCGCAATCAACGGTGTTGCCGCCAAGGCCTCGCCCGAGTTGAGGGGACCCCAAATGACGTGCACCTTGTGCCGCCGGGTGAGTTCGGTGGCGGCATTGACCGCCTTGGTGGGGTCGCTTTGCGTGTCGCGCACGATCAGCTCGATCTGCCGGCCATTGATGCCGCCGGCGTCATTGATCTCCTTCACGGCGAGCTCGGTACCCCGGTTGATGCCGATGCCCGTCGACGAGCTGGGACCGGTGAGCGCGGGCAGGTAGCCGATCCGGATCGGCTCGCTGGCGGCAATGGCCGGGCGGTATAGGCCGGTCGCAAGCGCCGCGGTGCCGGCCGCGGATCCAAGCAAGGCCTGCCGACGACTAAGGGACATGGCGCTTCCTCCACTCAAAATGTTTGTGGCGTCTTGTTGGCTGATGGCGACCTTCCACGCGTGGAACGTCTTGTGTGCGGTCCGGGTCAGACTATAGCGCCGGCGCGGCGATTGGCCAGCGCCATCTGCCGCTTGCAAGCGCTGCTCAAGACGCGTGTCGGCGCGCGCGGGGCGTGCGCTGCCGGGCAGCCACCGATGCCACGGGCGGCCACCCATACCACCGGGCGGGTGGGCGATGGCCCACCCCGACCGTGCCGGCAGACCTTGGCGGCGCGCTCAACCAGGCGCCCGACCGGCGTGCGGGAAGTTTCGGTTGGCCGGGCGAGGCAGTCCCAGATTTTCGCGCAAGGTCGTGCCGTCATACTCGGTGCGCAAGATAGCGCGCCGCTGCAACTCCGGCACCACCCGATCCACGAACTGGTCCAGTCCTTCCGGCAGATAGGGGAACATGATGTTGAAGCCGTCGCAGCCTTCGCTCCTCAGCCAATGCTGCATGGCATCGGCAATGCTGGTCGGCGTGCCGACGAAGGCAAGCCCGGCATAACCACCAAGACGCTGCGCGAGCTGGCGCACATTGAGGTTTTCGCGCTTGGCCAGTTCGATCGCCCGCTCGCGCCCGCTCTTGCTGGCGTTGCTTTCGGGAATGTCGGGCAACGGCGCTTCGGGGTCGAACTGGGAGGCGTCGTGGCCGAGCGCGATCGAAAGTGAGGCGATGGCATTGGCATAGTTGACAAGCCCGTCGAGCCGCGCCCGTTTCTGCTCGGCGTCTTCTAAGCTGTCACCAACCACCACCAAGGCGCCGGGCAGGATTTTGAGATGCTCGGGGTTGCGGCCGAGTTTGCGCATGCGGCCCTTGACATCGGCGTAGAAACGCTGGCCGTTGGCAAGATTGGATCCGGCGGCAAACACCACCTCGGCGGTCTCGGCCGCGAGCTGCCGCCCGGCCTCGGAGGCGCCGGCCTGCACGATCACCGGCCAGCCCTGCACCGGACGCGCGATGTTGAGCGGGCCCTTGACCGAAAAGTACTTACCCTTGTGGTCGAGCACCTTGAGTTTGGCGGGATCGAAGTAAATGCCGCTGCCGGCATCGCGCACGAAGGCATCGTCGGCAAAGCTGTCCCACAGCCCGGTCACCACGTCATAGAATTCGCGGGCGCGCGCATAGCGCTCGCCATGGTCCATGTGCGCCTCGAGGCCGAAGTTCAGCGCCGCATCGGGATTGGAGGTGGTGACGATATTCCAGCCGGCGCGGCCACCGCTGATGTGATCGAGCGAGGCAAATCGCCGGGCAACGTGATAGGGCGCATCGAAGGTGGTGGAGGCGGTTGCGATCAAGCCGATGTGTTTGGTGGCCGCGGCCAGCGCCGACAGCAAGGTGAAGGGTTCAAACGAGGTCACCGTGTGGCTGCGTTTGAGGGCCTCGAGCGGCATGTTGAGGACGGCAAGATGGTCGGCCATGAAGAACGCGTCGAAGCGGCCGCGCTCCAAAGTTTGCGCGAACCGAGTGAGGCCCGCGACATTGAAATTGGCGTCCGCCATGGCCCCGGGATAGCGCCAGGCGCCCGGGTGAATGCTGACGGGCCGCATGAAGGCGCCAAGCCGCAATTGCCGCGCTGCTGCCATCGCCACCTCCGGCCACCAATCCCGTGCACCCATCTCCTTAGCTGCTATCGGCCCGGCGCGGCAACGCCTGACGGCTGGCCCGGTCGGCGACCGGGTAGCCTATGCGTCGGCGGCGGCTGGGTCGCCGACCTCGATGTCGAGCCAGCCCAGCGGCGTCGTTCGCGCACGATCGCGCGCGCGCAAAAGCACCGACGTGGTGGCCGATTCGATCACTGCCGGCCCGTCGATCAGCTGCCCCGCCGCCAGTTGGGCGAAGCCATAGACCGGCAGCGCGCGCCAACTGCCGAGGTAGACGCGGCGCTCGCCGGCCGGCGGCGCCGGCGGTTGCGGCACCAGCGCCGGCTCCTGCGGCAGGCGCGGCAGTTCGCCGATCACGGCCACGCGCGCATTGACGAGAACCACCTCCTCGCCTCTGAGCGCGTAGGTATAGAGCTGTTCGTGCCGGTCGTGAAACGCCGCCGCCATCTGCTGCAGCAGGTCCGCAGCCGCGAAGTCGATGCCATCGAGCGGCACGCTCACCTCGAACACTTGTTCGCCGTAGCGCATATCGGCGGCGCACTCGACCCGGATCGCACCGGCGAAGGCGGCGGCCTCGAGCCGCTGGCGACCCTCGACCTGCATCGCTGCAAAGGTGCTGCGGACCGCCTCCGCCGCAAGCGCGCTGGTGTCGCCGATATGCGTGCGTACCACCTCTGAGCGCAAGCTGCTGGCCAGCATACCCCATGCCGACAGTACGGCGCTGAGCCGCGGCACGATCACCCGCTTGATGTCGAGCTGGCGCGCGACTGCCGTCACGTGCAGTCCGGCCGCGCCGCCGAACGACAGGATGGCAAACCGCCGCGGGTCGACGCCGCGGCGCACCGACACCAGCCGAATGCCCTCCGCCATTTGCGAGTTGACGACACGATGAATGCCCTCGGCGGCGCGCATGCGGTCGATCCCAAGCCGGTCGGCGATGGCCTCGACCGCGGCCGCCGCCGCCCGGCGATCGAGGCGTGCACGACCGCCGAGGAAATTGTCAGCATCGAGGAAGCCGAGCACCAGAGAGGCGTCGGTCACCGTCGCGGCGGTGCCGCCGCGACCATAGGCGGCCGGACCTGGATCGGCGCCGGCGCTGATCGGGCCCACGTGCAAGACGCCACTGGCGTCGACCCGCGCAATCGAGCCGCCGCCGGCGCCGATGCTGGTAATCTCCAAGCTCGGCAGCGCCACGCGTTGCCCGGCGATGCGCCGCTGCTGGGTGCTGGCGGCCTCGCCGCCGACCACCAGGGAGATGTCGGTCGACGTACCACCCATGTCGAACGGGATCAGGTCACGAGCGTCGTGCAGCTGGGCGGCGTACCGGCTCGCGGCCACGCCGCCGGCGGGACCGGAGAGCACGCTGCCGGCGGCCAAACGCACCGCCTCGGCAATGCTGGCAACGCCGCCGTGCGACTGCATGATCAACACCGGGGCGTTGAGCCCGGCCGCCGCCAGCCTGGCCTCCAGCCGCAACAGATAGCGGGTGAGCTGCGGACCGACATAGGCGTTGACGACGGTCGTGCACAGCCGGTCGTACTCCTTGATCTGCGGCAGCACGTCGGAGGACAGCGACACATAGACCTCCGGCATCGCCTTGGCGATGGCTTCGGCGCTGAGGCGCTCGTGGCTGGCGTCGCGCCAGCTGTGCAGGTAGCAGATGGCGATCGCCTCCACCGCTTCGGCCTTGAGCCGGGCGATCGCCGCCTCGAGCGAGCCCAGGTCGAGCGGGATCTCGACGCGGCCGTCGGGGCGCAGCCGCTCTCGGACGCCGAGGCGGCGTTCGCGCGGCACCAGCTGCGTCGGCGGTGGTTGGCGCAAATTGTAGCGATCGTCCTTGAGCCCCTCGCGCATTTCCAGAATGTCGCGATGGCCGGCCGTGGTCAGCAGCCCGACCTTGGCCCCCTTGGCCTCGAGCAAGGCGTTGGTGGCAACGGTGGTGCCATGCACGATGCGCTCGGTGCGGCCGAGCATGGTGCCGATCTCGAGGCCGACCGCCTCGGCCAGGCGGCGCAGGCCGTCGATCACCCCGAGCGATTGGTCGGCGGCGGTGGTCGCCACCTTGGCCAGGGTGACCTGGCCCTCGGCATCGACGCACACCAGGTCGGTGAAGGTGCCGCCGACATCGATCCCGATGCGAAACATGGCTCACTCAACCTTGTCGGAGACAAACCCGAGCACGCGATCGCGGGCGCGCGCCGCAGCACTGCGCAGGGATGCTTGGCCCCAGCCGCCGCCACCGCCCGAGTGTACGTTGATGACGTCGCCCGGCCGCAGCACGATGCCCGTCTCCTTGGTCTTGAGCACCCGGTCCGGACGCCCGGCCGACTGCAGCCAATAACGATGCGGGCGGCCGTCCTCGCCGCCGGCGAGGCCGCAGGCGCCGTATTTGACGCCGTCGCCAGCGGTATTGCCAAGCGCAGGTTCGGCGGTCTCGATGATGAGCTCGAGCTCGCCGCCGGGGCCACCGCGATGATGCCCGTCGCCGCCGCTATCGGGGCGGAATTCGTGGCGGCGAAAGTGCAAGGGGAAGCGCACCTCATGCACCTCGATGCTGCCGAACTTGATGCCGCCGGCCGCCTGCCATTCGCCGGCGCCGGGCCAACCGTCGCCCGCCGAGGAGGCGCCGCCGCCCGGCCGCGCCTGAAACAAATGCCAGATGAACGGTTTGCCGGTGCGGGGATCGCGACCCTGCAGCGCCAGGCGAAACCGCCGCCCCCAGCCGGCCATGGCGCGGCTCGGGCAGGCCGGCGCCAGGGCGCGGATGATGGCCTCGATGATCTCCTGCCCGCAGTGATTGGTGCACAGGGTCACCGGTGCCGGCGGCCGCGGCCAAACGATTGAGCCTTGCTTGAGCTTCAGTCGCAGCGGCCGAAAGGCGCCGTCATTCTTGGGGATGTCGGGATCGACCAGGTAGGCAAGCGCCACCACCGCGGCCGAATAGGTGTTGGCGTAGGAGGAGTTGATGAAGCCCGTCACCTGCGGGTGGCTGTCGGTCAGGTCGACTTCGAGCTCGCTGCCGGCCTTGCTGATGCGGGCGCGGATCGCAATGTCGTGACTGCCGTGGCCGTCGTCGTCGAGCCAGGCCTCGCCGGTGTAGGTGCCGTCCGGCCATTCAGCAATGATGGCGCGGACCTGGCGCTCGGCGGCATCGAGCACGGCGGCAATGCCGGCGTGCGTGGTGGCCGAGCCAAACTCCGCCAACAGCGCCTTGAGCCGCCGCTCGCCGATATGCGCCGACCCGATCATCGCCGCCAGATCGCCACGGAAGTCGCGGGGATGGCGGACATTGAGCACGATCATCTCGAGCACGTCCTGGCGCACACCGCCCTCGGCATAGAGTTTGAGCGGCGGGATGCGCAGACCTTCCTGGTAGATTTCCGTGGCGCTGGCATTGTAGGCCCCGTGCGTGGCGCCGCCGATGTCGCTCTGGTGCGAGCGGTTGATCGACCACAACACCATGCGATCGTCGTCGAACACCGGCACGAATACCGTCAGGTCCGGCAGGTGATTGCCGCCACAATAGGGATCGTTCAAAAGGTAGACATCGCCCGGTCGAATCTCACCCCTAAAGAACTCAGTGACGGCGCGCGCCGCGAATGGCAACGCCCCGACGTGGATCGGCACATGCTCGGCCTGGGCAATCAGCCGGCCGTCGGGGTCGCACAGCGCGGTGGAGAAATCACGGCTGGAGTTGAGGATCTGCGAATAGGAGGTGCGCAGCATGGCCTCGCCCATCTCCTCGACGATGGCGCGCAGGCGGTGCTGGATCACCGAGACCGTGATCGGATCGATGGCTTGGCTCATGTCGATGCGCATCCTTAAAGGGTGGCTGCCGCCGTTGGCTGGGGGCGCGGGGAGGGCAGCCGAGCATTAATTGCCGCACCCGGCGCGGTCAACACGCTGGGGGGGCGCGCGCCGGCGGCAGGGTGGCTCAAGGCGTCGTCAGGAACGGCGCGCGCACGGCACAGAACTCGTCGACTGCGGCCATGAGGCGCTGGCACTCGGCGGCACCGATCGGCAAACTCATGGCGATCATGCCGCGCCGTGCGATGTAAATCCCGGCCGCCAGCAGGTCGAAAAAGTAGAGCTCGCGCAGCGCCTCCTCCTTGGCCGTCGCCGGGTACGGCCGCTCGATGGGTCCGAGGCGGAAGTGCGGTTGCAGCATGCTGCCGAGCCCGCTGAAATGCATGTTGACGCCGCGCGTGCTGCAGATCCGGTTCAGGCCCGAACGCAACTCCTCGCCGCGCTGAAACAGGGCATCGGCGGCGGCTGCATCGAAGATCTCGCCCATCGCCACCAGACCGCCGGTCATCGACAACACATTGTTGTTGAAGGTGCCGGAATGGATGAGCGCCCCCGGCCGGTGCGCATCGAACAGCTGCATGACATCGGCGCGCCCGCCAAAGGCGCCAAAGCTCATGCCGCCGGCCACATACTTGCCCAAGGTGGTGAGGTCCGGGGTCACGCCGGTGAGCTTCTGCAGCCCTCCCGCCGAGTGCCGGCTGGTCATCACCTCGTCGAAGATGAGCAGCGCGCCGTGCTTGCGGCAGGCGGCCGCGAGCGCCACCAGAAACTCGCGACGTGCCGGTATGCAGCCGCCCGAGCCCATCATCGGCTCGAGGATCACGGCGCCGATTTGGTCGGCGTGGGCGGCAAGCACGTCGAGCGTTTGCTGGGTGTCGTTGTAATCGGCAAGCACCACCGGAATCGGCGCATTGATCGGGCTGCCACCGCCGACCAGGGTCAGCTGGCTGCCATGGTAGCCGCCTCGAAAGGCGAGGATCGCCGGGCGGCCGCAATAGGCGCGCGCGCTGGCAAGCGCCATCATGTTGGCTTCGGTGCCACTGTTGGTGAAGCGCACGCGCTCAAGCGCTGGAAAGCGCGCACACAGCAGCGCCGCAAGCTCGCCCTCGCGCTCGCCGACGGCGGCGAGATTGAGCCCGCGATCGATAGCGGCGTGCAGCGCGGCCAGGATGCGGGGCTCGGAGTGGCCGAACAGCCCGGCGGTATACTCGCCACAGAAGTCGATATAGCGGTGCTGGTCCACGTCCTCGAGCCAGCAGCCCTCGCCCCGGGCCATCGCCGTCGGGAACGGCGCATAGAACAACACCGAGCGGGTGTTGCCTCCCGGCAGCACGCCGCGGGCGCGGTCATGGATGGCTTCGCTGCCGGGGCGTTGCGCGCGATAGCGCTCCCGCGCCTCGGCCAGTGCGCTGTCGAGGTCGCTGTTGCGGCGTGGCGCTGGCGTCATCGAAGAGCTCCTGGTTGAGGCTCGGCAATCGTGAACGGCCAGCGTGCCTCAGTTCGGCCAGCGCTGCAAATCCCCCGCGCACGCCGGCGCCGCCCTGCCAGCGCTGGCAGGCGTGGCGCGGCGTGGGTGTGGCGGCGTGCAGAGCCGGTGAAAAGCGCTTCCGCGGCAACGGACACGGCGCCGGCGATCGGGTAAGTTCAAATGCCATGTTTCTCGCCCGAGGCCGCGGATGCGTAACACCGGCAGCAAAGATGTCCTTGCCGGACTGATGTTCCTGGCGTTTGGCGTGCTGTTCTGGCTGTTGGCGCAAGGCTATCCGATGGGCAGCGCGCGGCGCATGGGACCCGCCTACTTTCCCAACCTGTTGGCCCTGGTGCTGATCCTGATCGGCGGCGTCACGACGGTGCGCGGCCTGTTGAGCCGCAGCACCCCGCTCGGCCCGTTTGCCGGCAAGGCACTGCTGCTGGTGACGGTGGCGGTGGCCCTGTTCGGCTTCGCCGTCGAGGGCGCGGGGCTCGCCGTCGCCACCATCCTGTTGGTGGTGGTGTCGAGTGCGGCCGGCTCCAGCTTAAAGCTGCCGGCGGCGATGGCGCTGGCGCTGGCACTGGCGGCCTTCTGCGTCGTCGTGTTTCGGCTTGCCTTGGGCTTGCCGTTTCCGATCGTCGGGCCCTGGCTTGGGGGGTGAGGCGGCATGCACGAGGTGTTTGCCAATCTCGCCATCGGTGGCGCTACCGCGCTGTCGGCGGCAAATCTCCTCTATTGCTTCCTCGGCGTCCTGCTCGGCACTCTGGTTGGCGTGCTGCCGGGGCTGGGTCCCGTTGCCACCATCGCCATGCTGCTGCCGGCGACCCTGAGCTTGCCCGCCGAATCGGCCTTGATCATGCTGGCCGGGATCTACTACGGCGCCCAATACGGCGGCTCGACCACCGCCATCCTGATCAATCTGCCCGGCGAATCCTCCTCGGTCGTCACCACGCTTGACGGCCACCGCATGGCGCAGCAGGGCCGCGCCGGCGTGGCCCTGTCGACGGCGGCGATCGGCTCGTTTGTGGCCGGCACGGTGGCGACCTTCGTGATCGCCTTTCTGGCGCCGCCGCTGGCCCAGGTGGCGCTCAAATTCCAGGCGCCGGAGTACTTTTCGTTGATGGTGTTGGGCCTCATCGCCTCGATCGTGCTGGCGCAAGGCTCGCTGCTCAAGGCCCTGGGCATGGTGGTGCTCGGCCTGCTGCTGGGGCTCGTCGGCACCGATGTCACCTCCGGCACGCAGCGCTTCACCTTCGGCCTGCCGGCACTCAGCGACGGCATCAACTTCGTGGTGGTCGCGGTCGGCGTGTTCGGCATCGCCGAAATCGTGCGCAATCTGGAAGCGCCGGGCGGCCAGGTGGTGTCGGTGGCGCAGTTCAAAGGGCTGCTGCCCGGCCGCGACGACGTAAAGCGCATCATTGCCCCGATCCTGCGTGGCACGGCGACGGGCTCGCTGTTGGGGGTGCTGCCCGGTGGCGGCGCGCTATTGGCCTCGTTTGCCGCCTACGCCCTGGAAAAGCGGGTCTCGCGCCACGGCGGCGAGTTCGGCACCGGGGCGATCGAGGGCGTGGCGGCGCCCGAATCGGCCAACAATGCCGGGGCGCAAACCTCGTTCATTCCGATGTTGACGCTTGGCATTCCCTCCAATCCGGTGATGGCGCTGATGATCGGCGCCTTGATCATCCAGGGCATTCGTCCCGGGCCCAATGTCATGGTCGAGCAGAGCGGGTTGTTTTGGGGCGTGATCGTTTCGATGTGGGTCGGCAACCTGTTTCTGCTGGTGTTGAACCTACCGCTGATCGGGCTTTGGGTGCGGCTCATCGCCATCCCCTACCAGCTGCTGTTTCCCATCATCCTGGTGTTCTCGGCGATCGGGGTGCTGAGCCTCGCCAACGCCGTCATGGACGTCTATCTGATGGCGGTGTTCGGGGTGCTGGGCTACGCCTTCGCCAAGCTCGACTGTGAGCCGGCACCGTTGCTGTTGGGCTATATCCTGGGGCCGATGATGGAAGAATACCTGCGCCGGGCCATGACCTTGTCGCGCGGCGACCCGATGATCTTCCTCGAGCGCCCGATCAGCCTCGGCATGCTGGTGGCGGCCGCACTGGCGCTGATCGTCCTGCTCGTGCCGGTGGTGCGCGCCACGCGGCAGCGCGCCTTTGTGGAAGAGTGAAACCGCCCCGCCGTCGGGCGGGTGCCGCGCAGTGTCGTCTTTGCCGCGCTCACCCTATGCTGAGGCGGCGCGCTGCCGCGCGCGGCGATTTTTGAGGCGAGGCCCCATGACCCAAGCCAGGCTCAGGGTCTATTCCGACTACAAGAGCCCCTACGCCTATCTGGCCAAGGATCTCATCTATGACCTCGAGCAAGCCACCGGCGCCGAGATCGAGTGGCTGCCCTATACCCTCGATATTGCCGCCTACCTGGGCAGTGCCCGCGTTGATGCGGCCGGCACGGTCCTCGATCAGAACCGCAACGCCCATCAGTGGCGCCGGGTCCGATACAGCTACATGGACTGCCGGCGCGAGGCCAACCGCCGCGGCCTGACGATCCGCGGACCACAGAAGATCTTTGATTCATCGCTGGCCAACATCGGCATGCTCTACGCCCGCCGGCACCGGGTCTTGCCTGCCTACCACGATCGGGTGTTTGAACGCTTCTGGCGGCGAGAGTTGGACCTTGAGGATAAACATGCGCTGGCGGCCGTGCTGCAGCAATGCGGCGCTGAAACCGCGGCATGGTTTGGCTTCCTCGACGGCGAGGGACGGCATGAACTCGATCGCATCCGCAGCGAGGCCGAGGCCGCCGGCGTGTTCGGGGTGCCGAGCTTCCTGTTTGCCGACGGCGAGCTCTATTGGGGACGCGAACACCTGCCGCAGGTGCGCGAGCGATTGATGTCGGAGCCTGCCGTCAATAGGGGGTGATCACATTGATGAGGGCGTGGCGGCGTTCGC
>Ga0126376_10001239_pt1 | contig 13653 bp, 11 predicted proteins | sample PanSoiMetPlot_15_FD_92760 | JGI IMG/M metagenome (GOLD analysis project Ga0126376, IMG submission 92760) | Tropical forest soil microbial communities from Panama - MetaG Plot_15 | ecosystem: Environmental > Terrestrial > Soil > Tropical forest > Bulk soil | place: Panama | collected 2016-02-17
GATGGCGGACATGACGGTACTAGACTACGCCATGATGGTCGAGGACAGCCATGTCCAAACCCGGCTGATCGAATATCGCCGATGTGACTTGGACGCAGGCGGCCCCCACAAAGGCGAACTCCTAGCCGTGGCGCTGACCGACGTGCTCAAGGACGGGTTATCCATGGTCTATTCGTTCTATGAGCCCGAGCCCGAGCACCGCTCCCTCGGTACCTTTATGATTCTCGACCACATCGCGCGGGCACGGCGTATGGGCCTTGCATATGTATACCTCGGCTATTGGGTCCGCGGTTCCCGCAAGATGGACTACAAGGGACGTTTCCTGCCCCAGGAACGGCTTGCGCCGGAAGGCTGGACGCGAATCGAAAAGTAAGGCGTCATTGGACGAAATTGGCCGATTACCTCCTGTGACGAAAAATTTGGGACGCCTGCATATTTGTTGCACAAGCGAAATGAGGCTAACTTTCGGACTTGTGACATCATTCTAGCTTATATCGCAAGTTCTTGAGCAATAACAAGAAAAGTAATATTAAATTGCCCTCTTTTGTGGTGCAGCAAAGGCGCCGATGCCTACGCCATAGGATTTAACGCGCTCATAAAGATGTGATGGTCGCATTTATTAAAATTGTCGAAAAATTCAAGCATACTGCAAGCAGTCAAAGCGCGATGTCCGGCGGATCGTTTCGTCGCAATGCATCGCTGACGGGAAGAAACGATAGGTATGGCTATGCGCGCGTTCATCAAACGGTTTCTCATGCATTACGGCATCTATCGCCGCTATCCGCTGGGGAGGTTACCGGCATTCCGAAATGCATGGCGTAACGCCCGGGCGTGATCGGAACACGTTGTAGTAGGACAGCAATGATCGCGTCTCGGCGGTAGGACCTCACCTTTGGTCGGCTAAGACCGACGAACGTGAAGCGCTAATTCTGCGTCTGATGCAACGGCCGATGGCTTTGCGCCGTCTGGGAGTGACTTTACGGCATCAGGTTTCGCGTTTTTTCGTTCAATCGCTCAGCAAGGGCGGACAGTGCGGTAATTTGCGGATATTGCGCCGCAAGGTTCTCCACCAATTTTATGGCACTCTGATAGTGTTCAAGCGCCTCGCGCGTGCGCCCTTGCGCAACCAGAAAATTCACCGATCTTGATGTAGGATTGCTCCAAGTATCTTTGCCGAGCTACCTCCTCTGGGTCGCGGCCTGCCATGTCCCGGCGATCCACGACGCTATTTTGTATTCCTTCAAGGCGCCGTCCCCATCATCTTGTAATTTCAAAATGTCACCAATCTTGAGGTAACAATTGAAGACATTGCGATCGTAATTTGGTCGCGCTTCATCAAGAATCGCTATGGCGGAGCGATACAGTTCGACGGTCTCGCGCTCGCGGCTGAAGAAATAATCAGCTGTGCAGCATCAGCCAAACTTATTCGACCGCGGAAATCCCTTCGGGGCGATGCGCCCGGCGTCAGCGCGGTTGCCGCGCCAATCGGCCAGTTCCTTCATGGTGAGGTTGAACAGGCGGCCGGCTGAATCCGTCCATGACAATCCGTCCGCGGCTTTGAATGTCTTGATGTCGGACAGGCCGCCGTCCTTGTAGCGCTGCAGCCGCACGCCGCGCCCGCGCGTCATTTCGGGGACTTGATCGAGCCCGAACAGTACCAGCTTGCGGTTTTCGCCGATCGCCGCCACCGTCTCGCCCTCGACCACGCACATGGCGCGCGCCTCGTCCGGCAGGGAGACGTTGAGGACCTGCTTGCCCTTGCGGGTATTGGCGATGCACTCGTCCTCCGCAACCACGAAGCCCCTCCCCTCCCGGCTCGCCACCAGGAACTTGCGGCCGCCGACTGCCGTGAACACCGAGACAAGATCGGCTTCCTGCTCGAGATCAATGAACAGCCGCACCGGCTCGCCATGGCCGCGCCCGCCCGGAAGCTTTCCCGCCTCGATCGTGTAGAAACGCCCGTTGGTCGCAAATACCAGACACTTCGATGTCGTCTCCGCCGGGAACGAATAGCGCAATCCGTCATCGGCCTTGAAGGCAACGCCGGACAAGTCTGTCACAATGCCCTTCAGAGCGCGAATCCAGCCCTTCTGCGATACCACCACGGTGATCGGCTCGCGGATCACCATGGCCTCCTCGATCGCCGCCTCGTCGTGCTCGGGCGCCTGTGAGAAAGCGGTGCGACGCTTGCCGAGCGGAGTTCTTGGACCGAAGGTGGTGCGCACCGCCTTGATCTCGTCTGCGACTGTCTTCCATTGATCCTTTTCGGACTTGATCAGGTCCTGCAGCTTTTTGCGTTCGGCGCGCAAATCCCTGTCCTCGGTCTTGATTTCCATTTCCTCGAGTTTGCGCAGATTGCGCAAGCGCATATTGAGGACGGCGTCGGCCTGAACCTCGCTGAGCTTGAACGTCCGTATCAGGACCGGCTTGGGTTCGTCCTCGGTGCGGATGATCTTGATGACGCGATCGAGATTGAGATAGGCGACCAGATAGCCGCCGAGCACTTCGAGGCGGTTCTCGATTTGGCGCAGCCGATGGTTGGTGCGGCGCAGCAGCACCTCGCGGCGGTGATCGAGCCATTCGCGCAAGGCTTCGGCAAGGCCGACCACCTTGGGGATCTTGCCCTTCACCAACACGTTCATGTTGAGCGGAATGCGGCTTTCAAGCTCGGTAAGCTTGAACAGCGATTCCATCAGAAGCTCGGCGTCGACCGTGCGGGCCCGCGGCTCGATGACGAGACGCAAATCCTCCGCCGATTCGTCGTGCACATCGCCGACCAGCGGAAGCTTCTTGTCGTTGACAAGCTCCGCGATCTTCTCGACCAGACGCGACTTCTGCACCAGCCAGGGGATCTCGGTGACGACGATCTGCCAGCCGCCGCGGCCGGTGTCCTCCTTCTCCCAGCGCGCGCGCACCCGGAAGGAGCCGCGGCCCGTGACATAGGCCTCCGCAATTGCGGCCGGATCGTCGACGACGACACCTCCGGTGGGGAAATCGGGCCCGGGCAGGTATTTCAGGAGATTGCGGCTCCTCGTATTGGGATGCTCAATCAGGTGCAGCGCCGCATCGCACAGCTCGGCCGCATTGTGCGGCGGGATTGCGGTCGCCATGCCGACCGCGATGCCCTGCGAGCCATTGGCAAGCAGATTGGGGAATGCTCCCGGCAACACCACGGGCTCATCTTCGGAGCCGTCATAGGTCGGGCGGAAATCGACCGCATCCTCGTCAATTCCTTCGATCAAAAGCCGCGCGACTTCGGTCAGGCGCGCCTCGGTGTAGCGCATGGCGGCCGGATTATCGCCGTCGATATTGCCGAAATTACCCTGGCCGTCGATCAGCGGGTAACGCTGAGCGAAATCCTGGGCGAGCCGCACCAGCGCGTCGTAAACCGCCTGATCGCCATGCGGATGGAACTTGCCGATGACGTCGCCGACCACGCGGGCGCATTTCTTGAACGCAGCGCCGGGATCGAGTCGCAGCTGGCGCATCGCATAAAGCAGACGCCGGTGCACCGGCTTGAGGCCGTCGCGCGCATCCGGCAATGCGCGATGCATGATGGTGGACAGCGCATAGGCAAGATAGCGCTCTTCCAGTGCATCGCGCAGCGCGATTTCCTGCACATCGGGCGGATCGGGAATCAGTGTGTTAGTGGTCATGGGGATTGGATAGCGAATGCGCAGCGCCGGGACAACCAGGGTGGGCGTCGCGCCCGCGACGACGCCTACCCCGGAGCCGTTGGCTGAGATTTTGCAGTGCCGTGGGCACTACTGAGGCGAACTCCCGTTCCGCACGGCAGTGACATGCACGCTACGCCGTTCCTACCACGGCGGCGATGAAATGATGTCGGGCTTCCGGCAATGACTCGCCACGCGGCTCGTAGACATGGCGGGCAAGGAAAAAGCCCGTCAGGGAAAATCCATCCCTCAGCTCGGCTGCCGACGGCATCCCGAAAGTGTCGGACCCCAGGAAGGGCGGCAATGCCAAAAGCTTGTCGCGCCACGGCTCGCCGGCTTTCCGCGAGACCGCCCGACCGCTCTTGGGCGACACATAGACGAGTTCGGCCGTCGCGCCGGTGGCGGCGCAGGACTCGAGGTCGAGACCGAAACCGAGCTCTGCCAACAGCTGCAGCTCGAAATGCACGACCAGCGCCGCCGCCGACACCGGCTCGCCGAGTTGCGTGATCGTGTGTTCAAGAAAGTCGAACACCGGCTGGTGCGGATCGCGCTCCGGCAGCAGCCGGCACAGCGCGGCGAGATAGTTGAGGCCGTAAAGCGCGTGCGCCGCCGACAGGTAAGACGCCGTGCGCAGGTCGAGCCCCTCGATGACATAATAGCCGAGATGCTCGTCGAGCCGTGCCCGCCAGGTGGCGCTCACCAGATTGCCGGCTTGCAGCACCGGCTTGTAGCGCGAGCCTGAGCCGCCGCGCACAAGACCGAGATGACGCCCATGGTCGCGCGTCATCAACTCGACAACCGCACTCGTCTCGCCGTGGCGACGGGCGCCGAGCACAATACCGATATCGGTCCATTCCAACGGGAGCGTCCTCGCAATGACCGCGATTGCATGTAGCATGGGTTGAGCGAAGCGAAACCCATCGACGACCGCGCCGCATGCACCGCCCTCGATGGGTTTCGCTCCCGCTCAACCCATGCTACGCACGCGCCCATGGCTCCCGTCAATCCCGAGGAAACTCCAGTCCCATCTCGCGATAGCGCGCGGGATCGTCGGCCCAACCCTCGCGCACCTTGACGAACAGGAAGAGGTGCACGGGCTTCTCGATCAACGTCGCGATTTCCTTACGCGCCTCGGCTCCGATCGATCTGATGGCTTGGCCGCCTTTGCCAAGTGCGATTTTCCGCTGGCTCTCACGCTCAACAAATATGGTCTGCTCGATACGTACCGACCCGTCGCGCAGTTCCCTCCACACGTCGGTCTCGACCGTTGAGCGGTATGGCAGCTCCTGGTGAAGCCGTAGATAGATTTTTTCCCGTGTAATTTCCGCCGCCAGGGCACGCATCGGCGCATCAGATAGCTGGTCCTGCGGATAATGCCATGGTCCGGACGGCACATGGGCGGCGAGCCAGCGTTTGACCTCGGCGACGCCGTCGCCGCTTTGCGCCGACACCATGAAGGTCGCCGCGAACTTGATGCGATCGTTGGCCGCGCGCACGAGGCCGAGGAGCGTCGGCTTGGCTACCAGGTCGACCTTGTTGACGATCAGAATTTTGATCGCCTCAATATCGGCGAGCTTTGCCGCGATAGCCATCGTTTCGTCACCGAGCCCGCGCTTGGCATCGACCGTCAGAGCAACAATGTCGGCATCGTGGGCGCCGCTCCAGGCAACCGCCACCATGGCGCGGTCGAGTCGGCGACGCGGCGCAAAGATGCCGGGCGTATCGACGAAAATCAGTTGCGCGTCGCCTTCGATCGCTATGCCGCGGATGATCGCCCGCGTGGTCTGCACCTTGGGGCTGACGATTGTGACCTTGCTGCCGACCACGACGTTGACGAGCGTCGACTTGCCGACATTGGGAGCCCCGATAATGGCGACGAAACCGCAACGTTGCGAGCCGGTGTCGTGTAGAGCCTCGTTGGAGGTCCCGTTCATTTCAACCGGTTGCTTCCACCTGGACGCCTTCACGGATCAACATGGCAGCGGCAGCGGCCTGCTCGGCGGCGCGCTTGGAGCGACCCATACCCTCGGCCGGCGTGAACTCCGCCAAATCCACGGCAACCAGGAATTCCGGATCGTGATGCGGCCCGGTACGGGCAATCTCGCGATAGGACGGCGTCGGCAGACCACGTGCCTGCGCCCATTCCTGCAGCACCGTCTTGGGATCGCGCAGCGGGCGCGCCGGGGTGCGCAGGCGCTCCCCCCATAATTGCTCGACCACGGCTGCTCCGGCGGCGTAGCCCCCGTCGAGAAACACCGCTCCGACCAGCGCCTCGCAGACGTCGGCCAGGATTGCGGTGCGCTGACGTCCACCCGCATTGGCTTCGGAAGCGCCGAGCCTGATGGCCGCGCCGAGATCGATCTTGCGCGCCACGTCGGCGCAGGCCTCCTTGCGGACGAGATCGGCGAGCCGACGCGACAATTCACCCTCGTCGGCCTTCGTGAACGCACGGAACAGCATGTCGGAAACGACCAAGCCGAGGACGTGATCGCCGAGAAATTCGAGGCGCTGATAGCTGCTCGACCGGCTCTTGCCACTCAATGCCGAAATATGCGTGAGTGCGCTGTCAAGTAACGACTTATCAGCGAATTCATAGCCGATCCGTGTCTCAAGTTCGCGTCTGCAAGTGGCCGTCCTTCGGCTCATCTGACGATCGTAAAGAGCCGGCTCCAACGCACCGACCATGGCCAACTCCAGATGTGCCAGGCAGGCTCGCCGTCGCCAATGGAGAAGAAAATAATTTGTGCCTTACCGACGAGGTTCTCGAACGGCACGTAGCCCACTGCCGCCAGCACACGGCTGTCGGTCGAATTGTCGCGATTGTCTCCCATCATGAAATAGTGGCCGGCAGGAACCAGATATTCCTGGGTGTTGTCCAAAAAACCGTTGTCCTGAAGATCGAGCGTCTCGTAGGTCACCCCATTGGGCAAGGTTTCGCGCCAGCGCCGTACGCGCTCTGAGCCGCCGTTTTCGTCGTCGATGAAGTCGTCGACACGCTCACGCTTGACCGGCGTGCCGTTGATGTAGAGTAACCCATCGAGCACCTTGATACGATCGCCCGGCAGGCCGATGACACGCTTGATATAATCGGTGGAATCGTCCTTCGGCAGGCGGAACACGACCACGTCGCCGCGCTCCGGCGCCGAGCCGAAGATACGGCCGGAAAACAGCGATGGCGACAGCGGCAAGGAATAGTGGCTGTAACCGTAACTGTATTTCGATACAAAGAGATAATCTCCAATCAGAAGGGTCGCCTTCATTGACCCGGACGGAATATTGAACGGCTGGAACAGCAGGGTGCGGATTACAAGGGCGATGAGCAGCGCGTGAAGCACCACGCGGGTCCCTTCCGCAAGCCCGCCCTCCTTGCGTTTTCCCTCGGTGGATACGCTCATCAGCCTCTCGTTTTTCGATATGTCAGTCGATTTCTCAATCGATTTCTCGACAGTTTTGCTGGCGACTTCTTGCACGCGCTTTTGATCCTGTGCGCCCATTACAGAACCGCCTCCGCCGCCACGGCGCCCCTATCGGCTTGCAGAGCCCAAAAACCCCACATTTCAATAACTTAAATGCGGCAGCCTCACGCGTCCTGCTCGCGACACCCTAATTCTTTTTTTCTTTTAACCGCTTGCAGGCCGACACGCAATCAACTCGGGGGGCAACCCTACGCATTCAGCCATTCCGCCATTGCACAGCCGAAATGACCACAAACGCTTGGGCCATGGGATATTCGTCAGTAATGGCAAGGTCGATATGGGGGTCGAACCCGGTCGGAACAATGGCCTGAAGGCGGCAAAGCGCCGCGCCAGCGAGCTGCAGTGTGGGCCGTCCGGATGGCAAATTTATCACCCCAAGGTCGCGAAAGAAAATCCCGTCTCGAAATCCGGTTCCAAGCGCCTTGGCGCAGGCTTCCTTTGCGGCGAAACGTTTTGCGTAGGTTGCGGCGCGGTCGATGCGACGTTCCGCCAACTCCCGCTCCGTTAAGGTGAAGATGCGATCGAGAAAACGGTCGCCATGGCGCGCAATGGTACGCTCGATGCGACGGATATCGACGAGATCAGTGCCGATACCGAGAATCACGCTATCGATTCCGAATTGGCCCGGCCGGATACCCATTGGCTCGACCGTGATCCATGGCGGTGCGCATGCGCTGCACCGCTGCCGCCAGACCGCCCATGATGGCTTCGCCCACAAGAAAGTGGCCGATGTTGAGTTCCATCAATTCAGGCAACCCTGCGATTGTTGCGGCGGTCAGATAATCAAGCCCGTGGCCGGCATGGACTTCAAGACCGAGCCCATTGGCAAGCTTAGCGGCGGCGCGGATACGGTCGAATTCGTCCGCCGCCAGGTCGCCATGCCCCTTGGCAAGCGCCTCGCACCACGCGCCGGTATGGATTTCGATGACCGGCGCCTTGAGGGCGGCAACCGCTTTGATCTGAGCTTGGTCCGCTGCGATGAACAGCGACACCTGGATGCCGGCGTTACGCAACTCGCTCACTAATGGACCGAGCGTGTCGCGCTGGCCGGCGGCGTCGAGACCACCCTCGGTGGTGCGCTCCTCACGCCGCTCGGGTACGATGCAGACGGCATGGGGTCGAATCCTCAGGGCGATGTCCGCCAACTCGCGGGTCGCCGCCATTTCGAGATTGAGCGGCTTATCGATGTGTGCCTTGAGCCGCGCGACGTCATCGTCGCGAATGTGGCGGCGGTCTTCCCGCAAATGCGCCGTAATGCCATCGGCACCGGCCGCGATGGCGATCTTGGCCGCTTGGAGCGGATCCGGATGTTGCCCGCCGCGTGCATTGCGCACCGTCGCGACATGATCAATGTTGACGCCGAGACGAAGCCTGGGGCGCCGATCCGCAAATGTCGGTGCGTCGGCCACGGCCTACCCGTTCACCCGTTCTGCTCTGGCGACCACCGGCTTCGCCCGCAACTGGGCAATGATGGCGGTCAGATGCTTGAGGTCGTAGACCTCAAGATCGACCGTCACCGACGTGAAATCCGGGGACTGCCGACTCATGCGGATGTTGTCTATGTTGCCATCATGGTCGGCGATCACTTGGGCGATCTGTGCCAGCGAGCCGGGCTCATTCACCGACTGCAGCGCGAGGCGGGCCGGAAAGCGGCGCGGAATGCCGTCGTCCACGTCCCAGCGCACGTCGAGCCAGCGGTCGGGCGCGTCCTCGAACTCCTTCAGTGCCGACGACTGGATCGGGTAGATGGTAATCCCCTCCCCCGGCGTCATGATGCCCACGATTCGATCGCCCGGTACCGCGCCGCCGTTGGGGGCAAAGCGCACCGGCAAGTCGGTATTGATACCGCGGATCGGAATGGCGGCGCCCTTGTCCTTGCCGCCCGGCACCTTGAACTTGACCGCCTTGCCTTTGTTGAGACCGAACCAACCGGGCTCCGGGTTCCGTGCAACGGTTGCGGTGGCGCGCTCCTCCTTATAGTCCGGATACATGGCGCGGATCACATCCGAGGCTTTCATCTCGCTGCGCCCAACCGCCGCAAACACATCGTCGATTGAATGACGGGCGAGCCGCGGCAGCGCGCCGATCAGGTTATCGTCGGAATAGTCGCGCTTGTCGCGCTGGCACATGCGCTCAACGATGCGCCGACCAAGCTCGGCATATTGGGTGCGCACCGCCTGACGGGTGGCCCGGCGCATGGCCGCCCGCGCCTTGCCGGTAGCCACAAGCGATTCCCATGCGGCCGGTGGAGCGACCTGGGCCTTAGAGGTGAGAATCTCCACCTCGTCGCCGTTCTGCAATTCGGACGCAAGCGGTGCGATCTTGCCGTTGATCTTGCAGCCGACCGCGTGGTTACCGACATCGGTATGCACTGCATAGGCAAAATCGATCGGGGTTGCGTCACGCGGCAGGGCTATCAGCTTACCTTTAGGCGTAAAGCAGAACACTTGGTCTTGGAACAACTCAAGCTTGGTGTGTTCTAGAAATTCTTCCGGGTTCGAGCCCTCCGCAAGCAACGCAATGGTGCGGCGCAGCCACGCATAGGCGTTCGATTCCCGCGACAGGAGTTCGGTCGGCGAGCCTACTTGGTCCTTGTAGAACGTGTGTGCCGCGATGCCGTATTCGGCAATCTCGTGCATCTCCTCGGTGCGAATCTGCAGCTCGACGCGCTGGTTGCCCGGTCCGATCACGGTGGTATGAATCGAGCGGTAGTCGTTCTGCTTGGGGGTCGAGACGTAGTCCTTGAAGCGTCCGGGCACCACCGGCCAAGTGGTGTGGACGATGCCGAGCGCCTGATAGCATTCCGGCACGCTCTTCACGATGACACGGAAGCCGACAATATCAGACAGTTGCTCGAAGCCGACCGCTTTGCGCTCCATCTTGCGCCAAATTGAATAGGGGCGCTTGCGGCGGCCCGCGACGACAGCCGCTATGCCGCGATCGGCGAGATTACGGGTGAGTTGCGCCTCGATCTCGGCGATCAACCCGAGATGCCGCCTCGCCAGCACTTCCAGGCGCTCGCTAATCACCTTATGGGCCTCTGGATTGAGTTCGCGGAACGACAGGCTTTCGAGCTCTTCACGCAACTCGTACATGCCGATACGGCCGGCAAGCGGCGCGTAGATATCGATGGTTTCCTCGGCAATCCGGCGGCGTGCTTCGGGCGTCATGTGCTGGATGGTACGCATGTTGTGCAGCCGGTCGGCGAGCTTGACCAGCAGCACGCGCACATCCTCGGCGATCGCCAGCAGCAACTTGCGCAGGTTCTCGGCCTGCTTGGCCTCGCGGGACACGAGATCGAGCTTATTCAGCTTCGTAAGCCCCTCGACCAGGCGGCCAATATCCTTGCCGAAAAGCTGGTCGATCTCGGCGCTTGTGGCTTCTGTATCCTCGACGGTATCGTGCAGCAATGCGGCCGCGATTGTGGCATCGTCGAGCTTGTGATCCGTAAGGATCGCGGCGACCTCGATCGGATGGGAGATATATGGGTCTCCGGAAAGCCGTTTCTGCTCGCCATGGGCCTTCATGGCATAAACATAGGCGCGGTTGAGAAGGTCCTCGTCTGTATTGGGATTGTACTTACGTACCCGTTCGACGAGGTCATATTGCCGGATCAGCGGCTTGGCGCGTTTCGGAGCCGGCGCCGGATCGTCCGTCGCAACAATGCCGGAAACTGCCCTCGGCGGCGCCTGTCGGGGCTTCGCCGGGGTCTCCATTCTCAGCAGATCGGTGGACTGCTCCATCCGGGCTCCTCGCCGCGCGGCATGCAAAGCCGCGTGAACTTAGCTTAGCTACAATATCATGACGAATGTGTTGTACTGCAACAGTTTACACCCCCATTCGGTCGGCCAGCACCAAGAGCGAACGATGCCGGCGGCCTCCGGTCGCCCGCATCGACCTTTCAATGGCATATTGCACGATTAAACTCTATACATGGAATTTGAGCTGGTGGCGTGTGACGTTAGGAGATTTCAACGTCGGATGGAACCACCCACACTTCGACGCATCGGACGACGGGCGCGCAGTTCCGGTCTTTCAACGAGACCCGCCCTCACCATGAACGCTCGAAAGACGGGTGGTCCTCCGAAACGCTTAACGAGCCTGGGCGAACGGCTGACAATTCCGAGCTGTGGACTGCAATGCCTGCTTGCGGATATCTATGATGAAACGCCACTGATCGCCGACGGGATTCGGACAGCTGAGGTTAGAGCGCACGGGATGGTTAAGCCCCCGGTCCGGCCTTTGGCCTGCCCGATGATAAACTCAGAGAAACCCCTCAACGGCCCTTCGATATGGCGCGTCCCTTGACGGTTTCGCATCGTTCGACAAGCGCTCAGGAGCTCAACCTATGCTGCGCATGCGAAAATCCTAATCCTCGTCGTCCGGCTCCACTGGTTCCGGCCGCGCTTCCGGAGGTGCCAAGCCCTCGAGACCCTTGAGCAATTCCTCCTCGGTCATGCGGTCGGCCGTGATTTCCGTATCGTCGGCCTCCACATTGCCGCCGGCCCCGGCGATCAATGGCACCGCTTCGGGCTCGGGTTCGTCGACCTCGACATACTTCTGCAGCGAGTGAATGAGGTCTTCCTTTAGATCGCCGGGCGAGATGGTCTGATCCGCGATTTCGCGCAATGCCACCACGGGGTTCTTGTCATTGTCGCGGTCGACGGTTATTTGCGAGCCGGAGGAAACCATCCGGGCGCGGTGGCTGGCAAGCAGGACGAGTTCAAACCGATTTTCAACTTTATCGATACAGTCCTCGACGGTTACGCGTGCCATGGGTCAGGAGCTCCAAAATGTGTAAACGTCACGTCATGCAACAATTCTTGCGCTTGGGCGTTCAATTATAGATTACCCCACCGCGGCGCAAGATTAAAATTAGTTGTTATTTATATGACAACTGCCTTACATTGGGCTTGGCTAGGCCGCAATGCCCTGTTAGCTGATCATGGACGGCACGTTAGCCGCCACATTTCCCGCGACGGGGCTACTTGGCAAGTGGATGTGCCGTGCACCCGTTTTCGAAGCTTGAATCCCGTTGCCCGTAGCGTCGGCGCCATGTCGGCGATGTGATCATTCGCGGCACTGCGCACACGGTAGGCAGACGGCATGTTGGAAGAGACCAATGACGGTACCCAGTGAAAAAATAGCGTTGTTCATAGATGGCGCAAATCTGTACGCGACCGCAAAGTCGCTGGGGTTCGACATCGACTACAAACGCCTGCTCCGAGAATTTCAATCGCGCGGCTATCTGCTGCGTGCGTTCTATTATACCGCTGTAGTGGAAGATCAGGAGTATTCCTCGATCCGCCCGTTGATCGACTGGCTCGACTACAACGGCTACACGGTCGTCACAAAGGCCACCAAGGAATTCGTCGACCAGACCGGTCGCCGCAAGGTGAAAGGCAACATGGACATTGAGCTTGCCGTCAATGCCATGGAGATTGCCAGTTATATCGATCACATGGTGCTGTTTTCTGGCGACGGCGACTTTCGCTCGTTGGTCGAGGCGGTGCAACGCAAGGGGGTGCGCGTCACGGTGGCATCGACAGTTTCGACCCAGCCGCCGATGGTGGCGGATGAACTGCGGCGGCAGGCCGATATCTTCCTCGATATCGCCGAGTTACAAGCGAAAATCGGCCGCGACCCGGGCGAACGCGTCGATCGTCCACCCCGCGAGCCGAGGGAGCCGCGACAGCACACCCCGCAGTTCCTGCAGCGCGGACCAGCCGCCCCGCGCGCCCCGGTCGGCGTTGTCGATGACGATGAGTTCGACGAGGACTGAAATCGGCGCCTCATGCCTGTCGACAGCACCGCCGCCCGTGCACCGGAGCTGATCGACACCAAGATCGGCCGGGACTGTCCGCATTGCCCGCGCCTCGTCGCGTTTCGCCAATCCTGGCGGAGCAGGCAACCGACTTGGCACAACGCCCCGGTTCCCTCCTTCGGACCGGTGGTGGCGCGACTGCTGATCGTCGGGCTCGCGCCGGGGCTGCAGGGCGCGAACCGCACCGGTCGCCCGTTCACCGGCGACTATGCGGGCGATCTGCTGTACGAAACGCTCACGCGCTACGGCTTCGCCGTGGGCGAATATGCGGCGCGGCCGGACGATGGCCTGTCCCTTGTCGATGCGCGCATCACCAATGCGGTGCGCTGCGTGCCGCCGGAAAACAAGCCCGTCGGCGAGGAGATCAGGCAATGCCGCGATTTCCTCAAGGCGACCATCACCGAAATGCCGAACCTCACTGCAATCGTGCCGCTCGGTCGCATCGCACATGACAGCACCGTGGCGGCGCTCGGCCGCCCTCTTGCCGCCCTTCCCTTCGGCCACGGCGCACGCCACGTGGTGAGCCGGCTCACGCTGTTCGACTGCTATCACTGCTCACGCTACAACACGAACACTGGCGTGCTGACCCCGGACATGTTCCGCGAGGTCTTTGCCGCGGTGCGGCGTTATCTCGACAAGCGGAGGACTGAGGACGGATGACAGATGACAGATAAAGGAA
>Ga0126376_10001240_pt1 | contig 13648 bp, 12 predicted proteins | sample PanSoiMetPlot_15_FD_92760 | JGI IMG/M metagenome (GOLD analysis project Ga0126376, IMG submission 92760) | Tropical forest soil microbial communities from Panama - MetaG Plot_15 | ecosystem: Environmental > Terrestrial > Soil > Tropical forest > Bulk soil | place: Panama | collected 2016-02-17
AAGAAAGTCTCAACCGTTTCGGTTGGATCATAAACACCATCCTTGTCCAGATTAGTTCTTAGATGGTGTTGCATCGACCTATTGAATGCACCCCCGTTAATGGGGACCTACGACATTTGTCTGCGCATGGCTAGGCATCTGGATACCGCGTTTCCCACGCCTTTGACCGAGCGAGCTATTTTGCAAACTCTATTCTCAGACCATTGTGGTTAAATCCAGAGGGAGCCACAAACACAAGATTGCCAGACACCTTCACATCCGGTGCACCATCAAAACTGACCGAACGAGCGCGCATGGACGCGTTCGCGCGATTGGCGGAATCAGCCCAGATGGAAGCCGTTGGACACTAACGCAAGACCAGGCTATTGCACAAATCGAAGATGGAACTTCTGTGTTCTACATCGAGACAGCCCGCGGTCAGATACGGTTAATGACCTACCTTGTGCTCAACCTTGCCCTCCACCGCAAAACACGACAGACCAATTGCGGCTTGTGACGACTCGATGGGTGGGAGGAACCCCACTTCCGCCGCGGCTTGTGTGGTGCACACCTTCAAAGAGCATTGAAGCCTGGGTTCTTGCCGCGCTATATCAATCGGACTATCTCATGATTTCAGGAGGACTAGAGTGCTACGCAACTCCCGAACTGAGATTGCAAAGCAAACCCGCGGACGGGCGTTTAGTTTCGGGCGGAAAGAAAATTACGCGCAAGTTCAGAGCGCGCGCGCATGAGATTGTTGCGAGTTGGCCTGATGTAAGAAATTGTTGTGGAGAGGCTGAGCGTTTTTCTGCTGATTTTGAACGACTTTTTACACTTAGCAGGATTTCTCCTTATACTAACCCCTCGTCGCCATCGCACCACAAATTTGCTCAAACAGAGGGCAGTTTCGCTCTCTCCTAACACCTTTCCCGTCAACAGGCCACTAGAAAAGTTTGTTATGGTGTGTAGCGCCTTCAAATGTCAAAATAAGAAGTATTCCAGCAAAGGCGGACGATTGGACACTGCGGAAAAGTTGTTTGACCGGTACGCTCGTAGCTACGAGCTCGCTCTATCGAATGCGCTGGCTCCTTCCGGCGAAAGCCGCGAATATTTTGCCGAAGGCCGCGTGGAATGGCTGAAACGCTGCCTGGGTTCACTTGGCACGAGGCCGCGAAATGTCCTCGATTTTGGCTGCGGGGACGGCTCCACGACTCCAATTCTTCAGCGCATTCTCGACGCTGATATATGTACAGGTGTGGATGTCTCTGCCAAATCCCTTGACGTTGCGCGTAAGCACTTTGCCACAAAACACATCCGCTACGAGCTTCTGGAAGATTTGCAGGCCGAAGGTCAGATGGATCTGGCTTATTGCAACGGCGTGTTTCATCACATCGCGCCGGCAGAGCGTAAGGACGCGCTTGGGCTAATCCGCGACGCACTCAAGCCCGGTGGCCTTTTTGCTTTCTGGGAGAATAATTCCTGGAACCCCGCCACTCGCTACATCATTTCGCGCTGCCCGTTTGATAAGGACGCGATTTTGCTGTCGCCTTTGGCAGCTCGCGCGCTTCTGAAAGAAGCCGGATTCGAAATGCTCCGAATTGACTTCCGATTCATCTTTCCAAGATTTTTGCGTAGTTTGCGCAGGGTCGAAGATTTTGCAATCCGGTTGCCCTTCGGCGCGCAGTATCAAATCCTCTGCCGAAAGGCTGGTTGAGCTAACCAAAATCTGTCAAGAATACTGAGCGCAGCCTATTGCTGCTCCATTCCTGTAAGTGTGCGAACGTGAAGTTCCAGCGCCTGATTGTATTGGCGCTCGATCTGCAATTCCGTCTGAAGTTTCTTGACGAGCAGCTCCAGCCGGGAAATCTCCGCGCGCAGTTTTTGTAGATCCACGTTGCTAACCGCAGGCCGTTGTGGCAAAGCGGCGAAAGATGCCGGAGGAGCAGGAGCCGCTTGCCGCGGTGTAAATGCATCCGCGAGTGCCCGCGGCCAAGTGGGTTCCGAAGCGGGAGGCGCAAACGGTGGCGGCGCGTTGGAAGTTACCGCAACCGGTATGGGCTGCGGTGCGAAAAGACCCGAAAGCGCGGACGGCGCCTCCAGTTTCGGCTGGGGCGCTTCCTCCGCAGGTCGCTTCGGTTCCAGGAGTGCTTTGACGCGCGAAATCAGTTCCTGTGGCTGAAACGGTTTGCGAATCAATTCATCCGCCTTCACGCCGACCGCTTTGTCCGCGACGCTCTTATTGACGACGCCGGACATCAAAATGACAGGCGTGGCGCTGAATTGCGCGTGTTCCTTAATCTGGCTGCAGACGGAATATCCATCCTGATCCGGCATAATGACGTCCGTAATCACTGCATCTGGCGGATTCTGCTCGAACTGCGAGATCGCGGAAGCTGCGTCGGCACAGGTAATCACGTTGAAGTTCTCGCGGCGGAACGCGATCTTGATGACTTCGCGCATCGTGGCGCTGTCATCAATAAAATAAACGGTAGGCGCCTGCTTGACCGGTGTTTCCGCAAGCGGGGGCATCGGCATCGTGTCGCTCATAGCGCTTCCTTATCTGCCGTGTCGCGAGAAGATTCATCGTACTCGCGCATGGCATCCAGCATTAAATCTGTCGCCGACCGCAAAACAGTGCGCTGCTGCGAGGCAACTCCGTAAACAAACTTGTAAACGCCTGAATTGTTTTCCACGCAGTTTTTCAAAATGTGAATGACTGCTTCGTCGCCGAAAAGATTCCCGCATTCGGCGTGGATGACCTCTCCGGCGTCGAAAAAGAGAACTCCATCCGTTTCGCCTGCATTGATGTGAAGCGCGCCGGTCTGGTGTGCGTGGCCAAGCATTTGCATCACACCGGGCAAATCGTGGTGAGTCAGGCTGCCGCTCAGGCTGGTGTCGGCCTGCGGCAACATCTGTGTCGGCTGGAAACCGTTGGCTTTACTCACAATGATATTTTTCACATGTGAAGCAATTGTTGGCGGCGCCAGATGGCGGTCAATGTAATCGTCGCAGCCAGCTTGGAACGCTTCCATTAGTGCTCGTTGGCTCCCGTCACCCAGTGCAATGATCAAAAGTGAAGAGTTTTTGGGATCGGCATGAATAATGCGCGCCATTTCCAAAGCGCCCATCTCGCGCATATTCGTCGAGCAAAGAATCGCAGAAGGCGTATCGTATTCCAGCGTAGTAAGGGCAAACGAAGCCTGCGTGCATGCCTTAATTTCAAATCCTTCGCGCTTCAAAGCGTCGCTCAAACGCTTTGAAAAATAGACATTGCTGTCAATCAGCAGAATTTTTGCGGGCCGTCCGGGAAGCATCATGCGCGGACCTCCGCGTTTTGTAGCGTCGCAGCACTGGAACGGACTGCATTTGGTCCAGGTGTCAGGGCTTCCAGGTTCAAGATTTCGATCACGTCGCCGCCCTGGGAGAGCCAGCCCGCAACGTGCGCCGAATCCGATTCCGAGCGGGGCGTCAGTTCCGCGGTGATCAATTCGCAATCACCGCTCACGGGAAGCGCAATAGCTTCTTTTTGCGTCCCGAAAAGACGCGTAGTAATCAAATAAAATCGCCTCACTGACATTTTCGTTCCCACAAGCCGTTCGGAAACGTCACACACCGGAATGATTCGCCCGCGCCGCAAGATCACGCCTTCGAGTTGGGTGGTGTGATTGGGAAATCGAAACACGCGGCTCGGCGCAATGAGCTCCACGATATTCCTTGCACGAAGCGCAAAGCGCCGCTCGCCCAGCCGGAGCAAAACAAACGATTCGAGCGCAATTTCGGCAACAATGCTCATTCAGAATCCACAGTCCTTGCTGAGTCCTGCTGCTCTTTCTCGAGTTCCGCTTGGAGTGTGCGATCGAGCAGCGTGAGTTCCTCAACGCTCAAAAATCCTTCCGGCCGTACGACTGGGACGACCGTTTGGTCAAGCGCCGTCAGCCCGCGGTACCATTCGCGTTCTTCGTGGCAAAACGCCTGAGGAAGCGCCTGCAGGTAGGTCATCGAGGTCATCTTCTCGATGCCATCAACGAGAAGCGCCGTAGGCGTGTGGCGCAGGAAAAAAATCAGTGATGCAGCTGCCGCTTGGACTCCAAAGTGAATCGTTCCGTTTACAACGTAGTGTGTTGTATCGCCTCGCCGGATGGTGTGGCGCACTTTGCGCACCGTGCTCTGCGGGATTTCTTGTGTTGTCCCCGTCAGGCTGTCGACGCTGCGCACTTCTTGAACGGAGGCCGAGGAAATTGCGAACAACTGACCGCCGATACGAAACAAAATGATTTGCTCGGCGCGTGGTGCTCGAGCCTTGCTAACGGGCCCGGGTCGCATTAGCGCACGACCACGGGAGCCCGGCTGAGGCTCAACACGCGCTTCTCGATTGCCGAATAGATATCGTCAATCGGCAAAACCTGATCCACGGCCCCCGTCTTGATGGCCTCCGCCGGCATCCCAAAAATTACGCAGGTCGCTTCGTCTTGTGCAAAGACGATACCGCCTGCGGACTTAATCGCTTTCGAACCTGCGGCGCCATCGTTCCCCATACCCGTCAGAATTGCTGCAATTCCCATGGGCCCCGCAAACGCTGCGACGGATTCCAGCGTCGCGTCAATATTGGGGAGATAGCCGTTCAGACGGCCGGTTGTGCTATCCAGCTGAATTCGTCCCGTTGGCGAAACGCGCAGGTGCTGGGCACCCGGGCATATGTAAAGGGTGCCCGGCTGAAGCGAATCGTTTGCTTCCGCTTCTTTAACACGAATTTCCGTGAACTCTTCAAGTTGCGCAGCGTACTGGCTTGTGAACGCTGCCGGCATGTGCTGCACCAAAATTACGGCTGCGGGAAAATCTTTTGTAAGGCCGGGAGCGAGCCGCATCACCGTGGCCGGTCCGCCCGTAGAAGCCGCGAGGACAACGACCGGGAAGCGCTGTTCTGCTGATGCCGGGGCCGTTACGCGCGGCGCGGATGGTCTTGCATGAACGGGGGCGGAGCCATTATTCCCTTGAAGCGTTGAGGCGAGCCTTGACGCTGTGCGCACCACGCGCACCTTTGCAGCCATCTTCACTTTGCGCAGCAATTCGTCCTTCACGCTATTCATATCCAGATCAATCCCGCTGGAGGGTTTTGCCACAAATTCGATTGCGCCCAATTCCAGCGACTTCAGCGTACTTGCAGCCCCTTCCTTCGATTCGGAGCTCACGATCACAATTGGCTTGGGGTTCGTCGTCATGATTTGCGCCGTGGCTTGCAGGCCGTCCATATGCGGCATGTTGATGTCCATCGTGATGACATCTGGCTTGAGCGATTCCGCGAGTGCCACGGCTTCACGACCGTCTTTCGCCTGGCCAGCGACTTGTAATTGATCGTCGGCGTTGAAAATCGTCTCCAGCACTTTGCGCATGAAGGCAGAGTCATCAACGATAAGTACGCGAAACTTCTTGTTGGGGCTGGTTGCCATAGTCATTTACGCCACGGGAACGACGGGACGTGTCGCCTCCGTTCCCATGAGTTGCTCCACTGCTGCAATAAGCTGATCTTCTTGAACGGGTTTGGTCAGGAATGCCGATGCGCCTTCTTTCATCGCGCGGTCGCGATGCTTTGCGCCGGCGCGCGAAGTCACAACCATCACTGGAATTCGCCGCGTCGTCGGGCTCTGCCGCAGTTGCCCCATCAACTCATAACCCGTCATGCGCGGCATTTCGAGGTCCGTAATCACCAAATGGCAGCCGTGCTGCGCGATAAGTTCGGCGGCATCGAGGCCATCGGTCGCCAGGATCACGCGATAGCCGTTCTTTTCGAGCATTCGGCCCACGAATTTGCGCACGCTGATGGAGTCATCCGCCACCACAATGACTCGTTCGTGTTGCACGCGGTCGATCGCCTCTGACGGAATGCTGCCTTTGGCGATGGCCGCTGATCCGGGTGCGAAGATCCGCGCAGCGCTCGGCGTCGCTTGCAAAGAACGGCGCTCGTTCGGTTCCGTCGCAACCATGCGGTTCAAATCAATCAGCAAAATCAGGCTGCCGTCCGGCGCAATCGTTGTGCCTGGGAAGAGCTTTACGCGTCGCAGATATTCGCCGAGGCTCTTGATCACGATTTCGTCTTTGCCGAGAACTTCTTCGACAATTAACCCGATTTGGCGGTTATCTGCATTCGCTACCACCATCCGAAAGTATCCGTTCACCGGCTCCAGAGTAGGCAAGCCGAGATGCGTGTCGAGCCGCACGACTTCGGTCACTACATCGCGTACCTTTGTCAGGAGCTTGCCGCCGACGTCTTCAATTTCGTCCGCGCGGATGCGGCGAATCTCTTCCACCACTGCGAGCGGCAGCGCAAAGTTGGCCGTTCCGCAGCGCACGAAGAGCGCCGGCGAGATAATCAGTGTCAAAGGAACTTTGAGGGTGAATTTTGTGCCCTGGCCTGGGGTGCTCTGAATGTCAATTTCGCCGTTGAGTGTGTTCAGGTTCGCGCGAACGACATCAAGCCCGACGCCGCGTCCAGCAAGCTCAGTTTTTGAAGCCGCCGTGGAAAAACCCGGGTGAAACAGCATCTCGCGCAAATCGCGCTCAGTGAGCCGGTCGGCGGTTTCCGGAGAAACTAACCCGCGCTCAATCGCTGCACGCCGCACACGATCGTAGTCGATGCCCCGCCCGTCATCTTCGACCTCAATGTAAATGTGATTGCCGCGGTGATACGCGCGCAGGGTCACTCTGCCGGTTTCTGCTTTTCCCGATGCAGTACGTTCATTGGGGAACTCAATTCCATGCGCCACCGAATTGCGCAGCAAGTGCACCAGCGGGTCGGATATCTGTTGAATGATGTTGTTGTCGAGTTCGGTCTCGCTTCCGAAAAGATCGAGTTCAACAATCTTATCCGCCGATTTTGCAGCATCGCGTACGGCGCGCGACAGCCGTGAGTAGAGCGTTCCGATCGGCACCATTCGCGCAGCGGTGATCTCATCCTGCAAGTGGTGGGCGAGTTTCGTGAACTCGTCAATGTCGCCTTCCACTCGCCCAATGAACCCGCCGAGTTGTCCAAGAACCTCGTTTACGTCCGCGGAAATTTCCGTCAGCGACCGCGAAAGAATGTTCACGTCGTCGTAGCGGTCCATCTCCAGTTCGCTGAATTCCGACCAGAACGAAGACTCGCCGGCTGCCGCACTCGTCAGTACCTGCCGCGTTGGAGGCTGTTGCGGAGATACAAAAGATCCGGAATTAAGCTTGTTGTATTCGTACTTTTCTTGGAACTCCCCGACTTTGCCTTGCAACCGCTCTTTAGAAAAACTCAGTGTCTCCACGAGCCGCTCAAGCTCGGACACGCGGCCAACCATTCGCGTACGGTTGATCACCAGCTCGCCGACCGTGTTCATCATGCGGTCGAGTCGCGACAGAGAAATACGAACGGATTTTGCCGCGGAAGCCGCTTGTTGCTGCTTGTCGCCGGCCTGGACTCGTGCTGCGGGAACTGACGCGGTGGCTTCCGCGGTTGCTTCCTCTGTTGGCGGTTGGGCCTGCTCCGATTCGTCCGCTTCGACGGGGGCAAATTCAGAAATTTGCGCGAGCAGGGAATCAACGCCTGTGCGCATCTCCGCCTCGTCGGCCCACTGCTTTTGCAGCGTCTTCTTGAGCACGTCCGTGGATTCGAGGCAAAGATCAATCACTTGTGGCGAAGGTTCGAGCTCGCCATCGCGAATACGGCCGATCAGGTCTTCCACGCGGTGCGCAATCCCGCCGAGTCGCTTCAATCCAACCTGCGCTGCCGAGCCCTTCACTGTGTGAATTGCCCGGAACAGCTTGTTGATCTCTTCCTGATTATTATTGCCTTCGAGCGAAAGCAGACAATCGCTTACGATCTGCAGATGTTCTTCCGCTTCCGGCTGGAAAAATTCCAGAATTTCGGCAGGGACGTCATCATCCACCGGAAGCGCGTCAAAATAGGAACCCGTCGCGGGAGAAACGATCTCATGTTCCTCTTCTTCGCCTAACAATGCTGAGCCTGAATTGCTGCGTGGCACGGAAAGATTCAGCGGCGGCGGCTCGACCGGGAATGCAAAGCGATAGCGTTCTTTAAAGGCCGCAATGTCTTCGACGTTTTCCTCGCCCGTATCACTAATCTCAAGAAGGTCCGTTTCCAGCACTGAAATTCCGTCCGACAAGAATTCCGTCAGTGGCCCGTGCAAATCCTCGCCCAGCGACGCATTCAAGGCGTACTGGAAAACGTGCGCCAGTTTTCCTGCAATCTCGGAAAATCTCACGTACCCGTAGCTCGCCGAGGTCCCGCTTAGCGTGTGCGCCGCAATGTAGAGCCGTTCCATGTCTTCGCGCTTCGGCTCGATCTCCTGAAGCACGCCGACGTACTCCCGCAAATATTGCAAGTGCTCCGAGGCTTCTTGGAGGAACAGTTCGACGGCTTCGCGGTCTGGTCCGCTCATGCGCGCCCCTCCGCCACAAGTTCCGGCTTCAAGAGTTCTTCTGCCGTGGGTTTGCGATACAAGATGCAATCGTTCAGCACAATTGCTTGAAACTTCACAGGCATTTTCGAGATGGATTCCGAGTGTCCGAGAAACAGATAGCCGCCCGGCTCCAGCGCGTCATAAAAACGCTGCACCAGTTCGCGTTTCCGTTCTTCCGAAAAGTAAATCAGCACGTTCATGCAGAAAATCAGGTCCATGCGCCCGACATAAACGGGATTCGAAAGATTCATCTGTACAAAATTCACCATCTTTCGAATTCGTGGCCGCACCTGGTGCGCGTTTCCGGCTTGTGCAAAGTGCACAGCGAGCTGCCGCTCGTTCACGCTCGCAATCGTTCGTCCCGAATAGGTTGCGCGCTCCGCGATGTCCAGCGCCTGCCGGCCAATGTCCGTCGCCAAAATCTCCACATTCCACGCATCGGAAAACGCGAGGGTGTCCGCCACGGTTATGGCAATGGAATAAGGTTCTTCGCCTGTTGAACAGCCCGCACTCCACACGCGCAGTGTCCGCGGGTTTTTCCAGAATTTCTTGATGTGCAATTCGGGCAAAACGCGCTTTTCGAACGCTTCATACACCCCCGGGTAACGGAAAAAAGTCGTCTCCTGCGTCAGCAGACCCTCTAGCAGCGCCTGATACTCGGACGTCGCTTTGCGCACCGCGCGCAAGAGCTCTGTTCCGCGCTTCAATCCCTTTTCGTGCATGTGCTCGCGCACACGCGTCGAAAAGAATCGCTCGCGCGACTCGTCGAAAGAGATGCCCGTGCGTTCGTGAATCAGCATGCGGATCTCGCTCAACTCGTGCTCGGTCAAACTAATCTCGTGTCCCAGACGTTCACTCATCTTCATTTGGCTCGCACTGCCGGCCTCCGCCGGAATGGAAAATTACTGCTTACCGCAGAGCGACTGCTGGGACAGGCCGCTCGGAATCCACCGCCGCGCTTGCCGCTTGCTTCGAAGCCGCGCGGAATTGCGAAAGTGCCTCGTTCAATTGGTCTGACAATTTCACGAGCTGGCTCACGGTGGCTACCGTGCCGCGCGTACCCTGCGAGGTCTGGCGCGTAATGCCGGAAATGATCTGCATCGCGTGTGCGACGCCTTCCGTTCCACGCACCTGCTGTTTCGACGCGAGCGAAATCTCCTGGACGAGTTCCGCTGACTGGCGCACAACGCTCGAAATTGCGTCCAGTGCGCGCCCCGCTTGGTCCGCCAGCGAAGCGCCGCCTTCCACTTCCTTCGTGCCTTCTTCCATGACGACCACGGCCTCGTTCGTTTCGGCCTGAATCGCTTTGATGAGGGCCGCAATGTCCTTCGTCGCACTGCGGGAGTGTTCTGCAAGTTTGCGAACTTCATCCGCAACGACCGCGAAACCGCGGCCAGCGTCACCGGCACGCGCCGCCTCAATGGCTGCGTTCAACGCTAGCAAGTTGGTCTGCTCCGTAATGTCGTTGATCACGTTGATGATTTCCGAAATTTCCAGCGAGCGATCGCCGAGCGACTTAATCTTCTTTGCAGTCGCTTGGACGGACGCCCGAATTCGCTGCATGCCTTCCAGCGTGTCCCGCACCGCGCGGTTGCCCTGTTCCGCCGCGTCCAACGCGCGTCGTGCCGCTTCCGCGCTGGCTTCGGCGTTGTTGGACACCTGTTTCATCGAAACCGTAAGTTCTTCCACGGCGCTCGACGTGTTGGTGATTTCCTGGTCCTGCTGCGTCGCGCCAGCCTGCATTTCGTCGGCGGCTACAAGAATGTTGTTCGAGCACGCCGTCACTTCCATAGCCGCTTTGCGAACACGCTCCAAAACCTTGGTGAAGTTGTCGAGCATGTAGTTGATGGAATCCGTTACGTTACCAAGCGCGTCGTTCGTCACTTTACCGCGCTGAGCCAAATCGCCGCGCGCAACTTGGTTGATGACCGCCAGCAGCTCGGTGATGCTCCGCTGCAACGATTCATTCGCTTCTTGATTGCTGGTTGCCTTCGACACCTTTGCCACGGCGCGGTTCAGGTTCTCCGCGATAAGCCCTAGCTCGTCGTTCGAAAGTACTTCGGCGCGCGCGCGAGGATCACCCGCAGCCAGCCGCTCTGAGAACTCAGTGAGGCTCTGCACCGGAGTAACCACAACGCTTCCAAGCCGCCACGCCAGGAACGCTGCCACGCCGAGGCTCAGCAGCGCCGCTCCCAGCACGGCCCCGCTCGCGCCGCTTGGCAGCGAGCCGAAGTCGAACAGCGATGCCCCGCCCGACTCTCGGCCGGCGTGGAACGCCAGCCCCAGCACGATGAAGAGCGCCAGTCCATTCACAAAGACCAGCGTCCAGATTGTCGAACTCAGTCGCGATTTCATGCCTTCCTCCAACCCAATTCTGCTGAAGCGATTCAGCTTTACTCTTTCACCCTCAAATTGCCGGGCCCGGATAAACCTCGAGGACTCGGTTCAAATCCAAAATCAGCGCCAGCCGGTCGTCATGCCGCAGCATGCCGATGCAATGGGGCACACTCTCGGGCGGGCGGTCCAAAATGTTCTCTGACCCGACCGAATACGTTCCGATCACTTCGTCCGCCGCAATTCCCAAACGCAAAATGTCGTGCTGCCCGGGTGCCTGGAGCGAAGCAACGACCACATGCTTCGGCAGTAGTCCCGGCCGGCGTCCTTCCGTCATCGCAATGTCGACCAACGGCACAATCGACCCGCGCAAATTGAAAACTCCAACCACGTATGCCGGCGCCAGCGGCAGTTTCGTAACGTTCGGCCACTCCACGACTTCTTCCACGTCCAGCACCGGCAAACAAAACCGTTCACGTCCGCTTCGGAAAACGCAATACTGCGATTCCGGGGTGCGATCATCCAGCGGTCCAAGCGCTTCGAGCAACTCCGCTGTATCCGCGTCAGGCGAAAGCGGCGCGAGCTGATACTCTTCGTTATTCGTCAGTTCGCTCACGCGAAGCGCCTCACCGCCCGCAGCAACTCTTCACGCGTAAACGGCTTCGTCACATATCCGTCAGCGCCCTGCTGCTGGCCCCAATACTTGTCGCTCGCAGAATCTTTGCTTGTCACCAAAATCACCGGAATCGTGTTGAACTCGCTGCTGCTCTTCAGTTCCCGGCAAACCTGAAAACCATTGCGATCCGGCATCACCACGTCCAAAAGAATCACGCTGGGGCGCTCATTGGCGATCGCTTCTTCGACACGCTTCGGGTCGTTCACACCGACAGGCTGATAGCCTTCAGGCTCCAGCAGCCCTTGCATCAGCTTCACCTGGGCTGGCGAGTCGTCAACAATCAGGACTTTTTTCAACACGGCCACGTTCTCCCGTCAGCTTCACTGGACAGTAATCCGAAGAACAGAAATGCACGTCCAACGCCACCCTTGGCGCAGAATACCTCTGAATTGCCAAGCCAGATAAGCAATGTAAAATCAATAGAATACGAGGAATTCAGTCAAGCCTACGAACGGCGGGAAACGGTCGCCGGAGCGTCTTCCGTCTCAACTTGAGAAGCATTCTCAGCCTCCCGCATCTCGCTCGCAAGGGATGAGAATCGCTGCATGACCTCGTTGATCCGTAGCGTCATGCTGTGCATGGTCTTAATCTGCGCCAGGGACTGCGCGGAGAGCTGTCCGGGCTCTAATAGAAGCAGTTCTGCGTTCCCCAAAATCGAAGTCAGCGCATTATTCATGCTGTGCTTCATTTCCAGCATGTAACGCCCAAGCACGGCGTACTGCTCGCTTCGCGCCGCTCGCAGTTCCGCTTGCCGGGCAAGTTTCGTCGCTTCCGCCCGCCGCAGTGACTCCCCTGCAACCAGCACAAGCGTCTGCGCCCAATCGTCCCGAAAGGGCACATGCACCAAACGCGGATAGCGTGTGCGCAATTGTCCGAGCTCGCTCGTATCAGCGGGAACACACAAAATCACCGCGCATGCGGGTTCAATCGAGCGCAGCACCGAAGAAATTTTTCCTTGCTCCAGCGGACCGATAACAACAAGGTCGTACGCCCCATGGCCCTTCGCTTCCCACAAATCACTGCTCAATACCGTTATGCGCGGTGATTGCCTTTCCGTTTGCCAGCACGCCGAAAGCAATCGTGCAAATTCCGCGTCGTCTGTCAGGATTAAGAGGCTCGCGTGTCGCAAAGGTGTAAGGCTCCCAGGGCTTCCGTCAACGACGGAGAAGTTTTTGCCGGCTTATAGCTTTTCCGCTTCATCCAGCGCCGAAAGCAGGCGCTTCGTGCTGATTCCAAGATTCACTGCGGCTTCCGTGTCCTTCGCTTGCTTCGCCGCGTCCACGCGTTCTTGCAGCCGAGAAACCTCGACGCGCGCGATCATTAGAGATTTCTCCAAAGTCGTCGCGTTTCCGGTCTCTTTAGCCGATTCCATCGCTGTCGTAACCAGCGCCCGAGCAACAACCGCGCGCCGCAGGTCTTCCGCTGCGAATCCGTCTTCGCTTACGAATGCCGAAACTTCCCAGGAGGACATCAGGATGCGCGCTGCGCCCAATCGAATCGTCGTCATCGAGCGCCCACGAGTCGGTGGTGCAGCGATCAATTGCTCCCAGATCGCTTCCATGCATGATTCGAAATCCAATACTGCGGGAACGTCCGTGGACACAGCCTTCTTATCTTTACTCTCGCCAGCAGGCTCGGGCTTGTTCTTTCCGCTCGGCGCGGCGGGTATCGCCGGTTTTGGCGCGACCGCATTCTTTGTCGGCGTCTTTGCTGGCGTGGCTGCGATTTGCGTGGTCTCTGCGTTCTTTGCGTTCAGGCGCTCCAGAGCACGCTCCACATCGGTCCGCAATCCAAGCAGCTTGTCGAACGCCTGGTTTACGGTTCTTTCCGTGTATGCCTTCTGGAAGGGCTGTTTCCACTCGTCCGCCATCGCTTTGATTTTGTCGAGTGGCTCCGTTGCGGAAAGCCCGAGGTGATGGCAATCAATGATCCGCACGCCCGCTGACTCCATCTGGCTCAGGCCTGCGCGAATCGCAATCAAGTCCGCATGCATCAATTCAATCAGTGTCCGGCGCATCAAAAAATTGAACCGGATAAACGCGAGCAGCGCCGAAGGGTCGTAGAACATTCCTCCGGCCGATTCTTTCACTTTGCGGCCCTGTTCAATGAAACTCGTCTTCAGGATGTCGCGCAGGCTGCGGAATCCGCGCAAAGCTTCAATCATTTTTTCCAGTGGCGCGCACCATTCCAGTGGCGAGGTATCTACTTCGCCGAGCAC
>Ga0126376_10001242_pt1 | contig 13642 bp, 11 predicted proteins | sample PanSoiMetPlot_15_FD_92760 | JGI IMG/M metagenome (GOLD analysis project Ga0126376, IMG submission 92760) | Tropical forest soil microbial communities from Panama - MetaG Plot_15 | ecosystem: Environmental > Terrestrial > Soil > Tropical forest > Bulk soil | place: Panama | collected 2016-02-17
AACGAAACGCTCACGGTGACCTACGAGGTGGTGCCGCACCACGGTCCCATCATTCCGACCATTCAGAACCACAAGATCGTCGACCGCACTGCACCGGGCGAGGCGCTCTCGGTGCGCTACACCGGCTACGAGCCGACCTTCGAGGTGCGTTCGGCGTTCAAGATGATGCAGGCGACCACCGTCGACGAAGCGTTCGCCACCGTCGAGGACTGGAGCTACGGCGGCCTCAACTGGGTCATCATCGACGACGCCGGCAACATCGGCTGGTATCCGCACGCGCACATTCCCTGGCGCACCACGCCGGGCTGCTTCGGCTATGACAAGCGCACCGCGCAGGATGGTGTCGCCCCCTTCTTCGTGCTGCCGGGCGACGGCACCTGCGAGTGGGAAGGCTACATGGAATCGCAGTACCTGCCCAGGGCCAAGGATCCGGACACCGGCTTTCTGGCCACCGCGAACGGGGATCCGGTGGGTGAAACCGCCGACGGCGACGCGCTCAACGGCCCCATGGTGGGCACGCATCGCATGTACCTGAACGCCTACTACGATCCCGGTTTCCGCGTAGGCCGCATCACGCGCCGGCTGCAGATGCTGGCGCAGGCGGGCCGGCCGCTGACGCTCGACGACCTGGCGTCGGTGCAGGCCGACGTTCACTCCAACTATGGCGATGCTCTGAAGCCCCACATTCTGACCGCGCTGACCGCGTTTTCGGAAGAGGTGGCGATGCCGGGCCGGCATCCCGACCTGGCCAGCTGGGTGGCCGCGCTGCCGGCCGCCAAGCGCACGCGCCTTCTGGGAACGCAAAGCATGTTTTCGAGCTGGACGCTGGAAACGCCGCCCGCGACCGATGCGCAGACCGACGCCGCCACCCAGAGCGACAGCGCGGCCACCGTGCTGTTCAACGTGTGGGCGCGCAAGTTCCTGCAGGATGCGTTCGGCGACGAGCTGGCCGTCCTGGGCCTGAGTATCGACGACTTCGAAACCGCGCGCGCGGGCCTGGCCGTGTTCGAGCGGCCCACCGACCTGGTCTCCGGGATCGCGACCCAGACCGGCCAGCCGGTGCTGTGCGACGACCTCACCACCAGCGGCACCGTCGAGAGCTGCACGCTGATTGCGCTGGAGGCGCTCGATCAGGCGCTCGATTGGATCGAGAGCGCGGCCGGCTTCGGGACCGCCGATCCGACGCAGTGGCACTGGGGGCTCCTCCACACGCTGACCCTGGCCTCGCTCCTGCCCGACCCCGAGCTGAACATTCCGCCGCCCGACGATCCCGATCCCAGCTTGCGCAAGGGCTACCCGCGCCACGGCGACAACTTCTCGGTCGACGCCTCCAACCCGGGCCTCAGCGGCACCACCTACAGCTACCGCAGCGGTCCGGTCATGCGGCACCTGGTCTCGTACCTGACTGGAGGCGCGCTGTCCACGCGCATGGCGCTGCCGGGCGGTGAGGTTTTCGATCGCAGCTCGCCGCATTATCGCGACCTGATGGACAAGTACTGGTCCAAGAACCAGTACTTCGACTTTGCGTGGTCGTCGGCCGAGGTTCATGCGGCGGCCGAGGCCAGGTGGCGGCTGGAGCCCCGGTAATCCGGCGCCGCTGAGGCGTCAGCGCTCGAACGCAAGGTACAGCTTGAGAGCAGCGCCCGCCGGCACCAGGCGCGCATCGAGCGCGCTGTCGACCTCGCCGCCGACATGCCAGGTCGCAACGACGCGCGCATCGAGCGCGATCCCGAGGCCGGTGTAGCGGGTTCCCGGGCGCAGACCCGAGTAGCCGTCCACGATGTCGCGATCGGCGGCCAGCGAGTCGAGCCCATTCGAGCGCACCGCCAGCCACACGCGGTCGAACCCGGGCTTGCGGATCTGCGCGCCCAGCTCGGCAAGGTACAAAAACTCGTCGGCGTAGCGGGTGGTGGCCGGGGTGGGCATGGTGCCGTCGCGCGAGGCCAGCCCGCGCTTGCGAAATCCGGCGTCGAGGATGCCATAGAGACCGACCGGTCCCAGCACGAGCGAGTGGCCGGCCGCAAGGTGCGCCTCCAGCGTGAGGTCGCCGCCGCCCGTCGCCAGGTCGCCGCCCACACCGGGCGCCGGATCTCCGACCGGCAGCCCGAGCAGCAAAGTGGCGGTGAGCCGGAACGGCGCCACCAGGAGGCCGCTGGCCGCGCCCAGCCGCAGGTCGCCCACGCCGGCCGCCGAGGGGCCGTCCGACAGGCTCGCGCTGCGGACGAGCTGCCAGTCGCAAAGCGCGGTCAACCAGCGCTCCTGGAGCCCGATCTCGGCATACAGGCCCAGGGTCTGCTGCGTGTAGTCGGCGCCGATGGCGGGCTTGCCACCGTTGGGACCGAAGTAGGACGAGGCCGCGATGCGCGCGTAGCTGAGATTGAGATAGAGCCCGCCGGCATCGCGCGTCCAGGGTGAGGCGGCGGCCACGCCCGGTGCGCTGGCCAAAAGGAGAGCGCACGTCAAACCACGCAGGCCCAGTCCATGCATGCCGCCGGGGGATACGCGCGCGCGCCCTGGAAGGTTACGGGGTAGACTGCGCGCATGCCGCCCGTGCACGCTCCCGACCTGCCGATCGATGGCCCCTGGCTCAACGTCGAGCGCCCGCTGACCGAGAACGACCTGGCCGGCCGCATCGTGGTGCTCGACTTCTGGACCTATTGTTGAATCAACTGCCTGCACACGCTGCCCGTGCTGGCACGCGTCGAAAAGCAGCTGGCGGGCGAGCCGGTTCTGTTCATCGGCGTGCACTCGCCCAAGTTCCCCAACGAGCGCGACGAGGCCATGGTGCGCGAGGCCGTGCGGCGCTACGGGGTGACGCATCCGGTGGTCGTCGACTCGGGCCACCGCATCTGGCAGGAGTTCGGCGTACGTGCGTGGCCCACGCTCGTCGTGATCGATCCATTCGGCTACGTATTGGGTGATGCGCCCGGCGAGGCCGAGGCCGAGCCGCTCAGGGAGCTGCTCGAGAAGCTGCTCGCGATGTACCGGGACCAGGGCGCGCCGCTCGCCACCGAGCCGCTGCCAGTGCGCCCGGAGCCGCCGGCCGCGGGCGCGCTGGCGCACCCGGGCAAGCTGCTGGTGGCGGGCGAGCGGCTTTACGTCGCTGACACCGGGCACCACCAGATCGTGGAGCTTTCGCTCGCGGGCACGCCGGCGCGCGAGCTGCGCCGCTTCGGCGCGGGTGCGCCCGGGCTTCTGGATGGGCCGGCCGAGCGGGCGCTTTTCTCGCACCCGAACGGGCTCGCGCTCGATGCGGCAGCGGGCGTTCTGTGGGTGGCCGATACCGGCAATCACGCCGTGCGACGACTCGCCCTGGCGACCGGGCAGGTCACAACCGAATTCGGAGACGGCGAGCGGGGCTCTTTGATCCCGCCCGGCCAGGTCGTGACCGACCGCGCGGTCGCGCTGCGCTCGCCCTGGGATCTGGCCTGGGACCCGGTGCGCGCGCGCCTTCTGGTCGCGATGGCGGGCTCGCACCAGCTGTTCGTGATCGATCCGGCTGCGCCGAGCTTGCGCGTGCTCGCGGGATCGGGGCGCGAGGCGCGCCTGGACGGACCACCCGAGCGGGCGGCGTTCGCGCAGCCGTCGGGCCTGGCCCTTTCCGGCGACCGTCTGTACGTGGCCGATTCGGAAATCTCGGCGCTGCGCGAGGTCGCGCTCGACAGCGGGCAGGTGCGCACGGTCGCAGGCGGGGACCTGTTCGATTTTGGCGACGTCGACGGAGCGGGTGACGCAGTACGCCTGCAGCATCCCATGGGCATCGCGGCCGCGCCGGCGGACGGCCGACTCTTCGTGGCCGACTCCTTCAACCACAAGATCAAAGCGTTCGATCCCCGCGCACGTACGGTCCGCACCTTGTACGGCAGCGGCCAGGCGCTGCGCGCCAATCTGGCTGCGGACGCGCGCGAGCCCACGCTGCCGGAGCAGGCCGGGCCCGAGCAGGCTCTGTTCTGGGAGCCCGAGGGGGTTTCGGTTGCGGACGGGCGGCTGTACGTGGCCGACACCAACAACCACCGCGTGGTCGCAATCGATCTCGCGAGTGGACGGACCGCTCTGGTGGTCGGATGAGGCCGTGACCGTTCGCGGCCGCGGCGAGCTGGCGGTGTGGCTGCTCGCAAGCGCGCTCGCGCTGGGTGGGCTGTTCTACCGCTTGGGCCAGCTACCGCCCGGTCTGTTCGTCGACGAGGTGGCAGGCGGCTACGATGCCAGCGCGCTGCTGCGCTCGGGGCGCGACCAGTACGGCAGCCGCTGGCCGATGTTCTTCCGCTCGCTCGACGACTACAAGAGCCCGCTGCACGTGTACGCGATGGTGCCGTCGCAGGCGCTGCTGGGGCCGACTGCTCTCGCGGTGCGGCTCCCGTGCGCGCTCTGTGCAATCGGCATGGCGGTTGCCATGTTCTTCCTGGTGCGACGGCTGACCGAACGGCCCGCGCTGGCGCGCTGGATGGCGCTCCTGGCGCTGGTTGCGCCCACTCTCTTCACTTATGCCCGGCACGCGGTCAGCGAAGCCAGCATGCTGCCGCTGGCGCTGGTTCTGGCCCTGCTCGCGCTCGTGCGCTTCGGGGACGCCCCCAGCTCGCGCAGCGCCCTGCTCGCCGGCCTTGCCGTCGGGCTGGTCGCCTACACCTACACGACCGCGCGCCTGCTGGCGCCGCTCATGGTCGCGCTGGCTGTACTGGCCTGGCTGCACGACCCGCGCGCGCGCCCAAAGCTGCCCTGGCTGGTTGCGGGCGCGCTGGCCGCGCTGGCGCCGATCGGGCTGTTCTTGCACCTGCACCCGGGCACTCTGGATCGGCGATTTCATTCGCTGTGGGTGTTCTGGGATCACCCGAGCACGTGGACCGCGCTGCGGCGCATCCTTTCGCACTACCGCGAGCACATGCTTTCGTTCAACTTTCTGTTCCGCACCGGCGATCCGAACCTGCGCCACAACGTGGGGCGAGGCCTTCTGCCCGTGTGGCTGCTGGTGCCGCTCGGGCTGGGGCTGGTCGCGCTGTGGCGGCGCCGGCGGGAGGGCAGCGCGCGCTTCTTGCTCGGGCTGGGCGTGCTGTCGGGGTTACCGGTGGCGCTGTGCGACTTCGAGCTGCCGCACGCGACCCGCATGCTGCATCTGGTGCCGCTGGCGTTCGTGGTGGCCAGCCTGGGCATCAGCGACTGGCTGCAACAAGCCGGTCGCGGGCGGGCGCTGCTGGCGCTCGGGCTGGCGGCCGTGTTGATCGAGGAGGGATCGTTCGGAAAGACCTACTTCGTCGACTATCCCACGCACGCACAGGCCTGGTTCGACGACGCGATGGACCAAACCCTGCAGATCGCGTTCGCAGCGCGCCCACCGGGCGCAGCGCTGCGACTGCCCGACGACTTTTTTCAGCGCGACGGAATCTACGTCAAGTTCTGGGGGCAGCTCGATCCGGCCGCAGTGCGCGAGCAGGGGCTGGACGGGCTCGGCATCCGCGAGCTCGACGCGCCGTATGGGCCGGAGGCGGTGATCGTGGTTCCGGGCGACTCCAAGCGAGAGTTCGCGGGCGCGCAAAGAGTTGCGGAGGCGCGCCTGTTCGACCACCCGGCCGCACGTTGGGTGGTGCTGAGAGCCGGCGCGGAGCAGGAGCCCTGAGCGGCCTTTATCCGTGACCGTGACGGTGGCCGCGGCCGTTGGCCGGGGCCGTGGAGGCGAGTAAGGCCGGGAGCGTGGACCGCTCCCGGCCTTGTGTCAGCGATGCGCCAGGCGGTAGAGACAGGAGCACAAGCGCAGCAGCGTGTGCCGTAGCAGCTCGTATTCCGCTTGCGCAAGTGCGCCGTACGCGAGCGCCGTGTCCGTAGCGCCACCTGCCTCGGATGCCTCGCTCAAGGCGCCGCGAAACAGCCGGCGCCGCTCGGCGCCTTCGGCCGCCGCCGCCGAACAAACCGCAGTTTGCGCCCCGACCACGGCCCGCTCGAGTTGCTCGCCCGCTTTCCCGGGCAACCCGCGCAGCTTAGCCTTCCGAGCTGCCACAAACCGTACCGCCGCCACCGCGAGGTCATACGCCGCCAGCCGTTCGTGCGAGAAGTACCTTCCATCGTTGTCGTCGGTCACTGCTCGCCTCCTTTCGCCCGCCAAGAAGGAGGCGAGCAATGACCGACCACGATTGGAATTCCTTCTCACGAGAGGGTGCGGCAGGCGTGCCAAGCGCGTCCAAAGGCAGTCAATGACCCACGATACGCTTGGCGCGCCGGCCGCGTGCCCGCTCGCGTGATCCGTGGCCGTGGCCGTGGCCGTGGCCGTGGCCGTGGCCGTGGCCGTGACCGTGACCGTGGCTGTGTCCGTGTCCGTGTGCGTGACCCCGGCCGTGTCCGCATCCGCGGCCGCCCCAGTGGCCGCGCTGCAAAAATCATCCCTCCGCGCGCGCGGCCGCCGCCAGCGCATCCATGCGCGTAATCGGGATGTGCACGACCAGGCGGTCGCCCGCGCCGACCACCGCGCTGCCCGCGGGCGCAGTCTCGGGCACGTCCGTGCCCGCTGGAGTCCGCGCCAGCACGCGGGCCGCCCGCTCCGCCTCCAGATCGGCCAGCCGCCGGCCCGCCAGCACGCTGCCCGGCGCCACCGCCACCTCGGCCGTCACATACAGCACCGGGCCGATCTTGAACGACGCCAGAACGCCCGCCTCCTGGGCCATCGCCGCCACGATCGGAGCCGCCAGCGCGGCCGACGAAAACGCCTCGTCAATCAAGAACGCGCCCCGGATCTTGTCTGCAATCTGCTGATCGAACAGCCGCATGATGACCCGGATCTTGGGATTCATCCGGCGCGAATCCAGCGCCACCTCGAGGTTGGCCATGTCATCGTTGGTCGCGATGATGATGACCTGAGCATGCTGGACGCCCGCATCCACCAGCGCCTGATCCTCTTTCATGTCCCGCAGCAGAACCGGTGCACCGGTGGCTTTGGACTCGGCCAGAAAGCGGCAGTCAGGATCCTTCTCGATCGCGACCACCGGAGTCCGAGCTGCCACCAGCTGGCCCAGGATTCGATAGCCCAAGTGTCCCAACCCACACAGCACCACGTGCTTGCGATAGGTCGAAGCCATGACCTTCATCCACTCCTTTTCGCCATGCTCCCGCGAGATCATCAACAGGGCGAGCCGCACCACGCCCTCGCCGACCAGGATCACGCCCAAAAGCGGATACACCACACCCAGAAGAGCCAGATACCAGGTCTCGGGCGGCGCCAGGATGGGCTGGGCAAACAGCGCCATCCAGGCGCAGAAGAGCGCGGTGATGAGCGGCGGCCGGTGCCCGCCCAATTGGGCATGGGGCGTGACCGCGAACAGCGCGCCACCGAATCCAACCGCGACCGTCAGTGCAAACAGCGTCCAGCGGAACTGACGCACGAGCACCCACAGGAAGAGCAGCCGGCTCTTCAGAACCTGGCCGCGCATCAGGCGTCGATCAGCACCAGCCCCAGGATCTTGGCCGGGGAGAGTTGGTCATGCGCGCGCCGCAGCGCTCGCCCCGCCGTCTTGCGCGCCCACACGGTCACGATCACGCCGTCGGCAGCATCCACGATCAGGTTGACGTCCGCGCTGCCGACCACGGGCGGCGTGTCGAGCACGATGTAGTCGTAACCGGCCTGCTTCAGCCGCTCCATCGCGATCGCGAACGCGGGTCCGTCGAGGAGGGGCCGCCCGGGGGCGTTGGGGCGCACCGCCGCCACATGCAGCCAGGGCGAGTAGACCTCGACCACCGACCAGGGCTCGAGCGGCCGCTCGCGGTGGCGCACGAGCTGCTCGCCAAAGCACTCGGGCGGCATGAAGCCGAACAGCGCGGCCAGGGCCGGCGTGCGCAGGTTGGCCTCCACCAGCAGCACGCGCGCGCGCCCGCACTCGCTCAGCGCCAGCGCCAGATTGGCCGCGCACAGCGTCTTGCCCTCGCGCGCTTCGGGGCTGGTCACGGCCAGCGTCCGCGGCTCGCCCAGCTCGCCCAAGCGGTGGCGCAGCACGCGGAAGCTGGCCGCCCGCGGCGAGTCGGGCTCGCGCAGAAGGATCAACCGTGGATCCAGATCCGCCGGCCGCCGATGGGTCGAGATCCAGATCTGCGTCTTGGCCCCGGCCAGCGTGGTCGCGGGGATGGTGGCTGCGCCGACCGGCGTACCTGCGCCTGCTGCCATGACCGGCTGCGCCGAGGCCGGCGGCGGGTCGATGATGGTGCTGGCGTCCATCATGCGCCGGCCCGCGTGCGGATCGGTCATGCGCTCGTCGAACGAGGTCTCGCGGGCTCCGGCCCCAGCGGGCGCCATGGGGCGCGTCGTGCGCGGGCCGCCCGCCATCGCGGTCGGCGGCTGTCGCGAGCCCGGACGCACCGGATCAGCCACCTCGCCTCCCACTGACCGCGCGCGGGACCACGATCAGAAGGTGCCCCACGTCCTGTCGCTCCAGATCAATTCGATCGTAGACCCGGTCGTCGAACAGCGCGCACCCGAACGCGAGCGTCACGCCCAGCCCGAGCGAGACCAGAAGCCCCAGCCCCGCGATGGTCCAGCGGCCGGCCTTGGCCGGTCGCGTGGGCCGGTAGGCCGGATCGACTACCACCATCTGAGCCGCACGCCCGGTCAGGACCCCGCTGGCCGCGATGGCCGCGCGCGCGCGTTTGTCCTCGATATCCTGGGTGCGCTTGCTCACCTCGTCGAGCTCGCGGGTCAGGCGCGCCCACTCGGTCTCCAGCGCCACGATCCAGGAAGCGCCGCTCCCTCCGGCCGCCTGCTTCTCCGCGCCCTCGGCTGCCTGCTCCTCGTGCCGCTTCTTGGACTTGTAGCTCGCGATTTGCTGCTGCACCTTGTCGAGCTGTCCCTGCAGCTCGGATCGGTCGACCTCGCTCTCCAGCTCGGCCCAGCTTTGCACGGCCTTGGTGTCGGCCGTGACCAGCGACTCGATGGCGTGTCGCAGCCGCGCCTCGGCGGACGCGACCCGCTGCTTGGCCGCACGCACATCGGGATGCTGCTCGGTGTAGCGCGACTGCTTGTCGGCCAGATCCTTCTGGGCCGCCGTCAGCTCGGCCTCGGCGTCGTTCCGGGCGGCCAGCAGCCGCGGATCGCTTTGCCGCTTCTTGAGCGGCATGCCGAGCCGGTCGCGCAGGCGCCCGGCCTCGCGCTCGAGCGCAAGCAGCGTCGGGTCGGCGCCCGGTTTGCTGCCCTCCTTCTTGGAGGCCGCGCGGATCGACGCACCGGCACCGCTTGCCGCCCCGGGCTCGAGCGCAAACTCGGGATGTTTGGCCAGGAACTTGGCCATCTCCATCTGCTTGGCCTTGAGCTCGTCCTCGGTGCGCTTCTTCTCGGCGTCCAGAAACTCTTTGGTTTCTTCAGCCTGTTCAGAGCGGTTGCGCGAGTTCTCTTCGATCAGGGTCTCGGCCAGGCGCGCGGTCACCGCCTGCACCAGCTCCGGATTCTGACCTTCGAACGAGAGCCCGAAGGTGTCGCTATCGCGCACGCGGAACAGGATGTGGTTGCGCATCTCGTCGACCGCATCGACGTAGCCGCGATCCTCGACGATGTCGGGATAGAGCTTGTATTGGTCGATGATGGCCTGCAGGCGCGGCCGTGACAGCACCATCTCCTTGAGCCGCAGGCCCAGCTTGCGCACCGGATCGGCGGTCTCGGAGCCGCCCAGGTAGGTCGACCGGATGCCCTCGCGGAACAGGATCACGGTCTCGGACCGGTAGATGGGCTTGCGGGTATAGGCCACCAGCAACGTGACGATGCCGTCGATCAGCACCACCAACGCAGCCGCCCACGCGTAGCGCATCATGCGTCGCAGGAGCGAGAGCGCCCGGTCCAGGCCGTCACGTGGGGTGCGGATGGGCGTCTTGGTCGCCACGTTTTCCCTCAGGTTATACCACGCGCCGCGTCAGGGCGCGCGTCGAGCGCCCCGATGTCGTCGCCGGAAAAGCCCGGTACGCGGCCGGCCGGCTCCAGACCCAGTCGACGTACGTCCTCGAGATCATAGATTCTATCGTCGAGCGCGCCGACTGCGATCACGACCAGCGGCAAAAGCATCACGAATGCCACCAGCCCGATGACGCCGAGGTCGAGCCGACGGGCCAGGGTCACCCGCGCCGGCGGCGTCAAATCGACCACCTCGAAGCGCAGACCCAGCCGCTGCGCCTCCAGATTGGCCCGCAGATCGACCACGTTTTTGCGCTGGTCGGCTTCGTGAAGGCGCCACTGCAGCGCCTCCGCGCGGCGCACGAGCTGGGCGCGCTCGACCTGAAGCCGGGCCTGCTGGGCCGGCTCGAGACCAGGCGCGGCCAGCGCGCGCTCGGTGGCCGAAAGCTGGCCGCGGCACTCGTCGAGAGAGGACTGGGCCTCTTGGGCGGCCTGGACGTACTGCTGGTGAAGCGCTTCCACCTGCTCCGAGCGCACACGCGTTTCCTCGTCGACCACGAGCTGGCCCAGACGCCGCACGACCTCGACCGCCACCTGCGGATCGGTCGCGCGGTAGCCGATGGCGATGCGCGCCGAGCGCGGCGGCTGATCGGGCTCGCGCTCGGCAATGAACTCGTTGCGGTAGACCTCGACCTGGAGGTCCTGGCGCGCGGCGTCGAGATTGCGCCCGGGCTCGAGCGTTTTCAAAACCTTCCACAGGTGAAGGCTCGAGAACACCACCTCGCTCACATACTGACGAAGCTGACGCTGCAGGGGCGGCTGTACGGTCGGGTCGATGTTGTCCTCGGTCACGCGCAAAAGAACGCGCGCCGGGTAGGTCTGCGGGCGATGCACGCGCCAGGCCACCACGCAAAGCGCCAGCAAGAGCGTGGTGCCGAGCGTGGCGACGGGCCGGGCGAGCGCGCGGCGGCCCAGGCGACGCAGCTCGCGGATGGGCCCGGTTTTGAGGTCGGGCTCGGAGTCGATCCAGGATGGGGCCGGGTCAGTCGACATCGGGGCACCGGCGGACCAGGGCATCCAGGACGGCCGAACGCGCGGCCTCCCAGGCCGCTTCGTCGCGCGGCCAGGTCGGCTCGTCACCTTTCGGCGCCTCGCCCATGGCCCGCGGGATCAGACGGCGCGCAATGGCGTCGGCCTTGGCGGCGCCCCCGCACGCGGCCAGCTTGATGAGCAGCCGGCGATCGGCGAGCCCGCGCCGCAGCGCTTTCAGGCGCAGCGAAGGCATCGGGCCCGGATAGGCCAGGACGCCGTCGCCGTTGCCCCAATCATCGCCGCCCGTGCGGCGCTGATCGAACGTCACCGGATTGGTCATGAGATCAGTCGGTCCCCCTTTATTATAGCGATCGCTCCAGTAAAGGCCCTCCCACGCGTACCACAGCTCGATACCGTACCGGTATGCAATCCAGCCCCACGTGCGCAGGGCAACCCCCTCGGCGTCGAGGAGGAGGCCGCCGGCCGTGGTGCCGCCCCCGTTGACGGCCCAGAACGGGCGCCGGCCGCCCGGGATGTTCTGCGACGAGAAATAGGCGTCGACGGCGTCGCCGTACTCGGGGTGCGGCGAATCGGTGACCGCGCGCACGAGTCGCGTCTTGCCGATGAGGTCGAAGATGTGGCGCACGCGCCGCCGGGCCGCCGATCCGTGCGGCTCGTCGACCGGGATGGCAAACGGCTGCGCCGGTAGATCGCGGAACGCCTCGAGCCACGCGCTCGCGTCGGCGGCCAGCCGCCCGTCGCTGGCCAGGTCGAGCGCCACCGGCCAGTAGCGAATGCCGTCCACGAAGCCGCGCCGGGCCGGAAAGCGGCGCCGCGGCTGATCGCTGGCCAGATAGGCCCCGTGCGCGCGAAACAGCGCGTGGTAGCGCGCCTCCCAGGCCAGCTCGGCCGCTCCATCGTCGTCGGGGACGCCGTGCGCACGCGCGATTTCGCGCGGCAGGTAAAACACCCACACCAGCGGGTCGGCCTGCAGGTCGATGGTGACGGGCTCGATGACGAGCTCGACCGGAAAATGGGCCGCGCCCGCGTCGAGCCGGCCCTGGTAGCGGCCCGGACGCGCGCTGCCTGCGAGCGCGACGTCGAAGAAAGCCGCGCTGTCGGCCGCCACCGGGCTCGTCGCCGGCGCCAGGATGTCCGGATACACGCCCGGACCGCGGCTCTTGCCGTACATCGAGCTCGAGGGCTGGCGCACATCGAGCGCGCGCACGGAAAAACCCTGCACTGAAACCGGCGCGTCCACGAGCTCGAGGGTCACCGGGGCCGGGTGCCGAAGCAGCACCTGCAGCCCCAGGGTCTCGCCGCGCGCACCCCGGAGCCGCACGGTGCGGCCGTCCCAGAGCGCGGAATGGCTGGGCCGCCGCTCGCCGAGCCGGAGCTTGACCGACTCGCCGACGACCGCGACCTCAGGCCCGCGGCTGCACGCAAACGCAAGCGCAAACGCCAGCGCTGCGCTAGCGCGTAAGCAGATTGTCGACCGTGACCATGGCATAGGAGGCCTCGCGCAGCCCGCTCAGGATGCGGGGCAGCGCCTCCAGGGTCCACGACTGCCCCTCGTGGAGCAGCACGATCGCGCCCGGCTCGATGCGCTCGGGAGCCACGCGCTCGGCCACCTGGTCGGCGCTTTGAACCCGGCAATCGTCCGAGTCGAGCGACCACAGGACGGTCGTGTAGCCGGCGCGCGCGCAGCTGAGGAGCGAGCGCAGGCTGGTGGCGCCCTGGGGCGGCCGCAGGAGCGGATGCTGGGTCTCCGCGGGCGGCAACAGAGCCGCCGTCGCGCGCAGCTCGCCCTCGATCTCGTCGCGTTTGAGCGTGGGGAAGCGCCGGTGCGAGTAGCCGTGGCTGGCCACCTGGTGACCGCGGCGCACAATTGCCAGCAGCTCGTCTTTGCGCGCGACCGCGTGCTGGCCCAGCACAAAAAAGGTGGCGAGCGCGCCGAAACGGTCGAGAACGTCCAGATACGCCGGCGTCAGCGCGTCCGGGCCGTCGTCGAAGGTGAGGGCGACGCGCCGCTCCCGGGTGCGGGCGCGCAGCACCAGCACCGAGGCCGGAACCAGCGCCTCCGCGGCCACGCGCCGGACCGAGCTCAACCAGCCCGGCATCAGGCCACTCTCCGCAGGCCGCCAGTCGCGCGCAGGAGCACCTCGTGCAGGCGCGCCGCGCTCTCGTTCCAGCCGCTGCGCCCGCCCGCTGCCGCCACCGCCTCGGCGTCGTACGGCGTATCGACCGCGCGCGCGAGCGCAGCCGCCAGCGCCGCCACGTCTCGCGGCGCGACCAGCTCGCCAAGCTGCGGCCCGTCGATGAGATCGGGAATGCCTCCTACCCGCGTCCCCACCACGCGGCGCCCGCAGGAAAGCGCCTCCAGGACCACGTTGGGCATGCCCTCGGCGTGACTGGGCAGCGCCACCGCGTCGGCGGCCGCCATCCACAGCGCCACCTCGGGGAGCGGCCGGGCGCCCGCCACCAGCAGGCGCCCGGACAGCCGCCGCGCGGCCGCCTCGCAGGCGTCGCGCAGGGGGCCGTCGCCCAAAAGCACGACCTTGAGATCCGCGCGCCCCAGCCGCTCGACGGCGGCGATCAGGTCCAGGACCCCTTTCCGGGGCTCGAGCCGGCCCACGTAGAGCACGCAGCGGTCCCCGGTCGCCTGCCCGAGCTCCGCGCGCGCCTGGGCGCGCGGACGGGGATGGAACAGCTCCCGGTCGACTCCGTTTTCGACCACGTCGATGCGCTCGCGCGGCACGC
>Ga0126376_10001244_pt1 | contig 13639 bp, 10 predicted proteins | sample PanSoiMetPlot_15_FD_92760 | JGI IMG/M metagenome (GOLD analysis project Ga0126376, IMG submission 92760) | Tropical forest soil microbial communities from Panama - MetaG Plot_15 | ecosystem: Environmental > Terrestrial > Soil > Tropical forest > Bulk soil | place: Panama | collected 2016-02-17
GTCGTCAATTGAGCTCCCGGAATCTACGGCAAGCCGGAACCGGTGAAGAGCCGTCGCCTGACGAACGGCTGCGGCGGCCATCGTACTCGCCGAAATGCCGCTTGAGCGAACCTTGCCGAAATTGATCTCGACGTCATTCGCCCGGCCGGCAAACGCGGCATCGACCATGGCGTCAACCGCCGGAACCGTGGCATCCGCCACCACGGCCATCACATCCGATGCCGTAACGTTACTTTTTCCCAGGGCGTAAAGCGCAAGCTTTTCGATCTCCGATCGCGACGCGCGGCGATCGCCGCCGATAAGCGACACCAACAATGCGCGAGCATCCGCTGCAATCGACATCCCGGCGCGGCGCATCTCTTCGTCGATCAGGCGAGCCAGCTCGCGACCGGAATCCGCATAACACGGCAACGCCGCCACGACCTCCGCGCGCTCACACAACGTACGCAGCGGCGCGCCCCGCTTCAAATCGCCGGCCTCGATTACAATCCGGCAATCAATTCCGGGCGGCGCCGCCACCAGACGCTCCACCGAGGCGATGAAGTTACGACTGCCCGCCTTAACCAGGATCGCCCGTCGGCCACCGAATAACGGTACCGTATGGGCCTCTTCCACCAGTCTCTCGGGAGCATCGGCGAGAGCGTCGCCTTCCAGTAGAGCAAGCGTGAAAGGATCACGCGGATCATCGACAGCGGAGCGAACGAGTGCGTCAGCGCGTTCCCGCACCAAACCTGCGTCTGGTCCAAAAACCAGGACAACAGGCTTGCCGGGATCTGGCTGCGCCACAAATTGTTCGACCTCGGCGGCCTTGAACGCAACCATGCCGATGAAACTTGGCCCCGCTCAGGTTCCGGCTACGAAATAGGATGCAAGGCGCGACCTGATATTGTCGGCTATCAGCTTGGCAGCGCGATTTTCCGCTTCGCGAAGGGCGCGTGCCCGGGCAAACCGCTGGGCTTGACCTGGAATGTCATAGGATACACGGCCAAAAGTTGTACCGCTGATCACCGGCTTGCCCGTCTTGATGTCATTCAGGGTATAATAGACGTTGAGGCCATAATCCTCGACATCCGGTCTGCCGCTGTTGATGTCCACAATGACCGAAAGGCGGGATGACGTCATTCTGATCGCAAGACGGTGGGTCGGAGGCGCTGGCGCCGCCCCGCCGGTAAGGTCGAATAGCAACTGATTTCGGACCTCGACGGCCACCCGCGATTCCGAGGATCCGCTGGGCGCACTTATTTGGGTAACGTCCACCCCGGACAGCGCGGTACTGATGTTTGCCGAGCTGTTCAATGCGTGCTCGGCGTAAAGGGGCTGAAAACAACCGGCCGTCAAGCCCCCAAGGCACACGATGCAAGCCAGCCGACATACGAGGCAACGCATCGGATCTCGTTCAAGCCACCACATTGACGATCCTCTGTGGAACAATGATCACTTTCTTCGGTGCCTTGCCGTCCAGCGCCCGCTTGATGGCATCAAGGGCCAGGACGGAGGCCTCAATATCGACGTTTCCAGCATCGCGCGCAATGGTTACGTCCGCGCGCTTCCTGCCGTTCACTTGTACCGGAAGAGTGATGGTATCCTCCACCAAGAGATCCCTTTCAAGCACCGGCCAACTCTTGGTGGCAAGCAGGGTTTCGTGACCAAGCGTCGCCCAACATTCCTCGGCCAAATGCGGCATCATCGGATGAAATAGCTGCACCATGATCTCGGCGGCCTCACGTACCGCAACGGCGAGGTCCGGTGCGGCATCATTGGTTGAACCCGCAAGAACCGCCTGCAAGGCGTTTGCGAATTCGTAGATGTGGGCGATGCAGCGGTTGAAGCGCAACTTTTCGATGTCCTCCGATACCTTCGACAGAGCCCCATGAGCAGCCTTGCGCACCGTGATAGCGGCGCCCGAGAACACCGGCGGCGGTGACGGCGGCCAGTTCTTGTACGACCGCGACGGCTGCTGCGTGGGCCACTGCTCCCAGCTACGCAGGGTCGATCGCGGTATCCCTACCGTTTTGGCGGCAGCCTCCAAGTGGAGACCGTCGGCAATCAACTGCCGCCACCGCGCAACCGCGTCACGTCGTCTTGCCGCTTCGATATTGGAGAATTCCATCGCCTCGTTGATTAGTCGCCACAGCCTCTGAACAAACCGCCAAGAACCTTGCACGCCCTCTTCAGTCCAGATCACGTCACGTTCCGGCGGCGAATCGGAGAGCATGAACCACCGTGCAGTATCGGCCCCAAATGTGTCTATGATGTCGTCCGGGTCGACGGTATTGCGTTTCGATTTCGACATTTTTTCGATAGGACCGATCTCGACCGGTCCGCCGGTTTCCACCAGCGTTGCTCGGCGTGCATCGCCGGTCCCCTCGATCTTCACCTCGGCCGGCGCTGCGAAGGCGCCGTCCGCAGTGTGGTAGGTTTCGTGCACCACCATGCCCTGGGTGAACAGGCCTTTGAACGGCTCATCCATTCCGACATGACCGGATGCCTTCATGGCGCGGGTAAAAAACCGGCTGTAGAGCAGATGCAGAATCGCATGCTCGATGCCGCCGATGTATTGATCGACCGGAAGCCATTCATCGACCGTCTTGCGATTGGTCGGGCTCGTTTCGATCCATGGATCGGTGAATCGAGCAAAGTACCACGACGAGTCGACGAACGTGTCCATCGTATCGGTTTCCCGGGTAGCTTCGCCGCCACAACGTGGGCAGGCGACGTGCTTCCAGGTTGGATGGCGATCGAGCGGATTGCCCGGGCGATCGAATTCGACATCGTCGGGCAGCTTCACCGGCAGATCGATTTCCGGCACCGGCACAGCGCCGCAGGCCTTGCAATGAATGATCGGTATCGGGCAGCCCCAATAGCGCTGGCGCGATATGCCCCAATCGCGCAGGCGGTAATTGATTTGGCGTTGTGCAGCGGGCTGACTGCCGCGCATCTCGCGTTCGAGGCGCTTGGCAACCTCCTCCTTCGCATCCGATATCGTCAGCCCGTCGAGAAAGCGCGAATTGATCATCCGGCCGTCGCCGTCATAGGCGACGTCGGTGATGACGAAAGTTTGAGGGTCCTGTCCTTCGGGGCAGACCACTGGGGTATTGCCGAGGCCATATTTGTTGGCGAAGTCAAGGTCGCGCTGGTCATGAGCCGGGGTGCCGTAAATGGCGCCAGTGCCGTATTCCATCAAAATGAAATTGGCCACATAGACCGGCAGCTTCCAGGTCGGATCGAATGGATGGATCGCCTTGATCCCGGTGTCGAAGCCTAATTTTTCAGCTTTGTCGATCAGCTCCTGGGCGCTTCCGGTGCGTTTGCATGCCGCTATGAAAGCGGCGAGCGCCGGGTTCTTGGAAGCGGCCGACAGCGCAAGCGGGTGATCCGGCGATAGGGCCATGAATTTCATGCCGAAAATCGTGTCCGCCCGGGTCGTGAAAATTTCAAGTTCGGTTTCCCCATTCGGGGTTGTCCCCGGTTCGAGCGCAAAGCGGATGTGCAGGCCTTCCGACCGCCCGATCCAATTGCGCTGCATGATGCGGACCTTATCGGGCCAGCCGTCGAGCCGGTCGATTGCAGTCAGCAAGTCATCGGAGAATTTTGTGATCTTGAAGAACCACTGCGTCAGCTCGCGTTGCTCGACCGGCGCCCCGGAGCGCCATCCCCGGCCATCGATGACTTGCTCGTTGGCGAGCACCGTTTGATCGACAGGATCCCAATTCACCTTGGATTGCTTGCGCTCGACCAGTCCGGCGGCCAGAAAGTCGAGGAACATCTTCTGCTGATGCTCGTAATAGTTCGGATCGCAGGTGGCGATCTCGCGGTTCCAGTCGAGCGACAGGCCCATCGATTTGAGCTGCGCCTTCATGGTGGCGATGTTTTCGTAGGTCCAGGTCCGCGGATGCACACGGTTGGCTATGGCGGCATTTTCGGCGGGCATCCCAAATGCATCCCATCCCATGGGATGCAACACGTTGAAACCCTGGGCGCGTTTGTAGCGGGCGACCACATCCCCCATGGTGTAATTGCGCACGTGGCCCATATGGATGCGCCCAGATGGGTACGGGAACATCTCCAACACGTAATATTTCGGGCGCGGATCATCGTTGCGGGTGGCAAACACGTTTCGTGTGTCCCATACCTGCTGCCAACGGGATTCCGCCGCGTGGGCGTTGTATCGCTCGATGCTCATGATGATCCGGCCGTCGAAACACCACCGGACTAGGACACGATTGCGGCGGATAGGTCAATAACGCGTAAGTTTGATAAGATTTGAACTATCCGCGCAACAAAATCCTCCGATTCGCCATGTTTGCACACCGCCACGACCCAGTTACCTCTCTCAACGTTGTGCGCCACGAGATAGGCATAGCCTGCCGGGACGCCGGGCGGCCTTCTGAAAGCGTCACCTTGTTGGCCGTTTCCAAAGCATATGGTGTGGATGCAATCGAGCCGGTGATTGCGGCCGGACAGCGAGCCTTTGGGGAAAATCGGGTTCAGGAAGCCAGCGCCAAATGGCCGCCTTTACGCGAACGGTATCTGGATCTGGAGTTACACCTGATTGGGCCGCTGCAATCCAACAAGGCTAAGGAAGCCATTGCGTTATTTGACGCCATCCATTCCGTGGACCGGCCGAGCTTGTGTGTCGCGATGGCGAAGGAAATACAAAAAAAGGGTCGGACCCCGTTGATGTTCGTGCAAGTCAACACTGGAGCCGAGCCTCAGAAGGCCGGAGTGCTGCCGGAACACGCCGACGCCTTCATCGCTGCCTGCCGTGCGACCTACGACCTCGAAATCTCCGGCTTGATGTGCATCCCGCCGGTCGACGAAGCGCCAGCGCCTCATTTTGCCCTGACCGCCAAGATTGCCAAACGCAATGGTCTGAAACTGCTGTCCATGGGCATGAGTGCCGACTTTGCTCTCGCGATCCGCTTTGGCGCCACCCATGTTCGGGTGGGGACAGCCATTTTCGGGCGTCGTGCCTGACGAAACTTAGCAATGAATTGTGATCCTCGTTTTTGGTCCAAGGCGTGCAATCAGCGGCTTCAGAATCGTGATCGGCAAAGAAATGCAACCGGCAGTAGGTGCCAGTGCTGCTCTGGCCACATGGATGAAAACCGCGCTACCGCGACCCGAAATGCGTGGCCGCGTGTTGTGGTCAATCTCGATGACCAAGTCGTACAGAGCGTCGGAGCGCCACAATCGATCTCCCGGGTGACCGGGTGAAATTTTGATTGCCCGGTTATAGCGGCGGTCGGAAGGATCTTCGCACCATGCGTCCAGAACGCCGATCGGCCTGACCGGCAGCAGCGTCTGCGGTCGTGGCAGGCGATCCCGGCGCCACCACAACCGGACCAGCCGATAGCGCCCGGCCGGGGTTGCGCCATCCCCTTCCCGCTTATTGGCCTTGATACCGGAACGGCCAAGCGCCACCTTGATGCGCAGGTGTCCGGCCAATAGGCAACCTTGCCGGCGATTGCCGGGCTTTGTGCGCACGTGCATATTTGCGAGCGTTGTCCGATGCATATGACGCTGATGGGCTGACTTTGCCGTCATCGCCGTAGATGCGACGCCGGTTGCGCTTGCACTTTCTTCGCCGATTGCTGTACTTGCCGCAAGCGTGGCAACTGGTGCCGACCTCCGAGGCTCTTTATGGCGACAGCGCGTAGAATTCTGATTGTGGACGATGACACCGAACTGCGTGATGCGCTGGTCGAACAACTATCGCTGCATGAGGAATTCGAAGCTATCTCGGCCGATACCGGCGCCAAGGGCGTACAGGCCGCTAAAGCCAGCCAGATTGATCTCGTTATCATGGACGTCGGACTTCCCGACATCGATGGCCGGGAAGCAGTGCGCATCTTGAGAAAAAATTCCTTCAAGGCTCCAATCATTATGTTGACCGGCCACGACACCGATTCCGACACCATCCTGGGTTTGGAATCCGGTGCCAATGACTATGTGGCGAAGCCGTTCCGGTTCGCCGTCTTGCTGGCTAGGATCCGCGCCCAATTAAGGCAGCACGAGGCGAGCGAGGATGCCGTATTCACCATCGGGCCTTATTCGTTCCAACCGAGTTCAAAGCTCTTAGTCGGCGGCAAGGGCAACAAGGTTAGGCTCACCGAAAAGGAAACAGCCATCCTGCGTTTTCTGTACCGTGCCGGCCAGCGGTCGATCTCGCGCGAGGTTCTGCTGCAGGAGGTCTGGGGGTACAATTCCGGCGTGACAACCCACACGCTGGAAACTCACATCTACCGACTGCGCCAAAAGATTGAAAAAGACGCAGCGACGCCGGAGATCCTGGTGACCGAAGCCGGCGGATACAAATTAGTTCCATGAACGATCTTTCGAACAGCCTATGACAATCGAAGACGAGATTGCTTTTTTGGAACGCGTTGGGACATTTGCGCAGCTCGGTTTCTCGGCATTGCAGATCGTCGCCATCGGTTCCGAGACGAAACATCTTGCAGAAGGCGAGGTGCTCTTCCGCGCCGGAGAAACGACCGACGCGGGCTATCTTATTCAGGAGGGCTCATTAAAGCTTACGGTGCACGATCCCAGACGATCCAATCCGAGTGTCACGTTCGGGCCTGGCGCGCTGATCGGCGAGCTTGCTCTCATCACTGAAACCGTATGCCCTGCCACCGCAATTGCGGCAGAACCGACCACGGTAATCCGGATCTCGCGCAGTCTATTCCGCAAAGTTCTCGAAGGATTTCCGGAATCCGCGCGCTTGCTGCGCGATCAATTCCTTGAGCGGGCCAATCTCGCAAGTGAGGACATCTTCCGGGCGCGCGGCATGCTCGAGAGATCGCAGCTCTGATGAAACGCATTCATAGTTCAATGAATGCCGTCACCGGCACGTGATCGGACGGTTGAGCCCAACCTCGCGCCTGCTTGGTTATCTTCATGCCTGAGACCCGATCCGCCATGGCGGGGCTTACCCAGATGTGATCGAGGCGCCGTCCGCGATCGGTTGCTTCCCAATCCTGCGCGCGATAGCTCCACCATGTATAAAGTTTGGTCGGCTCCGGCACGAACGCCCGCGACACGTCAAACCATCCGCCGGCTCTCTGCACAGCGTTGAGCTTTTCGCATTCGATCGGCGTGTGGGAGACGACTTTTAGCATCTGTTTGTGGCTCCAGACATCGTGTTCAAGCGGCGCGACATTAAGGTCGCCGACCAGGATCACCCGATCATTGTTGTCAGGGCGCAGGTCCGGTGCAAGGCGCATTTCATCTAAGAACGCGAGCTTGTGAGCGAATTTCTCGTTAATTGTCGGATCGGGTTCGTCGCCGCCGGCCGGAACGTAAAAATTGTGCAGCGTCACCTGATCCGCGAATCCGGCGCGGTCGCCGATCTTTACGGCGAGGTGGCGGCTATCCGATTTACCGCAGTAGCTGCGCGCGTCGATCGAATCCAGAGGCAGCCGCGAGAGGATTGCGACGCCGTGATATCCTTTTTGACCGTTGAGCGCCGCATGGGTGTAACCCAGCCGGGCAAACCGCTTGCGCGGAAATTTGTCATCCGGACATTTGGTTTCCTGAAGACAGATCACATCGGGCCTTGCGGCCTTGAGAAATTTTGACACCAGATTGATGCGCAATCGCACCGAATTGACGTTCCAGGTCGTGATCTTCAATTTCATGCAAGACAAAGCAGAGGGATCGACCTCTATTGACTCCTGTTTTCGTATATGATCGTGAACAGGCCAGGATCGGGCCTGTGACTTACATCGAGATTATAGACCGCCACGGTCGTCTCGTAGCCTTGTGGGTCCGTGACGGTCCACTGGCGCAACTGCATATCCTTGGCCCCAAACATCAGCATAAGCCGATGGGTACCGACCAAAATCTGTCTTTCCTCGATCGTAATGCTGACGAAAGTGTTGTCTTGCGACACGGCAATCAAATTGGCGTCGCGCACCAGATCGATTTGATCCGCCAGCAGGTACCGGAGCGGTGTTTGCGACAACGGATAAAGGTCCTGGGTTGCAAGCCTGCGATCGCGCACAACTACCGACAAGCCATCCGCAACGACGTCGATCGGGCTTGGGGGATCGTATTCAAACCGCACTCTGCCGGGTTTCTGGATATAAAATTTCCCCGTCGTTCGCGCGCCGTCCGGGCCGATCTGCACGAAGTCTCCGATTAAGCTCTGCAAGGAAGAAAGATAATTGCTGATTCGATCCACAAGGGCACGTTGGGATCCGTCATAAGGAACAGACTCACCGGGGCGTACCGGAATCGGACGTCCGGCGGCATCCATCTGGATCGGCGCCGGCGGACGGGTGACCTGGTTGCGATTTTTAGGCGCCGGTTGCGGCAGCGGAACGCCTTGAGCAACCACTATCATGGGTGCCACAAACAGCATAACGCCCACCAACGCCGCCAAACGGGCCAATCCCATGTTCACCTCCGAAAGTCTGTAATAGCACGCCCCTATCCATGGCCGCCGGAAGTAACGACGCTCAGTGGCGTTTTCACGGCTGGCCAAGCGCATCCCACGCAACGGCTTTCGTTATCCTTGGCGCTTCAATAGCCTTCGTTATCCTCGTCGCCAACCAAGATTTCGCGTTTGCCGGCATGATTCGGCTGGCCGACCACGCCTTCCCGTTCCATCCGTTCGATGAGCGAGGCTGCGCGATTATAGCCGATCTGCAGCCGGCGCTGGATGTAACTGGTCGAAGCCTTACGGTCCCGGGTCACGATCTGCACTGCCTGCTCGTAAAGGTCGCCGCCCTCGGCACCGCCCATGCCGGTCGAATCGAATATCGCGCTGTCTTCGCCCTCCAGCTCATCGTCGGCCGTGACCGCGTCCAGATAATGCGGTTGGCCTTGAGATTTGAGGTGGCGGACGATTTTTTCAACTTCATCGTCGGATACAAAGGGACCATGAATGCGGCTGATTCGCCCACCTCCAGCCATATAGAGCATGTCGCCTTGACCAAGCAATTGCTCAGCGCCCTGCTCGCCCAATATAGTACGGCTGTCGATCTTGGACGTAACCTGGAAGGAAATTCGGGTCGGAAAATTAGCTTTGATGGTGCCGGTAATGACATCGACCGACGGCCGTTGCGTCGCCAAGATCACGTGAATGCCCGCTGCCCGTGCCATCTGGGCGAGGCGTTGAATTGCGCCTTCGATGTCCTTTCCGGCCACCATCATGAGGTCTGCCATCTCGTCGACAATTACCACCAGATAGGGCAGCGGCTCCTGATCGAACTCCTCTTTTTCGTAGATTGCGTCCCCGCTCTCCGGATCGTAGCCGGTATGCACCGTACGCGACAGCACCTCGCCTCGTGCACGCGCTTCCGAGAGCCTTACGTTATAGCCATCGATGTTGCGCACGCCGAGCTTCGCCATCTTTCTGTAGCGATCTTCCATCTCTCGCACCGCCCACTTCAGGGCGATTATGGCCTTCTTGGGATCGGTGACGACCGGCGCGAGCAGATGCGGGATGCCGTCATAGACCGACAATTCCAGCATCTTGGGATCCACCATGATGAGCCGACATTGCTCTGGACGCAATCGGTAGAGCAGGCTGAGAATCATGGTGTTGATAGCGACCGACTTGCCGGAGCCGGTGGTGCCGGCGATCAGCAAATGCGGCATACGAGTAAGATCCACGATTACGGATTCGCCGCCAATGGTCTTGCCAAGGCAGAGTGCGAGCTTGGCGCCGCTGCCTTCGTAATCGTGGTCAGCCAGCAGTTCCCGAAGATAGACCTTTTCGCGGTTCGGGTTGGGCAGTTCGATGCCGATAACGTTGCGTCCGGAAACCACCGCGACGCGCGCGGACAGCGCGCTCATGGAACGTGCGATATCGTCTGCGAGGCCAATAACCCGGGATGATTTGATGCCCGGCGCCGGCTCAAGCTCATAGAGCGTCACGACGGGTCCAGGTCGCGCATTGATGATCTCGCCGCGTACGCCGAAGTCGGAAAGCACGTGCTCAAGGGCTGTTGCGTTCTCGCGTATCGCCTCCATGCTCGGCGCAGCCCTTTCCGACGCCTTCGGCGCCGCCAGCAGGCTGAGTGCAGGCAACTCGTATCCGTCGGCGGCCCTGCGGCCCGCTCGCGCGGCATTCCGATTCGATTTGCGCGCCTGATGGGTCGCCGTCTGCCCATCTTGTGCCTCTTCATCGCCTGTCCCACGCATCGGATTGTATGGATCTTTTGCATTGCCGAGTCGTGGCTCGGCGCGCAGCCATTCCGTTGACGCCGGGTCATGGAATATTGCGATAGCGCAACCACGGGCTGCCCAAAACAGCTGAACCATCGATCGAATGGCCCGCGCCTTCAAACTTAGGAAAGCATGGACCAACCAGCCGATCGATATCGAACCGGCATCGCGCGCGCGTTCCTTTTCTTCCTCGGTCTGATGAAAACCAAAGCCCGAAGCGATGGCGACGGTCAGGAATGCAAGGGTGCCAAATATCGTTTCGGCGAATGTCTGCCCGGCACCATGGAGAGGTCCGCCCGCGATGCCGGCTATTATACGCAGTAAAGCATCGCCAGCGACGCCCCCGATGCCGGTCGGCAGCGGCCATTGGGGGGGGCGGGTCAGGCATGACGCGAACGCAGCCGATAATGTGATGCCCCCAATCCAAGCAGCTATGCGCCAGAGCATGCGGTCGAGAATGCGGTGAGTGAAAAGCCGCCAGCCCCAGAACGCCGGCGGAAGAATGATCGCAATGGTCGCAGCTCCGAAAAGCTGCATCGCCAGATCAGCGGCGATTGCGCCCGTGGCGCCCAGGAGGTTGCGCACCGGAGCGCTGGTTGCGTGGCTCAAGCTGGGATCACTGACCGACCAAGTCGCAAGTGCCGCCGCCACGATGCCGGCAGTGGCAAGCGACAGCAACCCGCTCAGCTCGCGCAAGCGACGTCGGACTGCGGCACGAAAATCGTCCGACAGGAACGGTCCGCCGTAGTGGCTTCGTTCGGCCGATGACAACGCCACCCCAGAGGCTCCATACGGCGCATATCCACGCGAAATAGGAAGCTGTTCGCGTTAAGAAAATGCGACCAATTCGAAAGTCTACCCAAGCACGGCAACGATGCGGTGAAGCGCCTCTGCCGTGGTTTCCTTGTCATGCACCATGGCGACGCGAATATAGTCCTCGCCCGGATTGCCGCCGTCATCCTGGTCGCGCGCCGCATAGCGGCCCGGCAAGACCCGGACGCCTGCCTCTCGCCACAGCTTTGCGGCAACGATTTCGCTGCCGCCCAGCGCCGCAACATGGAGCCAGAGGAAAAACCCCCCGGCAGGCCGCCGGTAGCCATAGCGATCTCCAACGATCTGATCCGCGAGATCGAATTTCTCGCGATAGAGGTCGCGGTTAGCCTCAACATGAACCTCGTCCTGGTAGGCCGCGATGGCGACCTCCTGCGAAGGAACCGGTACTTGCGGCGCTGCGACGCTGCGCAGTTCGAGGAACTTTGCGATGAAACGACGATCGCCCATGGCAAAGCCTATGCGCAGGCCCGGCAGGTTCGAGCGCTTTGAGAGCGATTGGAACAAAACGACATTTTCGAACTGGTCCCCAGCCGCCTCGAGTACACCCGGCGGCGCAGACTGCGTGTAGATTTCCGAGTAACACTCGTCGGAAAACAACAGAAAACCGTAACGGCGGGCCATCGCGGTAACGCGTTGCAGGTAGGTCAGGTCAGCGACCGCACCCTGCGGATTGGAGGGCGAGGCGAGAAACATTGCGACGGTGCGCCGAAGCAGTGCACCGTCCAGCGCATCCAGATCAGGCAGAAAGCCGGTCTCACGCGTCGCCGGCAGATAAACGACCTCGCTATCAGCCGCTACGGCGCCGGCCGAATAGGCCGCATAGAAGGGATTGGGAATGAGGATAGCCGGTCGGCCGGCGCGATTCGCCACATGACGCCTGGCTGCAATCGCGCCGAGAAAGAGGCCTTCACGCGAGCCACTGAGCACCAGGACTTCGCGTTTCGGGTCGGGAACACGGCCGAGCTTATACCGGCGTGCTGCCCACTCGGCGACCGCTTGACGGAATTGCGGCGTGCCCTCGTTCCTGGGATAGCGCCCAAATTCATTGATATGTGCGGCCATCACGGTTGCCACAAACGCCGGTATGCCATGCTTAGGCTCACCAACGCCCAGGTCGATCGCCGGCTTGCCCGGCGCGATATCTGCGATCAGGTCAGCCAGGCGCACAAAAGGGGAACGCGTGTCAACGACCCGACCGGTCGAGAGGGAAAGCTCGCGTTCGGCACTTCTCATGGACATCCGCATGTACGGCCGAGTTGATCCGCCGCCTCCGTGAAGCATAGAAGCGCTGAGGTTAAGACGCGATTAACCATCGGGGTCAACCGGCAGCGGAACAAAAAGAAATTATGCCCGACATGGAAAGAGGTTCGGGCTCCCTTCGGGGGCATTCACTGTGGTGGTCAAGCAAAAATATTCGCCCGAACCGCAGCCTCGGATCTGGGCGGCTTGGCAGCAAGGCAGACGACGAAATGGTGCCGTCGCCTGTTGGTCAACGTCAACCGCTATAGCCGACCTCTAAACAACTGGGGGCGCCACCAGGCGCCCCCAAACGCATCGGTTGAAGGAAAGGGCGGTACCGAGTCTCCGCCACAACCGTTATCCGCAGCAGCTATGCGACCTTCACTGTGCCGTCCGTCTTCACTGCACGATTTCGCCGTGGAGCGCCAGATCGAGACCATCGCGCTCGACGTCCTTGGACACGCGCAGCCCGATGAAGATATCGACGACCTTAAGGATAATCAGCGTCACGACGCAGTCATAGATGAACACGGTGCCGATACCGATGGCCTGGTTCACGACCTGCATTGCATTGCCCTCAAGCAGGCCGGCCGTGCCGCCGTATTGTTGGACAGCAAACACGCCGGTGAGCAGCGCGCCGGCAGCTCCACCGACCGCGTGCACGCCGAAGGTATCGAGCGCGTCGTCGTAACCGAACATGGATTTGAGGCCGGTGCAACCCCAGTAGCACGCGATGCCGGCCGCAACGCCGATCCAGAACGCGCCGAGCGGGCCGACAAAACCCGAGGCCGGTGTGATGGCGACGAGACCTGCCACCGCGCCCGAGCAGATGCCGACCACAGTCGGCTTGCCCTTCAACATCCACTCGACAATCATCCAGGTGAAACCCGCGGTCGCGGTGGCGGTGTGGGTGACCAGCATGGCCATGCCGGCCTGCAAGCCTGCGCTGACGGCTGACCCGGCGTTGAAGCCGAACCAGCCGACCCACAGCAAGGAAGCGCCGATCATGGTCAATACCACGTTGTGGGCCGGGCCAGTGTCGGTGCGTTTGCCCAGCATCAGGGCAGCCATTAGGCCGGCTGTGCCCGAATTGACATGCACCACGGTGCCGCCGGCGAAATCCAGAACGTTGATGAAGCTGTGGGGGTTGGCGCTGTTGAACATGCCATCCGGCCCCCACACCCAGTGGGCAATCGGCGAATAGACGAAAATCGCCCACAGGCCGATGAACCAGAGCATGGCCGAGAACTTCATGCGTTCCGCGAACGAGCCGGCGATGAGCGCTGCCGTGATGATCGCGAAAGTCAGCTGGAACATCGAATAGACGGCTTCTGGGATCGTCGGTGCCAGAGGATTGGGATTGCCTTTGTTGTTTGCGATATCGCTCAAC
>Ga0126376_10001246_pt1 | contig 13638 bp, 13 predicted proteins | sample PanSoiMetPlot_15_FD_92760 | JGI IMG/M metagenome (GOLD analysis project Ga0126376, IMG submission 92760) | Tropical forest soil microbial communities from Panama - MetaG Plot_15 | ecosystem: Environmental > Terrestrial > Soil > Tropical forest > Bulk soil | place: Panama | collected 2016-02-17
ACCGGTTCTTCGACGGCGTCGAGCGGCTCTACCGGCGGCTGCTCGGCAACGCTCTAGCCCACCGCTGGAAATATCTCCTCGCCGCCGGGCTGCTGTCCGCCACGAGCTTCTACTTTCTCGGCAGCATCCCCAAGGAACTCGCCCCGCAGCAAGACGAAGGGCGGTTCCTCATCACCATGCGCACGCCGCTTGGCTCCTCGATCCACTACACGGAGACGAAGCTCCGCGAGGTCGAGGACATCATGAAGCACTACCCCGAAGTCCTGACCGAGTGGGGCATCATCGGCTTGGGGTCCGCGCAGCAGGTCAACCAGGCGACGCTCGTGATCCGGATGCTGCCCAAGGCCGAGCGTCGCGCCAAAGGCATGCGCAGCCAGCAGCAGGTGCTCCGCGAGATCCGGCGCGAGCTCGCGCAAGTTCCTGGCGCTCGGGTGTTCGCACGAAGCTTCGGCGTGTTCCAGGGGCAGCGCACCGAGCCGCTGCAATTCGTCGTCGCGGGTCCCAATCTCGAGGAGATGGCCCGCCACGCGAGCGAGATCCAGCACACGCTCCAGGCCGATCCCGCGATCGGTCGGATGGACACCGATCTCCAGCTCGACCTGCCGCAGCTCGTGCTTGCGCCGGACCGGACCCGTGCCCAGGCGTTCGGCCTCAGCGCGAACGACGTCGCGCTCGCGCTCAACATGCTGACGGGCGGCGTCGACATTGCCAAGTACAACGACCACCCGGGCGACGGCCTGCGCTACGACGTCCGGGTCAAGGCGAAGGACGGTGAGTTCCTGCAGCAGGCGGATCTCACGAAGATCTACCTCCGCAACCGCCAAGGCCAGCTGATCCGCCTGGACAGCGTCGCAACGTTCAAGGAGGTCCTCGGACCTGCCGTGATCAGCCATTTCGACCTCGAGTACTCCGCGACGTTCTACAACGTCCCGAACGTCTCCCTCGGCGAGGCGATCGACAAGGTGCGCGCTGCCGGAGAGGCGCTGCCGCTCGGCTATCGGGTGCAGTTCATCGGCGAGGCCGAGGAGCTGGGTAAGACGCAGCGGTACGTGCTCTTCGCCTTCGTGATCGGCTCGCTGCTGCTGTTCATGGTGCTCGGCAGCCAGTTCAACTCGTTCGCCCAGCCGGTGGTGATCATGCTCGCGGTACCGCTCGCCGTCGTCGGCGGGATCTTCGCGCTGTGGCTGGCAGGCCCGATCGCGCGTGCGGCGATCGCGTTGGGGGCCGAGGTGCAGCCGCTGACGCTCAACATCTATTCGATGATCGGCCTCGTTCTGCTGATCGGCCTGGTGGCGAAGAACTCGATCCTGCTCGTGGACCTGACCAACCAGCGGCGGGCCCAGGGAATGGCCGTGGACGACGCGCTGCGCGACGCCTGTCCGATCCGCATGCGGCCGGTCCTCATGACATCGATGACGATCATCCTCGCGCTCGCGCCCGCTGCGATCGGTCTCGGCTCGGGCTCGGAGACGAACCAGCCGCTCTCGGTGGCGGTGATCGGAGGGATGATCACCTCGACGCTGCTCACCCTGGTCGTCGTGCCGGCAGCCTATTCGCTGCTCGAGACGCGCGATCTTCTGCACCCGTTCCGCCGGCTGCCTCGCGTTCCGGGTACCTGGCGCGCGGCAGGAGGCCAGCGCCCTCGCAGGCGTCCGCGCTAGTCGGTCGGTCCCTCGGTCAGGCGTTCGGGCGCGGCTCTGCGGCCGTGCCGCGCGGCAGCCGTCCGCCGCGGCGCCGCCCGGTGAGCTTCGCGACGAGCCGGTACCCGAGAAGCATCGCGAGGACCGCCGCGTAGATCGCGGGCTCGGTAACGTCTTTCTTGACCATCCACCAGAAGTGCAGCACGCCGAGCGGAGCGATGATGTATACGAGCCGATGCAATGACAGCCATCGCTTCGCGCCGATCCGCCGGACCATCCCGTCCGTCGAGGTCACCGCGAGTGGAATCATCAGCACGAGCGCAGTGAAGCCCACGGTGATGAACGGCCGCTTGACGATGTCCGCGAGGATCTCGGCGAGCTCGAACACATGGTCGAACGACACGTAGCTCGAGAGGTGGACGACGGCGTAGAAGAACGCATAGAGCCCCAGCATCCGCCGGAAGCGCAGCAGCCAATGCCAGCCGAACACCTTCCGCAGCGGCGTGACAGCGAGCGTGGCGAGGAGGAAGCGCAGGGTCCAGTCACCGGTCGACCGGGTGATGAACTCGGCAGGGTTGGCGCCGAGCCAGTCCGGAAAGAACAGCGCGCCGGCCGCGAGTCGCGCAAGCGGAACGAGCGCGAGCACGAAGACGATCGCCTTGAGCGCGCTCACTGTCTTGGGCGAGAGGGACACGACGCGCTCGGGCTCAGAAGAACTTCTTAAGGTCCATCCCGGCGTAAAGACCCGCCACCTGGTCGCCGTAGCCGTTGAAGAGCACGGTCTCCCGTCTGGCGAAGAACTCGGGGATACGCCGCTCGCGCTTCTGGCTCCAACGCGGGTGATCGACGCTCGGATTCACGTTCGAGTAAAAACCATATTCGTGAGGGTTGGCGCGCTCCCACGCGGTTTTCGGCTGCTTCTCGACGAAGCGGATGCGCACGATCGACTTGCCCGACTTGAAGCCGTACTTCCACGGCACCACGAGGCGAAGCGGCGCGCCGTTCTGGTTCGGCAGCGCCTCGCCGTAGAGGCCGACCGCGAGGAGCGTCAGCGGGTGCATCGCCTCGTCGATGCGCAGAGCCTCGGTGTACGGCCATTCGAGCACGGGGAGCCGCACCCCCGGCATCGTCTCGGGCTGGTGGGCGCTGACGAACTCGACGAATTTCGCCCTCGCGGTCGGCTCGACGAATCCTGCGATCCGGTTGAGCTCGAACCCGACCCACGGGATCACCATCGACCAGGCCTCGACGCAGCGAAGGCGGTAGATCCGCTCCTCGAGCGGGAACTTGAGGAGATCTTCGATCGCAAAAGTGCGCGGCTTCGCCACTTCGCCGTCGACGACGACGCTCCACGGACGCACTTTCAGGCGCTTGGCGTAAACCTCCGGCGCCTCCTTCTCCGTCCCGAACTCGTAGTAGTTGTTGTAGCTGGTGACGTGCTTGTAGGCAGTGAGCGGCTCCTTGGTGCTGAGCGAACTCTTCGCGACGTTCTCGAGCTTCGGCAGGCCAAGTGTCTTCTCCTGTGCGTGCGTGCCGCGCGCGAGCACCCCCGCAGCCCCGAGGATCGATCCTGCGGCGGCGAACTTCATGAGCTCGCGGCGCCGCTCGTAGAAGCGGCGCGGCGTGATCTCCGACGGGGGGATGTCGCTAGGTCGTCTGACGAGCATGACAAATCCTTCCGGGCGTGGGCCGGGATGGTAACGGTCTACGAGTCGCTGGAAGCGTCGGATGCCTTACGCGACCGCTGCGCGCCCGCGCGATTTTCGACACGGAGCGGCGTGGCAAGTTCAGCGCTGCGCGAGCACCCAGTCGACGAGGCGGTTGAGATCGGCCTCCGAGAGGCCCGGATTGGGCGGCATCGGCACCTGACCCCACGCGCCTTGGCCGCCATCTTTGATCTTCCTCGCAAGTTTCGGCGCGGCCGCAGCATCGACCTGGTAGCGGGCCGCCACCTCGCGGAACGCCGGACCGATCACCCGGCGATCGACCGCATGACAGCCGAGGCAGGCGTTGCGATTGAGGAGCTGCGCGACCGGGTCGGATGCCGGCGCGGCCGCCGCCTGCGCCGATGCCGCCTGCGCGGCAGGCGAGGGCGCTTCGCGTCCGTAATAGGTCACGAGGTAGTCGGTGATCGTCCTTCGCTCGTCCGGCGTGAGGGGAGTTCCTCGCTGCACCATGACGCGCATCATCTCTTCCCACTCCGGCCGCGACAATCGCGCGCGCGTGACGTGCCCGATCTCGTGGCAGATCGCGCACTTCGCCTGGGTCAGCTCGGCGCCCGGGCCGGGGACGAGCGGCTCCTGTGCGGTCGCCGAGGCCGCGAGCGCGGCGAGCGCGCCTGCGGCCGCAGCCGCCCGCAACCGGCTACGCCTTGTCAACGACGATTCCCACGCGCGGCATCGCGTTCCAGAAGTATCCGAGGGGGTTCCAGGTCGACGCTTGCGGCTGCGTGTTGCCCTTGTCATCGGTCGCACGCGCGACGATGACAAGCTCACCGGGCGTGTCGAGCGGCGCCTCGAAGGTGAAGCGCCGCCAGGCGTACTTGTCGCCGCGGAGCGCAAGCCTCGCCGACGTCCAGGTCTTACCGCCGTCGAGCGAGAGGTCGACGCGGTCGATACCGCTCTCGCCCGCCCACGCCGAGCCGCGGACGAACAAGCGCCCACCGACTTTGAAGTGGTCGCCCGGCCCGGGCAGCGTGATGATCGACTTCACCGGCCACGCCTCAGTCGTCACCGCATCGGCAGGCATCTTCCCCCCCGGCTCAACAGGGGTTCGCGGAATGCGGTAGCTGTCGTCCATGAAAGTGCCCTTGAACGGGGCGTCAAGCACCTCGATTCCCGAGAGCCACTTGATCGAGGCCGAGCCGACCCATCCCGGCACGACTACCCGCAACGGGTAGCCGTGAACCCTCGGCAGGTCTCCGCCGTTCATCCCCCACGCGATCATCGTGTGGCGTTCCATCGCCTTCGCGAGCGGAATGGAACGGATCACCTTGGGCGCGGTCGGGACCACGCCGAAGTCCTCGCCCGAGAAGGCGACATGGGCCGCGCCCGGCCGTACGCCGGCGCGTGCCAATACGTCCGCGAGGCTCACGCCGGTCCACGTCGGGCACCCCATGCCGCCGGTGGCCGGCCAAGGCGTTCCGCTCGCCCTGGGTTGATAGGCGCTTCGTCCGGAGCCCGCGCATTCCAGCATCGACTGGGTCGTGAAGGCGCGCATCTTCTTGAGTTCCGCGAGCGGAATCTCGAGCGGGTTATTGACGAGACCGCTCACGCGTAGCACATGCTTGCCGGGGTCGAGGGAGGGCGTGAGCAAGTTGTTGCGGACGAACATCCGGTCGTTGGGCGTCACGTCGAAGTCGTGCCACTCGGCCGGCACGCTGCCGGTAAGCGGGCGCGCGGAGTGGGCCGAAAAGCTCGGTGCCTTCGCTGCAAGCACTTCCGCGTTCGCGACCGTTCCCGGCGGATCGGCGGGCGGCGGCGCGGTTTGCGGAAGCGCCCGGCCGGAGGCCGCCAGCGCGCCGAGGCTCGCCAGCTGTGCAAGAAACGCCCTGCGCCGGCTGCGCGCGGCGCGCTCGAGATCATTGATGCGGGCAGACTCCTTCACGACGTTCCCTCCCTAACGATGGGGACTGCTGCGTTGTAGTTGTTGTGTTATCGACAGGCTCCGGGTCGGCCTGTTTGGATTTGCCGTCGACAGGCCGCCCGGGTCGGCCTGTGTTGCGAGATTAGCCGCGCCGGAGCGCGCGCGCAACCTAGGGGTTGAGCTGCTTATAGACGGTCGTCGCGACCCCGAGCAGCTCGGGCTTCGGCAGCTCGCCCGAGAGGGCGTAGCCAAGCGATCCGTCGATCCAATAGAACACCGCGACCTTGTCTTCCTGGCTGAAGCGGAACGCGGTGTCGCGCTGCTTGCCCGCGAGGCGCGACACGTACAGCGTGAGGCGCTTGCCTTTCGCGTCCTGGTACATGAACTGCGCGACCGCGCCCTGCTCGCCCGGAAGCAGCCGTCCGCCGACGAGCTCGTAGCCCTCGCCCGTAAGGACCGGTGCCTTCAGTGTCATCCCGAGGCGCTTGGAGAGCCAACTGACGAGATGCTCCTGCTCGGCCGCGCCGACCTCGACCGGATGGCGCACCTCGGGCGAATAAACGGCGTGAGCCGTCGCTGCCTGACGTGGGAACGATGCCCAGGTATAGGGCCGATCAGCGAGCAACGCATGCGCGAACCAGCCGATCGCGGCGCCGAGCGCGAGCCAGGCGGCGGCGACGCCGATTCTCGCGGCGTGCCGGCTCGGCTTGAGGCTGCGCAGGCGCTCCGGCAGCGGCTCCTCGATGACCGGATCGAACAAAGTGCGCAGCGCCGCGTTCTGCTCGCGATAAGCGGCGACGCGCGCGGCGTCCTCCGGCGCCTGAGCGAGGTACGCCTCGACCGCGCGCCGAGCATCGCCCTCGAGGCGATCGTCGACGTAGGCGTGGAGTTCGTTCTCGGAGAACTTCATTTCACCACTTTGAGCGTTGGGAGGATCTGGGCCCCGGTAGTGAGCGCACGCAACCGCTCGCGGCCTCTGAAGAGTCGCGACATGACCGTGCCGATCGGGATCCCGAGCGTTCGACTCACCTCCGCGTAGGTCAGCTGCTCGAGCCCGATGAGCAGCACTACCGCGCGCTGCTCGGCCGGCAGCATTGCGAGCGCGGTCTCGAGATCGCGGATCTCGAGCCGCGCACCGCTCGCCGGCACCACCGCCGGCAGCGCATCGTCGTCGAGCGCCTCTTCGGGATGGGCCTGCCGACTGCGCAGCTGGTTCACGAACACGTTGTGCATGATTGCGAAGAGCCACGCGCGCAGATCGCTGCCGGGACGCCACAGGTGGCGCTTGTTGATCGCCCGCTCGAGCGTGTCCTGTACGAGATCATCGGCCGCGTGCGCGTCACCGACGAGCGCCCGCGCGTAGCGCCGCAGCCGCGGGATATGGCTCGCGATCTGCTCCGGGCTCACCTGCTAGCTCCAGCGTCCAGCCGTCCTTGCGGTCACGGTCGAGCGACACGCCACAGGTTGTCCACGCCGTCACCGCTGCGGTCGCCGGGCTTCGCGTCCTTGCTCCAGAGGTAGAGCGGCTTGCCTTTGTACGCCCACTGCTTCGTGCCGTCGTCTCGCGCGACGATCGTGTAGTCGCGCGCCGGCTTCGCGTCGGCCCCGGCGTGAAGCGGCGGCCAGTTCACCGCGCACTGCGCGTTGCACGCGCTCTTGTCGTGCGCGTCGCGGTCGAACGTGTACAGGGTCCTCCCCTGTGCGTCGACGAGGACACCCTCGTCGCTTCGCACCGGCACCGGCGATGCGGCGAACCAGGTGCAGCCAGCGAACGTTCCTGCGGATACGGCGAGGGCGATACGAGCGCGCGCGCGACTTCTCTCCCGAGCATCGGTCTCCAGAAATTGACTCACTGCCCGAAAAACAGCGCGCCAAAGGCGGTTATTCCCCACCTGCACCGCCCGGAGTGAGCACCTTCTCACACCGTTTCCCCGCGGAGGCGACCCGCTACCGGAGGCCCGCGATGTAATTGGCGACCGCCTTGATTTCGAGATCGGAGAGGCGCGCTGCGGTCGCGCGCATCATCCTGTTCGGATCGTTCGCCCGCTCGCCGCTCCGGAACGACTTGAGCTGCGACTCGATGTAGTCGGCGTATTGCCCGGCGAGATGGGGATACTGGGCCGGAATGCCGGTCCCGGCAGGTCCGTGACAGCCCGCGCAGGCCGCTACCCCTTTCGCGGCGATCCCCGCGCGATAGATGTTTCGTCCCATCTCGATCGTGTCGTTGTTCTTCGCCTGCTCGGGCTTGAGCGTCTGCGCGGCGTAGAACGCCGAGATGTTGCGCATGTCGTCCGGGGAGAGCGAGGCTACGAATGCCGCCATGACGTTGCTCGGACGCTCGGCAGGTTTGTTGTCCTTGCCCGGCTGGAAGTTCGCGAGCTGCTTCGCGAGATATTCCGGAATCTGGCCGGCGAGCTTCGGGTTCGGCGGGCCGATGCTGTTGCCATCGGGGCCGTGACAGGCGGCGCAGACTTGGCTCGCGATGCCCTGGCCTTTTGCGGTGTCGGCCTTCATGGGCGGGTCGGCGGCGAGCGCGGCGCCGCTGGCAAGCGTTGCGGCGACGAGCGCCGGACAGAGCTTCATGGCTCCCCTTTCGAGACCGTTGGTGTTCTTGCTTGCGGAGGACGCAAAAAAGGCTGCTATTCTAACCGCGAACGCTCCCGGTTTTCGCGCCTGGATGTCCTTGTTTCGGAACGCAACCTACCTCGCGTCCGCCCATCGCCTGCAGGACCTCCCGCTGCCCGATGCGCCCGAGATCGCGTTCGGCGGCCGGTCGAACGCCGGCAAATCGAGCGCCATCAATGCGCTCGCCAACCACGCACGGCTTGCCTTCGTGAGCAAGACGCCCGGCCGGACGCAGCAGATCAATCTCTTCCGGCTCGCGCAGGGCGGCGCCATCCTGGCGGATCTGCCGGGGTACGGCTACGCGAGAGTCCCCGAGTCGCTGCGCCGCCATTGGGAAGCCACGCTCAGCGACTATCTGCGCACGCGGAAGAGCTTGCGCGGCCTCGCGCTGGTGATGGACGCGAGGCATCCGCTCACCGAGCGCGACGAGCTCATGCTCGAGTGGTTCCGGCCGACGGGCCGGCCAATCCACGTCCTGCTCACGAAGTCGGACAAGCTATCGCGAAGCGCCGCGACCGCGACGCTCCGACGAGTCCGCGAACGCCTGGCTCGCCGCGGCGGCAACTACACTGCGCAGCTCTTCTCCAGCCTGCACCGGACCGGAGTGGCGGAGGCAGAGGAAGTGTTTGCGGGCTGGCTCGGCCTCCCGGCTGCGGTGCCGGGCAGCGCGCCGGAACGCCAGAGAAACGGCGATAAAAAAGCCCCAAGCCAAAGGGGAAAGCTTGGGGCTAAACGCCTTAAATGTGATTAAGGCACCCGCTCAGGGAGGAGAAGCGGGAGACGATCGAAACCGTCTAAGCCTGAGAGTCGCAGCCGCAGGAAAAGGTTCCCCGGCGCGTGAAGCACGTGCCGTGCCGTGCTGGGGATGTCTGCACAACTGATTGATCGAGTTGCGAGATCCTGGAGCGGAGGCAATGCGATGAACGTTTACGGCAGCTACCCGTCGGTGCGGATGCGACGCATGCGCCGCGATGATTTCTCGCGCCGGATGATGCGTGAGCAGGTGCTCACACCCAATGACTTGATCTGGCCCGTCTTTGTCATCGAAGGCAAAGCGATCGAGCAGCCCGTCCCGTCGATGCCCGGGGTCGTCCGCTTCACCCTCGATCGCCTGCTCCCGGTCGCCGAGGAAGCGCTCGAGCTCCGGATTCCGACGCTGGCGCTCTTCCCCGCCATCGAGCCGTCCCTGAAGACGCCGGATGGCCGGGAAGCGACGAATCCGAACGGGCTCATCCCGCGCATCGCCGCCGAGCTGAAGCGGCGCTTCCCCGCGCTCGGCGTCATGACCGACGTCGCGCTCGATCCGTACACGAGCCACGGCCAAGACGGCGTCATCGACGAGCACGGCTACATCCTGAACGATGAGACCATCCCGATCCTGCAAAAGCAGGCGCTCGCCCAGGCCGAGGCCGGCGTCGACATCGTCGCGCCGTCCGACATGATGGACGGGCGGATCGGCGCGATTCGCGCCGCGCTCGATGGGCGCAAATTCATCTACACCAAGATCATGGCCTACTCGGCCAAGTACGCGTCGGGCTTCTACGGGCCGTTCCGCGACGCCGTCGGATCGGCCTCGGCCCTCGGCAAGTCCGACAAGCTCACCTACCAGATGGACCCTGCGAACTCCGACGAAGCGCTTTGGGAGGTCGGACTCGACCTGCAGGAGGGCGCCGACATGGTGATGGTCAAGCCCGGCATGCCCTACCTCGACATCGTCCGGTGCGTGAAGGACGAGTTCCGGGCGCCGACATTCGTCTACCAAGTGAGCGGCGAGTACGCGATGCTCAAGGCGGCATTCCAGAACGGCTGGCTCGAGGAGTCGAAGTGCGTGCTCGAGGCGCTGATCGCCTTCAAGCGTGCAGGCGCGGACGGCGTTCTGACCTACTTCGCTCGCGATGCCGCGCGGCTGCTGAAACAGGCCTGAGCCGCGGCCGATCAGTTTGGCTTCGGCTCCGCCGGCTCGAGCTCCGCCTCGCGCAGCACCAGGTCGAACTCGTTGCCTTTCCGGTCGACCGCGCGGACGCGCGCCGGAAGCAGCTGGCGCTCGAGATCGGCCCACAGTTCGATCGCCGATCCGTCCGGCTCTCGGTGTCGGAAGTGCAAGACATGCAGGATCCCGAGCGGCATCTCAAGTGCCTCCTCGCCGATGAGATCGACGGAGGAGCGGTAGAGCTTGCGGCTCGTTGCGATCGCGACCTCGCCCGATGCCGGCACCGGCTGAGTGAAGTAGATCTGGTGGAACATCGACAGCGGATCCTGCGCGCCCTCCGGCAGCTCGACGACCCGCGACTCGTTCTTCCAGGCGAATGCGAGCTTGCCCGCGGCCCAGTCGAAGCGCGCGCTCTCGGATCGGTCGCCGCGGCCACCACGATTCAGGGTGTACGTCGCGGGTCGCAGCCCCTCGGCATCGAAGCGGCCGGTGGAGCGCTGGACGAACTTGCCGTTGAAAAACAGCCACACCAATCCGACCGCCTCGGCGACCGATTCCGCCTCGTAGCGCTCGCCGTCCTGCGACCACGTGTGCGTCACGTGGCCGATTTTCGTGGCGGCCTCCCCACCGTTCGGTCGGTTCATGTAGAGCAGATCGTAGACCAGCCGCGCACGCTTGAGCGGGTAGTCCGTCCGCGGCGCATCCTCCGCGAGGAGCTCCGGCGTCGCCTGCTCGGCGAGAGTGCTCGCGCCCTCTGTCGGCCCGTTTTCCGCGGGCGCGCGCGCCTCCGGAACCGGGTCGTCGCCATCGGGTGATGGCGCGTCGAGGAGTGACTGGGTAGCGAGAACCGGGGGCTTGGCCGCCGGCGGGGCCGGTGTCGGCGCAGGTTTGCGGGCGGGCCGCCGAACCGGTTTGGCCGCGACGATCTTCGGTGGCGGCGGCTCGGGCCGAACTGCAATCCGCACCTCGATCGGCGGTACCTGGCGCACGTCCTCGTAGAGCCGGCCGAGGTCGAAGCGAGGCGTGCCGAACAGCGCCGCGACGTGGAGCGCGACCGAAGCCACCACCGCGACGAGAAGGACCCTGTCGCTCCGCCTCATCATTCCCCTAACGCGCACGGACCCTCAACCGAAGACGACCGCGACGCCGTGCGCAACATCGGCGCCGATCGCGATCGACCCGTCGGGCATCGTTGCCGGCTTCAAGCCACCCGCTTTCAGCGCCGCGGCGGCCGCACCGCGATCGCCGACGCGCACGAAGAGCGCAGCCAGGAGCGGCGTCGGCCGGGCGCTGATCCATACGTCCGGCAGCCGCTTCGCGAGCGATGGCGCGGTAACGAACGCGATCGGCGCGCTTCCGGTCTCGACGAGCACCCCTTCCGCGATCGGCTTCGCCTTCCGGTCGAGCAGCCGCTCATAGGGATTGGCGGTCTGTGCAGGGTTCTCGCAGAGGATCGCGACCGCGGCGAGTCCCGTTGCGCCGTTGGCGTGCCGCTGGAGCTCCGCCCGCCACACGAGCTCGCGCGTCAAATGCTGGCAGACGAACACGCGACCGCCGGGCGTGCCGCCGGGGCCGACTTGCGTGATCCGGAAGCGGGCGTCGCGCCTCCCCTCCGGAAGCTCCACCGGGCGCGAGAAGTCCTGCGGGTCGGTCGGACGGAAGCCCGCCCAGAGGAGTTCGGTGTACGCGCCCTTCGCATTCCTCGATTGCAGCGCGATCGCCGCGAGCCCCTCGCCGTGGCTCGCGAACTCGGTGTAGTACTGCCGCGACGGATGCGGATTCTCCGTCGGGCTGAACAGCAGCTCGAGGTAGTCCTCTCCGAACATCACGCAGTGATTCTGCGAGCCGAGCGTGTGGAAGCCGCGCGGCGCGAGCGTGAACCCCATCCGCGAGAACGTGTCGCGCGCGCCGTCGAGATCGCGCACCACGACGACGACGTGATCGATACCCTGGATGTGCTGACGCATGACGACGCGGGAACCGAGTCGGCGGATGATATCATCGCCGCCGACCCCAATCCCCCGCGCGCGAGGCGTGCGCATGTCGATCATCGACCGGATCCGCGAGCTTCACGGCGAGATGACCGCCTGGCGGCGGGACATCCACGCGCATCCCGAGACCGCGTTCGAGGAGCACCGCACGTCCAATGTCGTCGCCGGGATGCTGACCGCATTCGGGATGGAAGTGCACCGCGGCCTCGCGAGGACCGGCGTCGTCGGGACGCTGCATGCCGGCAGCGCGCAGCGCGCGATCGCTCTCCGCGCCGACCTCGACGCGCTTCACATCCGCGAAGAGAATGCCTTCGCGCACCGCTCCGTCTACGACGGCAGGATGCACGCGTGCGGTCACGACGGGCACACCGCGATGCTGCTCGGCGCAGCGAAATACCTCGCCGAGACGAAGCGTTTCGACGGGACAGTGCACTTCGTCTTCCAGCCCGCCGAGGAGAACGAGGGCGGCGGCCGCGTGATGGTCGCGGAGGGCCTGTTCGACAAGTTCCCGTGCGAGGCGGTCTACGGCATGCACAACATGCCCGGCATCCCGGTCGGCCGCTTCGCCGCGATGCCGGGGGCGATGATGGCCTCGTTCGACATCTTCGAGATCACGCTGACCGGACGCGGCGCGCACGGCGCCATGCCGCACGACGGGATCGATCCGGTGGTCGCCGGGAGCGCGCTCGTGCAGGCGCTGCAGACGATCCCGAGCCGCAACGTGAATCCGGTCGATGCGGCGGTCGTCACCGTAACGCAGTTCCATGCCGGCGACACTTGGAACGTGATCCCCGAGCGCGCGACGCTCCGCGGCACCACGCGCGCGTTCCGGCCGGAGGTGCAGGACCAGATCGAGTCCGGCATCGCCCGCATCGTCGCGGGCATCGACGCGGCGTACGCGACGTCGAGCGCGCTGCGCTACGAACGTCGGTATCCGCCGACGATCAACCATGCGCGCGAGACGGAGATCGCTCGCGCGGCGATCGCGAAAGTGGTCGGAGCCGAGAACGTGCTGACCGACCTGCAGCCGACCATGGGCGCCGAGGACTTCGCGTTCCTGCTCCAGGCAAAACCCGGCTGCTACGTGTGGATCGGCAACGGCCCGGGCGAAGGCGGGTGCATGCTGCATAACCCGCACTACGACTTCAACGACGAGGTCCTGCCGATCGGCGCAAGCTACTGGGCGACGCTCGTCGAGCACGTTCTCCCGCGAGGATAGGCAGGCGAACCGGTCCGTCGCTCGCTTCAGACGGAGGACGACGTCCATGCGCTACATCGACCACGGCCAAGGCGGCCCCGCGAGCGTCATGAAGCTCGCCGAGGGGCCGAAACCCGCGCTCAAGCCCGGGGAAGTGCTGATCGAAGTCGAATACGCGGGCGTGAATCGCCCCGACGTTCTGCAGCGCTCGGGCAGCTATCCGCCGCCGCCCGGGGCCTCCCCGATTCTCGGCCTCGAGGTCGCCGGAAAGATCGTCGAGGCCGCCACCGACGCGGCCCCCTGGCGAATAGGGGATCGCGTCTGCGCGCTGACGCCCGGGGGCGGTTACGCCGAGTACTGCGCTGCGCCCGCCGCGAACTGCCTGCCGATCCCGAAGGGGCTGTCCGTGAAGGAAGCAGCCACGCTGCCCGAGAACTGGTTCACCGTCTACGACAACGTGATCACTCGCGGGCGGCTGAAGCCCGGCGAGACGATTCTCATCCATGGCGGCTCCGGGGGCATCGGCCTCGCCGCGATCCAGCTCGCGAAGGTGCTGCGGAGCGCGACCGTGTACACCACGGTCGGCAACGCCGAAAAGGCCGACTACTGCCGCACGATGGGCGCCGACGTGGCCTTCAACTACCGCGAACAGGACTGGGCCGGCGAGCT
>Ga0126376_10001247_pt1 | contig 13623 bp, 12 predicted proteins | sample PanSoiMetPlot_15_FD_92760 | JGI IMG/M metagenome (GOLD analysis project Ga0126376, IMG submission 92760) | Tropical forest soil microbial communities from Panama - MetaG Plot_15 | ecosystem: Environmental > Terrestrial > Soil > Tropical forest > Bulk soil | place: Panama | collected 2016-02-17
CTCGGGCGGCAAAACCACGGTCACCGACGGGCCGTTCACCGAGTCGAAGGAGCTGATCGCCGGGTTCTGGCTGCTTCAGGTAAAGGACAAGGAGGAAGCGATCGCGTGGATGAAACGCGCCCCGTTCGGTGGCGGCACGGTGATCGAGATTCGCCAGGTGTTCGAAGCCGAGGATTTCGGACCGGAGTTCACCCCCGAGCTCCGCGCACAGGAAGAGCGGCAACGCACGCAGATCAACGCGCAAAAGAAAGGACGGTGAGACCATGCGATTCCTCTCGATCTACAAGAGCCCCGAGCGCAATGCCCCGCCCTCCCAGGAGGAGATGGAACGGATGGGGCGCTACGTCGAGGAGTCGATCAAAGCTGGTGAGCTCATCAGCACCGAGGGATGCCTGCCGAGCGCGTTGGGTGCCCGTGTCCGCCACGCGAGCGGGAAGGTGACCGTGACCGACGGCCCGTTCACCGAGGCGAAAGAAGTGGTCGGCGGCTTCGCCATCCTCGAAGCGCGGTCGAAGGAGCACGCCGTCGAGCTGGCCAAGCGATTTCTCGCATTCGTCGGCGATGGGGAGTGCGAGATCCGGCAGCTGTACGAGGCCCCCGCCGCCGTCCAGGCGTGACCGTCGACCCGCATCGCGCGATCGAGGCGGTGTGGCGGATCGAGTCCGCCCGGCTCATCGGCGGTCTCGCGCGCATCGTGAAGGACGTGGGACTCGCCGAAGACCTGGCGCAGGATGCGCTGGTCGCGGCCTTGGAGCGGTGGCCGGAGACGGGCGTGCCGGACAACCCCGGCGCCTGGCTCATGGCCACCGCCAAGCACCGCGCCATCGATCACCTGCGCCGCCGCAAGCTGCTCGACACGAAGCATGACGCGCTGGGACACGAGCTCGCGGCCACGCAGGAGGGCACGGCGCCCGATCTCGACCGTCTCGACGACGACTTCGGCGACGAGATCCTGCGCCTCATCTTCACCACCTGCCACCCGGTGCTCTCCCCCGAAGCCCGGGTCGCCCTCACCCTGCGCCTGCTCGGCGGGCTCACGACCGACGAGATCGCGCGCGCCTTTTTTGCCCCCGAGTCGACCATCGCCCAGCGGATCGTCCGGGCCAAGCGGACGCTGCGCGAAGCCCACGTCCCCTTCGAGGTGCCGCACGGGGCGGAGCGCGCGTCGCGCCTCGCATCGGTGCTCGAGGTGATCTACCTCGTCTTCAACGAAGGGTATTCGGCCACGGCGGGGGGCGACTGGGCGCGCCCGGCGTTGTGTGAAGACGCCGTGCGGCTCGCGCGCGTGCTCGCCGAGCTCGTTCCACAGGAGCCCGAAGCCCACGGCCTCGCCGCGCTGCTCGAGATCCAGAGCTCGCGCCTGCGCGCGCGCCTCGGGCCGACGGGCGAGCCGATCCTGCTGCTCGACCAGGACCGCTCGCGCTGGGACCAGCTGCTGATCGGCCGCGGATTGAAGGCGTTGCAGCGCGCCGAGGCCCTTGGGGGGGCGTACGGTCCCTACACCGTGCAGGCCGCGATCGCCGCCTGCCACGCGCGGGCGCGCACACCAGAGGAGACCGACTGGACGCGGATCACCGCGTTGTACGACGCCCTGGCGCAGCTCACGCCATCACCCGTAGTCGAGTTGAACCGCGGCGTCGCTTACGCGATGGCCTTCGGCCCCGCCGCGGGACTCGAGATCGTCGATCCGTTACGCGAAGACCCGGCGATGCAGGAGTACTACCTGTTGCCGGCGGTGCGTGCCGATTTTCTGGCGAAGCTCGGACGTCGCGACGAAGCGCGGGCGGAGCTCGAGCGCGCTGCGCAGCTCACGCGCAATGCACGCGAACGGAAACTGTTGTTGGAGCGGGCGGCCCTTTTAATGCGCGCCTGAGAGGCGCGGCTCGGCTTTCTGTCACTGAGAGTGACCACGGCGATGCAGTCGCCCTCGGCGACAGCAGCCGAGTCGCGGCTCTCAGCCGCGAATAACGTGGCGCAGCGTCTGACTACTCTGTCCTGAGCGCCTGAGCAGGATCGATCCGCGCCGCTCGCCACGCCGGGACTCCGCACGCGAGCAGGGCCACCGCCAGCAGCAACACGATGACGCCGGCGTAGGTAACCGGATCGAGCGTCGACACCCCGAACAGCAACGTCACGAGAGCCCGGCTCGCCAGGGCGGCGCTGCCAAGACCAATCACCATCCCGAACCCGGTGAGGCCCATGCCCTGACGCACGACGAGCGAGAGAATCTCGCGACGCGAGGCGCCGAGAGCGGTCCGCACGCCGATTTCCCGCCGGCGCTCCGTCACGCCGCCGGCAAGGATGCCGTAGATCCCCGTCGCCGCGAGCACGAGCGCGACGAGCGCAAACGCTTCGAATACGATCATCGTGAAGCGCCGCACTGCGGTCGACGCGGCCACCCAGGTGGTCATCGTTCCGACGCGCACGATCGGCTGGTCCTTGTCCACCGACCAGATCGCCTGCTTCAGGGCGGGGGCGAGGGCCGTCACCGCGCCCAACCCTCGGACCACGAGCCAGCGCGCGTGGTCGGCCCACACCCACTGCGGGGCAGCGACGTAGACAGCATCGTCCGAACTGAACAAGGACGACTGCTTCACGTCACCCACGACACCGACGATCGTCAGCCAGCTCGTGTCGGAACCGAAGCGTACGCGCCGCCCGATCGGATCGGCGCCGGACAGCACGCGTCGGGCGTAGGAGAGGCTGATGACGGCCGAACGGGCCGAACCCGCGGCGTCCCGGGCGTCGAGATACCGCCCACGCACCAGTGGGATCCGCAACGCGTCGAAGTACTCCCCGGTCACCGCATAGCGGAGTGCCGGATCACCGTGTTGCGGATCGCCGCCGTTCGTCTCCAGCGCCACGCCATAGGCATCCGGGAGCTCGCCGGACAGCGGCAGCTGGCTCGTGAACGCCGCATCCGCCACCCCGGGTACCCGGCGCACGGCCTCGAGCGCCTGCGCGTAGTGGCGGTGGGTGACGCTGTCCGGGCCGAAGCGGGGCCCGGCGACCTGCACTTGCATCGTGAGCACCTGCGCCGGGTCGAAGCCCGGCGGGAGCGCCAGCACGCGGTTCAATGAGTGCACCAGCAGTCCCGCGCCGACGAGCAACACCAGTGCCAGCGACACCTCGAGGATCACCAGAGTCCGCCGCGTGCGATGACGACCTGCCGAGCGGCGCGACGCCTGCTGCAGTCCGGCATGGAGATCGCCCCGTGACGCGTGCAGCGCTGGCACAAGCCCCACGCCGAGCCCGATCACGGTCGTGATGAAGAGCGCGAAGACGTAGGCGCGCGTGTCGAGTCGGATCGCAACCATCCGCGGGAGGTCCGCCGGACCGAGGGCGACGAGGATCCGAATCCCGAACGCCGCGACGGCGATGCCGCAGGCGCCGCCCACGAGCGCCAGCAGCACGCTCTCGGTGAGCAGCTGGCGCATGAGGCGTGGCCGCGCCGCTCCCAGTGCCGCCCGGATGGCAAACTCGCCCTCCCGCTCGGCGCCGCGCGCGAGCAGCAAGTTGATCACGTTGCAGCAAGCGATGAGCAACAGCAGCAGCACCGCGTCGAGCACGCTCAGGAGCGCGGGGCGGACGGTTTCCGTCAGTCGGTCCTGGAGCCGCGTCAGCAGGAGGCCGGACTTGAGTGATGCCCAGGGCGGCCGGATGAACTCCGCAGACGACGTGCGCGCGACTCCCGCGAGATCGCGGCGCGCCGCGTCGACGCTCACACCCGACCGCAAGCGCGCGACCATGCGCAAGTGGTGGCCCCATTCGCGAGCGTCAAAGCTCGGGGGCGCGGGGTCATACTGCAGTAGCGTCCATACCTCGGCCGACGGGGCGGACACGTTTTCGAACCCGTGCGGCATCACGCCGATGACTGTGAATGGGGATCCGTCGAGCGTGATACTCCGGCCGATCAGCCCCGAGTCCGCCCCCAGCCGGCGCCGGAACAGCGCATCACTGACGATCACCGTTCGTGCGCCGCCCGGCCGGTCGTCGGCGGGATCGAAGTCCCGTCCGAGGACGAGCGGCACTCCCAGCACTCGAAAATACTGAGCGCTCACCTGCTGGCCGTTCAAACGCTCGGGCGCGTCCGTCCCGGTGTTCGTCGGCTCCCAGCTCTTCAGGACGGCGAGCGCATCAAAGGAGCGACTGCGCTGCGTCAGCTCGCGAAACGTACCGAACGTCACGTCCAGTGCGGTGCCGTCCTGGCTGCGATCGTCGATGACGAGCAGGCGCCCGGCGTGCGGGTACGGGAGCGGCTCGAAGAGAATCGGGTTGACGGCACTGAAAATCGCGGTCGTGGTACCGATCGCGAGCGCCAGGGTGAGCACGGTGACGGCAGTGAACCCGGGAGCTGACCGCAACCGGCGGACGGCGTAGCGCAAATCGGCGACGCCGTCATCGAACGCGCTCTCCCACCCAGCCTCGCGCATCTGCTCGCGGACGCCGGTGGCGTTTCCCAGCTCGAGCCGCGCTGCCCGCACCGCCTCGGCCGGGGACAGCCCGCGGGCGCGGTGCGCCGCGGCCGCCTGCTCGAGGTAATGCGCGACTTCGTCGGCGGCGTCCTGGTCGGCCGCGCGCCGCTGGAACACGCCGCGCAGCCCCCGGGTCAGCTGGCGCCAGACCATCTCATCCCTCGGCTTTGAGCAGACGCGCGACCGCGCTCACCCGCCGCGTCCAGTCCGCCGCCTCGATGTCGAGCTGCTTGCGGCCGGTGCGCGTGAGCGAATAGAACTTGGCGCGGCGCGAGTTCTCGGTCTGGCGCCATTCGGCGTCGAGCCAGCCGGCGCGCTCGAGCCGCTGCAGCGCCGTGAGCAGCGAGCCGGGATTGACCTTGAAGACACCGCGCGACACCTGCTCGATGCGGCGCGCGATGCCGAAGCCGTGCAGCGGCTGCAGGCTCAGAGTCTTCAGGATCAGCATGTCCAGGGTACCCTGGATGACGTCAGTGTTGATCTCGTCCATAGAACCCATTTTAGAGGACTCTCATCTTGACTGTCAAGATGTGACTGTCATTGGCAAGTCAGGTGGGAGACGACGAGACGTTAGGGAGACGCCGAGCCGCCGAGCCGCCGAGTGGACGTCGAGGGGACAGGGGACAGGATAATCCTCACACCTCGATTCCTGGGCGTCCACCCGGCGGCTCGGCGGCTAAGCGCCTCTCTAGGCATCTCGGCGGCTCGGCGTCTGCCTGGGCGCCCGGGCGGCCGGCATACTAGAATCCATCATGTCCGCAACTGACCGCACCCGCTCCTTTCATTTGTTGCACCAGTCCGGCTGTTTCGTCATCCCCAATCCCTGGGACCGGGGCAGCGCGCGGCTGCTCGCCCAGCTCGGCTTCAAGGCCCTCGCCACGACCAGCTCCGGCTTCGCCTGGTCTGTGGGGCGCCCCGACAACGGCGTGACGTTGAACCAGGTCCTGGCGCATCTCGTGGCGGTCGCGGAGGTCGTCGACATCCCCGTCTCGGCCGATTTCGAGCATGGCTTCGCCGACGAGCCGGCGCTGGTGGCCGAGCACGTCACCGCCGCGGCACGGACGGGGATCGACGGGTTGTCGATCGAAGATTCGACGGGAGACGCCGCCAATCCGCTCTACCCGTTCGACCTCGCCGTCGAGCGCATCCGCGCGGCGCGCCGGGCGATCGACGCATCGGGGACGGGCGTGCTCCTCACGGGGCGCTCCGAAGGGTTCGTCGCGGGACGCCCTGACCTCGCCGAGACGATCCGCCGGCTCACGGCCTACGCCGCGGCCGGCGCCGACTGCCTCTTCGCCCCGGGGATCAAGAGCGTCGCCGACATCACCGCCGTGGTCCGCGCCGTAGCGCCGAAGCCGGTCAACGTCCTCGTGGGAGGCGACTGGACGACGGTGCCGAAGCTGGCGGAGCTCGGCGTGCGCCGCATCTCGACCGGCGGCGCGCTGGCGCGCGCGGCCTGGGCGGGGTTTCTCACCGCGGCGCAAGAGATCGCCGCTCAGGGGACGTTCGGTGCGCTGGCCAAGGCAGTCCAGGTCTCCGGCGACATGAACCGCGCCTTCTCTTGAGCCCTAGGCAGCGAGCAGCGCTCTCCTGCCGCGCAACGCCAGTGTCAGCATGATGCCGGAGATGATGACGTGGGGCAGATTCAACAACACGTTCGAGACCACGGAGCGCTGCTGGATCACACCGGTCACCAGATAGATCGCGGCATCGACGGCGTAGTAGCAGCCGAAGACGAGCAGGGCGATGCGGCTGGCGCGCGCCGACGTCAGCGCCGCGGCGAGGAACAGCACCGCGGTGAGGCCGTGCGTGACGTCGTCCGCGGTCCCGATCATGTAGAGGCCGAACATCTGGTGCTCCCCGTTCGCCGCCATGGCGACGTGGCCCTCCCCGGCGTTGAACGACGGGATGTAGCCGAGCGCCACGACCAACGCGAAGAACAGGCCGAAGGCGAACGCACTCCAGCGTAAGGCGCGATCCGATGGCATGGTTCCGCTCCCGGAAGAAAGTCGCTGCTCCGCCAGGGAAGCTGCGGCGCTGGCTCCGCGTCATCGGCCGGGGCCTGGGCGCGCTGCTGCTGTTCGGCGTCGTCGTCAGCGTCGTCGGCTTCTGTCGCGCCCCCGCCGTGGCGGTGATCGCGCTTCCCGACTCGAGCTCCCGCGTCACCGAGGTGACCGGTCTCTATCCCGTCACGATGGACCGCGTCGCCACACCCCGCACCGTCCGTGAGATCGCGTCGCTCGTGGCCTCGTCCCCCGGCCCCATCTCCATTGGAGGGGGACGCTACAGCATGGGCGGCCAGACGGCCACTCCCGACGGCCTGCAGATCGACCTGCGGAACTTCCACGGCGTGGTCGCCCTCGACACCGCGGCGCGCATCATCACCGTGCATTCCGGCACGCGCTGGCGCGAGGTGCAGCAGGCGATCGATCCCGCCGGATTGTCGGTCAAGATCATGCAGACCTACAACACCTTCACCGTCGGCGGCGCGCTCTCGGTGAACGCTCACGGTCGCTACATCGGCCAGGGGCCGGTGGCCCGCTCGGTGCGCGCCATCACCCTCGTGCTGGCCGAGGGGCGCGTGGTGCGGGCCAGTCCCACCGAGCACCCGGAGCTGTTCTACGGAGCGATCGGCGGCTATGGCGCGCTCGGCGTCATCGCCGACGTGACCCTCGATCTCGCGAGCGACGTGCGCGTGCAGCGCGTCGATACCACCCTCGCCGTCGCCGATTACCTCGCCTACTTCCGTCGCCGCATCCAGCCCGACAGCAACGTCATTTTCCATAATTCGGACATCTATCCGCCGGCTTACGAGACCACCCACGCAGTTTCCTACATCCGCACCGATCTGCCCGTCACCGTCCCCGAGCGGATGCAGCCGGCCGACCAGGCGTCGTGGGGGCACCGCCTCGTCTATCGCGTGATCACGAGCGGGACGATCGGCAAATGGATCCGGCAGCACATCATCGATCCGTTGATGTTCCGGGGTCACCCGGTGACCTGGCGCAACTACGAGGCGAGCTACGACGTCAGCGAGCTGGAGCCCGCGTCGCGGGCCCGCTCTACCTACGTGCTGCAAGAGTACTTCGTCCCCTCCGACAGCCTGCCCGTCTTCGTGCCGCGTATGCGAGAGATCCTGCGCCGCCACCACGTCAACGCCGTCAACGTCTCGATCCGCCACGCGAACGCCGATCCGGGGACGGACCTCGCCTGGGCTCCGACGGAGGTCTTCGCGTTCGTGCTGTATTACAAACAGCGGACCGATGGCGCCGCGCGCGCCGAAGTCGGTCGCTGGACCCGTGAGCTGATCGAGGCCGTGATACAGAGCGGCGGCCGCTACTATCTGCCCTATCAACCGGTGGCGACGCGCGATCAGTTCGCCCGTGCGTATCCGGGATCGGCCGTGCTGTTCGCGTTGAAGCGGCAGGTCGATCCCACTAACAAGTTCACCAATACGCTGTGGGACATCTACGAGCCAGGTCCGGACGGGCGCGTTCCCGATGTGTCGGCCGCCCGCATGCCGGCGGTGCTCCCCGGCGAAGTGCGCATCGCGCTCGATGCGATCCCGGGTTATGAGCGCGAGGAGGGCGCGGAGTTCCTCACGCACCCGGAGTGGGATCTCGTCTACACCAGCGAGGCGTACGCGCGCTGGCTGTCGGCCGGCAGGCCGCCGAGTGACTTCCCCTACGTCACGTCGGTGGGGACGTTCTGGCGCAGCTACTATGCGACCTGGCGCGCCAGCCGCGACCGCTCGCCTGCGGGCTTCGGCACGCACGTGATGCTCGGCGTGATCGGCATATCGACGGCGATCGAGTACGGACTGAAAGGCCTCTACGAGACGACGGTGGGGCGTCTCGCGGAAGCCAACGCTCCGATCGACGGCACGGCTGAGGACCGCTACGCCGCGAAGGTCGCCACCGAGTATGCCCAGCTCATCAACGAGAAGGGCTGGTACGAGTTCTCGTTCGCGCACGCGCTGGTGCACCTGTGGACCGATGTTCCCCTCTTCGGACCGGGCATGCTGCGAAAGTGGGAGCGCCGTCTCTGGTTGTCCACCGAATACGGTTTCAAAGCGGTGTATGCGACGCTGATCGGACTCGGCACCGGGGCGGCGTATACGCCGGATGAGCTGCAGCGCGACATCGTGGTCGCGGGGTGGAGCGACTCCCTCGCCGCTGACACCGCGCCGGTGCAGCTGCGGCGCGTCGCCTGGCTGGACCGCCGTTACGCCCTGCTCCGGGTGCCGCGCTACGCCGCGTTCCGCGACGCGCTGCTCGGGCTGTCGCAGGCCGCATCCCGCGTGCGGGTCGCCGAGGTCTCCGGCAACGACGTCGTCACGATCACCGGCACGGCGCCACGCGAGTGGCGCGCGCCGCCCCGCGCGACCGTCGTCACCGCGTACGCCGTTCCGACCGATCCGACATGGATGCGCGTGCTGCTGGCCGTGAACGCCAGGGATCTGCTCGATGTGTTGGCAGAAAAGACGAGGGGACGGCTGGTAGTGGATCATATCTACGACTACTGAAAGGCTGGAACAGGCGATTCTAGACGCACAGACGGACCGGGGAGAACAGAAGCGAGAAAACGGGTAGGCATACCTGCTTTACGTGTTCACTGTTTTCCCCTGTGCGCCTATGCGTCTAGTAGTGCCGGTTCTCGCTTGCGGTTTTCTCGCCCTCACGAACGCCCCTTTTATCCGACCGCACACGTCTCGCGCGACCACATCCGCGTCTAATCCCGCACCAGCCAGTATCTCCCGCGCCTCCGCGAACTCGTAGACGCGCGTCGCCTCGATGTCGACGTCGCTGAACCCGGTCGTCAGGAGCAGCCGGCGAAACTCCTGCTCCTCGAGCGCCCCGGCGATGCACCCGACCCACAGCTCCATGCTGCGGCGTACCCGCTCCGGGATCTCGCCGCACACCACCACGTCCGAGACCGCGAACCGGCCGCCGGGTTTGAGCACGCGGAACGCTTCACGCAACACTGCCGGCTTGTCCTCCGACAGGTTGATCACGCAGTTCGAGATGATCACGTCGACCGACGCATCGGGAAGCGGGACCTGCTCGATGGTCCCTTTCAGAAACTCGACGTTCGTCACGCCGGCCGTGCGCTGGTTTTCGCGGGCCAACTCGAGCATCTCGTCGGTCATGTCGAGCCCATACGCTTTCCCGCCGGGCGCCACACGCCGCGCCGACAGCAGCACATCGATGCCGCCCCCGGAGCCGAGGTCGAGCACGACGTCACCGGGCCGCAGATCGGCGAGCGCCGTGGGATTGCCGCAGCCGAGCGACGCCTGCAGCGCCTCTTTGGGCAGCCATTCGGTTTCGGCTGCCTGGTAGCGTTGGCGGAGACGGGGTCGCAGCACCCGGACGCGGCCGCACCGCACGTCGCCTGCTCCTTGTCCTGCAATACGCGCAGCGCCGCCGCGCCGTATCTCGCCCGCACCAGCTCTGTGACGTCGTCCATGGGCTCCTCGCTTCTGTCTATCAAGTTTCGTTGATATATAGGTGAAAAAAATCATGGACAGCACGCCGCGCGGCAGCTGCCGGCATGTTTCCCCGGCTGCACCGCGCGGGCGAATTCGGCAATGCCGTCCAGCGCATCACGATTGAGCGCGTAATAGATCCACCGCCCCTCCCGCCGGTCGGTCACGACACCGGCGTCCTTCAGCACGCCGAGGTGGAACGAGAGCCGCGACTGTGCCGCCGCCAGGGCATCCTGCAGCTCGCACACGCAGCGCTCGCCGTGCGACAGCAACACGACGATCTCGAGGCGCGTGGGGTCCGACAGGGCGTGGAACCAGCTGGATGCATAATTGAGCTTGGGGAGAGCGGTCGCAGGCATGGGATAAATATATCAAGATTGGTTGATACATGTCAATGGGACGCAAACAAAGGACATGCAAATGCTAGACGCATGGACGCACAGGGGTGAACAGAGAACAAAAAAACCAGGTAAACGCCTACCTGGCTCCTGCTCCCTCTTCACGGTTTTCCCTGTGCGTCGGTGCGTCTGTACGTCTAGCCTGCACATGCCCTGGCCCGGATTCGAACCGGGACGCCTTGCGGCACTGCCCCCTCAAGACAGCGTGTCTACCAGTTTCACCACCAGGGCGCGATGCGAAACGTAGAGACACGGTGCTGGGTGGTCAAGTTAGGTGCGGAAGACTGCGGATTTGCGATTGCGGATTGCGGAGTGTAAGGGGGAAATCGGAGCCGGAGCTACAAAATACGCAATCCGAAATCCGCAATCCGCAATTGGGTCAGTTGGGCGAATGCACTCCCTGTCCATCGTACGGCCGGCTTGAGCCGATGCCGGGGCCGGACGGGTTGATGGCGTCGAGACTGTTGTCGATCTGCGCGATGACCTGGCGGATCGAGCCCGGGAACGGCGTCGGGCTTGCGTGATCGCCGAACGGGTCGGTGTACCACACGCGCGGGCCGTTGGCGTTGCGGATGATCGTGGAGTTGATGTCCACGACGCGATGGGCGCCGTTGAACACCGACTGCGGATCGTTGAAGGCGACCGCACTGTCGGCGCCATGGTTCGTCGACTGGTCGCAGGGCCCGCCGCGGGCGCGCTCGCCCGAGGGACCGACCCAGAAGCAGACGTCGATCGGGCGGCCCGTGATGTTGGGCGCCGACGGGTCGTAGAACCGGCTCGGCAGGAACACCTGGAAGTAGGGATTGAAGAACGCCAGCCCGTGCCCGTCAGCGCTGCGCACGTCGTTCGACGTCTGCCAGCTCTCATGCAGCAGATCCCAGTTCGACGTCTGCCCCGCCGCGACGAGCAGCTGGTTGGCACAGGTCCGGTCGGGAATGATGCGGCGACCGCCGCCGTCCGGTGAGTTCGCCGGGGTCGGGGGACCCACCACGACGCTCGAGTCGCCGTTGCAGCTGCGATCGAATTGTCCCGGCGTGCCGATCGCGATCAGCTCGGTGACGTGCAGCTCCGTGCCGTCGGTGCAGCGAATGTGATAGGCCAGCTCGTGCAGGTTATTGGTGAACGCGTCCTTGGAATGCGTCCCCTGATGCAGCTTCACCAGCACGTCGCAGGTGACGTGAAACAGTTGATCGGCTGCGTCGCTGCCGAAGTGCAGTGGAATGTCGTTGGCCCACTCGATCTTGTGACCGAAGTGGTCTTCGTGGCGGGGATTGGCAGGGTCCCAGGTATCGAGCTGCTCATTGGCGTAGCCGAACGGGATCGGGCCGACGTCGTGGTACAGATTGGACCCGCGCGGATCGCGGCCGTGTTCGTGCCCGAAGCTGCACCCTGTGGCCGGATCAACGGGCGGGTGCCACGTGGGATAGAGCTTTCCGTCGGGGCCCACGACCGAGTACTGGTCGTGGATGTCCTTGGTGCACGTGTCCCCGGTGCCCGGCGTCCACAGTCCGAACGCGGCGCTCGGGCCCTTGGTGGCGACGAGCGGGGGCGCCTGCAGATCCTGGTTGCACGCGAGAGCGAGGAGGACGACGAACGGCGTGCCGATCCCGACGATCCGCACGACACGGCCCAGCATTGGCGACATGCATCCGAGATACAGCCGCGACTTCAACCTGAGCCGTGACGACCGTCACGCGGGTTTGGGACTTCTGGCGGGCGGTTGAATTGTCGCCCGCAGTTTCGTACTCATTGAGGTGATGACCTCGACCCTGCGATCGATCGGATGGACGCTGCTCGCCGTGACGGCGGCCGCGCCGCTCGCCGCGCAACGCCAGGGCCCTCCACCCGGCGGCTCGGGGTTGTGGCTCGGTGGCGGCGCTGGACTCGGTTGGGCCCGCGTGGCGTGTCGCATCTGTGACGCAAACCGCGGCCACAGCCTCTCGGCCTACGGGCACGTCGGCTTCGCGCTGTCGTCCCGTCTCCTGCTGGGCGGAGAAGTCGAGCTGTGGCGCCAGAACGCCCGCCCCGATCAGAACCGGCCGGCGACCGAGTGGATGATGGGATACAGCGCGGTGATGTTCTGGTACCCGTCGACGCGCTACCCGTATTACCTGAAGAGCGGCTTCGGGCTCATGACCTACCGCATCCACGACGACACCGACCACCTCACCTCGGCGGCCCTCGGACCCCAGATCGGCGCGGGGTGGGAGTTCCCGATCGCCGCGCACATCGCCGTCGTGCCCTACGCCAACTTCCTGTTCGCATCCACCGGCGCCGAAGTGAAGTTCAACAACCAGCTCGTGCTCGATCACGCGAGCCTGGAGCTGTTTCAGTTTGGGGTGGGACTTTCGAGACGGTAGGCGGATGGGCGGATGGGCGGATAGACGGATGGGCGGATAGACGGATGGGCCGATGACGGATGGGCGGATGGGAGGACCATCCGCCCATCCCTCTATCCGCCTACTTTATCGCCCCCTTCGGATACACCGCCGTCTTCGCGATCATGTCGTGGAACGCCTGCTTCTTGACGCCCAGCGTGAAGAAGCAGCCAATGAAGATGAGCAACCAGGCTAAATTGCCCAGCGTCGCCAATGCGTGGACACCTGTAAAGAGCGCAATCAGTGCGAGGAAGTAGCTGGAGTTCTTCAGTAGATACCGGTACAGCAGCTTGCCGACTCCAGCCGCTGTCCCGTCGTCGTTCGCAATGCGGATCCCGAGAACGAGCTTGCCGAGCGTATATCCCGTCAAACCCTCAAACAGGAAATACACGACAGCGATGAGGTAGGCCGCGATGATGATTCCAGCGATCGCCCCAAACAACCCGCCCATGGCCGCAGCCGCCTGGGAGTCCTGCCCCGCGTTTGCGGCAGCGGTCGTAGCCGCAACGGCGGCCGCTCCGGTGTATGCCCCGAGCCACCCGCCGATCGTCGTGCCTCCGACACCGGCGATGATGCCGCACAACACGCAATCGAGCACGAACGCTCCCAGCCGCTTTCCAAAGCCGATCCGCTGCTCCATGCGCAGCCCCCTGAGGAGTGATTGGCTACACGCGGTGAACGACCGGCCCTCATATGTGGTGCGGCGCCTTCCGCGTCAAGCCCGCGCCAGGATCGCGTCCGTAAGCTTCAGTACCGCCTCGCGGGACCACACGAGAAACAGCTCCGGCTCGATCACCTCGAGCTCCATCACGATCAGCCGCCCGTCCCGTTCCACGCCGTCCACCCGCGCGTACAGCCACGCTCCGGGCACCGCGGCGAGCGCCTGC
>Ga0126376_10001248_pt1 | contig 13623 bp, 16 predicted proteins | sample PanSoiMetPlot_15_FD_92760 | JGI IMG/M metagenome (GOLD analysis project Ga0126376, IMG submission 92760) | Tropical forest soil microbial communities from Panama - MetaG Plot_15 | ecosystem: Environmental > Terrestrial > Soil > Tropical forest > Bulk soil | place: Panama | collected 2016-02-17
CGACAGCCTTCTACCTCCTTGCTTTAGTCACTGTTACTTCGTATCTGCGTCTTCGTCTGGGGCGGCACCTTTGGAAGTCCTTCCATTTCACTATCTATTTCGCAGCTGCCGCTCTTTTCTTTCACAGCCTCTTCAGCGATCCCGGTCTGAAGGGTGATCCTATCGAGTGGTTCGACGGCGGCAAGCTTTTTGTCGAGTCCTGCTTCGTCGTGATCGCGACTGTGGGCTTGCTGCGCTGGCGGCATGCTCGCAAGAAGGCCCTCCGGATGAGCCACGCCTCACGCCAGACCGTTGCTTCTTCCTAGTCCTAGCCCGAACCGTGCGCTGAAAGGCCGGATCTAAAGAACCCGCCACTACAAAGGCGACATTTGCTAATCTTATTGCCCCGTTTCTGGATTGGAGATTCATGGTAGCCACAGAATACGAAATGCCGCCGTTTGACTTGCGCCAGGCCATGGACACGTTGGCAACGAAGGACGAACGTCTCGCACCGCTGATTAAGGAGACGCAGGAATTTCGCGTCGAAAAGGGCGCTGCCGAGTCTCCGTACGAGGTGCTGGTGGAAGCCGTCACCCACCAATCCATTTCCGGCAAAGCCGCCGCCACAATTTTTGGCCGAGTCAAAGCACTTGGATCGAATGGACGCATTCCAACACCGGAAGAGATGCTCAAGCTGCGCAAGCCCGCTCTTCGCAAGGCCGGGCTCTCCGGCGCGAAAATCCTCGCAATGAAGGACCTCGCCAAGAAAACCGTCGAGGGGGTAGTCCCGACGCTCGCAGAAGCGCACAAACTCTCGGACGAAGAACTGGTCAAGCGGCTGGTCTCCGTCCGCGGCGTTGGCGCCTGGACCGTTGAGATGTTCTTGATCTTTCGCCTCGGCCGACCGGACGTTCTTCCCGTCCACGACCTTGGCGTGCGCAAAGGCTGGGCCATTACCTACGGCAAGAGGTACATGCCTGCCCCAAAAGAGCTTCTGAAATTTGGCGAACGGTGGCGGCCGTACCGCACCGTCGCTTCCTGGTACATGTGGCGGGCCTGCCAGCGCGCCGGCCAGGCGGCTTTGCGCGAGATCCGGCCGCAAAAAACCAAATCGCGCAACCATGCAAAACCAGGAGGGAAGTCTCAATCTCGGCTAAGGGCAAAGGCAGGCGGTTGAATCCTCGGGGTGAAAAGCATGTGTATGTCTCAGGAAGGTCTAAGCGCCAGTTCACGCACCATCAAATATACCGCGGCGATTCCGGCCAGTAAGACGCCGCTTTCGAGTGAGACGGAGACGGCGTGCAGACGGCTAAACTCGGCGAGCAGCGGGCTGTCCGCCGGCGTGACCTGAATCGAACCCATTTGCACCCGAAGAGCGGCCATCTTCGCACTGACGGTGAACTGGGAAATGACCGTCAGCGCAATCATCAGCGCCACGCAGACCGCCGCCGGCGTGGCTAGGCTCGCAAATGTTTTTGTTCGAATCAGCCGCGCCAGCAACACCACCAGTCCGCAGACAATTCCTCCCATGTGCATGGCGTTAAGCGCATAGCCGACCATGGCGCCTGCCTGGTCCCGGCTCGCCAGAGTGCCGAACGCTCCTGGGGCCACTACAAAGCTCAGGAAAACATCGCTCCCGAGCCATAGGCTCAAACCTAGAAACTCGATCGCACGAAGCAACGTTGACATGCGGAGATTTTAGCTAGAATGGCTTGTGGCGCAAGGAAGATGGTCGGCGACAAAGGACTTGAACCTTTGACCTCTCCCGTGTGAGGGGAGCAAAAGCAGCCGGCACACGCAGAATCAACAGGTTAGGCGTGCGGTTGTCGGCAACCGTTGGCTTCATTGGGCAGTGCTGGCTATCTTTTGTTCAACGATTTGTTCAACGCTCGTTCTTCCCTGCCCCGCACAGCAAAACGCGCAAACGTTCCGCGTTCCCTTCCACACCGTAAACAGCATGATCTTGCTCGACGCGCAGGTGGGCGGCAAGCCGGTAGTGCTAGTTCTCGACACCGGAGCAGTGCAGACGCAAGTGGACCGGAAAACCATGATGCGCCAAGATTTCTCCGTCCTCTACGTTGATCTCAAAATCAGCACCTATCGCCAGAGCGAGTATCGCATTCTTGCGACGGACCTTCGCCTGATTCTCAAGGGCATTCCGGCTGACGGCATCTTGGGCGAGGACTGGCTGCGGTCGTTTCGTGCCGTGCGAATCGACTACAAGGCGAACGTCATTGAGTTTGAGAAGTAAGCGGGACGCGCCGCTGCGGAAACAGCGACACGCCCCTAACTCACAAAGGAGGGTCAGCTCCATGCAAGCTGCACGCATTTTATCTCAGGAACAGCGTCACACTCTCGAAAGCGTCTACACCTTCATCCGCGGCGCAACGATCTACCTGGAAGCGCATCGGGACGTTGTTCGCGCCGAGGATTCGCAGCAAGTCACTAACCTAGTCAGCTTCGGCGTGCTGTGTCAGTCGCGGCTCGTCGAGCAATTCCCCGAAATTGCCGAATGGGAACGGCGCGGGGATGCGGCATGAGCAAGGATCACAGACTCAAGACTCGCAGACAAGAATCTGTTAGCAAGCCCCTCCTGCTTAATTTCTGGCTCGGATGCAGCCAGGGTTCGCTTGAGGAGTTTGAGCTTGCCCGATTGAGCGAAGTTGCCGACCTGCGGAAGGAAATGCAGGCCATTATTGACCGGATGATTGACGCCATGTCGCAAGCCGCGCTTGCTTCATGGTTCAGGTCACAGGACAGGGAATCCCTCAAGTCAGCAATCGAAAACGCGGAAACTCCCGAAGAGTGGGCCAAGCGGATGATCCGCGACGGCCAGCGCAGCGCGGAGGAATTAATCCCGCGGGCCGCGCTTGAGCCGGGAGTAGCTCACCGTGCGGCAAGCCTCCGATACGCGCAACGGAACATGGCCGAAGGTAAGTGCCGAGTTTGTCCGAAGCCTCTTGCGCGTGGCTCAGTCCAATACTGCGAAACGCACCTGGCAAAGTCGCGCGATCGCCAACGCGAGAGAAAGGGAATCAAAGGCGAGCCGGGCTCCCGTGACTACCTGTACGGCGAGATAAGCCAATCGAAGCATGGCCGACAGCCGGGTACGTTAGCTTCGCTTGCTATGAACCGCGAAAGGGCAACCAGGGCCTTGCTCGGCGAGCTTGGGGTCAAGCCGGAGCACGCCGCTGTTTCGCTGAATGCGGCCATCAAAGCCCTGGCGCGAATCATGCCGCGCCAGAAGTCGGAAGCGATGACCCAAGCAGAGTTATTTGAGAAGGCCGGAGTCATTACCAAAACCACCGGGCAGAAAGCCCTGGCAGAACTGTTGGCCGCTGGAACGATTGAACGCTTTGGGAAGGGTGAGCCGCGCGATCTGTACCGCTACTGGCGGAATGCAGGTGCTCGACCGATGCTTTTTGGCAAATTGGCGAAGAGGTAGAGATTACCCCAGCGAACGGCGAGCCCCCAGCGCGCGGCGACGTTGTCTATTGTCATAAATTCGACAATGTTCGCTTTTTCGTGGGTCTTGAGATGCGTGCAGGCAGCATCCCATGGTCCATCTTACGGAGATTTGACGGCGTTTCCTAGCCGACTAGGCAGCCTTCTGTTGGGTCGTGAGGGTACGCCTATAAAATCGTTTGTAGCAACAGCGACACCGATAGGGGCGCAAACCCCATAGATACGAGACGCACCTCTCGACCAAACCGGTCCATCGCGAGACGTGGACCTCACTGCTACCGCAATATGGGCATTGCATGTTGGGCCTCGTTTTCCCGCTGTCTATCCGCTCAGCTTGAGAGCGGACACGCTAGAAAGCGAAAGGATCAGATTTACCGTTACACTACTCACGTGAGTCAGCGGCGCAATCAGGTGAACACCTGTTGATCCCCTAGAGCAGTGTGTTTTATGCTACGGTCCCCGTTTCCGCTGGAGGACTCAAATGGACGAGCAGCGGAAATATGCAATCCTTTTTGCAGCCACAATCCTGGCAGCACGAAAACTTCACGAAATAGGCGACAAGCCATGTCCAGCGCGGGAGTGCGCCATCTCGGACGCCATCACAAAGGCAGAGCAAATCCTCAAGAGGATTGACGAACGCTGGCCAACACGGAAAGAATCTTAGGACGAGGCCCCTGCCATGAAACGCCGTAACTTCCTCTCTGGCTTGCTCGCCGGCCTGCACGAAAGGTAGATGAGACGAATGACGACTCGCGCCATTGTCTTTCTTCTTGCGGCCGGATTGCTGGGCATCCCGCTGACAATCACATACAACCGGATGGTGAAGGAATGCATGGAACGCGCGCCTAGCACGGTATATGTTTCTGACTACTTCGAATATCCCGGCAAAGCTCTCAGGGTTGTGTACTTATACCGCAAATACTGCCCGGCTGGCCGCCTACATATAGCCTTCCTGATTCTATTGGTTCTCACAGCAGCGTGTATTATCTCGTTTCTGGTCAGCTGGAGGTGATCTGCCCCCTAGCTCTTCGACCCCATGTCTTGCTGAATCCGCGCTAGACCAGTTTTCACGCCTGCAAGTCGCTCTGGCTTCCTCCGTGGATTCGCCTCTTTAATTCCCTAGACATTCCTCACTGGTACGTTGCCGTTGCAGTGAAAGTGGGGAACGTCGTGCAGCCTACCGACTGTGTCGTCAGGCCGATTGCAAATTGATGTCCCGCCGTCATAGAGATAGAAATTGCTCCGCTATCAAGTACACCCGTGGCCGTAGGGGTCAGCGACGTAAGAACCGTAGAGCTGGTGATGTCTTTAACCCCCATTTGACCGTTCGTACTGCAGCCGCTGGGCGCTTGGGAGGTACTCACGAGCAGCCTGGTCAAAGTGTGGGCGTTCACAAGGAAATAAAACGTGCAAGCGATGCCGGAAGTCCCAGAAGCACAAACGGTGTTGCCCCCGCCAATCTGCGTGTTCCCGGTTGTCAACGTGGCTTCGCTCACTCCTCCTGACGGGAGCGCGGTCCACGCCCCAGTCCCGCCATCCACATACTTGCTCGCTGCTGGCGTGCCTGTGCCGATCTGCGCCGTGCTGGCTGTGCCGCTCAGGTCAGAGAAGCCAAGCTGCGCGTCCACGTATTGCGTCCCGTTATTTCGCGGGACGTGGCCTGCCGTGTTCGTCGCCGTCTTGAGCGTGTTGGCCGAGATGTCGATGGTCTTATTCGTCGGCGATTGCGTGTCGGTCAGACCAAGAATCGCGCTGGCCGGAGCCGATAAGCCGCCGTGAAGTTGCACGTTCAAGTTGGATACGACTGTAGTGCTGGCGATGCTGAACGGAGCGGTGCCGGTCGCTACTGTGGAGACGAGCTGCTGAGTGAAGGTGTTCGTTGCCGTAAACGTGTTGGGCTGGCTCTTGATTGCATCTCCGCCGCCAGTTCCGGCTACCGTTGCCGTGAACAAGCTTCCGGCTATCCCCGTGCCAGTCACGGAATACTTGTAAACACCTGGAGCGGCATAGATGATTGGCAAGTTTCCCAATCCATCTGTGGTTTGCGGATTGGCTGCTGCTATCGTGAGGCCGGCGTCAGTGAAGATACTCGCCAAGGGCGTACAGGGCGTTCCGGCGCCAGTGCTGGTGCAGATCGTGACGGTCACGCCAGCCCGCGGCCTGCCAAGGGAGTCAACGATGTTGATGGGGCTTACTGGCACTCCGCCCTGGCCGCGGGCAATGGACACGACTGCGAAGAACGCCACCAGGGCGATAAGAAACCAACGGCGCCTCTTGACCCGCACAAAGCCAAAAACAGGAATCTCCGCTTTCTGGCAGTCAGGACTGATAGCTCTTGGCTCTAGAATGGGTTTTGGCACAGTTTTGGCTCGCCCCTGGTAAGCGCGACGCACGGTTCCGTATCCAACGCCTATCTCCCGCGCGATGGCCCTCCAGCTATGGCCCGCGGTACGGAGCTGAGCTACGGCGTCCGCATCTATGGGAAGCCTGGGCCTGCCTCCGCGATTCATTTCCGCTGTTTCTGAAAGCCTCATTATGTTCAACTGGCGTTCAACTGGCCAAATAATCCCTTGCCTATCAAAGCGTTAGAATTGACCGCTGGTTAGCCTAACCTGTGGTCATTTGCATTTTCGTTCGCTCCGGCGACGACGTGAACGACCTTGACGATCATTTCGCCCGGGCCGCCACTCTTGAGCGCCTCCGCCCTGGCTAGCAACTCATTCGCTGATAGTAGGCATTCCCTTGCTTCACGCGCCGCCAGGACTGCGCCGCGATAGTCGCCGTCAGCTTCCATCTTGCCGAGCAGATCCAAGGCTTTGTCCTGCAGCTGCTTTATTCCATCGAAAATGCCGTCTCCGAGCTTTTCCTCGCGCCTTTCCTCGCGGCGCTCCTGCAGCCTCACAAGAGCATGGGAAACGTGGGATTTGTGGCGTAAAAGCCCCGCTGCAGATATCGCAACGCGTTTCGCTATGCTTCGTAATGGCTCAAGATGTTGCAGAACAGTCCTAGCGAGCCTGACGCGGCAAGGTACAAATTGCTCGCAGGGCAGGCCAACCAAATCGGAGCCCGCAAATAATGGCGACCGCCGCGGCCAAACTCGGGATAGTGCAGCCTGGCCTTGCCCCACTCCGGCCAGAAGACATTTTGACGCCGGCGCAGTTGGCCGAGCGCCTACAGGTGTCGACGTCCTGGGTGTTCGAGCAGACCCGCACCCGCGCTAAGGTCCGCAACAGAAACCCACTGCCTTGCATTAGGCTCGGTAAATACATTAGGTTCTCGTGGTCAAGCGTGTGCCAATGGATGGCCGAGAATAATAGTTGACAAGCTCTGTGGTGTATGGTATTTTTATTACCATAAGAAAGGGATGGGATGGTGAAGCGAGTGGGCAGGCCAGCGAAAGCCGAGAGCGAGAAGCGGACTGTAATCTTCCGGTTTTTGGTTACGAGGGCGGAAGAAAAACGGCTGCGTGCCAGGGCTAAAGAGCTGGGCCTTGAGATTTCGGAGTACCTACGGAGGGTTGCGATCCCTAAGGAGTAACCGCAGTGGCACAACATGGATTCGTTTTCAGGAAGGGCCGGAGTTGGTTCCTGCGTTATCGGCATAATTTGATCGTGGACGGCGAAAAGATCCGAAAGCAGAAGTGCATCAAGCTGGCGGACTATTGCGACCGCTATCGCCGTGAAGGTGACCTCGATGATCTCGTAGCCGAGAAGATGGCTGGTGTTCGCCAAGCTGCCAAGTGTCCGAAGTCTGGCCAGATGTTCACGGCCTACGTTGAGGAAACCTATCTGCCATACGCGAAGCGCACCACGAAGCCCTCAACCTACGCAGGCCGGAAAACATACTGGGAGCACTACATCAAGCCCCGCGTAGCCAAGTGCGCCCTCCGCGATTTCACCACGGCTATTGTGTATAGCCTTTTGGATGATGTCGCTCACACACACAGAGTGAACGTGGGGAGCGTTTCAAAACTGCGCGCCGTTCTCTACGGCATCTTTCAGTACGCCATCAATACCGGAGATCTTCCAGGTGGGAACCCCACAGAAGGCGTGATTCTTCCTGAGTCGGCCACAAAACCAAAGCCTACTGTGGCGGCCACGCGTGAGGAAGTGCAGGCGATCCTGACGGCCTTGAAGGGCAAACCTGTGGCGCGCGCCGCGGTCGGCGTCATGGCTTTTACTGGCGTTCGTCCAGGGGAAGCGCGCGGACTTCGATGGGAAGAATGGGATCGCGTTGAGCAGCACATCCACGTGCGCCGCTCGATCTGGCATCGGGAAGAAGGCGAGCCCAAGACGGAAGGTAGCATCCGCTTCGTGACTGTCACCGATGAGTTGCGCGGGATCCTGCTCGATCTCTGGAACGCTCAGGGTTGCCCGACGGGCGGGTACATCTTTGCCGGGCGCAAGGGGCAGCCTATCATTCTGGACAACATGGCGAAACGCGTTCTGCGTCCCGTGCTCGAAGAGGCTAAGATTGAATGGCACGGATGGTACGCGTTGCGGCGTTTCCATGGGACCCAGGTCCGCATGCACGCCGACAGCGAGACTAGCGCCAAGGCTCTGGGCAACTCCAAGGCGGTCGCCGATAAGCATTACATCAAGCCACAGACGGTTCTGCCTGACGTCCGAAAAGCGGTGAATAGTGCGGTTTCCGGCCTAGTCCATTGAACAACGCGTGTGCAACGACGGAGGGAATCAAGATGCGTAAGTTACTGAAAAGATGGTGGGCGACGAAGGACTTGAACCTTCGACCTCTCCCGTGTGAGGGGAGCGCTCTAACCAACTGAGCTAGTCGCCCGATGTTGCCAAATGACGCCGACGCGAGGCCGCGGAGCATCATCTATGTTGTAGCAGGAAGGACCCGAGTTTTCAATTGAAAGCATAACCGCGAACCGGTTCAACATGCCAACTGCCACCTCCCAAGTTGTCTCGCAGCTCCAGCGCTCTATTGCGCGCGCCATTTTCGGCAAGGAAGACGCCATCCAGCTTGCGCTCATCACCCTTCTGGCGCGCGGCCATTTGCTCATTGAAGACGTGCCCGGCGTAGGAAAAACCACTCTGGCGCAGGCGCTTGCCAAATCGTTTCATTGCAGCTTCCAGCGCATTCAGTTCACTTCGGACTTGCTGCCGAGCGATGTGCTGGGAGTTAGCGTCTACAATCCGGAGAACCGCGAATTTGAATTTCGCCCCGGGCCGATTTTTGCAAACGTGGTGCTCGCCGACGAAATCAACCGCACCACACCGCGCACGCAATCCGCGCTGCTCGAAGCCATGAACGAGGCACAGGTCAGCATGGACGGCAAGACCCAGGCGCTCCCGCAGCCGTTTTTCGTTGTGGCCACGCAAAATCCCGTCGAGCATCACGGCACCTACCCCCTGCCGGAGTCGCAGCTCGACCGCTTCCTGATGCGCATTAAGATGGGCTACCCGTCGCATGAAACCGAGCGGGAAATCCTGCGCAAACGCATTGGTGATGATCCGATTCAATCGCTCGAACCGGTGGCGGATTTAAGCGAAGTACTCGCCATGCAGGAAGCCGTCAATCACATCAAGGTGGACTCCAGCTTGCACGATTATGCGCTTGAAATTGTCAATCGCACGCGCAAGACCGAGCAGCTCGCGCTCGGCGTCAGCCCGCGCGGCACATTGATGTTGCAGCGAGCAGCGCAAGCCCGCGCGTTCCTCGATGGACGCGATTATTGCCTGCCCGATGATTTCAAGCAGCTGGCGGTTCCTGTTTTCGCGCATCGCGTGGTGGCTAGTTCCCGACATGCTTCGTTACAGAAAAAGTCCGAGACGACGGAATCGGTCCTGCGCGAAATCGTCGAATCCGTGGCCGTTCCGCTGTGAGTTTCTTGTTCCCAAATCCGACTCCGGAAAAACGCGTCATTCTGAGGGCATCCGACGAGGATGCCTGGAGAGTCTCAACCGATCTGAAATGGCATAGTGTAGTTTCGTTGAGATCCTTCGCTGCGCCGGGTCGAGGCAGGCTCAGGATGACCCCGGGAGTGATTGGTGCTTAAGCCTCAGGATTGAAGCATGGCGGCGATTCGCTCCACTCTTGCGCAGATGCTGGCCAAGGCCGACCGGCCCGGCGTCCGCGCGTTCTTTCTTTCTATGGCCGCGCTTTCTGGCGCGCTGCTGCTGGCGCTTTACTCCAGCGCCGCCGCGGAACTTGGCCAGATCCTTCTCGCCAGCACTTCGGCGCTTGTAGCCCTGGCCATCGCCGGATGGGTCGCCGTGACGCTAGTGCCCACGTTGGCGCGCCGCACGCCGTTGCGCTGGATTGGTTACAGAATTCAATACAAAATTTCTCGCGAAGGCTGGATCTATTTCGGCGGACTTCTCCTGGTCGCATTGGCCGCACTCAACACGGGAAACAATCTTCTCTTCCTCATTCTCGCGTGCCTCATTGCGCTCATTCTGATGTCCGGGATTCTTTCTTCCATCAGCCTCTCCGGTGTCGAAATGCGGCTCCTCCTCCCAGAGAATATTTTCGCTGGTCAATCCGTGCGCGCGTTCGTGGAACTGGAAAATCAAAAACTCACGCTGCCTTCTTTCTCTCTGCGCGTCGAAGCGGTCCGCGAAAAAGGCGCGGCTCCATCGGCGATTCTCGGGAAGCCGGTCTACTTTCCGTATTTGCCCAAGCAGGAGCAGCTCCAGCAAAGTGTTCCGCTGACTTTCCAACATCGCGGAGTTTACCGCCAGGATGCGTTTCGCATCGTCACACGCTTCCCTTTCGGCTTTTTGCAGAAGTCGAGGCGCTTGGATCTGAAAACTGAAGCGATCGTTTATCCCTCGGTGCAGCCGACACCAGAATACATGGAGCTTCTGCCTGTTCTGCAGGGAGCGCTCGAAAGCATCACCAAGGGGCGGGGACAGGATTTGTATGCGCTGCGCGACTATGTCCACACCGACAGCGCGCGGCTGGTGCACTGGAAAGCGACGGCGCGTTCCGGTTCGCTGATGGTCCGGGAGTTTACGCGAGAAGAAGACTCCCGGCTACTTCTGGTGCTTGATCCTCACTCTGCGGCGATCGAGCCATCCGCGCAAAGTTCGCCAACAACACGAGCCCCGATCAACGAGCGCTTCGAGCGAGCCGTGGCTCTCTGCGCGAATATTGCGTGGCATTTTTACCAAGCCAATTCCATGCTGCAATTCCGCAGCGTGGGCTTCGATACGCCTCTGGCTCCTGCGGAAAGAAATATTTTTGCAATCCTGGGCCACCTTGCCGCCGTGCAGCCGCTGCCGATCGATCCGGAGCAAAAGCTCATCAGCGAATTGGCTTCGAGCCCGGAAATCTTCAAAATCGTCGTAACCAGCCAGCCGCGCGGCTTCTTTCCTCAAGCGGTGTGGAGCACCTCTTACATCGTCTTCCTCGACTAAGAAGTGCAGTCCTAGAGAGGACGCTTCCTCGAATAACTCATCTACTTGTGCGAGAATCGCGACGCGCCATGCTGAAGGGAAGAGAGCTCGCCGCATTCCGCAAACAACTGCTTGCTTGGTTCCGCCAATTCCAGCGCGGCTTGCCCTGGCGGCGCACGCGCGACCCATATTGCATATGGCTTTCCGAAATTATGCTACAGCAAACTCGTGTGGCCGCAGTGATTCCTTACTATCAACGTTTTCTCGAACGGTTTCCGAATCTTCACGCGCTGGCCGCCGCGCCGGAGAAAGAAGTGCTGCGCCTGTGGTCTGGGCTAGGTTATTACCGCCGCGCGCGGAATCTGCACAAAGCGGCGAAGAGGATCGTCGGCGAGCATGGAGGGGAGTTTCCGTCGCGCCTGGAAGACCTGCTGGCCCTGCCGGGAATTGGGAATTACACCGCCTCGGCCATTCTCAGCATTGCGTTTGAGCAAAAACAGGCTGTGCTGGATGGCAACGTGGCTCGTGTTCTCGCGCGTCTGGGAGCCATTCGCGGACATTTCCGCGAATCGCCGCGCTGGCAAAAGTTCCAGCGGTGCGCGGACGCTTATCTTGAGCCGAAATCGCCCGGCGACTGGAACCAGGCGATGATGGAGTTGGGCGCTACTCTTTGCTCGCCAAAATCGCCGCAATGCCTGCTCTGCCCCGTTGCGCAATTTTGTGAAGGCCGGAAACTCGGCATCGCAGATCTTCTGCCGGAAAAGCCCAAGAAACGCGCGGGGGTGGAGATCCGCCTGGCCGCGGCTGTCTTTGCGGACCAAGGTGGCCGTACGCTGCTTCTTCCTCCGTCCGAAGAAGGAGACCCGGAAGCACCTGCCGATCACCTTTCGGCGCTCACCTCCAATTTGTGGCATTTTCCAATGATCGCCGTGGACCGAGACGCAGTCGCGAAATTGCGCGGCCATTTGCGAAAGTTGCCAATGCAAAGCCGGAATGGCAGTTTTCGTCTCGTGGGGGCGGACAAAGTTCGGCACACGGTAACGTACCGAGAAATAACAGTGGAGCCCTTTCGCATCGACGTGAAAAAACTCCCCCGCATTAAGGGGGCTGAAGAAGTTCCGCTGAGCGAAATCACGGTTCTGCCCATTTCCAACCTCACGCGAAAAGTTGCCCGCGCCGTACTGGCGCTGGGTCCTTCTTTGCAAAAAGCAAGTTCCTCGTCGCCCCCCTCCTCGGAATGACACGCCTCGGCCTTCAGCAATCCTCAAGAGCCTTATCCATTTAGGCGTTTTCTCTCGCCAAAGAGCACCGAGACCCATAGCTGCCAATGCTAAAATGGGAAACGGCCATGGCCGCCACCGCGACAGCTCAAGCTGCACCGGCATTACCGGCCGAAAAATACTTCCGGGCATCGCTTTCGCTGCTCGTCCTTACTTCGATTCTCACACTGGGCAGCACCGGCAAGCTGGATCTAGTTACGTCCCTGATTGGCCCGCTGGCCGCGCTGCACAAAGGTTATCGCTGGTGGCATGGGCGGCCCGCCGAACTTTCTCCCCGTGCCGCAACCTGGTGCCTGCTGGTGTATCTCGCGTTCTTCCCGGTCGACGCGCTGTTTCTCTCGCGTTTTTTTGTCGGTGGTTCTTCGAATCCGCCACTTTTCGCTTTGCTTCTAGCCGTGGTGCACTTTCTCATCGTGGCCATAGCGGTGCGTTTCTACAGTGCTTCGTCTGACCGCGACGCACTTTTTCTTAGCATGCTTTCGTTTGCTGCAATTCTGGCCGCCGCCATTCTCACAGTCGACACGCTGTTCCTGACGCTGTTTTTTCTTTTCCTCTTGTGCGGGATTTCCACGTTCATCGGATTGGAATTGCGCCGGGGCGCCGTCGGAGCCATAACGCCAGTCTGTGCGCACCGGGAAACGGCGCGCAAACTGAACCGCTCGCTCAGCCTGGCGTCGCTCGGGGTAGCCGTGGGCTCCATCCTACTCGGTGGCATGTTCTTCTTCTTCTTTCCTCGGTTTAGCGCTGGCTACCTGGGACGCGTTAGCTTCAGTCCAACGCTCATGACCGGCTTCACCGAAGACGTCGAGCTCGGCCAGATTGGGGAAATCAAGAAGAGTACCGCGGTAGTCATGCGCGTGGAGACCGGCAAGCCGATTGGATACGAATGGCTGCGATGGAGAGGTGTAGCGTTAACAACTTTCGATGGAAGGCGTTGGAGCTCAAACGTCGTTAATCCTCAGAGGTTGGCTACCAAGGCGGATGGCTGGATTCACACGCTGGAATCAGCCCAAAAAGAGAACACTTCGGGGCAGACCGTCAATTACACCGTCTATCTTGAGCCGGTAGCCACGAACGCGATTTTCGTTCCAGGAAGGGTTTTATCGGTGCAGGGAAATTTCAGCGGTGGAGCGAGCAATTCGTTTGCGGCGATGCAGCGCAATTATCTTCTTACCGACGAGACAGGGACGCTGAAAGTCCCCTTTCGTAACTTCGCCGCCATTCGCTACGCCGGTAACTCCCGCCTGCCGTCGCGCGACGCCGGACGGCTTCGAGGCGCTGGAACCGACTATGCTCATGACATTACTCCGACCTATTTGCAGCTTCCCGCTGGCCTCGACCGGCGCATTCCGGAGTTGGCGCGCGAAATCACAAAGAATGCGGAAACACCATTCGACAAAGCGCTGCGCATCGAGACGTATCTGCGCACGCGGTTCGCTTACACCCTGAATCTCACCGGAAAGCCTGGCCAGGATCCGCTGGCACACTTCCTGTTCGAAACGCGCGCGGGGCACTGCGAATACTTCGCTTCGGCG
>Ga0126376_10001249_pt1 | contig 13621 bp, 12 predicted proteins | sample PanSoiMetPlot_15_FD_92760 | JGI IMG/M metagenome (GOLD analysis project Ga0126376, IMG submission 92760) | Tropical forest soil microbial communities from Panama - MetaG Plot_15 | ecosystem: Environmental > Terrestrial > Soil > Tropical forest > Bulk soil | place: Panama | collected 2016-02-17
AATCTGCAGTCAGGAGTTCAAAACCCTATGTCGAAAGTTCTCTCAGTTTTACTCGTCGTAATTGCCAGTGCCGCAATCGCCTTTGCTCAGGAACAGAACCGCAATACGGATGATCCGCCCAGCACCGGCGTCGCTCCCAAAGTAGAAAACGGCATCGGCCGGGCTGATGTTCGCGTTCGTGACGAGAATGGCAATCCTATCAAAGATGCCTACGTCAAACTAGAATCGACCCGCACGGACGGTTTCTTTTGTGAAAGCTGGAATAACACCGACGAGCACGGACTGGCTGGCCTGCCGCCGCTGCACATGGGCAGCTTGAAGTTAAAAATCAAAGCCAAGGGCTACCAGACGGTGCAGATGGAAATCCCGGCCGATAGATTAAACGATCCCGTGCGCGTCACACTCAAAAAGAAATAAACCCTGACTTAATCAGACACTGATTAGGATCAAAGAATCGGCCCGGGAAAGAACGACGAATGTACGTCTTTCCCGGGCCGACGTGTTTTCTTTTGTGTGATGACATCGGTTGGCGGTCAGACTATTTCCTGAGACGCCGCGTCTAACCTTAACGATGAACGTCAAGCAGCATTCGCGGTCAATTGTTAGCTTTTTTATCCTGGCGCTGACAACGCTCTTAACTCTCAGCCTGTTAGTACTAATAATTCGTACACGCGCGCAGAAGACCCGGAGCACGAATCGTCCAGGCGAACTCTCCTACAAACTTGCATCTGGTCCTTATGAGGTCGAAAGCTTTAATCAAATTCTTCACGACGTAAAACGCAACAAGGACTTGCCTGTCAGGATTCTGGCGCCGAAGTCAGGCGGACAATTTCCGGTAATCGTCTTCTCGCACGGTGCCGGAGGATCGGGGCAAAACTATTCACCGCTGACAGAGCATTGGGCGAGCCATGGTTACGTCGTGATCCAGCCCACACACGACGACTCGATCGCTTTGCGTCGTGAAAAGGGCGAGTCTTTGCCGTCCGGGCCGCGCGAGCTGATCGAAGAGTATCGTTTCAATTATCAAGACTGGATTAATCGCGTCGACGACATCCGCCTCGTGATGGATTCACTGGTTGACTTGCAAAAGCAGGTGCCCCAATTAAGACGCAAGATTGATCAAAGACGGATCGGCGTTGGCGGTCATTCATATGGCGCGTTCACGACGCAGATGATTGGCGGGGTCCGCCTGGATATTCCCGGCCGGCCAAAGTCGCAGAGTTTCGCCGATGATCGACCGCGCGCATTTTTGCTGCTGTCACCACAAGGCAAAAGCGAGAACGAGCTGACCGAAAGTTCATGGGGGAACGTCAGCCGGCCGATGATGTCGATGACCGGGAGCAATGACACAGGTATGGGCGGGCTCCTGGCGGACTGGCGCAAGGATCCGTTTACATATTCGCCGCCGCCCGACAAATATTTCGTGTTTATCGACGGCGCGTTTCATATGTCGTTTACGGGCAGTCTGGCTGAGCCGCAAATCGTTCAGGGGCCGCGCCGTCAATTGATTTCGCGGCTCGCAAAAGGAACTGATCAGAAAGCCGTTTTCGATTATGTGAAGATTGCCGGTATTGCCTTTTGGGATGCCTATCTCAAGGATGATGCGCGGGCGAAAGCCTATTTGAAATCTAATTCGTTGGTTGATTACAGCGGAAAGAGCGTGACACTCGATCGGAAGTAAATATGGAGTGCGCCGGCAGAGCGAAGCGGCGACGGCGCTTTGTATTGCGCAACTAACCTCCGAGCAATCCAAAGCACCGTCGCCGCTTCGCTCTGCCGGCGCACTCCAAAATTAGACTCCAACCGGCAGCGCGGTCTTTTCTGGCGCGTAATAAAGGATCCGGTTGCAATTGTCGCAGGTAATTACCTCATCGCCTCGTCGTACGTCGGCCATCACCTGCGGCCGCAGAGCCATGTAGCAGGCGGTGCACGCGCCATTGCGGGCCTCGGCGACCGCCACGCCATCGCGAATTCGCGCGCTGATGCGGTTGTAAAGCGAGCTCATCGTCTTTGGCAGTTCTTTCATCAGGCGTTCGCGCTCGGCTCGCGCTGCGCCAAGCTGCTGCTCCTGTGCCCGCACTTGTTCGTCAAATGTTTTGAAGCTCGCCTCCATTTCACTGCGGAGGTTCTGAACTTCCGGCGCGCGCTCAGTGAGATCCTTTTCCGCCTGTTCCGAGATTTCCATCTGCTCGAGCACCTGCGTTTCGAATGCAGAAATCTGTTTGCGCGCGGCGTCAGCCTCGCGGATCGCCGCGGTGTACTCGTCCGGCTTTTTGGCGGCCATCAAATTTCGATCGGCGCGTTCGGCTCTTTGTCTCTGTTCGAAGATTTCCGCTTCCACTCGCTGACGCTCGTGGCGCGCAGTGTCGCGTCGTTCTTCCAGGGCACGAATTTCAAAGGCGCGCTGATCGAACTCTCTTTCGATCTCGGCGCGCCTCTCGGGGATGCTCTGTATTTCGGTCTGTAGTCGTCTTATGTTGGTATCTGCGTTCTGCAAAGCGATTAATTGCGCTAACTCCGCTTTCACTCTTCACTTACTCCTTGAAAGATTGGGTCTGTTCAGGATGGCTTTCATCGAACTCCATAATCACATAGGGAGCGGCGGGGGTGCAAGCGAGCGGCAATCCAACCAGAAGGCTTGAGGATTGCCACATCCTAACACCCGTGATTTCGCGGTTACTTCGCAGACTTTGCAAGGGTAAAGATTGCAGCCAGGCGCTGAAGGGAAGTGGCGAAACTTCGAATTCAAATCCTGGTAGGTTTGGGTGCCTTCCTCGTAAGCATGATGGCACATCGCATTCTTACGCCCCGACCACCCGCGCTTCAGAATCCTCCGTGCTCGGATTTCAGCTTGAAAACGCAAGTGAGCGGTAAGATCTACGGGACTCCAAAAGCCACGGTGACCAGAATCAGCCAGGAGGACGAGGTGTACTTTGAGGGCATTGGACTCGTAAGAGTCAGCGCTCATGAAGATATTGGGTTCAGCCCAGCCCTCATTTTCACGAAAGTGGGGTCAGACGAGAAGCTTCTGGAGGCTTACGTTCATTCAGACTGGCAGTCCCTTGACGATGACCATCCCGGCATGAATCCCCAGCTTAGATTCACAGTTCGACGAATTAAGGGTTTTCCATCGCCATTGGTAATTGCGGTTTCGATGAGTCCCGGAGGGTCGGACGACGCTTGGGAGAGTTTTGCCGTGGCTGCTATCAAGGGGCAACTCGAACAGCTCAACTATGAACACCTGCAGACGAACGACGATGGCGGCTTCTTCTTTGGTGACCTCGGTAATGGCATCGGGCTGGGCGCGGCACAATGGAATTTCGTCTGGGGTGAGACTGAAAGCCATCCTCCTCCCCACCGATACGAAATCAAGCTGTACAAGTGGAACGGTCGACGATTCGAGTGGGAAAAGGTCATGCGCACGCGTGCTCAGTACAACTGTGCGCATGACGCCGTAAGAGCGTACGGTTTTCCTTACACCGATGTGCGCGCGAGCTTTCCTGAATGGGAATACCTCGGTGATTGGCGAGAGATGTGCAACGAACACTGAACTGTGTAATCGGTTTGTCTACCGCACGAATTGAGCTACTCTCACGCCTATGAATCGCCTTTTCGCGTTTGGCTCAATTCTTCTGCTAGTTTGCTTTTCGCGCGCGTGGTCGCAAACACCTTCGCCGACGCCGGCGGCTACACCGCCTTCGAGTGACATCTTCCTGATTGACGTAAAAACCAAAGGCGTTGAATTGAAATTTGGCGAGCCGAAGAAGATTACGGAAGTCGCGGGTTATAACAATCAGCCGTTTTTCATGCCGGATGGTCAGAGCATCCTTTACACTTCAATCAGAAACAAGCAGGCGGACATTTATCGTTACGACCTGCGCAGCAGCACGACGACCCAAATCACTAACACTCCCGAGAGTGAATACTCGCCGACGCTGATGCCCGACAGGAAAAATATTTCGGTTGTGAGGGTCGAAGCCGACAGCACGCAACGTCTTTGGAAATTTCCGCTGGCAGGCGGCGGCGCGCCGTCGTTGATCATCGAGAACATTAAGCCGGTTGGGTATCACTATTGGATCGACGATCACACCGTGGCGCTCTTCGTTCTGGGCGGTACTGGTAAGCCCAACTTTCTGGAAATCTACGATATGCAGACCGGTAAGTCGCAATTCCTGGTTGAAAATCCCGGCCGCGTTCTGCGCAAAGTTCCAAATCGAAATGCCTTCAGCTTTGTGCACAAGGTTTCAGATCAGCATTGGGAGATTAAAGCCTTTGATTTGCGAATGCGTACGATTGCGTCGCTGATCGAAACGATTCCGGGTGTTGAAGACTACGCCTGGTTACCAGACGGAAAGTTGCTGATGGCGAAGGACTCGAAGCTGTTCGCAGTTGTTCCGCTGACGGAGAAGAAGTGGGCAGAAGTTGCCGACTTTTCCAGTGCGGGAGTGAAGCGAATTACGCGTATCGCGGTAAATTCAAACGGTAATCGAATCGCAATCGTAGGAGTGCTGGATAAGAAATAGCCTCGGTGAACCGCCTTCAAGGATCTGAAATAGATTTTCTCTGTGCAAACTCTGTGGTCCTCTGTGTCTCTGTGGTTGAAATTGCCTGGAACCCCTTACCACAGAGACACAGAGGGCGCACAGAGAATCACAGAGGGGTGTTAACGAGAGCCTTCGCAAAAACTACAACCGACCTTCCCAAAACAGGCTGTCCGTGACTGTCACTTGAGGTCCCCAAGTCGGTGTTGAAGCAGCGTCGCGATCACTATCGCCGCGGTTTCAGCACGCAGGATGCGGCCACCAAGCGTGACGATTTGCCAGCCGGCATTTCGGGCCTGCTCGATCTCATCGTCATTCCATCCGCCTTCCGGACCCACGAGGGCCTTGACAGTCGCACCGCTCATCTGAATTTCGCCTAACGTTGTTGCGAGTGAATTTCCTTCGCGTTCTGCGAAGATTAAACTGTTCTTGTGCGAGCTTTCAATTAATCTCTCAAAGGTGGCAGGCCGTTCGATTGTCGTCAACGCAGCGCGGCCACACTGCTTTGTGGCCTCGAGTGCGATTCGTTGCCAGCGAACCATTTTTCGCTCGCTATCCTTTTCGCTGCTGAGCTTTACATCGGCCCTTGACGCGATTACCGGAACGATTCGCGTCACGCCCAGTTCCGTCGCTTTCTGAATTACCAGATCGAATTTCTCGCCTTTCAACAAAGCGACTGCCAAGGTCAGGTTCAAACTGGATTCGGGCTGTGCCGCAACGACCTGCTCAGTCACCTTCACATCCGTAGCATCACGGGCAATAGTTTGAACCTGACATCGAAACTCGCGGCCTGCGCCGTCAAACACAAAAATTTCGGCGCCGGCCTTCAAACGCAGAACGTTGCGCAGGTGGCGTGTTTCTTCAGCGCTGAGCGTTGCCGATTTTCGATCAACGGAGAATGCTTCGGGCGGTGCGTAAAATCTGCGACGAGTCATGGTGTCAGAACCGCGAGCGATAGCGACCGGATCATGAATGACTCAAAGTTAATTGTCGATCCCGTCGCTACCGCTCCGGGTTCTGACACCGCCGTTCCCGGCGGTTCCAACACTTAACGAGTTTCACACAACCATTGCGATCCACTCTCCGTCCTGATTACGCTGCAGCAGTGTCGCGCCGAGCTCGACCAGGCGCGACTGCACCATCTCCGCCTGCGCATCGAGGATTCCCGATAACACTAAACGTCCGCACGTCGCGGCCAGCAATGCGGGCAATAGCTCGACAATCACGGGCGCGGTCAGATTGGCGCAGACCAAGTCGGCAGACGCAGTATCGTCGCCGACACTGCCGACGCGAAAGGTGATTCGATCGGCAACCTGATTCAATCGCGCATTATCTTTGGCGATCTCGATTGCCTCAGGATCGGTGTCGCATGCATCAGTTCGCGCCGCGGGAAACATCTTTGCTGCCGCGATTGCCAGGATACCCGTGCCGGTTCCCACATCCAGAAAACTGCCGCCCCGAAAATATTTTTCAATAGCTTTCAGACAAAGACGGGTTGTTTCGTGCGTGCCGGTGCCGAATGCCATGCCGGGATTGATGCGTATGACGATCATGTCAGAGCCCCGAGCTGGAGACGATCCGATCGCTGCCGGCTGCGGCTCTGACTCGATCCAGGGCGGCGCGATAATGAAGCGCCCGACCTCGGCAGGCCTCCAGTGCTTTTTCCATTCTGCTAACCAATCGCGGTCTTCGATCTGCCGGACGCTTGATCGAAGCCTCTGGTCGGGTGTGAACAGGTAAATGCGAAGTGCGTCGATGAGGATCTTCTGGATTCGCTCCTGGTCGACTGGCGCTTCGAAATAACCGGTGATCCTCAGATCCTCACCCGCATCGGTTGTCTCTGTTCCCACCGCGCCAGCCTCCATGAGACCGTATTCGATTGCCTCGCGGGCATGAGGCGCCGCGCTCACGTCCATTGCGTACCACTGTCGTGGTTTCATCGACCGATTCCCATCTCATCGAGCAGATGTTCACGGTCGCGCCAATCGCGTTCCACCTTCACAAATAATTCGAGATGACAGCGGTGACCCAACAACTTCTCAATGTCGTGTCGTGCGCGCGTGCCTATCTGTTTCAGACGCTGAGCACCGTGGCCGATGATGATTTTTTTCTGAGATTCCCGCTCGACGAAGATCGCGCAATGAATGCGCGTAAACTCCGGGCGCATCTCTTCCCATTTTTCCGTGATGACGCCAGTCACATAAGGAATTTCTTCGCCGGTAGCTTCCAAAATCTTTTCGCGCACAATCTCGGCGGCCAGCACGCGCAACGGTTGATCGGTGAGCTCATCCTCGGCGAAGAGCGGTTGCTTCACAGGCAGGTGCGCGATCATCTCCTTGAGCAGCGAATCGATCTGATCATTTTTCAAAGCAGAGATCGGAACGATCGCCTGCCACTCGTGCTCTGCTGTGTACCAATCGATTAGCGGGAGCAGCTTTGATTTCTCGGTAAGTTTGTCTGTCTTGTTAAGAAGCAGCAGCGCAGGCTTCGCCGACTGCTTCACCAGGTCGAGCACGAACCGGTCGCCGTTGCCGGAGGATACCGAGGCGTCGCGAATCAGACAAACGAGATCGACGCCCAGCAGCGCGTCGTGGACGGCAGCCATCATACGGCGGTTAAGTTCGTATCCCGGCTTGTGCACGCCCGGCGTGTCAACCAGAACCGCCTGCCCTTCAGGTCGTGTGACTATACCGAGAATTTTGAAGCGAGTCGTTTGCGGTTTGTTTGATACGGCAGCGATCTTTTCGCCGACCAGTCGATTGAGCAAAGTAGATTTGCCGGCGTTCGGCCGGCCGATGAGGGCGACATAACCGGCGTGGTAATCAGGAGCTGGACTCGTCTTTTGTTTCGGGTTCATCAGGAGGGAGCCACCTCTACTACAGCCCCTTCAGCGGCTGGCCGAAAGTGAACTCCACGACGTGCCCATCAGGATCACGCACGGTAGTGAAATACCCTACGACGCCACCGATATCGGTGGGCAGTTCGACCAGAATGTTTTGCTCGCGGGCGAGCGAGGCGATCCGATCGCCTTCCTCTCTCGATTCACCTTGAAAGCCGAAATGATCCAGACGCGCTGTCACTTCGCTTTGGACGATTACCAGGACGAACATGGGATCTTCGCCCGGTTTTGTTGCGGGGCCCAGCCAAACATTGTGCCGCCCTTCAATTCTCCGGTCGCGGACAATGGTCAGACCGCAGAATGAAGTGTAGAAACGAACTGAGCGATCAATGTCTGTGCAATTGATCGTAATTTGCGTCCAACGTGGCGGCACTCTGTTTCTTACTTAACGGGCCTTGGGCTCGAGGATTAATTCTCGCGCGAGTCTCGCGCCCATTACCTCGCGGATCTCCGAGCGTTCCCGGTAACCCTGCATTTGCTTCTCGTCATTACCGACGACTCTTTGAGCAACGGCATCCGACTTGTCCTCGTTGGCTTCCATGGCAGCCAGGCTCTTGTATTCAGTCATTAACATCAGGTTCCATTCGCCGGGCGTGTGCGCCTCGACTGAAAGAACCCTGTAAGAAAGGATGTTGCCGTCTTTCTTTTGCGCTTCTTGTTCGGCCTTCCACTGCCCGGCTATGTAATTCAGATACGCTGTGTCCATCCCGGGCTTAATCCGGATAAACGCAATATTCCAAACTGAACCATTGTGATACGGGCGATTGACTTGTGCATACACCGAAACACCGATTACCAGCAACGCAAGAACGAGGGAACTGACGAACAGTTTTTTCTTGGTCATTTTCAAAGATTCTCCTCCCCGTACAAGAGTTGGGCCGGGGGACAGAGAGGTACGGGGTTGCTCGCTGTTAGGCCGTCGGGATTCCGGCTGGTCGGCCGGAACGTTAGTTTGCTGATGCGAGGCAGAATCTATGGGAATCCCGCGGTGGTGTCAACGTATGTTTAAGCAGGTAAACCTTTTTGCGCCACCTCCGCAAGCACATCACAAAAGCGATCGAGCTCAGGAAGCGTCGTGTAAAGATTTGGCGTTATGCGCAAGCCGGTGAATTCTTCGTGAACAATTGGGGTTGTAAAGATGCGGTGTTTAGTGAAGAGGTAGCTGCCGATTTTGGTCTGATCTAATCCTTCAATCTGAACGTTGCCGATCGCGCACATCTGATTTGGATCGAAGGAAGTATTGAATCTGATTTTTGGAACGCCTTTCAGTTTGTCCATCCAGTAACGTGAGAGGTAACGGAGTCTTGCTTCTTTCCTCTTGCCGCCAATCCCCTGATGAAACAGCAATGCTTCGCCAATCGCGAGCCGCGGTGCGGCTGAGTGCGTGCCCACTTCTTCGAATTTGCGAATGTCGTTCTTTTGTTTGTCTTCAGCAGCAAACAGGGGCCACACTTTACCGATCTTGTCGCGCTTCACATAAAGCATACCCGTTCCTTTCGGCGCGTACAGCCATTTGTGAAGCGACGTGCCGAAGTAATCGCAATTCAGATCTTTCTGTTTGAAATCGAATTGGGCAAACGAATGCGCGCCGTCTACTATGACCTCGAGGCCGCGGGCACGCGCCATGTCGCACACAGCTTTGACGGGCGTAATTTGCCCGGTGATGTTGACCATGTGCGCAATTTGAATCAAACGTGTGCGCGGCGTAATCGCGCGCTCGAAAGCGGCCGTGATCTCGTTAACGTCTTTGGGCGGGATGGGAATCTTTATGAGATTTAGTTTGATGCCTTCGCGCTGCTCGCGCTGACGAATAGTCGTCAGCATGCGGCCATAGTCTTGGGTCGTCGTCAAAACTTCGTCACCCGATTTCAAATCGAGGCCGAGCAGTAAGGTCTCAAGCGACTCAGATGCATTGCGCGTAATGGCGATCTCTTCGCGATCGCAGCCAAACAACTCGGCCAGTCCGGTGCGAATTGTTTCTGACTGTGGCTCAAGAATCTGCCACATCGTGTAAGCCGTGGCGTCTTCCTGTTGCCAGATGTATCGGACCAGTGCCTCGGTGACTATGCGCGGGCTGGGAGACACTCCGCCGTTATTCAGGTTGATGATTCCTCGTGTGACGGTGAAAGCATTTTGAATCGTCGACCAGTAATCTTCATCGGTCGCCGCCTGTTCGGGCGTCAGATGCGCAACGCTCTTAGTGGCCGCCTGAACGTTGCGAAGCAGGGAAGCGATCGTCGGCGTTGACAGGGCAGCCAAGCCGAGGCCTTTGCCGGCGAGCGACAGAAAGTTGCGGCGATTAGTTGGGTCCATTAGCGTCTCCGCAAGGTTTTTTTAACCGCAGAGGTCACAGAGGAAACGCAGAGGGCGAAGGACCTCTGCGTTCCTCAGCGGAAACCTCAGTGCCCTCTGCGGTTTTGATTTTAGCTGCTAACCAGTCTTGGCCGGCATTTCCACTTCGTATCCAGCCTTTATCCAAGCGCCGGTGCCCCCGGTCACATTCAACAGATTTGTGAAGCCCAATTGCTGAGCAATGCTGGTGGCCGCGCTGGATCGGTAACCGCCGGCGCAAATGATTGCGCTCGGCCCCTCGGGATTCAGGCCAAGGTTCGGAAGCATCTCGCGCAATTTCGCCAGTGGCGCCGTCACCGCGTGTGGAGCGTGTCCGCTGCGATACTCAGCCGGCCGACGTACGTCGATAACCTGCAAGCCTTTTTGAGATTCGATCAACTCTTTTAATTCTGCGACGCTAATCTGCGGCACTTCAGCGACTTCAAAGCCGGCTACTCGCCATGCTTCCATGCCGCCTTCTAGAAACCCCTTTATATTTTCCAGGCCGACCCTGGCCAGACGGATTTGAGCCTCTTCGACCTGTTCTTCGGAATTAGCGACGACCGCGATGGGTGCAGTGATGGGAATGAGCGAGCCGGCCCAGGACGCAAACTGACCCCCAAGACCAATATTCAGCGAACCGGGCACGTGACCTGCGCCAAATTCAGCGGCGTTTCGCACGTCCAGGACTACGCACCCGTGCTGTCCGATATCGTGAACTTCGCCGGCTAACAGCGGTTGAGGTTTAGGCAGCCCGCTCAAAGCGTCGGCGCCCGATCGATTGATTTCAGCGTCCTTGGAAAAGTACGCCGGAGCCTCCGGCAAATCAATCGTCATCATCGCGACAAACTGATCTTTAGTCATCGGCTGCAAGGCGTAATTGAATTTTCGTTGTTGGCCAATGGTCGATGACGTCTCGGTCGAAAGGTTCTTCCCGCACATCGAGCCCGCGCCGTGCGCCGGATAGACCTCAACTGCGTCGTCAAGCTTCAGCAGCTTCTCGTGCAGGCTGTCGTACATCATTGCGGCCATCGTCTGTGGCGTGTAACCCTTGCCGCCGGCGAGATCGGGGCGGCCCACGTCGCCGATGAAGAGTGTGTCGCCGGTCAGGACTTTCTGCGGTCGCCCAGACAATTCACCATCGGTTACGAGCACGCAAATGCTCTCGGGCGTGTGACCTGGGGTTTCGATGAATCCCAGCTTTACACGACCGATGGTTAACTCGTCACCATCTTTTATCGCTTGATGGGGGATGGTCGCATTTGCCTGGTTGCCGAAAACTATTTGAGCTCCCGTCCGTGCCGCCAGTTCGCGATGACCGCTAACGAAGTCTGCGTGCAGGTGAGTCTCAACGATGTATCTGATTTTGAGATTCTGAGCTGTTGCTTCAGCTATGTATTGATCGACGTCGCGTTGAGGATCGACGACTGCCGCTTCGCCATCTGAGCCGATCAGGTAAGAAGCGTGCGCGAGACAACCAAGGTAGAACTGTTTGAAGTACATCGGGGGTTCCCGGCTCCAGCCGGCTCCTTTTAATCGCGTTAACAAATACCGCTCAGGCGTAGGTTATGTCAAAGTTGTGGGATGCAAAAAGTGCGCGGGCAGATTATTTCTTCTCGCCCGGCCTGTAACGGGTGACCGCTTGCGCATCAACATCAGTAGAGGTGAACGCGACTTTCTTCAGTTGACCCTTCGCAAACATCTCGGCCTGATCGGCAAACCAGGGCGAATTGGTGCGCAAGCTTTCTCCATAAGCCAGGACTGACAGCGCGCGGGGGACGTCACCGAACTCCACCGCAAGAATCCAGCCATCGCCGCCGCTGGCCGCGAGTTTGCCGTCGGTTTCTCTGCTGAAAGCCAGCGCTCGGAAACATCCCAGCGAAGACGCGCAGCCCCCGACCGGAACGTCGACTCGGCCGCGGCGGACGCGATGGACATCTCCCCAGGCCACGTCCCAACTTCCATACCGTCGCGCTGTTTCTGCTACTGCCCACGTGAATGATTCAACCGCGCGGGCGGGATCGGCCAGGCCACGCGGAGTATTTAGCGGATCCGCCGGCGTCCAAATCTTTGCGAAACGCGTTTCCTCGGGCAGAGGTGTGCGGTTGGGCGGCCGCAGTCCCGAATACTCAGCCCACCACAGTTCGAATAATACTGCTCCTTTGCTTTCCGGCGCTGCTATGTTGTCCCAATGCTCAAGCAGCGCAATGGCAGCTGCCAGGTCACCTGTAGGTTCCTTCGACTTAACCGCCGCGATTAGATCTGCCTTGACTCGATCGGCAAGTAACATCCGATAGCTATGCTTCAGCCTCACCACGTCCTCGAGAGTTAACTTGTTGTCCCCACCGATTAGCGAGATTGCGAGTTGACCGCGCAAAGACAGATCAGGCTTCTCGAAATTTGGAAAAGCGTTGCTCGTGTCGATGGGGCTTTTCACGTTCGTGAAGTGTGGCGAATCGTTTTCGTTGTGGATATATCCACCCTTTGGGTTGAGCACCTGCGGCAATGATTCAAATGGAACATAGCGAGTCCAGACGTCGCGCATCGTGTGCGCCGGCGTGGCGATTGCGTCACCGCCGGCCGGATGCGGTAACAGCGGCAAGGCCGCATTCCAGACGAAGTAGATGTTTCCCGCGCGATCGGCATAAGTAAAGTTTGAAGTCACGCGCGCCCTGATCTTCATCGCTTCTTTCCATTCGTTAAGCGAAGAAGCTCGCATCATGTGCAGGAACTGTTCGCCGGCGCGAAATTCTCCGTCGCCGCCGGTCTTGACGATGTATACCTTGCCATTGGCTCGATAGATCACCGGCCCGAGGGGCGTCGACCAAAACTCACGCGTCTCGGTTGAGAGACCATCGCCATTTCGAAAAGTTACCGTGCGAAGCTCGCGTGTAAGTGCGAGTGAGGTGCCGTCGAACAGGTAATGGTCCGGCGTATTCGGATCGACATCGAGCGCGTAAATCTCAGCGAGATCCTGACTATTATTGGTGGTCGACCAGCCGAGGTAGCGATTGAAACCGCCGATTACGATGAACGGGCCGCCAATCCGAAAGTCGCCGTAAAAATCGATAACTCCCGGCACCGTCAGATGAGCTTCGTAGTATCCAGCAGTCCACGCCAGATGGGGATTACGCAACAGAATTGCTTTGCCTGATTTTGTCCTGCTGGGCGCAAACGCCCACGCGTTCGATCCTTCGTCGCTGTCGGTCGCAGTGCCTTCGTTACTGTTGGGATCGCGCGGCCGATCGGGCGTAGGTGCCGGCGAGGGATTAATCTTCGCGAGAAATGCTCTCGCTTTTCTCAGTGACGGCTCGCCGGCGTCGATGGCGGCGACATCATAACCGCTGAAGTCCCTCGGCATGCGAGCCGGAAAATCTTCCGGATGCAACTCGATATACCGATTCAATCCTGCTGCAAAACCGTCGTAGAAATCTCGTGTCTCCTGATCCAGCAAGTGATAGGTTTGAATGACGCGATTGCGTAGGGGCAGCGCCAGAAAATCTGATTCCAGGCTGTCGCGCCCATTGAGCAGGGCCAGCTGCCCCCTGGCTTCCAAAACGTGCAAAGCGGTTCTTGAGCCATAATCTTCCGATTGCAGCCAGGCCAAAGCGTATCCGGCTGCGCGCAGATTTTCCGCGCGAATGTGGGGGACACCATGCGCAGTGCGAATGATCTCAACCTGCCGCCAGAGTTCTGCAGCGGGTAATTGATTCGTTGTTGGAGAGCTGTCTGAGTTTGGAGTCTCCGGAAGTTGCTCCTGTCCGCGGACATTTCGGAAGGAGAAAGAAACGAAGACTATGGCGATCAGACAGCCGAGTGTCAGAACTTTCTTCATACGGAGCGTGGCGAG
>Ga0126376_10001250_pt1 | contig 13602 bp, 11 predicted proteins | sample PanSoiMetPlot_15_FD_92760 | JGI IMG/M metagenome (GOLD analysis project Ga0126376, IMG submission 92760) | Tropical forest soil microbial communities from Panama - MetaG Plot_15 | ecosystem: Environmental > Terrestrial > Soil > Tropical forest > Bulk soil | place: Panama | collected 2016-02-17
CAGGTTTTTTCGGGGGTGGCGCCGGAATGCCGGCGATCTTGATGTTGACCGAGCCCAAGCGGCTTCGGCTGGTGAAAAACCACGTCTTCAGGTCACCGACCGAAGGCGATGTTGGTCGTTGCCGGCTGGCCATGGACGATGCGGCCAAGCTTCTTTCCCGTCGGATCGAGAATATAGATTCCAACCGCACCGCCGCAATACACGTTTCCGGCCGAATCGATCCGCGAACAGCCAATGCGCGGTCACGCCTTCTTCGCGACTGGCACGGGAATGCCAGCGATTTTGAGGTTGACCGAGCCGAGCATAGTGCGGCTGGTGAAGAACAGCGTCTTCCACTCGCCCCCGCCGAAGCCGATGTTTGTCGTTGCCGGCTGGCCGTGGACGATGCGGCCGAGCTTCTTGCCCTTGGGGTCGAGGACGTAGATGCCGCCGGCGCCGCCGCAATACACGTTGCCGAGGGTATCCACCTTCATCCCGTCAGGCACGCCCGATTCGGCCCCACCGAGGTCGGCGAACACGCGGTCGCTCTGCTTCGCCAGCGTACCGTTCGGCGCAACGTCGAAGGCGCGGATATGCCGGCGACGCGAATCGTTGACATAGAGCACGCTTTCGTCGGGCGAAAAAGCAAGCCCGTTGGGCAGCAGGAAATCATCGACCAGCAAGGTCATGGTGCCGAGATCGGGTGTGACCCGATAGACGCCCATGAATGTCATGTCCCATTGCTGCTGGATGTCCGGACTGGTCCACGGATCCGTGAAGTAGATCGAGCCGTCGGACTTCACCACCACGTCGTTCGGCCTGTTGAGACGGCGGCCCTGGAAGCTGTTGGCGATGACGGTGATCGACCCGTCGAGCTCCTGGCGAATCACGCGGCGCGTTTCATGCTCGCAGGCGAGCAGCCGGCCCTGCAGGTCGCGGGTGAGGCCGTTGGCCTGGTTGGTCTTCTCCTGGAACACGGTGACGCCCTGGCCTGGGGTGTATTTCATGCGCTTGCTGGCATGGATATCGCTGAACAGCAGATAGCCGCCCTCCTTCCACCACACCGGCCCCTCGACCGGTCCGAGTGGTCCGCCCATGCCGTCGGCGATCGAGTTGATCGGCTCCGCGGTGGAGATGAGTTTTTCCAGCGCCGGATCGAATTGATCGATGCGCTTGGCGGCCTGCTGCGCCGATGCGCGGCCGATGCCGCTCACCGCTAGGCTGCCGGCGGCGGCAGACATCGCCAGCATTCGCCGGCGAGAAATGTTGAGATGACTGGCCATGAGGGTTTCTCCCATAAAACTTCGAGTAGGGCTTCGTAGGTGGGTAAAATCGCATTGCGTTACAGAGCCACTTGGATGGACCTGGAAAAGCGATTTGCCCACCTGTAGAACCGAGAGACCGGACCGCGTGGGCATTGCGCCTGCGATCCTTCGCGTTGCGAGGGCATTCCGCGGAGGCGCAACGCCCACCCTACGCTCCGGCTACGCCTATGCCTTCTTCGCGACCGGCACCGGAATGCCGGCGATTTTGAGGTTGACCGAATTCAGCGTGGTGCGGCTCGTGAAGAACAACGTCTTCCAGTCGTCCCCGCCGAAGCCGAGATTGGTGGTCGCGGGCTGACCGTGGACGATGCGACCGAGCTTCTTGCCCTTGGGGTCGAGGATGTAGAGCCCGCCCGAGCCGCCGCAGTACACATTGCCGGCGACATCGACCTTCATGCCGTCGGGCACGCCCGGCTCGGCGCCGCGCAGATCGGCAAACACGCGGTCGGTCTGCCTCGCCAGCGTGCCATTCGGCTGCATCTCGAAGGCCCTGATGTGGCCGCGCCGGGAGTCGTTGATATAGAGGATGCTTTCGTCGGGTGAGAAGGCGAGCCCATTGGGCACTACGAAATCGCTGACCAGCAGCGTCAGCGTGCCGAGATCGGCCGAGACACGATAGACGCCGGTGTGGTTCAGGTCCCATTGCTCCGGCACTGCCGGCCCGCCCGGATCCGTGAAGTAAATGGCGCCGTCCGATTTCACCACAACATCATTGGGTCGGTTGAATCGCCGCCCTTGAAAACTGTTGGCGATCACCGTCAAGCTGCCGTCGAGTTCGCGCCGCGTGACTCGTCTCGTGTCATGCTCGCAGGCGAGCACGCGGCCCTGCAGATCGCGCGTGAGCCCGTTGGCCCGGTTGGTCGGCTCAAGAAACACGCTGACGCCCTGGCCGGGCGTGTACTTCATGCGGCGGCTGTTGTGAATGTCGCTGAACAGCAGATAGCCGCCTTCCTTGATCCACACCGGTCCTTCGGCTGGACCAAGATCGCCCCCGAAGCCGTTTCCAAGTTCCTTGATGGGCTCAGATGTTGCAATGATGTTGTCGAGGGCGGGATCGAATTGCTCAACACGCTTGGCCGCCTGTGCGCGGGCGCCGCTGATGGCAAGGCCGCCGGCTGCTGCCGACAGGGCGAGCAGGTGGCGACGTGAGATATAATGATGGATTCCCATGATTTATCCTCCCGGTTTGTTTGGTTGCTTTGAGCGGATTGTAGGATGGGTCGAGCGTCAGCGATACCCATCGACGGATGTCCCACGGGAAATGCCAGGAGGGTTTCGCGGTTGCTCGCCCCATCGTACGGGCCACGGTCGGGCGCATTGTAGCCTGGATTGACCAGAAGCGATATTAGCCGTGCATCACCGCACCAGCAAACCGATGCGATCCTGAAGGGGCGTTGGGGGCGCTCCATTTTCGCCGGGTTGGGCCGAATAGTATATCCTTTCCACACGCCCGATGATGTTGTCAAACGGTACATAACCGACAGCTGCCAGGACGCGGCTGTCGGTCGAGTTGTCGAGATTGTCTCCCAGCATGAAATAATGCCCTACAGGCACTGTGTAGACTTGGGTGTTGTCGAGAAAACCATTGTCTTGAAGATCGAGCGTGGAGTACGACACGCCGTTCGGCAGCGTTTCGCGCCATTGCCTGACGCGTTCGCCGGTGCTCGTGTCAGTGAAATCAACCATCCGTTCGTGCTTGATCGGCGCGCCGTTGATGTGCAGCACACCTGCGACCATCTGGATGCGGTCGCCCGGACGCCCAACGATCCGTTTGAGGTAGTCGGTCGCGTCGTCCCTTTGGCGGGCGAAACACGACCACGTCTCCGCGCTGCGGCTGGGCAGCAAACACGCGTCCGGAAAAGAGGTGCGGCGAGCCGGGGAACGAATAATGCGTTTACCCATAAGCGTACTTCGATACGAAAATGTAATCGCCGACGAGCAGCGTCGGCTTCATTGCCGCACGTGGAATGCTGAAGGGTTGGAACAGAAACGTTCTGAACAAGACTGCGGGCACTAGCGCGACCACGAGCATCATGATCGGCCCCCCCTCCGAGACTGTCGAACTGCAAGATGGGTTGGCGTCAGCCAAACCCATCTTCATCTGCCCGCACGGCGCCGCCCGCGTCGGGTTTCGCTGTCGCGCAACCGATCCTGCAGTGCTTATTGCCCGACGAAAATCGACTTCGGAATCATGCCGTGGATGCCCTTGGTGCCGTCGACCACCTGGGTGACGTGATAATCGACCGCAACACTTGCAATCATGTAGGCCTCCTCGCGCGAAAGCTTGGGGAAGCGCTGGGTGATGAAAAGGATGGTCTCGCGCACCGCCATCTTCATCGCCTCCTCGAGGTTCGGGTTGAGGCCCATGACGATCCAGTGAGTCGCGGTCTCGGCGCGCGGCCAGGTGAGCTTCAGGTCCTTGCGCACGATGAACTGGAATCTGCCGCGGAGCGCGGTTTCGATGGCGGTAAGGTCAACCTCGCCCTGACCTTGGGTCGCATGGGCATCGCCGACCGAGAACAGCGCGCCCGGCGCATAGACCGGCATGTAGAGCGTCGCGCCGGCGCCGATATCCTTGTTGTCGATGTTGCCGGTGTGGACGCCCGGTGGCGCGCTGCTGATGCGGCCCATGGCGGGGAGCGGCGCAACCCCCATGACGCCGAAGAAAGGCCGCGTCACCGGCACCACGACGCCCGGCGCCACTGTGGCGGTTTTGGTGACGCGATCGATCGGGATGATGCGCTGGAAGAAGCCTGGAAATTCTTCAGGCAGCGCGCCGGTGTAGGGACGCTGGGCATTGTAGCCGTAAGGCACCGCGAAATCGATGTCGAGGATGCGAACCTCGAGCACGTCCCCCGGCATCGCCCCGTTGACGAAGACCGGCCCGGTCAGGATGTGCGGACCTGGGCCGCGGTCCGTCACTTCCCGGCGAATGGTGCGGGTGTGTTCCGGAACGGCGTTCGGAGGAACCACGCCCGACGCATCGACGTCGGCCGGATCGGGGCCGCCTACGGATTCGATGGTGACAATGTCGCCGGAATTGATCGTCAGCACGGGTTTCAGCGTCGCGCTGAAATAGCCGACGTGCACAGTCTGCATGCTGGGCATCAACGTATATTCGGCGGCACCGGCGGCCGGCAAGCCGGCGACGGCGGTGGTGGCAACGACCGCCGCAAGGCGGGTGCGGATGGCTGTCATGATGAAACTCCCCTGTTCGCAGACACGCAGGGCGGATTAGCGTAGCGTCATGCACCCCCTCAGTATCGGTCGGCGGGTTACGCTTTCGGCTAACCGCTCTCTCAATTCAGTTTCAACCCGATCGCACGGATAACCGGCGTCCAGCGCGCGATATCCTCCTCCACGAAGTGCCGGGTCTTGTCCGGCGTAGAATCCGGATACGGCTCGAGGCCCTGCTCGATCAGATTCTTGCGAACCTCCTCGCTTGCAAGCGCAGAGGCGGTTACGTTGGCGATCTGGTCGACGATCGGCTTCGGCGTCTTGGCGGGCGCGAACAAACCGGTGAAGTTGACCGAGACCATCCCGGGCAGCCCAGACTCGACCGCGGTAGGGATCACGGGGTCTGCGACCAGGCGTTCCGGCCCTGTCACCACAATCATCCGCAACTTGCCGGATTTGTGAAGTTCCAGCACCTGACCGGTGACGTTGGCGAGGATCATCGGCACCTGGCCGCTGATCACATCGGTGATCGAAGCCCCGGAACCCTTGTATGGGATGTGTACGATGTCGGGCGTGCCGGCCAGCGACTTGAACAGTTCGCCGGCGAGATGGGTCATCGATCCAGTTCCGGCGGACCCGTAGACGAGCTTGCCCGGATTGGCCTTTGCGTAGGCGATGAGCTCCCCGAGCGTATGCACCGGCAGCGACGGCGTCACCGCAATGGTCAATGACGTCGTCGCCAGGATCGCAATCGACTCGAAATCCTTGATCGGGTCGTAGAGCGGCTTCGACATGGCAACAGGATTGAGCACCTGGGAGCCGGCGCCGCCGAGTAGAAGAGTATAGCCGTCCGGTTGCGCGCGAGCGACCGCGGCGCCGCCGACCGCGCCGCCGGCACCGCCCTGGTTCTCGATGAACACGGTGCCCAGCGGCGCTTTGACCTGGTCGGCCCACACCCGCGCCACCGCGTCATTGACGCCGCCTGGAACGAAGGGAACGACGAGCTTAATGGGCCGGTCGGGATACTTGGCCTGAGCGAAGGCGCGTGACCCTGTTGCGCCAGCGCACAGCATCAGAACGCCAGAGGCCAAAAGATCGCGGCGTCTCATCGCAGATACTCCTTCGGGAAAGTTCCACGCATCGGATTCCTCTTTCGTCATGTCGTGCGCAGCGCAGCCCGTTGGTGGGTCCAATCACTTCGGCCGCGTCTCGCCCTTGATCTGGGTGCGATGCATGATCCGCCGCGCACTCGGGTCGAATGCGTCGCGCCGGTGCATGGTGCAGCGATTATCCCACAGCACCAGATCGCCGACGTGCCAGACATGCTCCCATGCGAATTCCGGCCGCTCCGCGTAGCTCCACAGCTCGTCGAGCAGGGCTTCGGATGCAGCGAGGTCAAACCCCTCAATATAGGCATTGCGGCGGCGGCCGAGATAAAGCACGCGCTTTGCGGTGTCCGGATGGGTGCATACGAGCGGATGCAACGCTCCCGGGGAGGTGCGCGGGTCATCGGTAGGCGCCACGCCCAGCCGCAGGTAGCCGCCGCTGTTGTAGGTGCCGTCATGCTTGATCTTGAGACCGTCGATACGCGCCTTGAGGACGGCCGGCAACGCCTCGTAGATCGAATACATACAGCAAAACGAGGTGTTCCCGCCACTCGGCGGCACTTCGAGCGCGTAGAGCATGCTGGCCTTGGGCGGTATGTCGAGATACGACATGTCGGTGTGCCACGCCGCCTCGCCGTCGCCGAGACTGCCGATGGCCTCGCCGTTCACCTTGACGTTAGAGACGATGTAGATTTCCGGCATGCCCTCGACGAAACGCCGGCCGTTCTCCTGGACAGGCGCCCAGTCGAGGTCACCGAACCGGCGGCTGAATGCACTCAGGTCATGATCGCAGAGGGCCTGGTCGCGGACCAGCAGTACGGAGCGCTCATGCCAGGCCTTGACCATGTCCGCGAAGCCCACATCGTCGAGCGCTCGCAGGTCCCCCAATCGCACCTCGGCGCCAAGCACGGCGCCGGTCGGGATCACGTCGAACGCAGCCGTCGTCGCCCGCGGGCTTGGCGTGGTCTCAGTGTATAGCGTCATAGGCGCCTCGCTTGGCCGCATGGATGTAAGGGCAGGATAGCCGGTAGCCCGGATTGAGCCAACGGGTTCGGCCGGAGTTCGCCACCGGATCGGCGCACCAGGGTCCGGCCTTTGGAAGCGGTGGAACACCAAGATGCAAGCGTCCTGGCGTTGCGCCGATGTTCGCGGAGCCTTCGCGTTCACGACTGCGTCTATTTTCCTGGTGGAACAACGCGATCCTTGTTATTGCGCCACATGATAAAGGGGGAGTGACACGATGGCAGCACGCAGGTGGCCCCGACCGGCGGATTTAGGCCCTGGGCCGTTGGCCTGATGCAGATGGCCGGTGGCGGACTGGAGATCCTCCTTGGCGCCGGACGCGTTGCCACACCCACTGGGTGGCGCACCAATCACGATTCTGCGCCAGTACATAGAGGCTCAGAACCAGCCTTCTGCCGGGGCGTGCCGACCCCCGCAGCGGTCTGCTCCGATGCGCCTAGCTTTGTCGCCGCCGCCGATGCACCTTGCTGTGTGAAGCTCCGCTGCACCTGGCCGCTGTGGATGCTGCGGAAGCCTGCGATGAAAGTATCAGCGCCGTGCGCGATCAAAACGCGCGACGTACCCGGTGCTTCGATCTTGCGGCGGGCCTCAGCCCAAGCGTCACGATCACTGTCGCGCGGAAGCTCGCGATCTGGGGCGCCGCAAACGCGTCCGAACGTGTCGCTGTCGCTTACCTGCATCGGAGCGCACCGGAGGTTGGCCACAACGCCGTAGGGATTCGGCAAGGTGGGGTCACGGCCTGGATCCATTTTTGCCGGCAAGAATCCCGGCCAGGTGGTCCGCGCCTTCCCCCGAGCGCACGCTCAGGCTATGTGATCACTGAACTTGCGGTGACCACCGAGCAGGCCGGGCGGGCCGCCAATCCAAGCCAGAGGCTGCTCGGCTTGGGCCCGCAGGAATGGGCGCTTTTCGGACCGAATTGCACGACCACAGTTCGCACCGTGCTTCAGGAAGCCGGAATCGTCGTGCCTGCATGGTCGCGAACTCCGTTCTTGCTTCACCTTGGGGTCAACGTCGGGCCAGACATCACCATCGTCGGTGGCGCTGCGGCCGCGCTGAGCCCCACCACATAAGGGGAGCCAATAGTGGGCGTCACCGTCGGCACCTGGCATTTCGACGAAACACCAGGTGACCTTCCGGGCGATGAGACATCCGCCATCGCCGCCATTGCGCATCGGCTGGAAGCTGTGACGGGATTGCGCGTCGAGCGGCGACACGAAGGCCGCACGCTTCGCATTCCGACACTCGGCGAAGCGTTGTTCGATTGGGCGTTCAGCGATCGCACCATCTCGGTGCTTGGCTTCATGCCTGAGCACCCCTACCTGTGGGAGAACCTCGATGCGGTCATGGCGGCGGCAGGCGGGCGGCCCGACGCTGCCGCCCACGTCTGGCGGCCCAACCCGGCACACGCCCGATTGCGAACGCGCTGGGACAACCTGTCGCCGCGTGATCGCTTCCTGCTTAGGATGCCCGCTTTGCTCGGCTGCGCGGCCTTTCGATCGCCTGCTGTCACAGACGGCTCGTTGATGGCATTCGCTCCAAAAGGCGTATAGGTCCGGATTGAGCCACCGGATCCCGCTTTCGGCGGGCCAAATCCCAAATCGCGCCGTCCGCGTGGCGATGCCGCCCCGGCTTTCACCGGCGCTCAATCTAGGCTAACGTCTGGACCCAAGTTACGAATGTCGCGTTATTTTTCTGGTGCGCCGGAAAGCGCTGCCGTGATATAAGCCCCGCCGCGCGCTGCGGAACAGCCCCTTGCGGGCGTGGCGGAACTGGTAGACGCGCTGGATTTAGGTTCCAGTGACGAAAGTCGTGGGGGTTCAAATCCCTCCGCCCGCACCACGCCCAACGGCTTGGCCGCGGCGGCTTTCCCCCTCCCTACCCTCCCTTTTTGGGGAGGGTAGGGAGGGGTCGCACTACAGACGCCAACCCGACGAGTCACGAAGCAATGCAAGTCACCGAGACCACGAGCGAAGGCCTCAAGCACGAATTCCGCATCACCCTTCCGGCGACGGACCTCGACGCCCGCCTTACCGAACGCCTCACGGAAATGAAAGGCCGGGTGCGGCTCAATGGGTTCCGGCCCGGCAAGGTCCCGATGGACCATCTCAGGAAGGTGTATGGCCGCGCCGTCATGGCTGAGACCATCGAGCAGATGGTGCGCGAGACCAACGCCAAGATCCTGACCGATCGCGGGCTGAAGCTTGCGATGGAACCCAAGATCACCCTGCCCGAGGATAAGGGAGAGGTGGAGAATGTGATCTCGGGCAAGACCGACCTCTCCTACACGGTGGCGGTGGAGGTGGTGCCCCTGATCGCACTCGCGGATTTCAAGGCCATCAAGCTCGAAAAGATCGTCGCGGACGTTACCGACGCTGAAGTCGACGACGGGGTGCGCCGGGTCGCTGAGCAGAACCGCACCTATACGACGAGACCTGAGGGCGCTAAGGCCGAGAGCGGAGACCGCGTTGTCATTTCCTTTAAGGGGACCGTCAACGGTGAGGCATTCGAGGGCGGTTCCGCTGACGACGTCCCGGTCAGGATTGGTGCAAACGCCTTTCTTCCGGGGTTCGAAGACCAATTGGTTGGCATTGCAACCGGTGAGACCCGCACCGTCGACGTGACGTTTCCGACCGACTACCAAGCCGAGAATCTCGCCGGCCAAGCAGCGTCGTTCGAGGTCGTGGCGAACTCGGTCGAACAGCCGAGCGAACTGACCATCGATGACGCCTTGGCGACTTCGCTCGGGCTTGAGTCGCTCGAAAAGCTCAAGCAGGCCGTCAAGGCGCGGATCGCGCAGGAATACGCTGGCGCGACCCGGCAGAAGCTCAAGCGGGCGCTCTTGGACAAGCTCGACGCGCTTCACAAGTTCGAGGCGCCGCCATCCCTCGTCGAGCAGGAATTCACAAATGTCTGGAATACCGTGCAGGCCGACCTCAAGGCACAAAATCGCACGTTTGAGCAGGAAGGAACAACCGAGGAAAAGGCCCGTGAAGAGTATCGCGGCATAGCCGACCGGCGGGTCCGCCTCGGTCTTGTCCTTGCGGAAATCGGCGACAAGAACAACATCAAAGTCAATGACGATGAAGTGTCGCGGGCCGTGATGGAGCGGGTGCGGCAATATCCCGGGCGGGAACGGGAAGTGTGGGACTACTATCAGAAAAACCACAACGCGCTCGCGACTGTGCGGGCGCCGATTTTCGAGGAAAAGGTAGTGGACTTCATCGTTGAGCTGGCGGATGTCGTTGAAAAGAAAGTCACCAAGGACGAGCTTTTCAAGGAAGACGAGGACGAGTTGCCCGCGAGCTGAGTTCCCCGGCGTGTGAGCTCGGAGAGGCGCACGCCCGTTAACCGCCCTTTGCGTTCCGTTCCGTGCGGGCGGAGAGGAACCGACAAGCGCCGCAAACAGGGAGGGGTGCCGCAAGGAGGCTTGTCGGCCGAGCTTCGGCGCATATATGCGGTAAGTATACTTGAAATTGCACGGACTTCATGAAACGCGGGGCGTAATTCCCTACGCGTCCCTGACGGAGCAGAGCGGGCTATGCGTGACCCCACATACACCTATATGAACTACCTTGTCCCCATGGTCGTGGAACAGACCAATCGCGGCGAGCGCGCCTTCGACATCTATTCACGCCTCCTCAAGGAGCGCATCATCTTCATCACCGGCCCAGTCGAGGACGGAATGTCGTCCCTCGTGGTGGCTCAGCTCCTCTACCTGGAGGCGGACAATCCCAAAAAAGAGATCTCCATGTATATCAACTCACCGGGCGGGGTCGTCACGTCGGGACTTGCGATCTACGACACCATGCAATTCATACGTCCCCCGGTTGCCACTCTGTGCACAGGCCAGGCGGCGTCAATGGGGTCGTTATTGCTGGCCGCCGGGCAAAAGGACATGCGGTTCGCGCTGCCCAACGCCCGCATCATGGTGCACCAGCCCTCCGGCGGCTTCCAGGGACAGGCGTCCGACATCATGATTCACGCCCAGGAAATCCTCAACGTGCGCAAGCGGCTGAATGAAATCTACGTCAGGCACACCGGTCAGCCGATCAAGAAGATCGAAGAGGCGCTGGAGCGCGACCAGTTTTTCACTGCCGACGGCGCGAAGGAATTCGGTCTTGTCGATAAGGTCATTGAGAAGCGACTTGAGGAGCTTGAGAAGAACTGATCATTTCGTGGATTTGCCCCGGCCTCGCCCCAAGCGGCGGGGTTAGGGTGACGGAGCGGCGTGGAGCGTGGCCGGCGCGATTATGTGATGCCCCGCATTGAGGTTGGGGTTCCGTTGCGCCCGTTTGCGCAAGGCGACGGTCTCGCGAAACCAGGGTCTCGTGGATTACGGGCTCTGGGGTTGCGACGTAACCCTGGTCTCGGGGGTTACGGACTCTGGGTTGCGGCGTAACCGGGGTCGTTGCTAATATCCCGCCACACAACCAGCGCCGGGCTGAGCCAGCGAAGGCTCAGGCGAGAAGCTGGCGTCACTGGGCGAGAATCTTTGTTAATGGAATCTTGATTATATTTCCATTAGCGTGTTCGTTAAGGAGATCCGGGGGGCGTGTTTGGTCGCCGGCGCGGCGGCGAAACCGGTGATTGACCAGGCGGGGTTTGATTTGAGGGCCCGCCCCATCTACCCTCGCGTGTGCGCGGGAGGGTAGGCGAGGGGTGGAGCCTACCGGAGCGAAGGAATGAGTAAAGTCGGCGGCAGCGATTCAAAGAACACGCTCTATTGCTCGTTCTGCGGAAAGAGCCAGCATGAGGTGCGCAAGCTTATTGCTGGACCGACAGTGTTCATTTGCGACGAGTGCGTCGAACTGTGCATGGACATCATCCGCGAGGAGAACAAATCCTCCCTGGTGAAGTCGCGCGACGGCATCCCTACACCCAAGGAAATACGCAAGGTCCTTGACGACTACGTGATCGGCCAGGACCATGCCAAGAAGGTGCTGTCGGTTGCAGTTCACAACCACTATAAGCGGCTCAATCACCAGACCAAGCATAACGACGTTGAGCTCGCCAAGTCGAACATCCTGCTCATCGGGCCGACCGGTTCGGGCAAGACGCTGCTGGCGCAGACGCTCGCTCGCATTCTTGATGTTCCGTTCACCATGGCGGATGCAACGACGCTGACCGAGGCTGGCTACGTCGGCGAGGATGTCGAAAACATTATCCTCAAGCTCCTGCAATCCGCAGATTACAATGTCGAACGCGCTCAGCGCGGCATCGTCTATATTGACGAGATCGACAAGATCAGCCGCAAGTCGGACAATCCTTCAATCACCCGCGATGTTTCGGGCGAGGGCGTGCAGCAGGCGCTGCTCAAGATCATGGAGGGAACCGTAGCGTCGGTGCCGCCGCAGGGGGGTCGCAAGCATCCCCAGCAGGAATTCCTGCAGGTCGATACCACAAACATCCTGTTCGTCTGTGGAGGCGCGTTTGCGGGGCTCGAAAAAATCATTTCGGCGCGCGGCCGCGCCACCTCGATCGGATTTGGCGCCAAGGTCGCCGCACCCGAGGACCGCAAGGCCGGTGAAATATTCCGTGACGTCGAGCCGGAGGACCTGTTGAAATACGGCCTGATCCCGGAGTTCGTCGGTCGCCTGCCGGTGGTGGCCACGCTCGAGGACCTCGACGAACCCGCGCTCAAGCGCATCCTTCTTGAGCCGAAGAACGCCCTGGTCAAACAATACCAGCGGCTTTTCGAAATGGAGAGCATCGATCTGAGCCTTGCCGAAGAGGCGCTCGGCGCCATCGCCCGCAAGGCGATCGAACGCAAGACCGGCGCGCGCGGCCTGCGCTCGATCATGGAGAGTATCCTTCTCGATACGATGTTCGATTTGCCGAGCCTCGAAGGCGTCGAGGAGGTGGTAATCTCCAAGGAAGTCGTCGAAGGCACGGCGCGGCCGCTCTATATTTACGCCGATCGCGCCGGCGACGCCGGCGCGACCGCCTGAGGTTCTCTAACAAATCCGTCATGATCGATTTCCGCGACCGCGCGCATGGCGGTTCCGGGCGTTTGTGTGCGGCATGCGGATCTCCAGTCGGTTGCTTGACACGCCCGCTGGCTATTGCCACCTAATGTGCCAGGGTGTTCGAGTTTCGAGTGTAGGCGTGTTGCATTGCGGGCAGGGTCTCATCCGACGGATGGGCATTCACAACTCCCTCCCGTCACAAAGCACTCCGCGTCTGCGCTGCAATTGCGGGCAGGGACGGAGGGGCAAGCAAGAAAGGGAATCCGGGTCATGACCACCCAAGCAAAACCTCGCCCCCTCCCGCATCCTGGTGAGGTGCGGTCCTATCCGGTGCTGCCGTTGCGCGACATCGTGGTGTTTCCGCACATGATCGTCCCCCTGTTCGTGGGTCGCGAAAAATCGATCCGTGCGCTGGAGGAGGTGATGCGTTCGGACGTTTACATTCTGCTGGCTACGCAGAAGAACGCATCCGACGATGATCCCGCCAACGATGCCATCTACGAAGTCGGAACGCTTGCGAGCGTATTGCAGCTGCTCAAGTTGCCGGACGGCACCGTGAAGGTGCTGGTGGAAGGCGCCGTACGGGCGCGCGTGCTCAAATATGGCGACCGCACCGATTATTACGAGGCCGACGCCGTCGTACTGGCAGACGAGTTGGGCGAACGGGTGGAGGCCGAGGCGATGGCACGCTCGGTCGTCAACGAATTCGAAAATTACGTCAAACTCAACAAGAAGATTTCACCGGAAGTCGTCAGCGTCGTCCATCAGATCGAGGACTACGCCAAGCTCGCCGACAACGTGGCGTCGCATCTTGCCATCAAGATTCCCGACAAGCAGGCGATTCTCGAAACCGTATCGGTCGGCGGGCGCCTTGAGCGCATCCTTGGCCTGATGGAGTCCGAGATCTCCGTCCTGCAGGTGGAAAAGCGCATCCGCACGCGGGTCAAGCGCCAGATGGAGAAGACCCAGCGCGAGTACTATCTCAACGAGCAGATGAAGGCGATCCAGAAGGAACTGGGCGAC
>Ga0126376_10001251_pt1 | contig 13570 bp, 10 predicted proteins | sample PanSoiMetPlot_15_FD_92760 | JGI IMG/M metagenome (GOLD analysis project Ga0126376, IMG submission 92760) | Tropical forest soil microbial communities from Panama - MetaG Plot_15 | ecosystem: Environmental > Terrestrial > Soil > Tropical forest > Bulk soil | place: Panama | collected 2016-02-17
ATATTCTTCCAGCGGAATGCGGTTTACGACCTGCGTCGCCGTCATGCCTTCTTCTCCTCGAGTTCAATCATTCGCACCATTCGTGCCCGCGCGCCATCCAGGGTGTTCGTATATACATCGATGCGATTCACATGATTCGCCAATGCTTCAAGCCCCAGACTATTCTCTAGCCAAACTGAAAAATCGTTCGTTCGCAAATGCAGACGCAACCGTGACGAAATGAAATGGAAATAAAACGATGCGTGGCTGAGCCGCTCAATGCCTTCCCGAAAATCCCGCAACCCTGTAGCCGTGTACCCGAGTGGTTCTGTTACTTCCACGCCTTCGCAGAAATAGAATGGTTCCAAAGCTTCCTGGTTTGCGTAATTGGGATATTTCGAGCAATAGCCGCTTACCACGCGCCGCAAATCGCTCCGCAATTCCGCGATCGACAAATAATCGCGAACATCAAGCGCAGCTAGTTGCTCCGCCAATTCGTCTCGATTGGCTGAAGCCAGCACCCACTGTGCAAAGTCGTTCGAAAAGCCTTCAGTCAGAAAGTGATGGCTTTCGAGTGTTTGAAAAGTGTGGTGAAAAATCGAAGCGTCGCTGCACTCTCCCAACCCTTTCAGGAATTCCGTAAGCGTGCGCGCGCATTGATTTCCGATTCTTGTTAGGTAGGCAACCGTGAAAAAGGAAAATGGTGTCTGTTCTGCATGTATGGTGCTGGTCACACGCGCTTTCCCTCCGTATGCACGATTTCTTCCTGCCGCGCAGGAGTTTCTCCTCGCTCCGCCAAATCAATTCGGATCTCCGTCAAATCCGAAAGCAAGCTTGCCGCCCAGCGGAATACGTTGTGTTCTCGCACCGTTTTCCGCATGTGCTGCATTCTTGTCGCCTGTTCTTCTTCCGGCATTTCCAAGGAACGGTAAATCGCTGCTGCCATCTGCTGTACGTCGTAGGGATTCACCTGCAACGCGTCGGTCAATTCCAGTGCTGCCCCGGCAAACGTGCTCAGGATTAAAACGCCACGCTCATCGTCGCGTGATGCTATGAATTCCTTCGCTACAAGATTCATCCCATCGTGAAGGGAAGTGACCAAGCACACGGAGGCAGCTCGGTAAAACCGGGCAATTTCTTGGTGCGAGTGGTGCTTTCTCAGCAGTAGAATTGGTTTCCATTTTCCATTCTGGAATCGTGCATTGATCCGCTCCGCTTCGGCTGTCACCTCATCCAAAAATTGCTGATACCGTGGGATATGAGTGCGGCTTGGCGCACCAATCTGCACAAACGAAAACCGATGCTGGTATTCCGGATAGACTTCCAAAAATCTTTCAATTCCACGGAAGCGTTCCAAAATGCCCTTGGTGTAATCCACCCGATCTACGCCAATTCCGAGCAGCGATGCTTCCACCCCAAGGTCCTGACAAAGTGCGGCGCGTTCTTCTCCGGAACTCTTCCAAGCCTTTTGCTCGACTCCGCTTTCCGGAAACGCCACGCTGATCGGATACGGCCGCACCAAAGTCACATGGCCTTTGCGATTCACCGCAAAACGATCCCACTCTGTCAGCGCTTCCAGCGCGCGATCAACTGTCTCCAAAAAGTTATTGCAGTGCGTTTGCGTATGAAATCCGATCAAGTCCGCGCCGAGCAAGCCGTCCACAAGCCCGCGCTGCCAGGGACAAATTCCGAATACTTCGGGATTCGGCCATGGAATGTGCCAAAAAATTGCAATGCGTGCATCCGGCCGCGCCTCTTTCACCATTCGCGGCAGCAACGCAAAGTGATAATCCTGCGCAAGCAAAATCGGCGAATCTGTTCCTTCCATTTCTTGCAGTACCGCATCGGCAAATTTGCGGTTCACCGTCTGATAGTGGGCCCAATCTTCAGGCCGGAATGTCGGCCGCGTATGCGCGATGTGGCATAGAGGCCAAAGCCCTTCATTTGAGAAACCCTGATAATAGCCCTTTTCTTCTTCGTCGCTCAGCCACACGCGCCGCAACGTGTAGCTCTGATGATCCGGCGGCACGCGCAAATGGTCGTGTGCATCCACGGTCAATTTGTCGGCTGTCCCGCTGCCGTGGGCAATCCAGGTTCCGTCGCATGCTACAAGCACCGGCTCGAGCGCCGTCACAACCCCGCTTGCCGGCACGATCGTTTCAATCTCTTTCGCGCCCTGCATATGGATGTACGGTTCGCGATTGGCAACGACGAACAAGGGCTTGTCATGCAGCTTGCTCCGCAAACTCACCCGCAGGCGCTCTGCCGTCCACTGCGTCGCGTTCGTGTCGCGCAACCGTGCTTCTTCTTCCGCCGCAGCGCGCGCAACGCCCAGATCGCGCGCGAGGTGTTTCACCTCAGCATTTATTTCGTCGAAGATTTCGCCTTTCGGTAACTGATGTCCTGTTTCGCTTTTGCCCGAACGCAAATGCTGAAGCCACGCGACGGTTTTTTTCAATGGATCCAAAAACGTCCAGCGAACCAGAATCAATGCAAGCCCAGTAATCAAAATGGTTTCGAGCAGCGCCGTCAGCATCGAGTCGCGCAACGTGCGCAGCACGCGCGAGTCGATATAACTAGTGTCGTAGATTAAGAGTAAAGCGCCAGACGCGTTGTCATTGCGATGTAGGGGCAGCGAATACAGGTAGAGCGGTGTATCGCCAATCGTTTCCAAATCGTGTTCGCTTTTGTCTTGTGAAATGGCCTGAATGGCTATTGCGGGAGCGGATCGGAAATGATTTCCCAGACTCGGGGTCATCGCGAGCACCGTGCCGTCAGCTTGATAGACTGCCGCGCCCTTCATGTGCTCGCGCTGCGAAAACCGGTCGACCACCCTCTGTATCGCCCGTTCCGAGCCGCGCTCGCCTTTTGCAAATTGCGGCTCGATCGATTCCTGCAAACTCTCCGCAAGCGTTTCCGCCCGGCGCGAAAGATCGGCGCGCAAATTCTTGCGTTCCGTGCGCACCTGGTATGCGGCGAAGAGCAGCGACACCACCGCGACGCTTATAACCAGGGGCAACGCCACTTTTAGGGTCGTGCGCATCGGGAGCCTCTGTATGCTTCAACGACGGCAGAATAGAGTGGTCACACAAGGAATTCCAGGCTGGGGGTAAACACAAGGATGGCACGAACAGTGCCAACTAGCCACAATAAACTGACCTGAATAAGAGCACATGATTTCAACGTCTTACAGGCTTCTTTTTCGGCAATTTCTCTGGGGCTTATCGGAAACCTGAAAATTTTACGTACCGGAACTATCTCTGGTGGCCTTGGACCTGTTTGCCTCCAAGAATCGGCGTCGCAGTCTTTTGCTCAGGCTTCACAATGAATCTGCGAGAATAAGCAAACCGGAGCTCTCTCCGCGATATGTCCACGAACGAAATTCAAACTGACTGGCCTTTGCAAAAACCACAGCAGCTCGTTTATGTCGAGTTGGGGCCGGACAACGGCGGCATGGTGCTCGGCATTTGCGAGCAAGGACTGAGCTTTCGCGCAGTCGCTCCACTCAAAACCGAAGGGCCGGTGTACTTTACGTTTGCGCTTGATGGCAAAACGCGTTTGAACGGCGCCGGCGAAATCGTCTGGTCCGAAGAAAGCGGAAAAAGCGGCGGACTGAAATTCACAAATACCTCCGAACAATTTCGAGAGAGTTTGCGCTCCTGGTTAGCAAGTGAAGCGACGCCGAAAGCTGTCGGGCGTGAAGTGACGCCCGCAGTCGCGCTGTCGCTCGATTCGCTGAGCACCCCCGAACAGGGCACGCGTTCGGCGGACGCGAACAAAGTCGAAGAAGCAAAACCAGCCGCTGCTCCTGCTGGTCCGATCGAAACAAAACCAGCTGCGCCGCAACCTCTCGTCCCTGCTCCTGAAGTGACGGGGTCAACGACGCCGGCTAGTATCGAACCGCCAAAAACGGAACTGGTGAAACCGATTGAAACGCCACGCGCCGAGCCAATCGTTCCCGAACCCGAATTGAGAACTGTTGCCCCTCTTCCCGCTGAAACACACAGCCAAAATGAGCCAACTTTTTCGTTGCCCAACTTCCGGCTGCCTTCGGCTGAAGTTGCTGTTCCAGCCCCACCAGAAAAACTCGCAGCTCCGGAGCCTTATGCAACGAAGCCCGAACTAATAGCTGAGGTCGAACCACCTCCAGAAGCGACATTACGCTCGACAGCTACTGTATCGCCCCACGTCGAGGAACCGGAACCGAGGCGTCTGATTCCAGCGCCAGTGAAACCTGAACCTTGGGAGCTTCCCGAAGCGCAGGAAACCTTTGAAGAAGATGTCGCTCAGGAATCTCCGCGGATGAATCGTGCGTTCGCTTCGGGAATAGTGGGCATTGCGATGGCTGTTCTCGTTGCAGCCCTTGTGTTGAGCTTCCGGCGCGATGTTGGTGAAATGTTGATACGCGTTGGTGAAGCGCTGTCAGGAGAAGAGCGGAACCAAGTCGTGCCGCAGCAATCCCCACAAACTGTTCCCGCGCAAAACTCCTCTCAACAGACGGTCAATGGAAACCCTCCTGCGACAAATCCCTCGAACGAAAATTCCATTTCCACTAATTCCACTTCAGCAAATTCCGTTCCTGCGGATACTGCATCTCCGAACGCGGTGGTGCAGGTTCAGGATTTGCCTGCGCCGAAAGATGGCGGTTCCGGGCAAAAGGAATTCGATCAGGCCCGCAACATGTTGAAAGGGAATCACCGGCAGCGGGATCTTCGGCCGGCCGTGGATCTTCTCTGGACTGGAGTGGCAAAAGGCTACGCTCCGGCGCAAGTGACGCTGGCAGATCTTTACGCGCGGGGCGACGGAGTATCGAAAAGCTGCGCCCAGGCTCGCGTGCTGCTCCAAGCTGCAATACAAAAGGGAAGTCCCGAAGCGCGCCGCCGCCTCGACCAATTGAAGCGCCAAGGATGTTCGTAAGTCATTCACCCTTAGAATTGACTCTTATTTTTGCCGCTTGTGGGGCCAGCGGGCTTCGACGGTGGTGTTCAGGCCGCCGCGGGGAGTGAATTCGCCGCGGACGACGCACCATTCGGGATGGATGGCTTCAACGATGTCGTGGAGGATTTTGTTGACGGCGTTTTCGTAGAAGATGCCGAGGTTGCGATAGGCGAGCAGGTACATTTTGAGCGCTTTCAGTTCGATGCAGGATTTCTTTGGCATGTATTCGATGGTGATGGTGCCGTGGTCGGGAAGGCCAGTCTTGGGGCAGACGGAAGTGTACTCGGGATATTTTGTAGTGATGACGTAGCCCGGGAATTGATTCGGCCAGGCGTCAAGCTTGGGCAATTCTGTCTTAATGCCTGCTTGGGCGTGTGCGTCGGTGTAGTCGGCCATGATTTCTCCTGAAGTAACTCCCAATTTTAGCGCATTGTGGAAATGTGGTCATTTTCGGCGCTTCTGCAATGGAGGCTGGCCAGTTCTAACGTCGATCCTTCGCGCCACGAGGCGTTACGGGCTAAGAAAAGCAAACTAACTGGCCAGTACTTCCGTCCGCTTGAAGTTAGACCGACTTTCGCTTACTCTCTTGTTGTTCCCCACCGCAGAGAAGGCTGTAAATCCCGATGATTTTATGTCCCGCTTGTCAATCTGCAGCGTGCCGCCGCTCGCGGCGGCGTGGATTCGCCGACTTTGCCTGCGGAGCTATCGGTCTGATTCCGTGGCGCTGCACGAAATGTGAACGGCGCTTTCGCGCGCGGTCGCTGCCTCTGAGAGACTGGCGGCACGCCCACTGCGACATTTGCGGAAACCTTGAGCTTCAACGCATCTCGCCGGAGCATGTGCAAGGAGTGATGGGAACCATCGGGCGCTTGCTTGGGCTGCCTTCGCTGCGCTGCGAACCTTGCCGGAACAAGTTCTTCTCCATCCGGCCTTTGAAGAATCCGGCGCCTTCCGAGCGGAACAAGACGGAAGACCGCCAGCGCGTCGCTTGAACCACTCGCTTTCCCCGTGCGAAAATAACAAGGTCACGAACGCAGGATGGGTAGTCCTGCGGTTCCCTGGCGATATCGTCTAAGGGTTAGGACGTAGCCCTCTCAAGGCTAAAATCCGGGTTCGAATCCCGGTATCGCTACCAAACGCCTGTTTTTCCAAAGAGTTCCGCCTCGCCCTTGCGACGCAACGAATTGCAGATGCACCGCCGCGTCCGGAGAAAGGCGCAGGAGAGAGTTGATGGCAACCAGCAGCGCAATTTCCCGCAATCCAGCCGTGCCCCTGAGCAAGAACGATCACCTTCTGCGTTGGGTCGAGAAAATGGCGGAGCTTACGCGCCCCGCGAAGATTCATTGGGTGGATGGTTCGCAACAGGAGTACGACCAGCTGTGCAATGAACTCATCGCCGGCGGGACGTTCATCAAGCTGAATGAAAAGCTGTGGCCCGGTTGCTTTTACGCGCGCTCGGATGCGGGCGACGTGGCGCGTGTGGAGGATCGCACTTTCATTTGTTCCTATGCGAAGGACAACGCCGGGCCGACGAACAATTGGGAAAATCCCTACGAGATGCGGAAAAAGCTGCGCGGGCTCTTCAGCGGGGCGATGCAAGGCCGCACCATGTACGTCCTCCCATTCAGTATGGGGCCGATTGGCTCGCCAATGGCGAAAGTCGGAGTTCAACTTACGGACTCGCCTTATGTCGTTGTCAGCATGCGCATCATGGCGCGCATTGGTTCGCGGGTTATCGAAGAGATTGATAAGGGCGCGCGCGTTGTGCCGTGCTTGCATTCTGTCGGAATGCCGCTAGCGCCTGGGCAAAAAGATGTACCGTGGCCGTGCAACAAGGAAAAGTACATCGTGCATTTTCCGGAGTCGCGCGAGATTTGGTCGTATGGTTCGGGCTATGGCGGAAATGCGCTGCTCGGGAAAAAGTGTTTTGCGCTGCGCATTGCTTCGAACATCGCGCGCGACGAAGGCTGGATGGCCGAGCATATGCTCATTCTCGGCGTCGAAGATCCAAAGGGTGAAAAGACTTATGTCGCAGCGGCATTTCCCAGTGCGTGCGGAAAAACGAATTTCGCAATGCTCATTCCACCGAAGGGATTCGAAGGATGGAAGGTTTGGACTGTTGGTGACGACATCGCGTGGATTCGCCCCGATGAAAACGGCGCTTTGCGCGCGATGAATCCGGAGGCGGGTTTTTTTGGCGTCGCACCCGGAACATCAGCGAAGACAAATCCGAATGCGATGGCCGCGCTTTCGAAGAATACGATTTTCACGAACGTCGCTCTCACACCCGAAGGCGGGGTCTGGTGGGAAGGCATGACGGACGAGCCGCCCGCCGAGTGCCTTGACTGGCAGGGGAAAAAGTGGACCCCACAAATCGCCAAGGAAACCGGCGCAAAAGCCGCGCATCCGAATGCGCGGTTCACGGCGCCCGCTTCGCAATGCCCGACGATTGATCCTGCGTGGGAAGATCCGAACGGTGTGCCGCTGCATGCGATCGTTTTTGGCGGCCGCCGTGCGACGACGATGCCGCTCGTGTATCAGGCATTCAATTGGAGCTCGGGCGTTTACATTGGCGCGACGATGGGTTCGGAAATGACCGCTGCTGCCGCCGGAACCGTCGGTAAAGTGCGCCGCGATCCCATGGCGATGCTTCCGTTCTGCGGCTATCACATGGGCGACTATTTCCGGCACTGGATCAAGATGCAGAGGTCGCTGAAAGTTACGCCACGCATTTTCCACGTGAATTGGTTCCGAAAAGATGCCGAGGGAAAGTTCATGTGGCCGGGCTACAGCGAAAACATGCGCGTCCTGAAATGGATCGTGGACCGCGCGCGTGTGCGAGCGCATGGGCGCGAAACGCCGATCGGGTGGATGCCAAACTTCGAAGACATGGAGTGGAACGGCCTCGACTTTCCCCAAGAAAAGTTTGAAGCCTTGCAAGAATTTGACGACGCGGCCTGGCGCCGCGAAGTCATCGAGCACGAGGAGCTTTTCATTTTGCTGCACGACCATTTACCTCCGGAAATGGTCTACGAACGCGAACTCCTAATCTGCCGGCTGTAGTTGTAGGGAGTCGGGAGGAAGCGTGGCGCGGTTTGCGGTACTAATCACGCATGAAAACATCGTCAGCAAGATTCCGACCGTCGACGACCTGCAAGCCATCTTAAGGAAATACACACGAAGGGAAGTTGTAAATTTTCTTGGAAAAATGAATTGCTTGCTCACAACTTGGCAAAATGAGCCAAATGTCGAGCGAGATGCCGCGAACAAAACCCCTTTGACTTCAATGTCAACTTCCGGCGTGCCCTTGCTGCGGAAGGCGCAGCCTGGAAGCAACTTGGTAAAAGAGAAATTCGAAGAATTCGCTCAAGCAATGGAAAAAGATCTATTTGGGAGCGACGCTACATCCCAGGACGCGGCTACCTGACGAACGACCTCGTACTCGTTATCCCTTTGCCTTCGGTCACGGTGATGGTTTGTCCTGCGTTTGTCGCGCCGAGTTTGTCGATTTGGCCGCTGGGCCAGCGAATTTCGACGGAGTCGACTTTGGTCTGTTGGCCGACGCCGAAGGTCAGAACAAGTTCGCTTGCAGAGAGATAGCTAGAGCCGCTGCGCAGCATTTGCGTTTGCGTTCCTTCCGCGGTGGTCACGCGCACCACTGCGCCAATGCCATCACGATTTGATTTCGTTCCAACCAATTTGATGCGCAAACTATGATTCGCCGCGCCGACAGGCTCGTTCTTGAAGAGCGAAACTGGCCCGCCGTTGGTGGACATGAGAATGTCCAGGCGGCCGTTGTTGTAGACGTCCGCATACGCGACTGAACGTCCCACGCGGGGCGCCGCGAAAGCGGCGCCAGCGGCTTTCGTTACTTCGGCAAATTTTCCTTTGCCCAGATTGCGGAAAAGATGCGGCGGCTCGGCAAACTTCACGTTCGCCTGCACTTTTTGAATGTCGGGATCGATGTGCCCATTCACGACGAGAATGTCTTGCCATCCGTCGAGATCGTAGTCGAAGAAAAAGCAGCCGAAGCCGAGCGTAAGCAGGGAAGCGCGGCCCACTTCCGAACGCGGCGCTTCATCCACGAACAATCCGCGCCCTTCGTTGTGATAAAGCGAAATCATCTGGTTGGAAAAATTCGTAATCATCAGGCTGGTGTTGCCGCTGCGATCGTAGTCCGCCGTATCTACGCCCATCCCTGCGCGCGCGACGCCGTCTTCGCTGAATGCGACGCCGGACACGACAGCTTTTTCAGTGAAGGTCCCGTTGCCATTGTTGCGATAGAGCTTGTTCGGCTGTGTGTCGTTTGAAAGCAAAATGTCTGGCCAGCCATCGCTATCAAAATCCAATATTGCGACGCCCAGCGTCTTTGATGTCGGCTCGTAAAGTCCTGCCTGCTTGGTGAAATCAGAAAACGTGCCATCGCCATTGTTGTGCCACAAGCGAATCGAAGCGCCTTTGTACGACTCCGGCGTGCAGTAGGATTTATTCTTTCCGTCCATCGTGCAGTAAAGGTCGCCTTCCTGCGACCACTGCACATAATTTCCAACGACGAGATCGAGCCGGCCGTCCTTGTCGTAATCGACCCACGCTGCGCTGGCGCTGAATTCCTTGATGCCGCCGAATCCCGCTTTCTGCGTCACGTCCGTAAATGTGCCATTGCCATTGTTGTGGAAGAGATGATTCTGCCCGTACGCAGTGACAAACAAATCGTCATAACCATCGTTGTCGGAATCGCCGACAGCCACGCCTAAGCCGAACATTTCTATGTCGAGCCCGGCTTTGTGCGTGACGTCCGTAAACGTTCCATCATGATTGTTGTGATAAAGCTTCGGCGTCGTATGCTTTGTGACGTGACCGGGCCAGTCCATTCCATTCACAAGAAAGATGTCAGGCCAGCCGTCATTGTCGTAGTCAATGAACGCAACACCGGGTCCGAGCGTTTCCGGTAGATATTTTTTGCCAAACGCGCCATTGTTGTGGACAAACTTGATCCCCGCGGCTACGGTGACATCGCGAAACTCCGCTGGCCCTTTCGTGGCCGCCGCTGGAGTTTGTGCTGATAAATTCGTTGAAGAAAGAAGCAGGAAGGCAGAAAAAACTACACACGTGATTTTCTTCACGGATTCCCCATTAGCCCATCGCGTCCGACACCCAACGCATCGGCCACGCGATTGATGTAGTTAAACCACGACGCAATCAGCGTAATCTGCAAGATTCCTTTGTCGTCGAATCCCACGGCGCGCAACGCTTCGTGATCCTTCGGGCTGCACTTCGTCGCGTCGCGCGTCAGCTTCACGACGTAGTCGAGCATCACGCGGTCCTGTTCGTTGATCGGCGCGGTTTTGTAGTCGCGTCGCAGCGCTTCAACCATTCCCTCGTCCAGCGTCACTCTACGCAGAAACTCTGCGTGCGATTCGATTCAATAGTGGCACCGGTTTGTGACCGATACCATCGTCGCGATCATTTCATGCTGATGGCGTTTCAGCGGCAGCTCAGGGGCCATCATCGCGCCAAATGCGCTGAAGGAGTAATAGAGCGCATCCGGCATCAGCGAATGCGATCCCGTGATTCCCGCCTCTGGACCGCGATCTACAGATGGCACGGGCGTTGCATACTCTTTCGGATAAACAGCGCGCTGTGCTTCCATCGCCTTCTTGACGCGCGGATCTTCCTCCATGCTGACCGTTTTGATCCAAGTCATCCGGTTGCCCCCAAGGTTTTCATGGCAGATCTATCGCCCACCACCAGCGCCGGCACTCTTAGCAGCGGCATTTTTCATACCTGCGTTCTTGGCACTCTTTTTCGTATTCGGAACCGGCGCGCCGCCCAACGCCACCGTCACATGCTCATGAATCATTTGCCGCTCGTTGTTGTCTTCCGGATGCGCCTGCCGGTAAGGCCCAGTCAGCGCCTGCGCCGATTCATCCGCCTTGTAGCGCAAATAACGCGCTTTGTGCTGTTCGGCCCTCGCGTCATCACCAAGGCCGTTGTAGCAAAGCATTAAATTGTAGTGCGCCTGCAAATCTTCAGGATCGATCGCCAGTGTTGCCTGAAACGTCTTCACCGCATCTGCATATTTCTTTTGCAAAAAGTAGATTCGCCCCAACTCATTTTGCACGACCCGGTCGCGCGGATATTGCTGAAGCACGCTCTGCAATTTCGCAATCGCTTCCTCGTACTTGCCGTCTTCCTTCAGCACACGCGCATAAAAGTAGTTCGCGCGCGCGAGTCCTGGTTTCAGGGCAATCGCTTTGTCCAAAACCTGGAGCGCCTCTGTATTAGCACCTTCCTGGACGCGCACGCGGCCGATATTTACCCAACCATCCGGGTTTTGCGGATCGGCTTGCGTCACTTTTTCAAATGCCATTCCCGCATTTCGCAAATCACCCTGCAGAAAAAGTCCGATGCCGTAGTCGTTCCATCGCGTCCAGTCTTCTTTCACGGCCACTGCTTGCGGTGGCGGCGCCGGTTCCTTCTTGGCGATCACGCGTAGCGACTTCGTATCTTCCGCGACGACAGTAATCGGCAGCTTCGGCACTTCTTTCAGTTTTCCGGCCACTCCGCTGGCATCGCCGTTGAACGCCCACTTCCGGTCGTCGTAATGGGGCGTCACTTCGCCCTTCGGCTGGCTCGTATCTTCTACGCCCACGTACGAAAACTGATTGTTGAACCACATAAATTTTCGGTAGTTCAACTTCGCGCGCAGCGTAATTTTGTCGCCACAATTTTCCGGCACATGCAAACGGTAGTGCACTGTGTCCGCCGCGCCGGGAGGAATCAAATGTACGTACACAACGGCGCGAGTCGACCAAGCATTCCGCTTGTTGATGACGTTTCCGTGACCGTCAATTTGCCGCGAGCGATAGTAGTGCGCGCCTTCGTCAATCTGTCCTTTGCCGTCGTCGCCGACATTGCCGCTCCAGAAAATCGACCGGCCTTTTTCATCCGTCGCCTGCAATTCGAGCCACACTTCGAACGCGTCTACGGTGCCGCCAGGGAAGAAGTGCCCGACGTTGCGCGTCCGCACCACAACTTCCACGTTCACATCATCGCCGCGGCGTACTGCCCCATCCACGCGCCCCAGCGGCGCCGTAATCTGCTTTGCATTTCCTTCCGCGCCGCGCGGGCCTGCCACTTCAGCCTCTTCGCCTACGGCGAATGTTGTCGAAAGCTCCTGCCCGCCGTGCGGAACATTACCCTTCACATCGCCGTTGGTTTTTTCGGCTGGCGCAATTCCGAAAATGTCCACAGTGACTTGTTTGTCTTTCAAAAACTTCGTGCTGGCAGTTAGCTGCTCCGGGTCTTCGTTCGCCATCGGGACGGCAGTATTCGCCCCCGGGAAGCGATGCGAGTGCACGAGCCCATCCACGGTTCCTTCGTCTTTAGAGGGCAGCATCGGCATATGGCAATCCGCGCAATTCTTCGAATTCGCCGGATAGTAAAAAGACCGCGCGCCTTGGCCCGAAACGCCGCTCGCCTGCCAGTTATCGTATTCATTGAATCCACGAATCCAGCGATAGCGGTTCACCGGCACATCCAGATGCACTTTATGGCAACCTGAGCAAAACTCCGCCGTCTGCTCGCGCATGAATGGCTTCAAGAAAACGCGCCGGTGCGGTTCCGGATTTACCTTCACCATAAAATCGTGCAGCGCGCGTACGACCGAATTCTCGCTTGCCGCCAATTCATGCAGCTTCGGATATTCCAGAACAAAATCGCCCTGACCCATCGTGCTTTTCACTTGCACGATGCTGTGGCACATCATGCAGCTCAGTCCCGCCTGTGCAGCGGGCGTATTTTCAATTTGTTTGATGGGTGTATCGAACATTCCGCTGAAGAGCAACGCGGGATCATGGCATCCTGCGCACCATTTGGAACTTTTCACGCCGGCAACGTCCTGCATGTATTCGATGCTCTTGCGGTACCACTGATTGTTAAACGAAGAAAAATGATGCGCCGAGCTGTACCACTGCTTGTAGACATCCTTATGGCAGCGCTCGCACGCTTGCGATTGCATGAAATATTTCGCCGGGATGTTTTTTCCGTCGCGCGTCTGCGCCGAACTCGGAAAAAACTTTCCACCAGGGCCGTCGCCTTCGCCGTCCATCGTCTCCGTAGAAAGCGGCGGATTCTTCACGCGGTATGCACTCTTCCAAGCAATGTTCCGCGCCCACCACGTGCCTGCGCTCACCAATCCCATCACGACAAGTACAGACGCAAATCGCAGCACTGCCGCGCCTACGCTGTCGCCGAACCATTTGCGCGATCCCAGCCACGACAGTGCCAGGAAAAACACTCCGGCGACGCACAGAGCTATGTGAGCGTAGAGCCACTGCTTCAACCGGTGCGGTGTGCCAATTTTGATCAGCACGATTCCCAAAACCGCGCCCAGCGCCAACAAGATCCAGCCCAACCGATTCGCAAATTTCTGCTCCCGCCAGCAGTTCACAAAATACGGCACCATCGAGACCGTAAGCACAAGCCCTGCGACCAAATGGAAGAGCAGAATCACCGAATACGTCACCGTCGCCGACGGATATCCGTACAAATAGATGGAAATAACCGCGAGAAGGACGAGGATTCGAGGCCGCCACCGGTTCATCAAACGAATCTCCTAAAACTAAGGCCTTCCATTCTACATACGCGCGCA
>Ga0126376_10001252_pt1 | contig 13567 bp, 12 predicted proteins | sample PanSoiMetPlot_15_FD_92760 | JGI IMG/M metagenome (GOLD analysis project Ga0126376, IMG submission 92760) | Tropical forest soil microbial communities from Panama - MetaG Plot_15 | ecosystem: Environmental > Terrestrial > Soil > Tropical forest > Bulk soil | place: Panama | collected 2016-02-17
CACCCAACCCCAATCGCACAAGCGCGTTCCTCAACGTCCGGGTCGCGGATATCCGCCAAGCCTACAAAGACTGGACGGCGCAGGGGGCCAAGTTCCTGACGGAGCCCAACGACCACGGGAGTGAAATCCGCGCATATATCCGCGATCCCGACGGGCACCTGATCGAGGTCGGCCAATCGACCGGCATTCTCCGCTGAGGCGCAGGATCTCAACGAACTTGCGTGTACACGAAATCGTGGCCGGAATGCTCTGAGTCAGCTCCCGCCCGCCGATGACAATCCACGCAGACCGCGGCGCCTTGACCCTCGGTCGTGCCGGATCCGACGCGTTCATACCAGTACCAGCTGCCGCCACTTGTCCCCGCCAAATTGTGGAGGCTGACGGCGTAACCGGAGATCTGGGATCCCGAGTGGATTTCCTTCACACTGGCCGAGCCGACCGGGAACTCCCCTTCCTGGGCGGCGCTCAGCAGATCGTTCGAGCAGATGCGAGTCTCGCCATGCGCGCCGAAGGGGCGCGCCGGATGCGGTTGTGGCTCGCATCGCCAGCTCTGGTAGAAGCCCTGGGCGAGCCAGCGCTCGATGCTGGCCCGCCCCGTCGGCGGTGTCTGTGGATCGCCCGCCTCGTTGGGATTCGAGGATCCACCGCCGCAAGCAACGCTGCAGAGAGCAGCGCTCAACCAGAGGGCGCGAAGCCAATCTCCCCGCGATGCGCTCACAGCGGCCGTACGTTTGATCATTCCTTTCAGTGTGGGGTGTGAAGGGATCATCCTCAGAACGACGCAGCTTGCTGCTGGAGGGAGGGCTGAGCCTCTAAAACGACTTCGACAACGGTTTGTTCGCGCAGATCGAATCCATCATCGATGGCCCGCCGCTCGGTGCTGGCGCTCAGCTGACACCGCCCGGTGCTCTTCAGAGAAGTTGACCAGAGAAAGGTGGCGTCCTCAGCACAAACGATCGTTTCCCCACCAATCTGAAAGAGCACCTGCTTGCGCGCAGGATCGTAAGAAAGCCCATCGACTCGACTCATGATGACATCGGCTACGGGCAGCGCTTCACCGATGAAATCGGTCGACTGTAATTGAACGTCGATCCAGGCCCGGCCCAGCTCGCGGTTCACCGCGAAGCTCGCCGAGATTTTCTGCCTCGACGTGTCGAGCGGACCGTTGAAAACAACGAGTGGTGCAGCCTGAACCGCTGCTGGGACTGTAGTCAACATCAATGCATAGACAACCATTTTGTAAGTCATTTGTTCTCCTGAGAGTTGATGGTTTGAGCTACAGCTCTCAGTATGGGCAGTCGGCCAATTCCGTTACACGGCCATCTGCATTTGGCCTACTTCATGCCCCTAAGCGTTCTTGCAGATGGTCGGCTACGCGCAGGGTGTTGGCGATGATTGTCAAAGCGGGGTTTACCGCTCCGCTGGAGGGGAAAAAGCTCGCGTCCACGACGTAAAGATTGTCCACATCGTGGGCCCGGCAGTTTGGGTCCAACGCCGATGTCTTTGGATCGCGCCCGAAGCGGATGGTCCCGTTCTGGTGCGCGACTCCGGCGAGCGGAATGCGGTCGCCGATGAAGAGATTTCGGGAGAACAGGCTCTGATGGCAATCGTGACCGTGCTCGGCGCAATTCGTTTGCTGCCGCATCAGTTGTCGCAGCTTTTCGCCGAGCCGCTGGTGGCCCTCTTCGTTGTTCGGACGGTAGCTCAACACGATCTCGCCGTTGCTGTTGAGTGTGACCCGGTTATCGGCGTCAGGAAGATCTTCGGACGTCAGCCAGAAGTCCAAAGAGTGCTTGGCCATCAACTCAAGCGTCCAACCGGGGGCGATCGCCGGGGCGCCTGCCCGCAGCGCTTCCCGGTCAAGCTTTCCGACAAAGGAGATGTGCCCCATCGGGTACTCCCACTCCTTCGAGCGGAAGTAGAAGTCATTCAGCGCCAGGGTCTTCTGGAAAATGGTTGGATTGGGGCACTTCGACACCGCCATCAACACGGAATTAATGTGGCCCATGTAATGGCGGCCGACGACATCCGAGCTGTTCGCGAGCCCGCGCGGATGTTTGTCATTGGCGGACCGGAGCAGCAGGGCTGCGGAGTTAATTGCACCGCAGGAGACCACCACGATGTCCGCGGCGTAGATCTCCTGCATTCCATTCCGCTTGACCAACACCTCCGTTACTTCCCTGCCAGACGCGTTGGTCCGGAGCTTTTCAACGTAAGCGTTCGTCAGCAGCGTCAAATTGGGGTGCTCGAGAGCAGGATCAACACAAGTCACCTGGGCATCGGACTTCGCATTGACCAGGCAGGGAAATCCGTCGCAAGTCTGGCATCGGATGCATTTGCTCGAGCGGGCGTTCTTTTCGTCGATCTGAATTCCCAGAGGAACGTGGAACGGCTTAAGCCCGAGCCTCGCAAAATCGTCGCTCAATTGTTGCATGCGCGGCTCGTGACTGACGGGCGGGTGGGGATATGGGCCGCTCGCGCGCGGATCGGTGGGATCGTCGCCGCGCCTGCCGTGTACATGGTAGAGCTGCTCGGCCTTGAGATAGTACGGTTCGAGCTCCTCGTACGAAATCGGCCAGGCCGGTGAAATGCCTCCGTGGTGATTGAGCTGGCCGAAGTCTTCCTTGCGCAGGCGGAAGAGGGCGGCGCCGTAGAATTTGGTGTTTCCGCCGACGTTGTAGTTGGTGTGCGGGTGAAGGGGCTTGCCCTTGGAGTCGCGCCACACTTCCTTCGTTTGATAGCGAGCGTCGCCGTTCACGGAGCGGGAATCCCAGTTCTCCCTCTCGCGCCGGACATAGTCGCCCCTCTCCAGCAGCAGGATTCGCTTGCCGGTGGGCGCCAACCGGTGCGCGAGCGTGCCACCGCCAGCTCCAGTTCCGATGATGATCACGTCGTAGCGCTCCACGTGCAGTGCCTCCTATGAAGCTTTACAAGCACCAAGACAGGATGAAGTTCTGAAATACAACGGCGACGTTGGCGACGCGCTAGCGCCCTGTCGCGGTCGCGCCTCCTGCCGATTCCAGAGCAACCAGGGCCAAGGCCCGGTTCATCAACCACAGATGGCGCGTGGTGCGAATGAAGGCAGCTTGCACACGCGGCGAATCGTCGCGGTACTCCTGCAGCAGCTCGGCGAACCGCTGGTAGGCTCGCCGCACCTCGAGAATGAGACGGACGCGTTCGGACTTGGGGACCGGGTTGCGTGGGGTCGATGGCATTTCGATTTACCTCCCAGGGCTCATACGCAGCAGCGCTTGTTTGGTTGCATCGAACCGCCGGAACGTTACAGCCGACCCAAATCAGCCGTCCGGGCAGGCCGGCGAGGGCATCGCTTGGGAAGAGTCAAAAGGACTCGGCCAATTGCACTTCTGTAACGTTTGCCGCGGATCGTTGAACTTGGGTGGTGAACGCAACTGCCGGACTACGTGCCGGCCAAGAATTGTCTTTGGCGATAGCAGTGTTCTCTGATCGCACGGGGAACGAGAGTGCCGTGGTGAGTGATTCCAGCCACGTCGAATCCACCGCTCAAAGCGCGGCTTCTACGCCGGGGTGCATCGGTGGTCCCGCCAGCGGGCCGAGTGAAGATCTCCGTTTGGTTGCGGCGATCCAATCCGGGGACGAGCGCGCGTTCATGTCGCTGGTGGAGCGCCACCACCGGGCGATGGTTCGCCTGGCCGGCGCCTACGTCCCTTCAGCGGTCGCGGAGGAAGTGGCGCAAGAAGCCTGGATTGGCGTCGTCAAGGGCTTGCATAAATTCGAAGGACGTTCCTCCCTCAAGGCGTGGATCTTTCGCATCTTGATCAACTGCGCACAATTTCGCGGCCTCAGAGAAGCCCGCGCCGTGCCCTTCTCGGCTCTGGAGTGCGATGCCCAAGACCGAGCCGTTCCCGAAGAGCGGTTCCTGGATGCAGAGCACCCGCGCTGGCCGGGGCACTGGGCAAAATATCCGGAACCGTGGAGCGACCAGCGGCTAATCTCAAATGAGACTCTGGCGATGGTCGCCAATGCAATGGAAGGCCTTCCTCTGACTCAGCGCGAGGTGATGCGCCTAAGAGACGTGGAAGGGTGGACTTCCGCGGAGGTCTGCGAAGCTTTGGAAATCAGCGAAGCCAACCAACGAGTCCTGCTGCATCGCGCGCGGTCGAAGGTGAGGCGGGCTATTGAGCCGTATATGTCGGGCGGAGAGGCGCCATGAGCAACGAAGCATCCATGGACATTACTTGCCAGGAACTGGTCGAGCTGGTCACCGACTACTTGGAGGGCGCGCTCTCGCACGAGGACCGGACCCGATTCGAGCAGCACCTGGTAATGTGCGGCGGCTGCAAGGAATACCTGCGCGAGATGCGCAAGACGATCGCCATCTCGCGAAAGCTCTCCGATGAGGACCTTCCGGCAAATGTCCGCGATGATCTGCTGGCGCTCTTCCGAAAGTGGAAAGCAGGCTCGCTACGGTGAGGGGATGATTGCACTCAAATTTCTCGCTCGCGGTGCCGTGGGACCATTCACCGGATTCGTCTGGCCCAGTCCAGCGGGATCCACAGCCGGGGCTTGGGTGGAATCGCCTCCGGAGCGCTTTCCAGAACGAGGCATCCACGCCTGCCTGGTCGAGCATTTGCCTTATTGGACCGACGACGAGCTTTGGGAAGTCGAATTGAGCGACGAAAAGATCCTCCGTTCGGCGATGCAGATCGTCGCCTCGCGCGGGCGGCTGGTAGAGCGAGTCGCCGCCTGGACGCCGCGGCTGGCGCAGGAGTTCGGACAAGCATGCGCGCTCAAGGCCAGAGATCGCGCTGTCGAGCTGATGAAGCAAGGCACGCGATTGGCCGAAGCGGAGCAGTTATTCGCTTGCCGCAGCATCGCGGAGCTCGAAAAGGTGGCGCGCCCGATGAGCGCGCAGTCCAAAACCGATTCGTTGTCCAACATCGCCGGGTACGTCGCTGACGCGGCGACATTCGCCCGGATATCCGACGTGGCCACGGCGTCCTATATCGCCGCCGAGCTGGCGCGAGTGACCAGCGGATCCATGCAGGGGTTTCTTTTAGAGCGATCTTGGCAGGGCCGCTGGATCGCGGATCGATTGCGGCTCGCGCACGGGAGCCCGCATGTTTCGGTGTAACGTTTTTCGCCCCGCTTCGTACACATGCCAGCAGGCAGCGTTGTTCTTTTGACCAGTGCTGCCGATCCGTGAACCGCGTCTGCGCAGGGATTGCCATGCCTCGACTGTCGTTTTTCGGCTATCGCTTCATCTTGGCTGCAGCGCTTTTGCTGGTGGACGCGACCGGCCGCATCTGTTTCGCCGATCCGACTGCTGAAACGAATTCGTTGGTCCGATCGGTGGGGTGCATCGGGATGACCGTTTCCGATCTGGATCGCTCGGTCGACTTCTATGCCCGCGTGCTTGCGTTTCAGAAGGTCTCGGAAGTGGAGGTGGCGGGCAAGGAGTATGAACAGCTTGCCGCCGTTTTCGGCGTTCGCGAGCGCATCGTCCGCCTCAAGCTAGGGAACGAGTGCATCGAGCTGTCAGAATATCTCTCGCCGCGCGGTCGTGCCGCGCCGCCGGACGCACGCAGCAACGACCGCTGGTTCCAACACATCGCGATCGTCGTCGCGGACATGGACCGCGCCTATCAGGTCTTGCGGGACGCGCGCGCAGAGCACGCGTCGAGCGGACCTCAACGACTTCCAGACTGGAATCCCAACGCGGCCGGGATTCGCGCCTTCTATTTTCGCGATCCCGATCGCCACGTCCTCGAGGTCCTCCAGTTCCCGCCGGACAAGGGTGATACACGCTGGCACCGCTTTACCAAGCGCGACGCACTGTTCCTGGGCATCGATCACACGGCCATCGTCGTCGGCGATACCGAGGCCAGCCTTCAATTCTATCGAGACTCCCTCGGGCTTCGGGTCGCCGGCAAGAGCGAGAACTGGGGAACCGAGCAGGAGCACTTGAACAACGTCTTCGGAGCGCGTCTGCGGATCACCACTCTGCGCGCAGGCGACGGACCTGGCATAGAGCTCTTGGAATACATCACTCCGCGCGACGGCAGGCTGATGCCCACCGATGAGCGCGCAAATGATCTCATTCACTGGCAGACGAACCTGGTCACCGCCAATCTCGATCGTGCCGCGGAATCGGTGCGCGAGCGAAGGCTGTCGCTGGTCAGCTCGGGAGTGGTGAGCCTCTCCGACGAGCGGCTCGGATTCTCACGCGCCTTTCTCGCCCGCGATCCGGACGGGCACGTGATGGCATTCTCAACCCATTCGCAAATGAACCGGGGAGGAGGACTCGTTGAAAACAAGTGAGGAAAGCAGGCTCGAGCAATCGCGCAACCGAAGCCACCACTGGAAGCGCTGGGGTCCCTACTTGAGCGAACGGGCTTGGGGAACGGTTCGCGAAGACTACAGCGCTTACGGGACCGCGTGGGATTACTTTCCGCACGACCATGCGCGATCGAGGGCGTACCGATGGAACGAGGATGGCATTGCCGGAATCTGCGACCGGCATCAGCGGCTGTGCTTTGCGCTGGCGCTGTGGAATGGCCGCGACCCCATTCTCAAGGAGAGGCTCTTCGGCCTCACCGGCCAGGAAGGCAACCACGGCGAGGACGTCAAGGAGCTCTACTACTACCTGGACAGCACGCCGACCCATTCGTACATGCGATACCTCTACAAATACCCGCAGGCGGAATATCCGTATGCCGACCTGGTCGAGCGCAATCGGCAAGCCGGCCGGGCTGGCTCTGAATACGAGCTGCTCGACACCGGTGTGTTCGATGAAGACAAGTATTTCGATGTTTTCATCGACTACGCCAAAGCAGACATCGAGGACATCCTCGTTCGCATCGAAGTCTTTAATCGCGGCACTGACAAAGCCGACCTCGATCTCTTGCCCACGCTCTGGTTCAGAAACACGTGGAGCTGGGGCGCGGATCCGCGGCGCCCGATCTTGCGCGCCGAGGGATCCACTAAGACCCGATCGACGGTGCGCGCCGAACATCCGGACGAAGGGAATTTCTTTCTTCACTGCGACGGCGCTCCAGAGCTGCTCTTTACAGAGAATGAGACGAACACCGAGAGGCTCTTCGGGGTGCCGAACCGAACTCCGTATGTAAAGGATGGAATCGACTCGTACCTAGTGCACAGGCGCGCCGAGGCGGTCAATCCCGATTGCGTCGGAACCAAATGCGCTGCTCGCTACCGCTTGAGCGTGGACCCGGGGGGCTCCGCGGTGGTCAAGCTTCGACTCAATCGGCGAGCTTCCGCCGCAGGCGGCGCCGTGGGCTGGGACTTCGATACGCTGTTCACCGCCCGGAAAGCAGAGGCCGACGAGTTCTACCAGACGATCATCCCTCGTGACGTCTCCCCGGACGCCAAGAACGTGATGCGACAGGCGCTGGGCGGTCTTCTCTGGTCCAAGCAGTTTTATCACTATGTCGTTCGGGATTGGCTGAGTGGAGATCCGAGCCAGCCGGTGCCGCCCGGCTCCCGTCGCGGCGGCCGCAACTCGGACTGGAAGCATTTGCACAATGCCGACGTCCTCTCGATGCCCGACAAGTGGGAGTACCCGTGGTACGCGTCCTGGGACCTGGCATTCCACTGCATCCCGCTGGCGATCGTGGACGCCGATTTCGCCAAGGAGCAGCTGATCCTCCTCTTGCGCGAATGGTACATGCATCCGAATGGGCAAATCCCAGCCTACGAATGGGCTTTCAACGACGTCAACCCACCGGTGCTGGCCTGGGCCGCCTGGCGAGTCTACAAAATAGACAAGAAAAGACGCGGAGTAGGAGATCGTAAATTCCTCGCGCGAGTGTTTCATAAGCTGATGTTGAATTTCACCTGGTGGGTGAACCGCAAGGACGCCGAAGGCCGGAACGTCTTTCAGGGTGGTTTTCTCGGGCTGGACAACATCGGCGTCTTCGACCGGAGCGCGCCGCTGCCGTCCGGTGGGCATATCGAGCAATCCGACGGAACCAGCTGGATGGCGATGTATTGCTTGAACATGCTGAGCATCGCCCTTGAGCTGGCGTGCGAGGATGACGGCTATGAGGATGTGGCCAGCAAATTTTGGGAGCACTTCGTCAACATCGCCCATGCGATGAACACGCTCGGCCTTTGGGACGAAGAGGAGGGCTTTTATTGGGACGTGCTGCACCTTCCCGACGCAAGGGAGTTACCTCTCAAGATTCGATCGATGGTCGGCTTGATTCCCTTGTTCGCCGTCGAGAGCTTCGAGGCCGAGCGCATCGCGAGATTTCCGGCCTTCTCGCGCCGCCTCGACTGGTTCATCGACAACCGCCCGGACATCACCGCCGGCGTCGCGTGCATGCGAACGCCGGGAGTCAACGGGCGCCGGCTGTTTTCCATCGTTGACCCGGAAAAGCTCCGGCGGGTGCTGCAGTGGATGCTCGATGAGACCGAATTTCTCTCGCCCTACGGCATTCGGTCGGTTTCTCAAAAACATCGATCCGAGCCGTACATGCTGCAGCTGAACGACATGTCTTATCAAGTCAGCTACGAGCCTTCAGAGTCGGGCAGTGGCCTGTTCGGCGGCAACTCGAACTGGCGCGGCCCGATCTGGTTCCCCGTCAATTACCTGCTCATCGAATCGCTGCAGAAGTTCCACCATTACCTCGGTGATACATTTAAGGTCGAGCTGCCATCTGGATCTGGGCACTACGCCACGCTGGCGGAAGTCGCCACTGAGCTATCGCGCCGGCTAACCCGCATCTTCCTCCGCGACGCGTCCGGCCGCCGGCCGGTATACGGCAATCACCCTAAGCTGCAGGGCGACCCAAACTTCTCGGAGGCAGTGCTCTTCTACGAGTACTTCGACGGGGACTGTGGCTCCGGGGTCGGCGCCAGCCATCAAACCGGCTGGACGGCGCTGGTGGCCAAATTGATACAGCAGAGCAAGGAGGAGCGCGTTGCTCTTCGGAAGCAGCCGTCGTCACAATTGAAGAGCACTCAACCGTCGGTCAGGAGAAGCGCATGAAAGCGATCGCAGTCGTCCCCGGTAAACCAAACAGCGCTCATCTGGCCGAGCTGCCGAACCCTTCGTGCGACGAGATCCCGGGTGGTCGGGGGGTTTTAGTTCGAGTGCTGCGGGTGGGCGTGGATGGCACGGATCGGGAGATCAATGCAGCGGCGTACGGCGCAGCGCCAAAAGGTTACGACTTTTTGGTGCTCGGACACGAAAGCTTCGGCCGCGTTGAGGCAGTAGGAAAGAACGTCACCGAGCTCAAACGCGGCGACTACGTGGTGGCCACCGTCCGCCGCCCGGGCACCAGTATCTACGACGCGATCGGCACTCCGGACGTGACCACCGACGACATCTACTTCGAGCGGGGCATCAACCTGCTGCACGGCTTCCTCACCGAATATTACGTGGATGACGCGGACCACATTGTTCCGGTGCCGGTGCGCTTGGCGCGCGTCGGCGTGCTGCTCGAGCCATTGACCGTGGTGGAAAAAGGGATAGCCCAAGCGTACGAGATCCAGCGCCGGCTGCGGGTCTGGCGGCCGAAGCGGGCGGCGGTCATGGGCGCAGGTCCTATCGGCCTGATGGCCACGATGGTGCTCCGGCTGCGGGGATTGCAGGTAACAACGTTTGGCAAGACGCCAAAGCCATACGTCAATGCTGACCTGGTCGAAGCAACGGGCGCGCGCTATTTGTCGTCAACGCAGACGTCTCTGCGCAATGCTGCTGCGGAGCACGGTCCGTTCGATCTCATCTGCGAGGGCTCCGGTTACTCGCCGCTGGTGTTCGACGCGATGCAATCCCTGAACAAGAACGGCGTATTGGTGCTGGCCAGCGTGACGGGAGGAGACAAGAAGATCGAGATTCCCGCAGATCGAATCAATCTCGATTTCGTCCTCGGCAACAAAGTGATGGTGGGAACCGTCAACGCGGGGCGCGAATACTTCGAAATGGGGGTGCGCGACATGGCTCACGCCGAGGCAGCCTATCCGGGATGGATGGAGAAGCTGCTCACCCACCCGGTGAAGGGGTTGGAGAACTGGCCCGAGCTGTTCGAGAAGCTCACCTCGGCCAAGGGCGCAATCAAAGTGTTCTGCGAAGTTGCTTCGCTCTAGAGGGGAGGGAGATAGACGATGAACGCGGAGGAGCGCCAAGCGCTCGCACCCATCCGAGTCGAGCGGGACCGATGCATCGACTTCGATCGGTCGTCCCATCTCGAATGGCTGGAGACCAACGGCACCGGCGGGTTTGCGATGGGAACCGTCTCCGGTGCCAACACCCGCCGCTATCACGGTTTGCTCATCGCCTCGCTTCATCCTCCCGTCGAGCGGTTCCTCATCTTGTCCAAGCTCGATGAGACGGCCGCGATCGAGGGAGTCGACGTCGCCCTGGGCACCAACCAGTATCCGGGCGCGCTTCACCCGACCGGGTTTCGGCACCTCGTCGAGTTTCGGCTCGATCCGTTCCCGATCTGGACCTTCGACGTTGGCGGCGCACGCCTCCAAAAGAAAATCTTTCTCGTCCACGGCGAACAGACGGTCGTCGTTCAATACCGATGCACGCGGCCGTGCCGCCTCCGGGTACATCCATTTCTGGCGTTTCGCGACTACCACTCGCTCGGCAAGTCGAATTCCAGCTTCGATACTTCCGTTCGCGAAGACGAGCGGCGCGGAATTCGAACGCTGAGCATTCGCCCTTATCCAGGGATGCCCGAGCTGCATCTGCGATACGTCGACGCCGGGACACCTTTCGAACGAAACGGGGCCTGCCATTACAACACCGAATACTTAGAAGAGCTCAATCGCGGCCTCGACTTCCGGGAAGATCTCTATCGGATGGGCACGATTCACCTCCAGCTGTCTCCCGAGGAGTCGGCCTGGATTGTAGCTTCGTTTGAGGACGATCGTGGCTTTGATGGCGTAACCGTGGAACGGCTGGAACGGTCCGAGCGCTCGCGACGGCGGGCGACGTCCTCGGACGCAACCATCGGGCGCCTGTCCGCTGCGGCGGATCAATTCATCGTCACGCGCGCGGATGGAAAGCCAACCGTGATCGCGGGCTACCCGTGGTTTACCGACTGGGGCCGGGACACGATGCTCGCGCTCCCAGGATTGCTGTTGGCTCGCGGCCTGCTCGACCAGGGGCGGCAGGTAATCCGCGGCTTTTTGCAGCACCTCGACCAGGGGCTGATTCCCAACCGTTTCCCGGATCGCGGCGAGCGCCCTGAATACAACACCGCCGATGCGACGCTCTGGATGTTTCAAGCGGCGAACGCCTACTTGCAAGCGAGCAGAGACGCAAACTTCCTGCGCGAGGAGTTTTATCCTGCGGCGAAGTCAATCCTTACCTGGCATCGGCGCGGCACGCACCACGGAATCCGTGTGGATGAATCCGATGGGCTGCTCATTGCCGGCGGAGAAGGAACGCAGCTGACTTGGATGGATGCCAAGGTGGACGGGCGCGTTATCACCCCGCGACACGGCAAACCCGTGGAGGTGAACGCGCTCTATTACAACGCTCTGAAGTTGATGGAACAATGGGCGAATTCCTTGAACGAGCGGGAGGACGCCGCCGCCTACGGCCGTGATTCGGCGGTCGTGAAGCGCTCGTTCGAGGCGGGCTTCTGGAACGAAGAACGCAAGTGTCTATACGACGTGCTCACTCCGACTGGCCCTGATTCGAAGCTACGCCCGAATCAACTCTTTGCGGTGAGCTTGCCATTCCCGTTGCTTGCGCCGGCCAAAAGGGTCGCGGTGGTGCGGGCGGCGGAGGCAGCTCTGCTCACTCCGCTCGGCTTGCGAACTCTCGCCCCAGAAGATCCGGGCTACTTGCCTCACTATCGAGGCGGAGTCGTAGAGCGAGACAGCGCGTATCATCAAGGCGCCGTTTGGCCTTGGCTGCTGGGCCCCTTTATCCGCGCCTACCTGCGCGCGTTTGGGAACAGTGCCGCAAATGTGGCGCATTGCCGAAGCCTCCTGCGTGGACTTGAAGATCACCTCGCCGATGCATGCCTGGGCACGATATCGGAGATCTTCGAAGCCGAGCCTCCCTATCGCCCCGTCGGTGCGCCAGCGCAGGCTTGGAGTGTCGCCGAGATGCTCCACTTGCTGAGAGTGGATCTGGCGACCGCTCAGCACACAGCTGAGCTGCCTCTGAGTCGTTCCGGTGCGAAAACATCTGAGTGGTCGAGCGGAGCCGCTCAATGATGTCCGCTCTCCGATCGCATTGGCGTTTGTATTTGATGGAGGCGGGAGGTCTGGCGACATTCATGATCTCGGCGTGTCTGTTTGCAGTCATCCTCGAGCATCCTGATTCTGTGGTTCGCCAACTCCTTGGTGATGAATTTGCCCGACGGGCGCTGATGGGATCTGCCATGGGGCTGACCGCGGTGGCGATCATCTACTCGCCTTGGGGCAAGAAGTCCGGAGCTCACATCAATCCCTCGGTCACTCTTGCCTTCCTGAGGCTCGGCCGGATCAAATTTCCCGACGCGCTATTCTACGTCCTGGCGCAGTTCGGTGGAGGCGTTGCCGGAGTGTTGATCGCTTGGGTGCTTTTGGGCGCCAGGCTTGCGCATCAGCCTCCCAATTTCGTCGTGACCGCCCCGGGGATGGATGGCGTTGTTGTGGCGTTCGCCGCCGAGGCTGCCATTTCGGCCATCTTGATGCTCGCTGTGCTGTTTGTATCGAGCTCCAAATTCGCAAGCTGTGCGGGCCTATGCGCGGGCGCCCTCGTCGCGGTGTACATCGCTTTCGAGGCGCCGTTTTCTGGAATGAGCATGAATCCGGCGCGCACCTTCGGCTCCGCCCTCGCTGCCGGCGATTTGACTGGGCTGTGGATTTATTTCATCGCCCCTCCGCTAGGAATGCTTTTGGCGGCCAGTCTTTATCAATCGCTCTCAACTCGCGGTGGATGCGCCAAGCTTTACCACGTCAAAGACGTCCACTGCATTTTTTGCCAGGAGTAGACCATGTCCGCTCAATCGGCCACGGACGCCTACCGACTCACCAACATGGCAACTTGGCGAAAGCTGATCGCGTCCTTGGCAGCCATCTTCGGCGCCGCGCTCTTCCTTAGCAGCTGGGGAATCGCTCGCGCGCTGGTGGGCTGGCTCTTCACGCACGATGCGTCGATGTACGAGTGGGCCACTCAGCTGGCAGACGTCGCGTGGGGTCATCCGATGGTTTTTTGTGCGCTGCTGCTAACCCACTACGGCGGGCTGTTGATCATCTTATCAGTGGCGCAGTTTCTGTTTCGCAAGACGACGATGCGCCGCCGCGTTCGAAAGCTTCTCAGCCTGCTCTCGATTGGCCTGGCGGTGATGGATGTCGGGACCTGGCTGCTCGTGCCGGTGAGCTCTTGGGCGCGTCATTTTCTCGCCCCGCTGAGCATCATCGAAGGGGTTCTCTTGGCGTGGATGCTGTTTTTGCCGTTGAGGCAGATGTGGCTCTACCGTCGCTGGCGCGGGAACGGCGGCAAAAAAGTGAAGGTGGTGATCGTCGGGGGTGGCTTCGGAGGCCTTTACGCTGCCGTTGCGCTGGATAAGGCGCTCGGCCATCACCGAGATTTAGAGCTGACCGTGGTAGACAA
>Ga0126376_10001253_pt1 | contig 13566 bp, 13 predicted proteins | sample PanSoiMetPlot_15_FD_92760 | JGI IMG/M metagenome (GOLD analysis project Ga0126376, IMG submission 92760) | Tropical forest soil microbial communities from Panama - MetaG Plot_15 | ecosystem: Environmental > Terrestrial > Soil > Tropical forest > Bulk soil | place: Panama | collected 2016-02-17
ATATATATTTTCTGCACAGCGCCTCCTTTCAGTCTCATGTCTTGAGCGACACTGCATGACTGAGCCGTGAGTCTAGCACTCACGAACGGAGGCGCTGCTTCATAACATCAAGCTTTAGCTTGCGGCGGAGGAAACAACCTAAAGGTTGAACTGTTGAACTCTGAACTAATACCATCCCTCTGTGGCTGAAACAATGTTGCACCAGTCCGCAGGGGTCTGCAATAATGCCTCCATGAGGTTTTGACCTCGATCTCGTCCCCGACAGCCCCATAGTCCTCCACACGCCCGCAAAACCTGCGGGTGCCCCGGTTACTCACCAGTTTTGCTTAACCGACAGACTAACGTCTGGGGGGATCAACATGAGAATCCGGCGATATTGGCGAAGAATCTCGTCGTTCACGACGCAGTTGGGTGCCGCTCTCCTAAAGGCTGTGGTAACAACCTTTGTTCTCGGGATTATCGTTGTCTCGGTAATGCGCTATATGGGCGTGCCTGTACCTAGCAGCGATGACTTGCTGCGAGGCGTCGAGAGACTGGCTCACGTCCTTTCATAAGGTTACGTAAAATTAAAACGCGAACACTATCTGCGGCATTATCCGGTACGTGGTTGGGGCGAAGTCGCCAACCGGGACGAAGAAGTTCGGAAACTGGCCGCTGCGCCGCAGTGAATGCTGCACGAAGAACAATGTCTGGAAAGTTACTTTAGGCGCAATCCTGTAATCGAAACGAAAATGATTCGTACGGATGTTTACGCCTGTTCCCGTACCCAGATCATCATCCGTCACCTGCGAGATCATCGAATTGGCGCCTTTAATCGAGAAGACATAGAGGAAAGATATGTCACCTTGTTTGTTGATCTTTCCGACCTGCAGCGCCGCTAACATTGCATCCCGCTCATTTATACCCGTCGCCACATTGCGCGCGAGTTGAAAATTAAAAACTATGGGATACATTTGTTTCCCATGTTTGAATCCAACGTAGTTCAAAGAGTATGTAAGCCGTGCGATCTGGAATCCCGGAGCGGTGTACACTGCTCCGCCTGGAGTCGTGGTGGCGTTTCCGGTTCCTGTAAGTGGTGCAGAGAGAACCAGGCCTAACCCCGGTTGGATCAGCAGCGCGAGCCCGTCCGCTGTGGACGCAAGTTGAATCTGATTTGGATTCCTGTAGATCTGAATGTCACCACCGATCTGGCTACTCCACTTATCGTTAAAAGTTTGATTTGCGAGCAGTCCCTGGTGAAAGAGATTTGCAGATCTGCCGATCGTTCCGACAACCGCCCCCGCCCGATTCAGGGGGCTGCCCGGCGTTATCACAGCGACATTTGGGTTCGTAAAAATATATTGCCCGGCACGCAGTTCCAGACTGGAAAGGTAGGCGACTTTTGATTTAAAGGAGTGGACGTATTTTTCGTTGAAGCCGTTGAAGCGAATGTCGTCGTCAAAGAGAAACCTGGATTTGTCGGCAAAGACCTCCACTACGCGACCTGCCTGAAGCTGAAGCGCTTTAGTTGGTTCGTACTCAATCCATGCTTCACTCAGAAAGAGCGGCGCTCGAGCAGTAAGGGACGTGAAGTCCTGATCTTGCGTTAAGGGATTATTTATCGGTCCCGTGCTGAGCTGGGCGTGAAACTTCAGGTTCTTCTGAATAGCGGTATTAAAGTTCAACTGAAGACGATATCTGGCGCGTGCGTTTTGCAAGTGTGCGAGAGGCGGATCCGGAGGCTCGGTGGCTGACCGGAAGATGCCGTCGAATCGCAGGCGAAACTCGCCGCTGACTCTGACCGGCCCGATTTTCAATTCGTTTTCGACTTTGTCTAAACGCTGTTCGACAGTCGGCTTTTGTTGGTCAGACGCCGTCGTTTCCGCCGGACTGGTCACACTGGCGGCAGTTTCGGCTTCTTTGGCGGCTGCCGCTGTCGGGGTTGTTTGCACGGAAAGTTTTTCGAGTAGAGCTTGAATTGTGGCTTGCTGCTCGAGCATCGTCTTCTGCAACTGATCGAGTTTTGTGTTTTGCCGCTCCAGCTCACTTTCGAGCAGACGCACGCGCTCCGTTACGTTTGTTTCCGCCGAGTCAGTGGCCGGCTTGGCCGCGGACTTCACCATCTCCTGAGCCAGGGCCGGTGCAACACTTAATGAGACAAGTGCGAGCCATAAGCTTATTCTTAACGCGAATCGACCGCGTCGATAGCTGATCATGGTGTTGTTCCTCTTTGAGTTTCGGTCGTAGAGACATTGCAGGATATGGCGGCCGTCTTAAATCGAGCTTGCTGTGAAGTTACATCAATGTGAACAGCCGGACTAAGAGAGTCGTTGACAACCATCTTGACCGCCAATTACTATTTTCGGGACAGGACTAACAGGACTTTCATGATATACAAGATGGGAATCAACATCTTGTAAATCCTGCAAATCTTGTAATCCTGTAACCCTGTTTCCGATGCTCCTTCAAGCAGCAACGACAACAACGCAAACCGTCGGCAGCCCTATCACGGCTTACTGGCCGGTAATGATCTTTTTCGGCGTGGCGGTTATCTTTCCCGTCCTGCCGATCATCCTCGGCAGGTTTCTGCGGCCAATCAAGTATGAGAAGGGCAAGATGCGGCCTTACGAGTGCGGCATCGATCCGACGACCGAAGCGCACGAGCGTTTCACTGTACGCTACTACATCGTCGCGATGTTGTTTCTGATCTTCGACGTTGAAACGATCTTCCTGCTGCCCTGGGCTATTATCTTTATGGGCGACGACTTCTCATTCACAAAATTTGCGCTGCTCGAGATGTTTGTCTTTATTGCGATACTGGTGGTTGGATATTACTACGCCTGGCGCAAGGGCGCGCTGGAGTGGGCTTAACAAACTAAGATGGCTGAACACGAAGAAGGATTTGTTCTAACCACCGTCGACTCGATCATGAATTCGATTCGACGCACCGTCGGTGCCAAGACGGTTGATATTGCTGCGCCGGTTGTCAATTGGGCGCGCAAGTCGGCGCTTTGGCCCATGACTTTCGGTCTCGCGTGTTGCGCCATCGAGATGATTGCCACCGGCGCCGGCAGGTTCGACATCGATCGCTTCGGCGCCGGCGTGTTTCGCCCGAGTCCACGTCAAAGCGATCTGATTATCATTGCGGGAACTGTTACTCTGAAAATGGGTCCGGTAGTGCGGCGAGTTTACGATCAGATGCCGGAACCCAAGTGGGCCATCGCGATGGGCGCCTGTGCTTCTACAGGTGGACCGTTTGATTCATACTCCACGATGCAGGGTGTCGATCGTTGCATCCCTGTCGACGTTTATATTCCCGGTTGTCCTCCACGACCTGAAGCTCTTCTATACGGCTTAATGCGTTTGCAAGACATCATCATGCGCGAAGCGCCATCGGCATACATCTTTGAATCCGATGGTACCGTTCATCGCAAACGGCAGTTTGAAGACGAAGACGTTAATCCTCTTCCCGAAATTGCAATGGGGATAACTGACGCCCTGCACCGCTGACATTAGCCTTACGATAGCGACCCTCCGTGGCCGCCCGTCTCAGCAGAAACACGTGTTTGGGATCGACAGTTACATCCTCGTAGAAAAGGACAATCAAATGTTCAACTCTATACTATCGCCCAGTAGTGAAATCGAAGAGCAGGTCCCAAGTAGCTCTCCGCCGTTGGTTTGGATTGGGTTTCTGATTGCCGGCGCGTTCTTTACTCTTGAAATACTCCTCGTGCTGCTCGGGACCGGTGAGCAGGGGATGAATTCAATCCTGACCTTGATTGCACTTGGTGGCTGGATTTACTGGCTCGTTTGTATTCACCGCATTCACAAAATCCTGGCTGAGCTAACCCGAAATCGTTACCCTATTGACCCTGGCGAGGCAGTCTGGAAGCACATTGTCCCGTTTTATAACCTTTACTGGATCTTCAAATGGCCCGGTGAACTCTCCGATTACCTCAATTCTCGTGGGCGAGTCAGAATCATTTCCGGTGCTATCCTCGGCACAATGTTATTATTGGCACTGCTCTTGCGTTTCTTTGATGGGTCTTTTGGGATGTTGGGTATGTTTGGAGTGACTGCGTATATCTCGGCCAAGCTGAAAAAACATGTCAAAGCAGTGCGGGGAATAACGCCGGATCAGCTTCCACCACTGCCCGATCCTGCAATTTTTGGTCGGCCGCTCGAGACTTCTACTGTGCCGGACGCGGCCATCGCAGAAAATAAGGAGCCGGTCTAATTGATTCGGAGTTGGAGGAATGAGATGAGACACCTTTTTCAAAACAGATTGCGGACTATTCTGGTTTTAACTTTAGTGCTTGGACTGGCGCCGGTCGCTTTTGCACAAACCAGGCCGACGATGAGACGGCGCACCCCTGCGACACGACGAGTGGTGCCGCTGGTGCCCGTCGGTACGGATCTCAAAGTTCGCATCAACGACACCTTATCGAGTAAAGACTCGCGCATCGGCGATCGATTCACGGCGACTGTGATCAATCCAACCCGCTTCGACGAAGGCAAACTTCACGGTCACATCAGCTCGATTCAGAAGTCAGGAAAAATCAAAGGCCGGACCAGTATGAACCTGGCATTCGACTCGATCGAGTTGAGCGATGGTCGAAGGGGAGTGTTGCACGGATATGTGACCCGAGTTTATGGCGAAGGATCGGGCCGTGCTGATAATGAAGGTGGAGTCGAGTCTGGCAGCCGGACCAAGCAGTCGGTCAAGCGAGCAGGCATTGGCGCGACGGTCGGCGCGATTGTCGGTGGCATTGCCGGCGGCGGAAAAGGTGCGGCTATCGGTTTGATCATTGGTGGTGCAGGTGGTGCCGGTTCTCTGGCTGTGCAGGGCAGCAAAGAGTTGAAGATTGAATCCGGGACCGAGATGCTCGTGCACGTCACGCGCTAGTTAAGTGTTAAGTTAAAAACAGAACCGAGCGCGGTAGCGCCGGGTCGATCTCGCATAAGATGGACCCGGCGCTACCGCGCTCGGTTCTGTTTGGAAGAATTCCTCACCGATCCTCGTCTAATTACAGATGGTGATGGCTGAACAGCTTATCGATGGACGGGTTATCGAAGCCTGCCAGCAGGGTGACCGCGACGCCTTTCAACTCCTGTTCGAAACTTACAAAGACAGGGTCTTCTCTATCGCCGTCTATTCATCCGGCGGCGACAGATCCATCGCCGACGACGTCACCCAACAGATCTTTCTGAAGCTGTTTACTGCCATTCGTCAGTTTCGAGGCGAATCGGAATTCACGACCTGGCTCTACCGGCTCGTAGTCAACGCCTGTCTTGATGAAAAACGTCGCCGCAGGAGACTGTTGCCGTGGGGAGAAACTGTGGCCATGAGGAACCCGAGCGAGAAAAAACCTCAGGAGAAACAGTATGCGCGACGCGAAGTCGCAGAAGCAGTGCAGGCGGCAATCAGCGAGTTGAAGCCAAAGTTTCGCTTGCCGATTCTATTGAAGTACATCGAAGGTTTGTCATACGAGGAGATCGCGAGTGTGATGGGTTGTTCGAAAGGGACTGTGGCTTCACGACTGAATCGTGGTCACAGCCAGTTGGCGAAGCGGCTTGCGTACCTGGACAATCCGGCAGTTTGGGGTGAGTAAGAATGTTTTTTAGGCACGTAACAAAAGATATTTCAGCTTATTGTCATGGCGAGCTGTCGAGCGAAGCGTCGAAGCAGTTTGCCGAACACATTATTTCGTGCGTGAAGTGTCGAACCAGGTTTGAAGAGGTCAAGCTGGGAATAAGACTGGCTGAGCAACTGCCAAAGCTGTCAGCACCCGATCATCTTTGGACGGAGCTCCAGCCTTTGCTGGCGAAGCAAACTCAAACTCCGAGAAGCTCAGGTCTTTGGACGTGGCAACTGAAGGTTGCTGCGGCCGCCGTGCTGTTGTTCGTTTCGAGCTGGGGAGTTTGGTTGGTTTACAGCAATCGCAGTTATCCGGTGCTCACGGTTAACGGAAAGCCGGCTTGGTTTGTAAGGCGTCTCGACGGCACGCCGACAATCGGAAGCGAAAGAATCGGAAACAACGGAGAACTGGCTGTCGGCGAATGGTTGGAGACTGATGGAAACTCGCGCGCGCAGATCTCTGTCAGCTCTATCGGCAATGTTGAGATCGACCAGAACACGCGGGTGCGGTTGTTGCAAACGCAGCCGACCGAGCATCGTCTCGAGCTGGCGCGTGGAAAGATGAGTGCGCGTATCTGGGCGCCGCCAAGACTGTTCTTCGTTAACACTCCATCGGCAGTAGCGGCTGATCTTGGTTGTGCTTACACGCTTGAAGTTGACGATCACGGATCGAGCTTGTTGCATGTGACCTCAGGTTGGGTGGCGTTGGAGTTGAAGGATCGTGAGTCGGTGGTTCCGGCAGGAGCGGCGTGTGAAACACGGCCCGTGCTTGGTCCAGGCACGCCTTACTTTGAAGATGCTTCGGCTGCATTTCGGGAAGCGCTGAAGAAAGTCGACTTCGATCCTGATGTGACTGTGCGCAGTGCTGCACTGGCGTCGATGTTAGATCAGGCACGTCCGAAAGATACGCTGACGCTGTGGCATCTGCTGGCGCGTGTCGATGGCGAAGATCGTGCACGTGTTTACGATCGGATGGCAGCGCTCTCACCGCCGCCCTTGGGTGTCACACGTGAGGGTGTGTTGCGTTTAGACAAGCAGATGATGGAGACGTGGAAACAGGCACTCGAGCCGACGTGGATGGGCGTTGGGAAAGGCGTACCGAAGCCAATCGCGGACGCGTACTGGCGAATGAAGAACGGGCTTAGTCGCCGGTTGAAGGATATGATGCCGAAGTAAGCGTTAGACAGGATTTACAAGATTTGACAGGATGAACAGGATTTATCTGGTCCATCTTGTAAAATCTTGTAAATCCTGTCTAACATCTACCTCAGACGTTAGCGAGATGATTGGTATCATTCACGCACAACACCCTCACAAACCCATCATCCCGCAACTCGAACCTCGTAATCCCACAATTCGCACTCGAAATCCACACAGGCTTCAACTCCGGTGCATCGAGCGCACCCATCAAGTGCAGGGCGAGTATGCATATGGTTCCCGTATGACTGAACACCACAATCTTTCCACCATGATGTTTCTCAATGATCTCGTCCAGCTTTTCGCTCGCCCGATCAAGCAACTGCCTGTAACTCTCGCCACCAGTCAGGATGTGCTCAAAATCTCGCCGCAACAGCGCCGCATATTGTTCCGGATGTTGCTGCGCCGCATCTTCAAAAGTCAGACCTTCCATCACACCTACACTCCGCTCGCGAAAAGCGCTCGTGCCGTGGACCGGCAAGCCGGTGAGTTGCGAGAGTGGACGCGCGGTGTCCATTGCCCGCGCAAGGTCGCTCGAATAGATGGCCGTCAACGATTCTGATTTGAGAGTTAATGCAGTTGCTTGAGCCTGGTTGCGCCCGCGCGCTGATAAGGGTGTTGCGGTGTGACCGCCGAAACGTCGTTCAGCGTTTCCCTTGGATTGACCATGACGGATGAGGAGTACGTTTGTAGCGAGGGGCATTTTACATCAGGAGCTTTGTATTTGGTGCTTAGTACTTAGTACTTGGTTCTTTGTATTTTGTTTGGATTTGAAAAACATAACAAAGTACAAAGCACAAAGAACAAAGCACAAAGTCCCAAATTCTATGCGGCCACCGCGTCCGCCTTTAACTTCTCCGCCTGATAATGCGCGACGAGCGCATCGATGAAGGGATCGAGATTGCCTTCCATCACCAGATCAAGCTGGTGAATCGTCAGACCGATGCGATGATCACTGACGCGGTTCTCTTTGAAGTTGTAGGTGCGAATCTTTTCGGAACGATCACCCGAGCCCACCATTGAGCGTCGTTCGCTCGCGAGGGCTTCGTGCTGTTTCTGCTCTTCGATCTCCTGCAAGCGAGCACGCAGCACGCGCATCGCTTTGTCACGATTTTTAATCTGCGACTTCTCGTCCTGCATTGAAACGACCACGCCGGTAGGCAAGTGCGTGAGGCGTACGGCCGAGTAAGTCGTGTTCACTGACTGGCCACCCGGACCTGACGAGCAGAATGTATCGATGCGCAGATCCTTCGGATCAATCTTCACGTCGACTTCTTCAGCTTCCGGCAACACGGCAACGGTGACCGCTGAAGTATGAATCCTGCCGCTGGCTTCCGTCTGCGGCACTCGTTGCACACGATGAACGCCCGACTCATGCTTTAACTTCGAATAAACTTTGTCGCCTTCAATCAACACGATCGCTTCCTTGAGCCCGCCAATGCCTGACTCGGAAGCTTCAAGAACTTCGAAACGCCAGCGCTGCTTTTCCGCGTAGCGCGAATACATGCGCACCATTTCCGCAGCGAACAGCGTTGCTTCGTCGCCGCCGGTGCCGGCGCGAATTTCGAGAATCACGTTTTTCTCGTCGTTTGGATCGGTCGGGATCAGGAGGAGTTTGAGTTCCTGATCGGCCTGATCGATCCGCGCTTGCAGCGACTCGAGCTCGATACGCGCAAGCTCACGCATCTCTTCGTCGTCCGCCGTGTCGAGCAACTCGCGCGCATCCGCCAATTCCGTTTTCAAACCTTTCCACGCCTGATACTTTTGCACCACTTCCTCGAGCGTGCGGTGTTGCTTCGCGGCTTTGGCGTAAGCAGACGGATTCGCCAGCAACTCGGGCGACGAAAGCTCCTGAGTCAACTCCTCGTAACGGCTAACAATTTGTTCCAGCTTGTCTAACATGTAGACCCTCTCACGCCCGGTTATGAAAGCGGCGCCGGTAACGGGTCTGCCGTCTGCGGCTCCAGCTTTAACGATTCTTTCAACGCTTCGATGGCGACTTCCAATTGGCTGTCATCAGGCTCCTGCGTGGTGATGTTTTGCAGCCACACGCCCGGCCGTGTCATCAGTTTAAAGAACCAACTGCTCTCTTTTTTCGCTGACAGGCGAATGATCTCGTAAGAGACGCCTGCGACGACCGGCATCAGCGCGATGCGGATCAGGAAGTTCAGCAGCAGCGAATCAAACTTGATAACTGAGAACAGAACGATCGCCACCAGCATCACCACCATCAGAAAGCTCGTGCCGCAGCGTGGATGCTGTCGCGGCTGTGGCCGCGCGTTCTCGACAGTCAACGGCAGTCCTGCTTCCCAGGTGAAGACCGTCTTGTGTTCGGCGCCGTGATATTGAAAGACGCGACGAATGTCCTTCAGCAGCGAGAAGCTGAAGATCATGATCAGAAAGAACGTCATGCGAATCAGCCCGTCGATCAGGTTGAAAGCGACTGAAGGACGCACTGGATGCAGGTACGTTCTAACTGTGGACCACGCGTTTGAATACCACGCTTCGTTTTTGGGTTCGGCCGCCGGTGTGACCGTGGAAGCTGTAGCCTGTGGAGTGCTACTGACGGCTGGGGCTATGGCCCAACCGGCGCCGATGAAGAGTGCATTGGTTAACAGCAATGGTGCTGCGACAAAAAGCAGAATGTTGAAGATCAGCGCGAAGATGATTGAACCGGCGGCAGCAGCCGTGGTTCCTTTCTTCAACTCATCGCGCGAACGCTTTTGCGTCGGCACAGGAAACAGACCGGGCACCGCGCCAGTTAGTCCTGCAAAATCTCCTTCACCTTCGATCACCGCGGGCGAGAGCGCAACCTTCACCTCTTCAGCCTTCTCAGCCTCCGCGAAAGCTTCGTTCGCAGAGTAATTCAGCGCTTTTATACCGAGACCCATCGACTGCACCAGAACCGCACCGCCGCGCAGCACCGGCAGTTTCAGCAACGGATACTTGTCGCTCCATTTCGGCAGTGGCGCCGCGGTGTTGACGATTGTTCCGTCGGGCTTGCGCACGGCGATCGCGTAAGCGTTTGGCGTGCGCATCATGACACCTTCGATAACGGCCTGGCCGCCGACGATTAAATCTCGTTCTGGTGTACTCATGTTCTGAACGTCAGTGGTTACAAAAATGCCGGCGATTGGTGTAGTTCGCATGGGAGCGAGCTACTCAGTACGCCGGCGTTAGAGGTTGATTTGGCTAATGCTGTGCGGAAGTTGCGCCTTCGGCAACGGGTTTCTTGCCATAGCGCTTGTTGAAGCGATCGACGCGTCCTGCGGTATCGACCAGCTTCTGTTTGCCGGTAAAGAACGGATGGCAAGCAGAGCAGATTTCGACGTGCAGATCGCCCTTCTTGGTTGAGCGCGTCTTAAACGACTCGCCGCAAGCACAGGTAACTGTGATTTCGTGATATTCCGGATGAATTCCTGGTTTCATTGCTTTCGACTCTCTCCAGACGGCCCTCCGGCCGCAATTACAAACAGAATATGATAGGTGCGTGAGTGTGGGCACGTCAAGCTGCGATGAAAGAGGTTTAGCCACAAAAAGGCACAAAAGTCGCAAGAGTAAAAGCAGGCGAGGCACGCAAAGCAACGTGTCTGTCAGATTTGTTTGGTGACCTTTGTGCCTTTTTGTGGCTAACTCAAGGAATGTTTTTGTTCAAGCACGTTTGCTTTGGACTCAGGATCATCCGATCTGAGCTTGGTACTACTTGTTTGCTTGGATCCCCCTTTTGAGCTGGTAACCATTGATGGGTTGCGCGTTGAATTCCACAGATTAGTTCTTCTTCACAGATATGACTCCTCGAAGAACAGTTCCCGGATTTATGTCTTCGTATCTTTCACCTGTGACAGACGCCAGAATATGCGCCTGTGCAAACCAGCCGGGCATAGACATTCCGGCCGCGCCTTCGAAGTCAAATAAAGATTTCGCGTTATGACTAAATTGCCCAAGCTGGGTAATGTAGCCGATTAAGATTTCTCGGTCTTTAACCTTGACAGTAATGTAGTGCGTTTGAAATAGCCTTTCACCATTAAAGCCTTTAGTGCTTCCACTAGCCGTTTGATACTTGCTGACTTTTTTATCTGAATCACCAGGCAACAACTTCCACCGAAAATCTTTTTCTTTAGGAAATAATTGCGAAACCAGTGTATTCGAGAGACTTGTCAAATAATTATCGTCAACTTGCTTTTCCGGCACGGCAACGAACAACGCAAGGTCATACTTATTGTGCCGCATAAAAGCCACTCCCGAATCAGAGGATGTCTCAAGGTTAAAGCCGTTCGGCACGGAAAACTTTATACCTGCGATTTCAGCATTTTCCTTATGGCCGGGGTCTTGAGACGGAAGCTGCGCGGATGCGGCAACGAAACATGACACGACAAAAACAAAGCTAAGCAGAACGTAAGCGATATTCTTCATAGGACTGACTTCTTCTCTGTGCAATCTCTGTGTTCTCTGTGTCTCTGTGGTTAAGAATTGTTTCGAAAAAACAACCGCAGTGACACAGAGGAAATCAGGCGCCCAATCTAATTGCGGTTCGCTTTTGGCTCGATCGGAAAGAGCTTGCCGGCCTCGGCTGGGTCCAGCTTAACTCCCTCCAGCGAGGCTACGTACGATAAGACAGTGTCTCTTCCGGCGGCGAGATCTTCCGCGGTGGGCAATCGCAGTTCGTCCGGCGTTACACCGTGATGTTCCAGACTATTTCCATCGGTCATTATCATATCCGCGACCGTCATACTGAAAGCAAAGAAAACCACTACATCAATCCCGATTTCGTCCTGAAATTGTCGAGCCTCCATTACTGCGCCCGCTGTTTGATCGCCTATGACCGTGCCTCTTTTTTCGAGTTGTATCGTTCGCGCCAAAATTTCTGAGGCCGATGCTGATCGACTATCAACCAGGATGGTGAGCTTGCCCTTGAAAACCTTATCGCCTCGGGTCTTGGCGATAAGAGGCTTGGTCTCCTTGCGAGTTTTAGCATCGGCGATCTTGACGTCGTGATCGCACAGGTTCGATATAAGTCGCGTTATGGTTGTGATCCAGCCACCACTGTTGCCGCGCAGATCAAGGATCAGGGCTTTATGCTTTTTGGCTTTCGACATTGCATCGTCGACTTGAGAATCCGTCAGGTCAAATTCATTCATCTTCCAGATGAGTAGCTCATCGCCAAACGACACGAAAAGATCGCGTCCCAGTTGCGCTTCTCTCTCCGCTTTCCTGACGATATTCATATACTCGTTATAGTCAGTAAGGTTGACCATTCTCTGTAACTCTGTCCGCTTTGCCGCCACCTCGACTGCGCGTGGTTCTCGATTTGGACTCTGCAGAATCATGCGGATGCCCGGTTGTGGACGGAGAACGTTGTAGAGATATTCAAACTTCCAGAGGTTCGAGCGATCGATTTTGTAGCCGCCCGCCTCAAGAACTTCATCACCAGGTTTTACGCCTTTAGCTTCGGCATCGCTCTTTTTATCGATGGTAGAAATGAAACAATGATCGGCAATCATCTGCATCGTAAAACCGTAATCGGTTTCGTAAGCGCGTGGAGGCGGCATGAAGAAGGTGTGCGAGTCGTCTAACTCAATCAGCACCTGGGCGATGACTCCGAAGATTTGTCCGACCGAAGACGCCTCTTTGATTTTCTCGGACGCAGTCTTAAAGCGAGTTTCCACGTCCATGCCATGGAAGTTCGGGTCGTAGTAATTCTTTTTCAGGTTGTCTTTGATCCGGGACAACATCTGCTGACCACGGTCACGATCCTTCGTTTCGACTTTTTGCGCCTGGGCGACGACGGTCAGAGGTGTGAAAAATAAGGATGCAAGCAGTACGGCTTTTAGGAGTTTAGGGATGCAAAAGGATTTAGGGGGATTCATGAGGTACTCTCCTGTACAATTTCTGGGTCTTCCTTGGCAATATTACACCACAGAGACACAGAGGACAGAGGTTGACAGAGAAATCAGACTTTCGGGCAAAGCCAAATTACCAATTGAGGTTTCCATACACAGATTACACAGACCTTGCGCCCGCTCTAATTGCGATTCGCTTTTGGCCCAATTGGAAAGAGCTTGCCGGCTTCGACGGGGTCCAGCTTAACTCCTTCCAGTGAGGCTGCATACGATAAGACAACGTCTCTTCCGGCGGCGAGATCTGCACCAGTTGGTAATCGCACCTCGTCCGGCATTACACCGTGATGCTCCAGACTGTTTCCATCGGGCATGATCAGATCCGCCACCGTGATACTGACGCCAAAGAAAATCACTACTTCAACTCCGATTTCGTCATAAAAATGTCTAGCCGCCATTACTGCGCCCGCTGTTTGATCTCCTATGATCGTGCCTCTTTTTTCGAGTTGTATCGTTCGGGCAAAAAGCTCAGAGGCCGACGCCGATCGATTATCGACCAGGACAATTAGCTTGCCCTTGAAAGCCTTGTCGCCACGAGTCTTCGCAATAACAGGCTTAGTTTCCTGGCGAGATTTGCGGTTTGCGATCTTGACGTCATGATCAAACAGGTTCGATACGAGTCTCTTTACGGTTTCAGCCTGCCCACCGCTGTTCCCGCGCAGGTCAAGGATCAGGGCTTTATACTTTTTGGCTTTGGACATGGCGTCGTCCACTTGAGAATCCGTCAGGTCAAACTCATTCATCTTCCAGATGAGTAGCTCATCGCCAAACGGCACGAAAAGATTGCGTCCTGATTCAGCTGCTTTCTCGGCTTTTTTGACGGACTTAATATAGTCAGTCAGCTCGACGATTTTC
>Ga0126376_10001255_pt1 | contig 13563 bp, 11 predicted proteins | sample PanSoiMetPlot_15_FD_92760 | JGI IMG/M metagenome (GOLD analysis project Ga0126376, IMG submission 92760) | Tropical forest soil microbial communities from Panama - MetaG Plot_15 | ecosystem: Environmental > Terrestrial > Soil > Tropical forest > Bulk soil | place: Panama | collected 2016-02-17
CACCCACAATTTGCCTCCGGGCATGCGCTCCGAAACTTTAAAAATGTAAAGGAGCAAGTGTTGATTAAGGCGCGAGGGCAAACCGACTAGTGAGACGCGCCCGATCCAATCGGGCGTATCGGTTATCCTCTAGTTCGGCGCGCAGTGTAAGTGAAAATACACATAAATACAAGAGCGCATCTTCGTCAGGAGTCGTGGCCTGATGGGACGCTCGCGCCGAAACAAGCCGGTGAAGCTGAGCCATAAGCTGTTGGCCGTCAGAAAGCGTCTGGGAATGAGTCAAACGGAGATGGCTCGAGCGCTCGAACTGAAGGTGCATTATTCCGCAGTTTCCAATTTCGAGCTCGGCACACGCGAGCCGGATCTGCTCGTTGTGTTGCGTTATGCCCGGCTTGCGGGAATCCCAATGGAGACTTTGGTCGATGATCAGATGAATCTGCCGGGCGAATAGGGCCACAGGCTAGTCAAACAGGATCAACATGGCTTTACGTTAGCCACGGATAACACGGATTAGATTCGGATTTAGTCAGTGTAATCCGTGGCTCAGCATTGTCGGTCGTCCTGTTTATCTCTTCACACACTCGGCAAATAGATTGATGCCCTGCTCCTCAAATCGCACCCGGGTGCAGGCCGTGCTGAAAGCCGAGGCTTTGAACAAACGGTTCATGTCGTCTTCGGTGCGGTGAATGAGACGCCAGTCGAATACGTGATCCATTATGGCCTTATCCGGATTGCGTGGATGGAAGTTTCCGAGAATGACTTTCCCGCCAGGCACCAGCGCATTATGAATGTAGTCCAAAAGCTTGATAACGAACTTGTCGCTGAAGTAATCGATCAGGCCGATGCTGTAGATTAAGTCCTGATCCCGAAGCTGGATTGACTCCCGCTCTCGTACCACGTAAATGAGATTGGCGTTAAGCAATCTCATCTGCTGTTGCAGGCGCGCTTTGTCGCGTCTTTCTGCAACGAACGCCAGAGCCTGAAGATCCACGTCGATGAGAGTTGTCGTCAGCTTTGTACGATCCTCAAGACGCTCGTAAACATCGAAGAGTTCGGCCGCTGGACCACACGCCAAACTCGTGACGTGCGCACCCGCTTCGCCTTTCGCCGCCACTACCGCATTGATCTCTTCGGCCAATAACGGCCTTCGATTTCGCACCGCAACTGCGGCCGGCAGATTGAGAAAACAACGATCGAGCATCGAGCCAATGCGCCCGCGACCCTGCGGCTGGTTCTGATAAATCTGATGAATGCTAAGAAAATCGCCGGCGTATCCGCGCGGCTTCGAATACCAGCGCTCCGCAGTGTTAGTCAGTAATAAATATGGCAACAAGTCAGACTGTATTCGCGCACTAAGCTCTCCATTCCCGTTCGCCAGTTCACCTTCGACTGAATGCAGCTTCGCATTGCAGGCACGAAAGGCATCTTCCACATCAGCGACAAGCCGCGCGGGCACGACGTTGTTGTTCTTCAAAGCATGACGATCGGCATCAACGAGGAGCCGCTTGAAATTCGTGACTGCCAGGTCCAGCTCCGACCGAGGATTAGGGTTCCTGGCAATGATCTCCGTCCAGCGGAGTGGAATGTCGAGGGTTTCTTTAACTGTAGTTTGCATGTTCTCGCTCCTTTAATCGAGATAGCTCACTGAGCCAGAGCCAAGTGAGTAATTGCCGAAGTGGTCAGGCACTTGTAGCTTTCTTTCACAAGCAGATAGAAAAGCGCGCACATGCCTGTTTCGAGCTTGTTGGAAATGCGAGCCGGCTGATCCTTTGTCACCGTTCCGGTAAGAATCGCCTCGTATTCCTCTTCGCCACATACGCCACCACGAAGCAGTCCCCTGCATTGAGCAGGATTGATTACCTGGAACCGATACTCGCTGTTCCGTGTGCAAATTGAAATCTGATCCATAGCGTTCAAGTCTTTTACAATGATGTCCATGGCCGACCTCCTTCGCACATGAGTGGCGCAAAGACGAAAAACATCACAAGCCAGGAAGTAGCCACAAAAGTCACAAGAAACACAAAAGCGGACCGGAAGCTCAATCTGCATTCAGCGCCTATTGTGTTTTGTGATTTTTGTGCTTTTTTGTGGCTAGTTCTGGATTGGAGCGCGGACGGGGCGGCCTGGATAGACGCCGGACTGGAGCTGGCCATCTTTCACAACCAGCACGCCGTTCACTAACACAAACTTGATCCCTTCGGCGTATTTCGCAGGCTCCTGGAAAGTGGCTTTGTCGGTTATCGAGGCGGGGTCGAAGATGGTGAGATCCGCGTCAGCGCCAACTCGTATGCGTCCTTTGTTCCTCATCGACGGAACTCGTCGTTCAAGGCGCTGAGCCGGCATCAGCGTCATCTTGGTTAGTGCATCCATGAGGGTGAGAACGTTTTTGTCGCGCACATAATTCCCTAACACGCGTGAATATGTACCAGCCGTGCGCGGATGTCCCTTGCCGTTTTCGAGAATGCCGTCACTGGCAATCATCGTCAGCGGACTCTTAATTGCCGCGGCCACGACTTCTTCAGTCATGGAGAACACAGCGACCATGCCACCCGTCTTGCGATACTTGTCGAACGTCTCCTTCGTGAGGCGCTCGCCAGTTGCGGCCCATTGCAGATCTTTGTAATCGATATCGAAAACTTCTTTCCAGCCTTCATCGAAGATGGCCGACTTGATGTCAGTCATACCGGCAATGTATGGATAACACTCCGTGGTCACGTCCAGTTTGCGTGACCTCGCTTCGCCAATCATCTGCAACAACCTCGGCGTTGCCGGTCCACCCGTGCTTTGAATGTGGACGACGTGCAATGGCGCGCCCGTAATTGCGGCCGCTGAGATGACTTCTTCAAGTGCCTGAATACTGCTGCCCGGTTCCTTCACTCCCGCGTGTCGCATGTGAACGTGACACGACGCACCGTAACGCGCTGCGACCCGAAACATCTCGAGGATCTCCCAGCGCGATGCATTCGGCGTGTACTGAATTCCGAAGCCCACGGCAACCGCGCCGCGTTTTAATCCTGCTTCGAGGCGCTCCTTCATATCGCTGATCTCGGCATCTGTTGCCGCACGACGTGCGGCTTCGCCGGTGGGCAGAAACGTGACCAGCTCGTGCATCGCAGCCATCCGCGCGGCGAGATGTCCCGCACTCACGCCGTAGTTGATTAGCGACTTCTGTTCACGCTGTGCGTACCAGGCGTCGACGTCGCCGGTACCGACTTCGAGCTCAAGAGCTGTTGTAACGCCATCCATCGCTTTGAAGCGGTAGTTCTCTTCGTCCTGGCCGTGTTGATGGAGGTCGATGAAGCCTGGAGAGACTACGAGGCCGCGCGCATCAATGACTGTCCGGCCCGTAAGCCTGCTGGTGCTGATTGCTTTGATGGTACCGTTTGAGATAGCGACATTGCGGATTGAGTCAGAGCGCGATTCCGGATCGATGACCCTGCCATTGAGGATGACGAGATCGTAAGGCGTCTGCGAAGGAAAGACCGGAATCAAAAGCGCTGAAATCATCAACACAATAGGTCCTATTGGACCTATACTCAAGCCGAAGGTTCTCACCGCACCTTACCTCGCGCTGCAACGCGCCAGGTTTCCTCGACGCGCTCGCCTCTCACACCATAGATCTCATCGTGCATGTTCACCGTCGTGCAAACGTGATTCGGAATGATGCTGAGCCGATCTCCAACTCGATAGCGCTGCTCGGAGCGCTGAACATTTAAATGCCCATGCTCCTCGGAAAAACGTTCTACCACCACTGCCGGATCTTCCTTCACGATCCCAAAGCCACTGCCATCACCACCCTGAAAGCGATCGTAAGAAAAAGTCTTTGAGCCACCGTCAACCATTGCGTGCCCGGAAACTGCCGTGCTTACTACAGTGACCAGGACTGACAACGCACAGTCCTCCAACGAACATGCCGATACAGCAACTGTATTTCGATCGTTGAAGATGTAAGTGCCTGGCCGGACCTCGTTGACGCCATAAAACAAGTCACCCTCATATGCAGTCGGCGTTGAGCCTCCACTCACAATCGAGGGCGGTAAACCAGCGCGCGAAAAAGCTTCAAGAGATCGCTTTAGGAAATCGTTAACCTGACGACGCAACCTCGCACGCTCGTCCGGCGCAACACCGAAGTGGCCCGGGAAAAACGCCAACCCCTTAAACTCCAACCCACGAAGATCAGTAATCCTTTGCGCGAGTGTCAACAAGTCAGTCTCATTACTGAGGCCACAACGCCCGAACCCCACGTCCATCTCGATGAGCACTGCGATCTTTGTGCCCTGCTGCGACGCGGCTTCAGAGATTGCACGCGCTGCTTCCTCTGAATCGAGAGAGACGGTGATGTTTGCGTGTTCGGCGAGTCGCGCGAGTCGTGCAGTCTTTTGCGCGCCCACGATTGGATAGGCGATAAGAATGTCGTCGATGCCGGCGTCTTGCATCACCTCAGCTTCGCCAATCTTGGCTACAGTGATGCCGGTGGCGCCGCTGGCCATCTGTCGTTTGGCGAGCTCAGGAATCTTGTGTGTCTTTGTGTGCGGGCGCAACAGCAGTTGATGTTGATGGCAGTATCCGGCGACACGCGCGAGATTGCGATCCATCACATCGAGGTCGACGATCACCGCGGGTGTTTCGAGATCGGATATCAACATGCGGGTCCTTGTCTTAGTGATTGTTAGACAGGAAATCTCGACCAACTTACCGCTAGGGCAGAATGTCGAACGCTGCCTCCTGCTTCGAAGATTTGCGCGTCACCATGTCTTTCACTTCGATCATCGCCTGGTATCGACCCGGTGCAAGACTCGCGAGACGTAAGTACTCAGCAAACGTCAAATGCAGCACGGGCTTACTCTGAACGTCAGTCAACACAAAATCAAAAAACTTGCTGGCCGGTTGACCATCTTTCATCAGTCGCACTGAAACACGCACGAGGGGCTTTCCCGTCTCCGGACTGTTCGCCGCATTGTAAACAGCCAGGTACATGATCAGGTTGTCACTAGTCCTGAACTGGCGAGCCGCTGAAGGACGTATCAATTGCTTTCCATACACGAACACATCAGGAAAATCAGGATTCGGTGGCAGTGGGCCGGCAGGCTCGACGTAACGGCTAAGCACCACCGGCGTGGCCGCAAACTCAGAATCCGGCTCAGGAAGCACAAACTGCTCGCGCCGCGCGCTCACCTTGCCCGACTGCTTATCTTTCACGATCACATCGATCGTGTACTCGCCGGAAGCAAGTTGCAGATCCTGGCGGTAAAGAATGTTGTTGCTGAGAATCTTATTGTAATCGTCAGCCGATAAATTCACGTCGAAGTTGCCGCCCAATCGCGAAAGCTTTCGCTCCGGTGTAATACTCAAAACACCGAGCACTTCCAACTGCATCGACTGTTTGTCGCCCTTAGAATCAAACTTCACTGCCGAAGGCGGAATCTCGAGCGCAAGCGGAACTGTGTAGAGACCATCGCCGGTTCGAAATGGAGTCAGCGAAACGAAAAGCGGCAAGCCTGGATTTGCCTGGGCGTTATCGAAGCCAGCGAGAAGCTTCTTATCCGCAGGCGACAAGAGTACGATCTCTTCCGGAGGGATGGCGTAGTAACCCGAACGTGAAAGAATTTGTACATCGGGCCTGCGAACTTCGATCTTTACTTTGCGAAACGTGCCGTCGAAGTTTTGATTGGTACTGCGGTATGCAAGCGTATAGCGCGACTGTATCTCCTGATTGATCCGTTCGAGCCCCTGGCCGATGTCGTTGTTGTCTTTAAAAAACTTGCCGCCAGTGTCACCGGAGATGCGGTAAAGAATGTCGTACTCCCGGCTCTGTCCTTCCTGTCGCACGTTGTCGAAAACAGTTTCTCCACCGACAGCGCGGATACGTTGTTCCTGATTCGTAATCGCAGACACACCTGCGAGCGGTGACGAGGGAACCAAAGACCCTGATGCTGGAGCACCGGCTCTAAGTCCAGCGGAATCGATGATGTAGACGGCAACGTTCGCTCGATTGGCCATGTCGATCGTGCTCTGCACTTGCCAGTCGAGCACAGCGGGTGTGACGAATCCTTGTGAGAACAACACGAGGGTCTTCTTGCCCGGAATCGGACGAAGGCCTTCCGCGATTGCCGCAATCGCCGCGAGCACGGGCCGGGCCTGTTGAATGCTGAGAGCAGTGCGCAGCCTTATGAACTGCTGCAGCACATGCTGGGCGATCATTATTCTCGCCGCTTCGGAGCCTCCGGCGGGACTGGCGATAGGTGCGGAAGAAGCGTTGTTCAAGACCTCTCTGAGAGAAGCAATGTTCTCCGCGAGATCTTTCTGCTCGAAACTTTTTGAGTCCGGACTGCCGAGTCGTTCCAATGAAGCGATAAGTTTTGCTTTGTCCTGAGTGAACGGTTGCAGCATCTGCAAACCATTAGTCACTGACAATATAGCGACCGCGTCGGCGTCGGTCACCTGCTCGCGAATGTATTTGATTGCGCCTTCGCGGACCGGTTTCAGGTTTGTTATGTCTGTGGTCTGCGAATCAAGAACGAGCGCCACGTAGTTGCGTGTCGCAGTCGCAGGTGCGGTCGCTTCAACCACCCGTGTCTCGCCGGGCTTGCGGGTTTCAGGTCGCGAAAGCGGAGCATCGAAGAACTCTAATTTCTGCGGCTGGCCATCTTCGGTTACGGTGAAGTCTTCGGCCTTCAGGTCTGAGATGTATTTGCCTTTTTTGTCTTTGACGATGACGTCGATATTGACGAGATTGGATTTGACTTTGACTACATCTTCCTGTTGCGCGTGCACACTTAGCGTGAAGAGAAAAATCAAGCCGCAGATCTGCGCGGACAAACCCAGATACTTCATGACTAACCTCTTCCCACGCCCAATGCATCGGCGACGCGATTGATGTAGTTGAACCACGACGCAATGAGCGTGATTTGAAGAATCCCCTTGTCATCAAAACCAACTGACCGCAGCCGCTCGTGATCGGCAGGTGAAATGCGCGTCGCGTCGCGCGTTACCTGCACCACATAATCGAGCATCACCTTCTCCTGCTCGGAGATCGGCGCCTTGCGGTAGTCTTCTTCGAGCGCGGCTACCAGTTCCTGATCCAATGTTACCCGACGCAGAAACTCTGCGTGAGATTCGATTCAATAATGGCAATGGTTCGTGACCGATACTACCGTCGTGATCATCTCATGCTGTCGTCTGCTGAGCGGCAAGTCCGGCGACATCAGCGATCCAAACGTCGCAAACGCGTGATAGAGCGCGTTGGGGATTAAGCTGTGCGACGCGACGATGCTGGCCGTTTCGCCGTCGGGAGTCGGATGCACGGGCGTCGCATACTCAATCGGGTACAATTCACGCTGCGATTCGACTGCCTTCCGCACCTCCTCACTTTCATCAACAGCAATCGTTTTGATCCACGTCATTGCAAAGTCCTTCCTTCCACCAGACGCCTATTGCGAAACAGGAACAGGTATACGGGCAGGCCGACTGCCACCACTGCCACTCCGAGAAATGCCTGCGTTGGATTATTGCCGCCAATCAGTATAAGCAACAAAAGAATCATTGCCAGAAACACGATGGGCGTCACCGGATAACCGGGCGTCAGGTAACGAACGCCACTCGCGTCTTCGCGACGAAATTTGAACAGAGCGGCGACACTCAGCGCAATAAACACGACCACCACGAATATAAAGTAAGAAACGATCTCGTTGAAACTGCCGGCGACGACGAGCAACGAAGCCAACACTGCCTGAAGCGCAATCGCGCGCGCGGGTGTTTCGAAACGTTTGTGAACCACAGCAACCGACGGAATAAACAGCCCGTCCCGGGCCATAGCAAAATAGACTCGCGGCGCCGACATCACCACCGCAGTAATACTGCCAAGGACAGATACAACAACAATGAGCGAAAAGATTAGTCCACCGGCACGACCAAACAGCACTTCTCCAGCCTGCGCCGCAAACGTCTCACCGGACGTAACCTGATCGAGCGGCACAAGATATACAAAATTGAAGCTCGTGAGAACGTAAACAATGGTGACGATGATGACGCCGTAAGTGAGTGCTCGTGGCAAAGTGCGTCCGGGATTTTTGACTTCACCGGCAAGCTTGCCCAGGTCCCACCACCCGGCAAACGAAAAGAACGCGCCGACTATGCCGCCGCCCAGAGCACCGATGAGCGGGGTAGAACTTGCACGGCGCGTGACGAAGGGAATGAAGTTAGACCAGTGACCGAGTTGAAACCCGACTCCCCAGAGAAACACAAATGCCAGCAGGCCGAGCTTGAGAAACGCCAATGTGCGAATGAATCCGGCACCAAGCCTGACGCCGCGAATGTTAATAAGCGCGACTGCCAGAATCGTCGCGATGGCCACAATCTTGATCCCCAAAGGAGAGAGCTTAAAGATGTAACCCGCGTAAGTCGCGAGGCCAACCGCGAGCGCCGCAGTCAAGCCGGGATCCATCACCAGGAACGCCATCCAGCCATACATGAAAGCGACTGCCGGCCCATAAGCCTCGCGCAGGAAAACGTAGCCGCCACCCGCCTCTGGATATCTTGCCGACAACTCGCCATAGCAGAGCGCACCGCACAGCGCCATCGCACCCATCGCGAGCCATACGACGAGCAGCCACATCGGCGACCCGAGCGCCTTCGCCATCCCGGCGGGCGTGAGAAATATCCCAACCGCGATCACTTCGCCCACCACCAGCGCAGCCGCTGTCCTTACCCCGATTTGCCTTCTTAATCCTGTCAATCCTGAAAAATCCTGTTCATCCTGTCCAAAGTTTTCTTCAGAAGGTCACGCGCGCCGCAAACTGAAAAGCCCTCGGCCCACCCGATCCAAACACACCGCCCGCTGTCGTTACCGGCTGCCCAAAACTCGACGACCGCAAAAACGCAGGACTCGACGGATCATTACTATCCCGCACCAACACGTTACTGAACCCCGAGTAATTCACGTTCGACACGCCTAGCACATTCGTCACATTGAATAGATTGAACACTTCCGCCATCGGCTCGACCAACCATCGCTCACCAATTCGAAAAACTTTCGAGACTCTCAAATCCAGCGACGAAAAGTTATCTCCGAGCTTCAAATCATCACGCACCAGCGGCACGAGCACTCGTGGCTTAAATCCTGTGCTCGGATCAGCATTCGGACACAACGAACCACCGGCCGCATTGATCTGGCTCAACGCCGCATTCAACTCAGCTCCCGTCTTAAACTGCCGCGCACCTGCATTCCTTTGTAGCTCACAAACGCGCGAGCTGCCATCCGGAAGCAGAATATCAATTGGAACTGAAGACGCTAACGTAAAGATGGGCGCCAGCCGTACTTCACCCGGCAGTTGAACCAGTCCCGAAAAAGTAAATCGATGGCGCTGATCGTTTGGCGTTGGGCCATACTCACGGCGCAGGTCATTGGAATCTATCGGCCCGTTCGAGAAAGGAATCTGATCGTCGTTCGCATAGTTAAACGAGCGCGAGAGTGTGTACGACGCTCGAAACTGAAACCGGTCCGCAAGACGCTTCTCGAGGCTCAGCAGCAAGCCGTCGTACTTCGTTCTAACACTCGACTCCAGGTTCTTCACGATGTCTGGCCCGCCGACGACCGGATTGAACGGCACAGTGCCAATCACGCGGCCGATGATAAAGTGCGTACCGACGTTGCGCACGTAATCAGCACGGAGAGCAAGGTTTGCACCAAACTCACGCTGTACGCCAACATTCATCTGGTGCACGGTGGGGTTCTGCAGGTCGTTGTCGATGATGTTGATGCCACCGGCGCCGGCGCCGGGCAGCACAAATCCCGTGAATGGGTTCGCCAGAGTTGGTGTGGGCGGTGGAAACGTGCCGTTCACCGGATCGAAGAGAAACGGCGGCGGAATAAAAAAGAGGTTACCCGCGCGAACTTCGACCGGCAGGGTGCGGCCATCAAGCCCACGCTCAAGGGTTTGAATTTCCAGAGTCACACGATCGTAGTAGATGCCGTAACCGGCGTGAATACTCGTGTGTGCGTTGGCGGTTGAGTAGTTGAAACCGATGCGAGGCGCGAAGTTGTTTTTATCTCTGCTTCTCGTTCCGTGCAGGAAGGGGAGAATCAGCGGGTTCAGCTCGTCTGTGCGACTGACGTTCTTAACGTCTGTATCGATCTCATAGCGCAAACCCAAATTCAGAGTGAACTGACGATGCACGCGCCAGTCGTCCTGGATGAAGCCTGCAAGATACGTGTTGTTAGTATCAGGTAACAGCAGTGAACGATCGGGAAAGCCGCTGCGAAGCGTCACTGCAAATAGCAGATCGTTATCGTCAACACGGCCATCGCCATTGCGATCAAAGTCAGGGAAATCTTCGATCAACTCAATCCGGCCTTGCTGAAAAACTTTGAGATCGAGATCCGATTGAACCCGCTGAATCTCGCCGCCGATGTAGAACACGTGGTTGCCGCGGGCCATCGAGTACGTATCGCTGAACTGAAAACGCCGCTGCTTCGTCTGCTGCGGTACGCGGAACGACGCACCGTCCTGAATGCTGGGAAAAGTAAGCTGAGGGCCGGATGTTACGGGCAGAGTGTCGTTTATGAAAGCGCTGAAGCTGAAGTTGAAGCTGTTTACGTCGGTCGCAGAAATGAGGCGAGTGTAGTTGGCGAGAAAAGAATTTGATTTGTTCTCGCTCGACTGGCGCTGCGATGCCGACCCGATGGAACGCACGAGCGTGCTGGCGGTGGTGCCCTTCTCACGCTCAAATGAATAACGAAAGTTGAGCCGGTCATTTTGGTCCGGACCCCAATCGACGCGGTTAGTCGTCATGAAGTCGTCGAGTGGTGAGTCTGCGAAACCACGCCTGATGGAACGCGTCGCCAGGTCTCGCGTACCGACCAGCACCACGCCGTCCTGGTTGCGATTCTCAAATGAGCCAAAGAACCACGCGCGATCTTTCCTGATTGGACCACCGATCGCAAACGCATATTGCTCCCGATCGAAGGGTGGCGACTGGTTCAGAGTGCGATCAAACGTAGCCGGCAAGCCCTGCAAGCTGCTATCGCGAAAATAGAACGAACCTGAGCCGTGCAGCTCGTTTGAGCCTGTTTTGGTTATGACGTTGATTACAGATGAGCCCGAGCGGCCCAGTTGTGCAGAAAAACGATTGGTAGCGATCTGAAACTCCTGGATCGCTTCCTGCGAGATGTTTTGTATAGGACCGCCGACGACATCGTCATTGGTGTCGACGCTGTCGATGGTTACGTTGCCGCCGCGTCCGAGCTGGCCGGCTGAGGAGATCACGACGTTGTTCGTCTTCGTGGGATCGAAGTTGGGTGCAGGAGTGTTGCCGGGCACGAGCAAGGCAAGCTCGAGAAAGTTGCGGCCATTAAGTGGAAGACTCTCCACTTCACGCGATGCGATGATGCCATCGATCAGAGAGCTGCTGTTGTCGATCAGTGGGGGCTTGAATACGAACGTATCAACGATTGCATGGGTAGAATCAACTTCAAGTTGTGCGTTCAGAGTAACCGTTTGGCCTACTTTGAGCGGCACTGCCGTTTTCGTGATCTTTGTCGCAAAACCTGTCGCTTCAATACGCAGCTCATAGTCGCCGGGCGCCATGTTGGAGAAGACGTAAAGGCCGTCATTGTTGCTTACGGTGTCGCGGTTAATGCCAGTGGCTGTTTGTGTCGCAGTGAGCTTCGCGCCGGCGATCACAGCGCCCATCGGATCGGTAATCGTGCCGTTGAGGGTTGAGTTGGCGGCTTGTTGGGCAAGAGCCGATATGTGTACGCAGAGAATGATCAGGCTCAATACAGCGACATGCTTCATTGTTACCCTTTTCTTTTAGACAGGAGGAACAAGATTTTGCAGGATGAACAGGATTTTATCTTGTCAATCCTGAAAATCTTGTTCATCCTGTTAACGACTGATCTTCCCAATCACATCATCAACCAGCTTTCTAGCGGCATCTTCACTGGCCGCCTCAGCAACGACACGAACGATCGGCTCCGTATTTGACCCTCTCACTAACAACCACCCCTCCGGCAAGAGCACTTTCACTCCATCGCGCGTATCCATCTGAAAGTTCGCATATTCCTGCCGCACCATCCTCAGCACTCCAGCAATTCTATCGGAAGGACACGCCATCTTCTCTTTCACAATCGTGTAGCGCGGAATGTCTTCCAGTAGCTCCGTCACGGTTTTTCCCGACGCAACGAGCAGATGAAGCACGAGCGCCATACCAACCAGACTATCGCGCGCGAAGTTAATGCGCGGATAGATCACGCCACCATTTCCCTCTCCACCAATCACCGCACGCTGCTGCTGCATCGCATCCGTTACGTTCACTTCCCCAATCTTCGTCAGAAACACAGGACAGTCGAACCTCTTCGCGACGTCTACAACCGCAGAGGTCGTTGAGAGATTTGCAACCACGGCACCTTTCTCGCGTCCAAGCACATAAAGAACTGCGAGCACAAGTGTGTAGTCTTCACCAATTGCTTCGCCTTCATTGGAAACAATCGCCAGTCGATCCGCGTCCATGTCTTGCGCAAAGCCAATGTCAGCCTGATGCTCTTTGACTGTACGGCAAAGATCGCCAAGATTCTCCGGCAGCGGCTCGGCTGGACGTGGAAACGATCCATCGGGTGTTGTGTTCAAGGGAATCACTTCAGCGCCGAGTGCTTCGATCAGCTTCGGACCAACCAGGGAACCGGCGCCGTTACACGAATCAAGCACGACGCGCAGTTTCTTCTTCATTTGCGGCAGTGGGCCAAGGACGTCGAGAATCGACTTGATGTGCAGATCCGTAGCGCCTTCAACTTCCTCAACTGTCCTGAGCTCCGCACCGCCGACTTTCGTGTATTCGCCCTGGTGATAGATGTCGAGCAGCTCACGCGCCTGGCCTGCATCGAGGAAGAGGCCAGTGGAGCTAATGAATTTCAAAGCATTCCACTCGGCAGGGTTGTGACTCGCGGTTATCGCAATGCCGCCTTGCGCGCGGCGATGCCGTACCTGGAGTTGGACCGTGGGCACGGGACAAATGCCAATATCGATAACTCGACTGCCCGTTGATAAGAGGCCGGCGACGACTGCGTGCTTGACCATCTCACCGGAGGTGCGTGGGTCACGGCCAAGAACGATCGTGCCGGAGCCGGTGTGGGTGCCGAAGGCTTCGGCGAAGCGAGTGAGCAGTGTCGGTGTAAGCGACTGGCCCACGACGCCGCGCACGCCGGAGATACTGATTTTGAGAGTAGGGATGGCTCTCATTGACGAGTACTATGTTGGACAGGATTGACAGGATTTTTCAGGATGCATCTTGTTCATCCTGTAAATCCTGAAAATCCTGTCTAAGACTTACCGTTTGATCCGATCGCGCGCCCAGTCAAGTAGCTCGCGGGCCGCCGCCTCTTTCTGTGCTTCGACAATGATCCTGATCATCGACTCCGTGTTCGACGCGCGCACGTGAACCCAACCCTCAGGCAACGTAACCTTGATTCCATCAGTCGAATCGACCTCGAGCCCTTCCTGTTCCATCAATGCCCGAAACTCCTGCAACACGGAGTACAAACGATGCGGCTCGACAGTCACATTGTGC
>Ga0126376_10001256_pt1 | contig 13548 bp, 12 predicted proteins | sample PanSoiMetPlot_15_FD_92760 | JGI IMG/M metagenome (GOLD analysis project Ga0126376, IMG submission 92760) | Tropical forest soil microbial communities from Panama - MetaG Plot_15 | ecosystem: Environmental > Terrestrial > Soil > Tropical forest > Bulk soil | place: Panama | collected 2016-02-17
ACCGAGCCGCTCGAGAAGGTCTCGGGGCGCGTGACGTACAGCCAGCAGATCCTCAAGGAGTTCGGCTGGATCACCGACGCGCGCGGCCGCGGCGTCGACTCGCCCGGCAGCGGCTATTCGCAGATCTGAGCAGGCCGCGATGCGAGTACCTCGCACACGGTGATCTTCATCGCGTCGTCGCGCCGATCCGCAGCGCGTCCCGCAGCGCCTGAGCCTCGCGCTGGCCGTACTTGGCGAAGGCCCTGGTCCTGCCCTGCTCGCGAACCATGATGTGCTCCGGCCACTCGCCCACGATGCGCACCATCATCTCGGCGACCTGAACTTCCTGCTCGGTTGCCGGGCCCGTCGTGCTGAACCGAAAGCGCACCGCGCGCGGAGGCATGAAGGTGACGTAGAGGTGCGGCCGCAGCCGCGCGTCGAGCCAGGCTTGCTCGGCGACCGCCGAGCTGGCCTCGTAGCTCGCGGACGCCAGCATCTCGACCGCCAGCCGACCGACCTTTTGCTGATCTTCGAGCGCGAGGGCATTCGGCCGCCCGTCCTGGAAGACGAGAACGGCCATCGTGTCGGCGGCGGCGACACAAGCCGCCGCGATGACGACGAAGACGAGCCCGACGAGCGCCCGCACTACCTGCGCGATCCGCCGAGAATGCCGCCGAGCACGCCGCGGATGATCTGCCGGCCAATCTGACTGCCGACGGTCCGCGCGGCCTGCTTGGCCATCGCCTCCACCATGCCCTGGCGGCGCTTCGTGCCCCAGAGGATCTCGCTCACCTGCGTGCCGATGCTGGAGTCGTCCTTCGCCGGTGCCGGCTCTTGCCGCGGCGCCCGATCCGGCGCGGGGGCGCGCGACGGGGCCTCGCTCCGCGCCGGGGTCTCGCTCGGGCGCGCCACCGGCGCGTCGGCCGACACGCTGCGCTTGCTGAGGATCTCGTACGCCGATTCGCGGTTCACGCGCGTGTCGTACTTGGCGCCGATCGGACTCCTCGAGCGGACCGTCGCGCGCTCGTCCGCGGTGATCGAGCCCATCCGGCAGCGCGGCGGGCAGATGATCGTGCGCTCCACCGGCATCGGCACGCCCTTGTCCTGCAGCATCGATACGAGCGCCTCGCCCACCGCGAGCTCGGCGATGACCTTGGCGACGTTGAGCTTGGGGTTGGCCACGAACGTCTCGGCGGCGGTGCGCACGGCCTTCTGGTCGCGGGGCGTGAAGGCGCGCAGCGCGTGCTGGACGCGATTGCCGAGCTGGCCGAGGATCTCGTTCGGCACGTCGTCGGGGAACTGGGAGCAGAAGTACACGCCCACCCCTTTGGACCGGATGATCCGGACGACCTGCTCGACGCGCTGACGCAAAGACGCCGGCGCGTCGTCGAACAAGAGGTGCGCCTCGTCGAAGAAGAACACGAGCTTGGGCTTGTCCAGATCGCCGACCTCCGGGAGGCTCTCGAAGAGCTCGGACAGAAGCCACAAGAGAAAGCTCGAGTAGAGACGCGGCTTGAGAATCAGCTGATCGGCCGCCAGGATGTTGACGATGCCGCGGCCGCTCGTGTCGGCGCGCATGAAGTCCTTGAGCTCCAGCGCCGGCTCGCCGAACAGCGCCTCGCCGCCCTCCCGCTCGAGCCCGAGCAGCGCGCGCTGGATGGCGGCGATCGACTGCGTACTGATCAACCCATACTTGGTCGAGATGTCCTTGCGGTTGTCAGCCACGAAGGTCAAGAGCGCCCGCAGATCGTCCAGGTCGAGCAGGAGGAGCCCGCGATCGTCCGCGAGCTTGAAGGCGATCTCGAGCATTCCCTCCTGCGTATCGTTGACCTCGAGCATGCGGGCCAGAAGGCTCGGGCCCACCTCGCTCACCGTCGCCCGGACGGGATGACCCGCCTTGCCGTAGAGATCCCAGAACACGACCGGGCAGGCCTCGTTGGTGTAGCCCTGGACGCCGATCTGCTCCACGCGCTCTTTGATCTTGTCGCTCGGCGTTCCCGCCATCGCCAGGCCCGCGACGTCACCCTTCACGTCGGCCATGAACACCGGCACGCCCAGGCGCGAGAAGCCTTCCGCCATCACCATCAGCGAGATCGTCTTGCCGGTGCCCGTGGCGCCGGCGACCAGGCCGTGACGGTTACCGTATCGCGGCAGCAGATGGACGGGCCGCTCGCCCTTGCCGATCAGTATGTCGTCCACGCCGGGCCTCCTTTAAGCCGGTCGGCTCACGTCCGCAGTGCGCGCTGCCGGCGGGGCTGGACCCCCGCCGGCCGAGGCGCGCCTGCGAACTCTAACTAGGTAGCACACCGGCGCGTCGGGCAGGGGGCGGCGTATTCCGGCACGCGGGCGGCCTCGATTCCAGCGGGCGTCCCGTATAATGACGGCGCCCTGGGGAGGTGTGACGTGTCGGAGAAGGCCGACCGCGACGACAGCCGAGGCGACCGAAGCTGGCTCGACGCCCTGACGAAGAAGGAGGAGCAGAAGCTCATCGCGCTCCTGCGCCAGCGCTATCCGCAGCGCGGCGACGACCGCCGCCGAAAGAAAGAGTAGCGGGGCGCCCGGCGTGGACTGGCAGAAGGAGCTCGACGAGCTGAGGCGTCGCGAGGAGCTCGCCTCGCAGCTGGGCGGGCCCGAGCGCGTGAAGCGGCAGCACGACGGCGGGCGGCTCACGATCCTCGAGCGCGTCGCCAAGCTCGCCGATCCCGGCAGCTTCCACGAGATCGGCAAGATCGCCGGCAGCGCCCGCTACGACGCCAAGAACGACCTGGTCGCCTTCACGCCCTCGAACTTCGTCTTCGGCCGCGCCGAGGTCGACGGCCGGCCGGTCGTGATCGGCGGCGACGACTTCACCGTGCGCGGCGGGTCGGCCGACGCGACCATCAAGGGCAAGCACAACCAGTGCGAGCGCATGGCCCACGACCTGCGCCTGCCGCTGATCCGCCTGGTCGAGGGCTCGGGCGGCGGCGGCTCGGTGAAGACGATCGAGACGACGGGCCGCGCGAACGTGCCCGGCGTCGACGGCTGGGAGTGGGTCGTCAACAACATGGCGACGATCCCGCGCGTGGCGCTCGGTCTGGGCTCGGTCGCGGGTCTCGGCGCCGCCCACCTGGCCGCGGCGCACTACTCGGTGATGGTCAAGAACCTCTCGGCCCTGTTCGTCGCCGGACCGCCCGTGGTCGAGCGCCTCGGCCAGAAGCTCACGAAGAACGAGCTCGGCGGGTGGGAGATCCAGCTCAAGGCCGGCGCCGTCGACGACGCGGTCGACACCGAGGACGAGGCGTTCGAGCGCGCGCGGCGCTTTCTCTCGTACTTCCCCTCGTCGATCGACGACCTGCCGCCGCGCGGCCCTCGGGGCGACGATCCGCAACGCCGCGAGCCCTGGCTCTTCGAGGCGATCCCGCACGACCCGCGCAAGCCTTACAAGATGCGGCGCATCGTCGAGGCGGTGGTCGATCGGGGCTCGTTCTTCGAGGTGGCGCCTCTCTACGGCCGCTCCGTCATCACGGGCTACGCGCGCCTGGACGGCTGGCCGGTGGCGCTGATGGCCAGCGATCCGTACTTCTACGGCGGGGCCTGGCCGGCCGACACCTGCCAGAAGGTCGAGCGCTTCCTCGACATCGCGCAGACGTTTCATCTGCCGGTCGTCTATCTCGTCGACTGCCCCGGATTCCTCATCGGGCTCGACGCCGAGAAATCGGGGACGATCAAGCAGGGCGTGCGCGCGATGTCGGCGATGTGGCAGACGACGATCCCGTGGTGCGCGATCATCGTGCGCAACTCGTTCGGTGTCGCCGGCGCCGCGCACCGAAACCAGAGCCGCTACTGCATGCGCTACGCGTGGCCGTCGGGGCGCTGGGGCTCCCTGCCGCTCGAAGGCGGGATCGAGGCCGCCTATCGCGCCGACCTTGACGCCGCGGCGGATCCCAAGGCGAAGATGGCCGAGATCGAGGAGCGGCTGAACAAGCTCCGGTCCCCGTTCCGCTCGGCCGAAGCCTTCTGGATCGAGGAGATCGTCGACCCGCGCGACACGCGCCCGCTCCTCTGCGAGTTCGCCAACCTCACCGCGCCGCTTCGACGTCCCGGGCCGTCGACCTTCGGCATGCGCGGCTAGCCGTCAGAAGGCAGCGATGGCGTCGAAGCGGGCCGCGGCCGACAGCAAGCGCAAGGGGCACTCCCTTCCCTCGGAGTTCACGCGCATCCTCTGCATCTCGGCCCATCCCGACGACAACGAGTTCACGATCGCCGGCAGCGTCGCACGCTGGGCTCGCGAGGGGCGCGACGTGGTGTTCTGCCTGGTCACGACCGGAGGCTCCGGCACCAACGAGCACACGCCGGACAACACCGGGCTGATCCCGATCCGCGAGCGCGAGTCGTGGGACGCCGCGAAGATCCTCGGCGTGAAGGACATCGTGTTCCTCGGCTATCAGGACGGCGTCGTCGAGCCGACCATCGCGCTCCGGCGCGATCTGACGCGCGTGATCCGACGTGTGAAGCCTCACGTGGTGGTGTGCGGCGACCCGACGATGCGCTGGTACGGCAGCGAGTACCTGAACCACCCCGACCACCGCGCGGTGGCCAGCGCGGCCCTCGACGCGGTTTTTCCCTCGTCGGAGACTCGCGTGATCTTCCAGGAGCTCCTGGCCGAGGGCCTCGAGCCGCACAAGGTGAAGGAGGTCTTCATCAGCGGCGCGCTCCGCGACGACACCTACGTCGACATCACCGACACGCTCGAGCTCAAGTGCCGGGCCCTCAAGGCGCACGTCTCGCAGGTGGGCAAGGGCGAATGGGTCGATCAGCTGCTGCGCGCGTGGGCGCTGCGCGATGGCAAGGAAGCCGGCGTCAAGCACGCCGAGGGCTTCAAGCGTATGGCGCTCTGGCGGGGCGACAGCTAAGCTCGGCGCGGGCCACCACGAGCACACGGGCAGTCGCGCGATGAGATTCGCATCGGTGGCGGGTTGCGCGATCTCCTGTGGTGCGCAGATGTCGACTGGTCATGAACGGCAAGGGGGACACCGTGGACCGATCCAAGCGTCGCTTCATCAAACGGAGTGTGGGGCTGCTCGCGAGCGGGCTGGCGGCCGGCGGCGTCAGAAGCGCCGCCGCCGAGCCGCCGGAGATTCCGCCATCGATGAAGGTGCCCGGGGCTGGAATGGGCGAGTATGGCAGCCCCGCGAAGTACGAGAGCAAGGTGACGCGCACGCTCATCCGCTCGCAACCCGGAACGACGGGTAGCGGAGCCTCGCGCTCGCCGCTCGAGTCGCTCGAGGGCATGATCACGCCGAGCGGGCTGCACTTCGAGCGGCACCACAGCGGCGTGCCCGACATCGACCCGGCCCAGCACCGGCTCCTCGTCCACGGCATGGTGAAGCGCCCGCTGATCTTCAGCGTGGACGCGCTCTTGCGCTATCCGATGATCTCGCGCATCCACTTCCTCGAGTGCGCGGGCAACAGCCAGCTCCTCTACCAGCCGACCCCGCCGACTGTCACCGCCGGGCAGACCCACGGGCTCGTGTCGTGTAGCGAGTGGACCGGCGTGCCGCTGCGCCTCGTGCTCGAGGAGGCCGGCGTCGACCGGAGCGCCGGGTGGATCCTGGCCGAGGGCGCCGACGCCGCCGCCATGAGCCGCAGCATCCCGATGGCCAAGGCCATGGACGACGCGATCCTGGCGCTATTTCAGAACGGCGAGCGGCTGCGTCCCGAGAACGGCTATCCGGTACGACTGTTCCTGCCCGGCTGGGAAGGCAACATGAGCGTGAAGTGGCTCAGACGCCTCAAGGTCGTGCCGGCGCCGATCATGACCAAGGACGAGACCTCGCGCTACACGGATCTGCAGGCGGACGGCAAGTCGCTGATGTTCACCTACCCGATGGAGGTCAAGTCGGTCATCACGCGGCCCTCGCACGGCATGAGCGTGCCGGGCCCCGGGCTTCATCAGATCTCGGGCCTCGCGTGGTCGGGCAACGGAGCGATCCGCAAGGTCGACGTGTCGACCGACGGCGGCCGGACCTGGCTCGAGGCGCCGCTCGTCGCGCCCGTGCTGCCGCGCGCGCTCACCCGCTTCAGGCTTCCGTGGCGATGGGACGGCGCGGCGGCGGTGCTCAAGTCGCGCGCCACCGACGATACGGGCGCCGTGCAGCCGGAGCGCGAGAGGTTCATCGCCGAGCACGGCAACAACGCGATCTTCCACTTCAGCGGCATCCAGGCCTGGAGCGTGGCGGCCAACGGCGAGGTGAAGCATGTCTACGCGTGATCTCGCCGGCGTGATGCTGGCGCTCGTCCTCGGGGGCTGCGCCGGTGCCGGAGCGACTTCGGCGGCGCTCGAAGGGCCGAACCTCGGCCGCGAGGCGACGCCGGCACAGGTCGCCGGCTGGGACATCAGCATCGGACCGGACGGCGTGGGCCTGCCGCCCGGCAAGGGCACGCCGGCGGCGGGCGCGCTCGTGTACGAGCAGAAGTGCCAGGCCTGCCACGGCGCCAGGGGCGCGGGGCAGCCCAACGACCGGCTGGTCGGCGGCCAGGGAACGCTCGCGAGCAAGGCACCCGTGCGCACGATCGGCAGCTACTGGCCGTACGCGACGACCGTCTTCGACTACGTGCGCCGCGCGATGCCCTACATCCAGCCGCAGTCGCTCAGCGACGACGAGGTGTACGCGCTCACCGCGTACCTGCTCAATCTCAACGGGATCATCGGCGAGGGCGACGAGATGAACGCCCGGACGTTACCGAAGGTGAAGATGCCCAATCAGGTGAACTTCATCGTCGTGTATCCGCCGCGAGCGCGCTAGCCGGCGTCGGTCACGGCGCCTTGCCGGTGACCTCGATCACCTTCCCGGCCCTCAGGATCGAGGCCTTGAAGGGCTGCCCCGTCGACATCGCGCCCACCTTCTCGCGGATCCTCGGAATGTCCGCCTCGGTCTTGATCGGGATGCCCGCCATCGACAGGACGATGTCGCCGCGCACCACGATCTCGCGTCCGCCGATGGTCGCGGTCCGATCGCCGCCCGCGAGCCCCATGTCCCAGGCCGGCGAGCCCATCGGGACCACGCTCAGGAGGAACCCGCTGCCGCCCGGCACGTTGAAGATCTCGGCCAGCTCGCCGTTCACGACCGTGCCTTCGAGCCCGATCCAGGCCCACTCGCGCTCCATCAGGAAGTAGCGCGCGCTCTTCGTCGTCACGACGAAGCCGAGGCCCTCGTTGCCGCCGCTCTTGGAGATGATGTGGCTGACGATACCGATCACCTCACCGGCCATGTTGAACATGGGGCCGCCCGAGTTCCCGGTGTTGATCGTGGCCGTCGTCTGGAAGAACTCGGCGAGCGGAATCGCGCGGTAGGCTGTGTTGGGCAGCCACTTGGCGCTGATCCAGCCCGCGCTGAACGAATACGAGAGGCCGTAGGGGGCGCCGATCACGAGCACCTGCTGCCCCACTCGGACCTGGTCGGAGTCGCCGAGCCGCACCGGCTGCGCGCCCTTCGGGACCCGGATGAGCTGGAGCAGGCTCAGGTCGGCCGCGGGCTCGGAAGCGACGATTCGCGCCGGGACCGTCTCGCCACCGAGTAGCTCCACCTGGATCTCGTCCATCGCGTGGACGACGTGCGCGGCGGTCATCACCTTGCCGTCGGCAGAGATCAAGACGCCGGAGCCGATCTCGGTGAAGGTCACGAGGCCCCGCGCGCCGTCGACGGCCCGGCCCTTGGCCCTGATCACGACCACCGAGGGGCTGACCTTCCGGAACAGCTCTTCTGCATCCTGGGCCTCGACGGACGCCGAAAAGCAGCCGACGATGATTCCGACGAGAACGCCGAGCAGCAGTGGTCGCATAGGCCCTCCCGCGCCGATCCGAATCACGACTATACGTGGAGCCCGGAGGCGTCCAGCAGATCGCGAAGATCGTTCACGTTCACCCAGCCGCCGCGGCTGTAAACGATCCTGACACGATGGCCGGCCTCGACGACCCGCGAGAGAAGATCGGTCAGCCGCGCAGCGCCCAGGGTGCCCTCATACCGGGCGGCCGCGATGGCGGCGCGCAGCCAGCGGGCACCATCGGCGCCCAGGTAGAGGAGCCCAATCCACACGCCGTGGCTCTCGGCGGGGGTCACGCCATCGCCGATCGAGCTCAGCACGACGTCCTCGAAGGTGAATCGGCCCGTGTCCGGACGGTCGCCGCGCACGCGGTCCGCCTTGTCGGCGCCGGCCAGCGCGCTGTCCACGGCAAGCGTGATGCCGTCACCCGCCTCTTCCAGCAGGGCCTGCACGATGTGACGCTTCAGCACGATGTCGCCGAACGCGACGAGGGTACCGCCGCCGAGCTCCTCCTCCGCCAGCGAGAGCGAGTAGGCTTCACTGGTCGTCGCATAGTCCGGGTTGTCGACGAAGCGGGCGCCGGCCACGTCCACGGCTTCCGCGCGATGGCCGCGCACCACGACCGCGGCGCGACAGCCGAGGGTCGCGAAATCGTCGAGGAGACGGGCGAGGATCGGCCGGCCTTGCACCTTCAGCATCGCTTTGGGGAGGGCGGCGGCGAGGCCGCCGAAGTCGTCGCCCGCGCCGGCCGCCAGGACGACCGCGCTCAGTGGCGCGGTGCGGGCCGCGGGCAGATACCGGCGCTCGGCCTCTTCGAGCTCGTGATCGCCCTGCAGACGAAACACCTCCGGGAGCGGCGCCACGCGCGGCTCGACGTCGAGCAGGGACTGCTCGCGCGCGAGCTGGCGAGCCGTCGCCTGCATGGCACCGATCGACGCGCGCACGAGATGATTGGCCCAAATGACCACGCTGACGCGCCGCGCGCGGAAGTCCTCGGTGGGGGTGCGCCAGTACTTCGTCGGCACCAGCGCGACCGGCGAGCGGTTACCCCATGCCTCGAGGAACGCGAAGATCTCCGCCGGGCTGGCGCTGCGGCTGTGGATCAGGATCGCGTCGGCGCCGGCCAGATGGTACGCCTCCGCGCGCCGCAGCGCTTCGGCGAGCCCCCAGCCCGCAATGAGCGCCTCGACCCGGGCCACCAGGACGAAGTCCGGATCTTGCTGGCTGTCCTTGCCGGCCTTGATCTTGCCGCAGAACTCGTCGACGTCGGCCAGCGGCTGCAGCTCGGCGCGCAGGAACGAATTCGTCTTCGGGAAGAGCTTGTCCTCGATGGTGACGCCGGCCACTCCCGCCTGCTCCAGCTTGCGCACGAGCCGGCGCATGTTGTTGAAGTTGCCGTAGCCGGTGTCGCCGTCGAGCAGGATCGGGATCGTCGTCGCGTCGGCCATGAATGCGACGTGGTCGGTCACCTGCGACCACGAAAGCTCGTTGTTGTCCCTGACGCCGAAGGCGGCCGAGATCGAGAGGCCGCTGCCCCAGATGGCCTCGAACCCGGCTTCTTCCGCGATGCGCGCCGAGAGCCCGCTGTGGGCTTCCATCAGAAACGCGATCTCCGGACGGGCGACGAGCTGGCGCAGGCGCGTGGTCTTGCGCATCGACCCTCCTGACTGCCGCCTCAACCCGCGAGGACGCTCGCGCGGAAGCGGTCGCGGATCTCCGCCGGCGTGAACGGGATGCGCGGGACCTCGGCCTCTTCGCGGGTGACCTTGACGAGGATGAAGTGAGGGCCCTCGCTCTTGAGGGCGGCGTGCATGGCGCCCTCGACCTCGCCGGCCGCGGTGACGGCGACGGCGGTGCGATAGCCGGCGGCGACCGCGAGGCGGTCGAGCCGGACCTGGTGCGAGAGCGAGGCTTGGTTGCCCGTTGAGCCGTAGACCCCGTTGTCGAACACGCAGTGGACCAGGTTCGCCGGCCGGCCGGCTCCGACCTGAGCGAGGATGCCCAGATTCATCAGGAGATTTCCGTCGCCGTCGAAGACGACGGCGCGGTGATGCGGCCGGGCCAGTGCCAGACCCAGGCCAATCGCCGACGCCATGCCCATGGAGCCGATCATGTAGAAGTTCTGCGGCCGATCGCCGAGCGAGAACGACTCGCGGCAGATGTAGCCGTTGGCGTGCACGACCGGCTCGCGGCCGAGCGGCTTGAACGCGGCGCCGAGCGCGGCCCGCCGCGAGAGACGCGGCTCGAGGGCGGTCGCGAGCTGCGACGGCTTGCTGCCGTCATCCCGTGTCGACGGCGCGTCGGCCGCGCGCCCATGAGCGTCGGCCGCCTGAGGGTGAGCGCCGCCCTGCTCGGCCACACCCGGCGGCACCAGGAGCGCGACAGGTTGCAGGCTCTGCTCCATCTCGGCAACGGCCCAGGCGAGATCGGCCTCGATCGAGGCGGCCGACAGCACGCGGTGAGGGATGCCGCAGAGGGTGAGGAGCTTGGGCGAGATCTCGCCCATCAAGACGTGCTCCGGCGCGTCCTTGCCATGGTAGCCGCGCCACGTGACGAGGAGGAGGACCGGCAACCCGTACATCAAGGACAGCGAGGCGAGCGCGTTGAGGCTGGTGCCGAGCCCCGAGTTCTGCATGAGGACCGCCGCACGGCGCCCGGCGAACCACGCGCCGGCGGCCAGTCCGACCGCGACGTCCTCGCGGACGGCCGCCACGTACGGCACGCGTGGATGCGTCTGGAGCGTCGCGATGAGGTCCTCGATGAGCGAGCACGGGACACCAGCAGAGAAGTCGATCCTGTGCTGCTCGAGGAGATCGGCAAACCGCGCGCCGGAGACGCTCACGACGATCGAGTCTAGCAAAGCCGCCGCGCGATGGTCACGAACTACGGCGCGATTGCCCGGCGCCGGCGTCGCCGTGAGCTACTTCGCCTCCACGATCCGGTGCCGCTGCGTGCCGAGCCCGGTGATGCCCATCTCGACGACGTCGCCCGGCTGCAGGTACCGCGGCGGCTTGGCGCCGTGGCCCACGCCCGCCGGCGTGCCGGTCGAGATGACGTCGCCCGCCCGCAGGGACATGAAGCGGCTCACGTAGGCGATCAGCGCCGCGCACGAGAAGATCATCTTGCTGGTGCTGCCGTCCTGGCGCTTGTCGCCGTTGACCGTCGTCCACATCGAGAGCGCCTGCGGGTCGCCGACCTCGTCCGCGGTGACGAGCCACGGGCCCGTCGGACCGAACGTGTCGGCGCTCTTGCCCTTGGTGGTCGTGCCGCCGTGCTCCATCTGGAACTCGCGCTCGGAGACGTCGTTGATCAGGCAGTAGCCGGCGACGTACCGGAGCGCCTCGGCCTCGCTCACGTAGCGGGCGTCGCGTCCCATCACGACGCCGAGCTCCACTTCGTAGTCGAGCTTCACCGAGCCGCGCGGCCGCACGATCGGATCGTCGGGGCCGCACACAGCGCTCGGCGCCTTGATGAACACGGTCGGCTCCTTGGGCAGCGCCATGTTCACCTCGGCTGCGTGGTCGGTGTAGTTGAGCCCGATGCAGACCATCTTGCCCATGCCGGCGATCGGACAGCCCAGACGCGGGCCCCCCTTCACGACCGGTAGCCGCGTCAGGTTCACGCCGGCGAGCTTCTTGAGCGAAGCCGGCGCCAGCGCCGCGGGCGTCACGTCCTCGATCACGCGCCCGAAGTCGCGGAGCTTGCCGTCGGCGTCGATCGCGCCGGGCCGCTCGGCGCCAGGCCGGCCATATCGAACGAGCTTCATCTCACTTGCCTCCGCGCGCGCGTCACGCCGCTCCGGCGCTCACGGCGTTCGGTCCGTTCTCTATGCGTAGCGGACGCCGATGATCTCGCCCACCAGGGCAGGCTTGTCCTGACCCTCGATCTCCACCGTCATCTCGGAGCTCACGCGCACGCCGTTGCCGGCGACTTCCTCGGCGCCGGTGATGCGCTGGCGGACGCGGATGCGCGCGCCCGCCGGCACCGGCGAGATGAACCGGATCTTGTTGGAGCCGTAGTTGATGCCGCGGCTGCGTTTGGTGACCTCGAGCAGGCCGGCCGCCATCCGCGGCACGAGCGAGAGCGTGAGATAGCCGTGGGCGATCGTCTTGCCGCCCGGCATCTCGCGCTTGGCGCGCTCGACGTCGACGTGGATCCACTGGTGGTCGCCGGTGGCGTCGGCGAACTTGTCGATCATCGCCTGGTCGACCGTCATCCACTCGGACGGGCCGAGCTCGGTGCCGACGAGCTTCAACAAATCTTTTGGATACTCCACCTTGAGCGTGGCAGGCATCGCATCCTCCTCGACGTTACGTGCCGGCGCGCGGGGGCACCGCCCAGGCCATCTCCCGGGCGTGGCGCGCCTCGAACTCGGCGATCTTGGCCTCGAAACCCAACGTCAGGCCGATCTCGTCTCGACCGGTCAGCAGCATCTCCTTGCCAAACGCGTCGACCTCGAAGCGGTGCCGGGCGCCGTCCGGCGCCGTCACCGACTGCGTCTCGAGATCGACTGTGAGCGTGGCGCCCGGGCGGTCGTGGAGCTGGCGCCGCAGGCTCGCGGTGGTGTCAGCCGGGAGGATCACCGGCAGCAGCCCGTTCTTGAAGCAGTTCTGATGGAAGATGTCACCCAGGCTCGGCGCGATCACCGAGCGGAACCCGTTGGCCGCGAGCGCCCACACCGCCGCCTCGCGCGAGGAGCCGCAGCCGAAGTTCTCGGCCGCGACCACGATCCGCGCACCGCGGTACGGCGGTTGGTTCAGGATGAAGTCCGGCCGCTCCGACCCGTCGGCGTTGAAGCGCACGTCGTGGAACAGGAAGCGCGAGTACTCCGGCACGCTCCGGTCCTTGCGAAGGAAGCGCGCCGGGATGACGCGGTCGGTGTCGACGTTGGGCAGATCGATCGGCAGCCCCACGGCGGTGAGTTTCGTGAACGGCTCCACGTCAGGCTCCGAGCGTCCGCACGTCGGTGAGCCGGCCGGTGACCGCGGCGGCCGCGGCCATCGCCGGCGACATCAGATGAGTGCGCGCGCCCTTGCCCTGGCGCCCCTCGAAGTTGCGATTCGACGTCGACGCCACGCGCTCGCCGGCGGCCGCCGTCTCGCCGTTCATCCCGACGCACATCGAGCAGCCGGCTTCGCGCCACTCGAAGCCGGCCTCGCGGAAGATGCGGTCCAGGCCCTCCGCCTCGGCCGCGCGCTTGATCAGTCCGGAGCCCGGCACGATCCACGCCGGCACCACCGCGCGCCGGCCCTTGGCGACGCGCGCCGCCGCGCGCAGATCGTCCAGACGGCTGTTGGTACACGAGCCGATGAAGACGCGGTTCACCACGACGTCGCTGAGCGGCGTGCCCGGATCGAGCCCCATGTAGGCCAGTGCGCGCGCCATGCTCTCGCGCCGTGAGGGATCGGGGACCGCGGCCGGATCGGGCACGCGCGCGGTAATCGGCAGCGCGTCCTGGGGGCTCGTGCCCCACGTCACGGTCGGCGCGATCTCGCTCGCGGCCAGCTGCACCTCGCGATCGAACACGGCCCCCGAATCGCTCGGCAGCGTCCGCCACCCGGCCAGCGCCCGCTGCCATGCCTCGCCGCTCGGGGCCAGCGGCCGGCCCTCGAGGTAGGCGTAGGTCGTGTCGTCGGGCGCGATCATGCCGGCGCGCGCGCCCGCCTCGATCGACATGTTGCAGACGGTCATGCGCTCGTCCATCGACATGGCGCGGATCGTCGAGCCCGCGTACTCGATCGCGTGGCGCACGCCGCCTCCGGCGCC
>Ga0126376_10001259_pt1 | contig 13534 bp, 9 predicted proteins | sample PanSoiMetPlot_15_FD_92760 | JGI IMG/M metagenome (GOLD analysis project Ga0126376, IMG submission 92760) | Tropical forest soil microbial communities from Panama - MetaG Plot_15 | ecosystem: Environmental > Terrestrial > Soil > Tropical forest > Bulk soil | place: Panama | collected 2016-02-17
CGCTTCTTCTTGCGGTCATGACTTTTGTATTCACGCCGCTCCGTGCAGTCTTTAGTCAAAGTGGGCGCGGCCAGCAGCCCGAACCGAAGAAACGGATGCCCGGCAAATCCAAACTTCCCGACCCTGCGCCGAAAATCCGTACGCCAGAAAATCCCCCGCAACAAAAAGGGAAGGGCGGAAAAGAGAGCGAGGACACCATTCGCATCAACAGCGATCTGGTCAACGTTGTCGTGACCATAGCCGGAAGACCGCCCAACGCCTCAGTTGATTTGAAGCCGGAAGATTTCGAAATCATCGAAGACGGCGCGCCGCAAGAGGTCTCCAACTTCTCCCGCAACGCCGACCAGCCGCTGAAGATGGTAATGCTTTTCGACACTTCCTTGAGCATCGTACATGCGCTTAATTTCGAGCGCCACGCCGCCGCGCGTTTCTTCGAGCGCGTGATCCGTCCCCAGGATCGCGCCGCCGTCTTTTCGGTCTCGACCGACGTGATCGTTTTGCAGGAGTTCACCAATAAGGTCCCGCTGCTCGTCGACGCCACGCGCCAGCTCAGGGCGCAGGGCGCGACGTCGCTTTACGACGGCATATACCTGGCGGCGGATTATCTCAAGAAGGCCCGAGGCCGCCACGTGATCGTCATCGTCTCGGACGGCGGCGACACCACCAGCAACAAGAGTTTGCTCGAATCCCTGGCGCAGTCACAGGAATCCGACGCCGTCATTTTCGCCATTTTCACAGGCAACCCGTGGCCTTCGCAGAACCTTCGCGACCTGGCCGCCGAACGCGCGCTCGAAGCGCTGACCAGAGAGACCGGCGGCGAAGTTCTCAAACCTAAACTTCCGCCCGGCAAAAATGGTTCGCGGCATGACGAAGAGACTGATGATCTTTCGTTGAAAGAACTCGACCGGGCTTTTGGCAACCTCGCGGAACAATTGCGCACGCAGTATGTCCTCGGTTTCTTCTCGACCAACGAAAAACGCGACGGCTCTTTCCGCAAACTCAGCGTGCGAATCAAAAAGCCCGATTACATCGCGCGCGCGCGAACCGGCTACTACGCGCCGAAGGAATGAAGAGCGGAAGAGAGTGTCGCCGCGATTTTTGCTTGACAATCTCACACGCTTCATAGATGGATAATGATGGTTGTAGAGGCCCACTGCGTTACGTCGAAACCGTAGATTCGCCGAGCCGGAGGAAGTAATAGACATGAAAACGCGTCGTTGGTTGAACATCTGCGCACTCGTCACTTTTGCGGTTTGCTGGGGGTTAGTTTGTGTAAGCGCGCAACAGCAACCCAGATCTCAACAGAAACAGGGCGACAAAACCAAACCCGGCGGCGCCAAACAGGACAACATCGACCCTGGCAAGATCAAACAGGTCACCGTCAACGTGCGGTTGCCGGTTACAGTCACAGATAAGAACAACCGCTTCGTCGTTGATCTGAAGGAGACCGACTTCGAGATTGTCGAAGATAAAACCCCGCAGACTATCGTTTCGTTTCTACCCCAAAGCAATCTGCCGCTCGATGTGGCTTTATTGATGGACACATCGAATAGTGTCAAGCCAAAGCTGAAATTCGAGAAGGACGCGTCCCATTCATTCCTCGAAACGGTTCTTACATCACGGCAAGATCGCTCGCTATTCGCCACCTTCGATTCGAAAGTCGAGCTTCATCAAGATTTTACCGACAACCTGGACTTGCTGATCAGTGCGATTGACAAGGTCAAGGCTCAGGGCGGGACTAGAATGTATGATGCGATCTACGGTGTTTGTGAAGAGAAGATGATGGCGCCCACCTCAATCGACCGCCGCCACGCGATGGTCGTCGTCACCGACGGAAAGGACACCGAAAGCGAGCGCGATTTGAAAGACGCGATTGACATCGCTCAGCGTACTGAAACCACCGTCTACGTGATCAGCACGGAATCAGGCGGAATCTTCGGCGTGCAGGCGGGGATGTTTGATCGAAAGGAAGACAAAGATCTCAAGCGGTTAGCCGAAGAGACCGGGGGACGCGCATTCTTCACCGCAGGAGGGAACGAACTTAAGGAAAGCCTGGCGGGAATCGCGCGGGAGTTGCGAAGCCAATATTCGATCGCTTATGAGCCGACCAACGTCAATTACGATGGAAAATACCGCCAAGTCGAAGTGAAGCTTCCCAATCGCAAAGACCTGAGGATCAGAACCAAGAAAGGTTACATCGCTGTTCCGCCACGGACGACCGGGGCGCGCCAATAGCGACCGAAGGCCTGGTCCAAATCGGTTCGTTGATCATCGGAGTTGCGAGGTATTGAAGCTCGCAAGAGTCACTGTCTATTGGGGTCTTCTCTCTCCTGCGCCTTGCGGCGCCCCTTTGTCATTACGCGCATAGTAGCCTTGCCGCGTTCGCGCGATCAGCTTGCGATTGTCCCTGTGACTGACCACCACGCGTACCGTATGAAAGCTTCCGTCGCGCCTGTCGTTGTTAGGGTAGTAGCTGACCACATACTGCGTGCGCAGGTCCTTGGCGATCTGCGCGGCGATGGCTGGCATTTCCCTCACGTCCGTGGGGAAGAAGGCCCGCCCGCCGGAATCTTCGGCCAATCGGATCAGGAGCGCTTTCGCCTTCTTGGCGGGCGACCCGCCAAAGAACCCGCCTGAATTTTCCTCGTCAACGAAGCCGACCAGGTAGACCTGAACCTCGTCCTCCTTCATCACATCTATCACCTTTTTTTCTTTCGCCGAACTATTTTTATCAAGCCCGTCTGTAATTACGACAAGCGCCTTGCGTCTCCGCTTGCCCTTCTCCTGCGCGTGGTCGGCGGTAGCAATAATCGCGTCGAGCAGCGCCGTACCGCCGCTTGTATATAAATTTCCGAGCGCGGCTTCCAACTCGCGCCGGCTGGAGGTGAACTCCTGAAGAAGCTCGACCTCAGTTTTGAATTGGGCGAGGAACGCCTCGTCGTCGGGACGCATTTGCTTGATCAAGCCACGCGCCGCCTCCGCCACCGTATAGAGTTTTGTGCGCATACTGCCGGAGGCGTCTATCACCAGTCCCATGCTCAAAGGCGCCTCATCGCTGCTGACAGACTCGATGTTCTGACTGACCTTGTCCTCGTAAACTGCAAAGTCGTTTTTCGTCAGGCCGGGGACCGGGCGTCCGTTCTGATCTGTCACCTTCACGTCGAGCTGGACCATCTCGGTGGGTATCTTGATTGATTCGCCGCCAGTGTCCCGCGACTGCCGTTCCGTTTGCGCTTCCTGACGCTGCGGAGTTTTCTTCCTCTGGTCGTCCTTTTGCTGATTGACCGGCCTGGCAGGCGGAGATTGTGGCGTGTAATGCGCCGTCGCTAAGCCAATCGAGATCGCTAGAGACGCGCACACAAGCGCGATAAGGATAATTACACGGACCTGTTCTCGCTGGCGCATGAAAAAAGCCCCTTTCCTGGATTAAGCTTCATATGAAAGCGTCAATTCATTGATAAGGGGAGTCATTGACAAGAGGGCGCTCGCAATTATACACCCGACCGGGGATAGCGTCTGATTTACTGATGATCTGCTTGAGCGCTAAAATCGCGGCTCCGCAAACATAATTTGCCGATTTAATGAGGGGGGAAACAATGTCGAGAGCTTGCCGGAGTCTGGTTCCATCACTGGTAATAATCCTCATCGCGCTATCGCCAACTCCCTCCGGCGGCGCCAGGGCGCGACAGAAGGGACAATCTCAAGAAGGAAGGCCGCAGTCTCAGGAAGGCGCAGGGACGACTATCCGCCTGAGCGCTCAACTGGTCAACGCGCTTTTCAGCGTCACCTACAAGCAGAACCGCCATGTCAACGACCTGACGGCGAGTGATGTGAAGGTGCTGGAGGACGGGAAGCCACAGGAAATAAAATGGCTATATTGACCAAATCGCCTCGAAGTTCGGAACGTTGGTCGGCCAGAGTAGAAAGAATGAAAGTTGGAGTAACCATCACTATGTGTCCTCGAAGATCTCCTTCCGCAATAGCTCAAAGATGTCCAGTCGCCGAGGCGTATCGGGCCAATCCTTCGCGCCGATTCCCCATTCTGTGAGCAGGCCATCATATTAGCTTCGCTCTACCGGCCTGTATATCTTTCGAAGGCACTCTCAACCCTTGACTGAAAAGTTGCGAAAAATCTATCGGAGTATGGAAAAATCAAGCTACCGGTTTGCTACGTTTATCGTCTGTTCCCCGAACGAGAAATGAGGGGGCCGGGGGTCAGAAATGTTGGTCAATTTCCGCCCATTCGTTGAATTGACCTCGGCGGAAGCTGCGGCCAGCAACTCCGAGGCGCAATATGCGCAAGCGCTCTATAAATACAAAATGGCCGAGGCTATGCTCAATTTCGTGACCGGCCACGCTTATCAACCATGAAGCAGGAGCATCATCTTTTGGTCAAGACCGAAAAAAACCGGGGGAGATAAAGGTAAAATTTTTTGCATCTGTCCCAAAAAAAACGCCGCCAATCGTCTTTAGAGTATAGCTACAGGAATCAATGCAACCAACTTTATACAAGGCAGAGAGCGGGTCCGGTCTGGCTCTGGAGGCCATTGACCGTGCGGCACTGGTGAGCCTGAAGCAAGGACACGTGACTTTTGAGCAGGAAGTTACCCAACTTTTCGTCACTTGGCGTGACCCAATTTACCGTTACTTGCTTGAGGTCTTTGGTCATCCCGCCGTCGCCGAAGAGATCACACAGGAGGCTTTTCTGCGCCTCTACCGCTCACTCAAGAGCGGCCGGGCGGTCAAGAATCCGCGCGCTTGGCTCTTCCGCGTCGCGCACAATTTGGCGCTCGATCAGCAGAAGAGCGACAAACGCGTGCAACTGTTGGACGCGGAGTCGTGGGCTGAGTTGTGCGAATCACAGCCGGATCGCCGGCCCAGCCCGGAACAGAGCGCGCTTGAGCAGGAGCGCTTTGCCAGACTGCGCGTGGCGCTGCAGCGCTTATCCACACAGGAGCGGCAGTGCTTGTATCTGCGGGCCGAAGGGTTTCGCTACCGCGAGGTAGGCGAGATTCTCGGCATCAGTCAATGGACGGTGATCGAGTATCTGCGCCGCGCCATCAGGAAATTGATGGCAAAAACGCTCTGAAGGAGAGGCATGGGCAAGCTGTTTTGGAAAATCCGGTTCGTAGAAGAGCGGCATTCGTCGGATGACGAATTACTGCTTTATCTGGACGGCGAACTGACAGTGCAGGAGGCCGGGTGGGTGCGAGCACATTTGGAAGGCTGCTGGTCGTGCCGCATGCGGGCGGAGAAGATTCAGGAGGCCATCTCCTCGTTCGTAGAATTTCGCGACCGCGTCCGCACGCCGGAACTCCCGCCGCCGCCATGCGGCTGGCGGACGTTCGAGTCGTCGCTCGGCCCTTTAGCTGGAGCGACTGAGGCGAGCGTCGCGCCGTCGCGCTGGCAGGCGCTATTTGATTCGCTGGGCCGGCTCTTCTTCAGGCCGCAGCAATTGATCAGATTGGCCGCTGGACTGCTACTGGCGGCGCTGGTAGTTTGGGCCGTGATACGTTCGCAGAGCGTGCCGGTCGTTTCAGCCAACGAGTTGTTGCAAGCCGCGATGAAAGCGCAGGCCAACGAGGCGCGCAGCGTGGCCCAGCCGGTGGTCTATCAAAAGCTGCTCGTGCGGCGCAGAGTGGCGGCGCGCGAGGAGGCGCTCGTCTGGGAGATTTGGAACGAGAGCGCCAAAGTGCGCTTCCGACAGTGCGTGAATGATCATGGCAATCGCCACTTCGTCTCCACTGAGGTTCAAGAAGCGCCCGCATTGTTAAGCGAATTACAGGGAGTATTTCAGACTAACCGGCTTGATTGGCGGCGGCCCTTATCGCCATCAGCCTATCAGGCGTGGCGGCAGACTGTCGCCGAGAAACGCGAAGCGGTGAGCGCTGGCATGGTGGCAAATGGTCTTCCGGCGCTGACGGTCACCACCGTTCCGCAACACTTGGTAGAGATCGGTGGAATCGTGGAGGCCAGCCTCGTCGTACGCGCGCGCGACTGGCATCCGCTCGAACAACGTCTGCGCATCAGGCGTGAGGGTGGAGAGTGGGAATACCGGCTGGCTGAGACAGCATTCGAGGTAATCAACGCAGAGACGCTGCACCCATCCTTCTTCACCGATCCGGCAAGCAACGCGCTCGCGCCTGTTCAGGCCGGCCGAGCGGAGCTGTCTGCGCTTGAGCCCGCTCTTTTGGATACCGGCTTGCAGCCTACCAACACAGACCTGTCAGCGGCGCTCGACGATGCCGAGACGGAAGTCCGCTATGCGCTGCATCGCGCGGGTGGCGACCTCGGAGAACCGATCGAAATTATTCGCCAACCGTCGGGCAAGCTCGAAGTACGCGGGCTGGTCAACACGGCGAAGCGCAAGCAAGAACTGGACGCTGTTTTGCGGACCATCCCCAATGTGACGGTCAACCTTAAGACCGTCGAGGAAGCGACGCGCTCGGCCACAGCCGGGCCTGTGAGCGCCGAAGAGCCATCATCTGAAGGGAGACTGGAAGTCGGCGGCGGCGCGTTACCACTCGGTGAAATGCTAGCGCAACGCCAGAAGGTCAATGACGAAGAGATCAAAGAACTGTCCAACACAGCATTGGCGCTGTCGGAAGCGGCGCTGGCCGAAGCCTGGGCCTTGCGCCGCCTGGCCGAGCGCTACACGCCGGCGGAACTCGCGCGTTTGAATCCGCAGTCCAGAAGAAAGCTGACACTCATGGTGCGGGATCATCTGAAAGCGCTGCGCGGGCGGATCGAATCTATACGCGCGCTGCTCACCCCCGCGCTGCAATCCGTCGCAGGCGACCGCCCGGAAAGCGCGCCAAGCGTAGCGTGGGAGGCGTCCTGGCCCGCTTTTTCGGCGCCGCTCTTCAAAACGGTACAGCGTATGAATCGGCTGACTAGTGCGCTGTGCGCCACTGCGCCGATTGAGAAATTCGAGGCAGCGCGGATCGCGCAGTACGAAAGGTCGGCTCGCGAGTTGTTGTCGCACTTCTCTGTCCTGGAAGCGCAACTCCCGCGACTGGAAAAACAGGCTGCGGGCGAGTTCCCGAGCGAGCCTTCGACGAACTGAGGATTCATTCATGTGGTCACAGACGACGCCCTGAAACAATGAAAATCAACCACGAAGCAACAAAGGAAACGAAGAAAAATCAGAAATAATCTTCATTTACTTCATTTCTTCGTAGTTGATTTTCCGCAGGAGCAGAAATGAAGCAACGGCATCGACTCAATCTATTGCTCTTAGCGGCGCTGATCCTCGTCTCAGCGCAGGTGGCGATGGGGCAGACGGCGCAGCTTGCGGGGAACGTCAGAGACGCTTCGCATTCTGTCATCCCCAACGCGCAGATCACCGTCATCAACGAAGAGAACGGCTTCAAACGCACAGCGTCGTCGAATGAGCAGGGCTACTATACTGTGCCGTTCCTCTCACCTGGCAGCCATCGCGTGCTGGTACAGTCGCCCGGCTTTCAGACCATCAGCCAGTCAGGCATCAAATTGAACGTCGGTCAGAACGCGCGGATTGATTTCATTCTCGAAGTCGGACAGGTCAGACAATCGGTGCTAGTGCGTGGGGAACTGGATGCAGTCCAGGAATCGGCATCCGTCGGCGCTCTCGTCAATCGTGAATGGGTCGAACGTCTGCCACTCAAAGAGCGCAGCGTGCGCACGCTCTTTGAACTCGCGCCGGGAGTCGTTGCCAGCAAAGGTTACGGGGTTGAAGAAGGGCAGTACAGTGTCAATGGGCAGCGCCTGAATGCAAACAACCTGATGATTGACGGCGTCAGCGCGAATCTCGGCGCGATTCCCAATCCTGCGCTGAACCAACCCGCCGGAGTCGCGCTGCCATCCTTGCCGCCGCAGACGGGCGTCAATCATTTCGCCACGCCGGATGAAGTGCAGGAAGTCCGGTTGCAAACGTCGGGCTACGCGCCTGAATTCGGGCGCACGCCGGGCGAGCAGATTGCAATTTCAACCCGCGCGGGCACGAATGAATGGCATGGCGGACTCTTCGACTATTTTCGCAACGAGCGCTTGCAGGCCAACAACTGGTTCGCCAAGCGTCGCGCTCTACCCAAAGCGCCGCTGCGACAGCAAGATTTCGGCGCCTTTGTCGGCGGGCCGCTGGTCAAAGATCGCACATTCTGCTTCGCTTCTTACGAAGGCGAACAGGCGCGCGAGCCGAGAGTGTTGACCAGAGTCGTGCCCTCGTTGAAAGCCAGGCAGAATGCCGCGCCAGCAATCAGGCCGTTGTTGCAAGCCTTCCCCTTGCCGAACGGCGCAGAGTTGGGGAACGAGCGAACTGAGTTCAGCGCCACCTTCGCTAACCCGTCGCAGTTCGACGCCGTGAGTCTTCGCATTGATCACCCGGTGAGCGGCAAACAGTCACTCTTTGGGCGTTACAGCTCCGCCCTATCAGAGCTTGAAGAACGCCTCGGCGGCTTGAATACGATCAACACTACGCACAACCGCACCGCAACACTTACTGTTGGCGCAACCGGCTACGTCACGCGCTGGCTCAACCACGATCTGCGCTTCAACTGGAGCATCAGTCGCGGCGCCTCAACGTTGCGAATGGACGAATTTGGTGGGGCATCGCCGCTGCATTTTTCCACCGCGCCGCCGACAGCGCTCTACGGATTCTATCTGCTCGACGCGACCTCGCTCCTCAGCGGCGCGAACGCCGCGAACGGGCAGCGGCAGTTCAATCTCGTCGAGAATTTCTCGACCGACATCGGCGCGCATCAGTTGAAATTCGGTGTTGATTACCGCCGCCTCGTTTCGACTTTCGACAGCAGTCCGTACCAGCAGATCGCCGTCTTCAACAGCGTCAACGAAGCCACCGCTGGCAAGGCTGCGTTCGTACAGGTTTCAAGCGCTGAGCCGCACCTGGCCTACGCGGCGCTCAATCTCTCCGCCTTCGTCCAGGACAACTGGCGCGCCACGCCACGCCTGACATTCACCTACGGACTGCGCTGGGAGTTTAATCCGCCGCCTGTGGCCGGCAGCGGACATGCGCCGTACGCCGTGAGTGGGCTGGGCGATCCCGGGACGCTGGCTTTAGCGCCGCACGGCACACCGATCTGGCGTTCGACGTGGCGCAACTTCGCGCCGCGTCTCGGCGCGGCTTATCGCTTATCGCCATTGCGAGGATGGGAGACGGCGCTGCGTGGCGGCGTGGGTCTCTTTTACGATCTGGGCAACGGACAGGCGTTGAGCGGCGCGAGTGTGTCATTCCCGTCGCGCGTCGAGCGTGTGTTGATCGATATCGCCTTCCCGCTCACGTCCGCTTTGGCCGAAGCGCCAAGGATGGATACCGATCCCCCCTATGGCCCACTCTTTGTCTTTGATCCGCGGCTGCTCTTGCCCTACACGCTGCAATGGAACCTCGCGCTCGAACAAGCGCTCGGCCCCCATCAGACCTTCTCCGTCGCCTACGTCGCCGCTGCCGGTCGCCGCTTGCTGCGACAGGAGCAGTGGCGGAATCCGAATCCGAATTTCACGACGATCTTTGTCACCGGCAACACGGCGGCTTCGGATTACCACGCGCTGCAGCTGCAGTTTCAGCGCCGCCTCGCGCGCGGGCTGCAAGCGCTGGCCTCGTACACTTGGGCGCACACGCTCGATAACGCTTCGGACGATTCGTCGCGCAGCCTGCCCGCCAGTCTGATTGATCTGCGGCAGGAGCGCGGCCCGTCGGCTTTCGACGCGCGCCACGTTTTTTCCGCTGCGCTCACTGCCGAATTGCCCGCCCCTCGGTCGAACAAATTGCTTAGTACGCTGCTTGAGCACTGGTCGCTGGATGCATTCGTCAGGCTGCGGTCAGCGACGCCGCTCAATATTATTACCGGGACAGACGTGCTCGGCGCGGGGTTGAGCGATGTCTCACGTCCGGATCTGGTGGCAGGCGCGCCGCTCTGGATTACGGATGCGTCGGTTGCCGGCGGCAGACGCATCAACCGCACGGCCTTTGCCATTCCGATAGGACGGCAAGGGACGCTCGGACGAAACGCACTGCGCGGCTTCGGACTTGCGCAAATTGATCTGGCTGTGCGCCGCCAGTTCAATTTGACTGAACGCTGGAAGCTGCAACTCGTAGCTGAGAGTTTTAATCTGCTCAACCGCGCGAACTTCGGCGATCCCGTCAATCGCCTCGACCGCGCACTGTTTGGGCAAACGCTCTATCAGGCGGGTGACCCCCGCTCAGTCAATCTGGCCGTCAAGATTCAGTTCTGACGGCCTCATCATTCGCAACCAGGAAAGGAACAGGTCATGAAACGAACGTTGATGATCACGGCGGTAGTGTGCGCGCTCGGGCTCGGTTTCGGGTTGCCAGGCCGCGCTGTGCAAGACCCCGGCCCGACTGAAGACCGCGTCGGTTTTCCCGAAGGCTATCAAACCAAATTCAAAGCGCTGTATGTCTTCGACCGTCCCGACAATCGCAACCAGCGCGTGATTTACGGCAATGAGCAGGCGGCCTCCGCCGAGCCGGGACAGCCGTTTCCCTACGGTTCGATTATAGTGATGGAAACGTGGCGTATTCAAACCGACGCGAACAATAATCCGGCGCTCGATGCGCTCGGCCGCTTTCAACCGACGACGCTCAATGCCATCTTCGTCGCCCGCAAGGAGAGGGGATTTGGCGAAGCCTATCAACACGTGCGAAACGGTGAATGGGAGTACGTGGCCTACCGCCCCGATAAAACCTATCAAACCATGCCGCAGAATTCCGGCGCCTGCGCGCGGTGCCACCTGCAAGCCGGAGTAGGCAAGGACTGGCAGTTCCGTATGAGCCTCTATTTCGCCAAAGCCGGTGGCGATCTGCCTGCGAGCACAATGCAGCATTACCGCTTTTTACCTGGCGATATCGCCGTCAAATCCGGCGAGCGCGTGACCTGGTACAACGACGACGAAATAGAGCATCGCATCGTGCTGGATAATTTTCCCGCCTTCGATTCCGGGAATATGAAACAGGGCGCGAGCTACAGCTTGATCTTCAGTGGGCCGCCCGCCGAGTACAACTACCATTGCTCGATCCACCCGACGATGCGCGGCAAAGTAGTGGTGAAATGAGGCCGAAAGAAAGGAGACAAACGATGAAGAGATTAGGAGAATTGCTACTCATCGCCGTGCTGCTCGCCTTCGCGTCGTCGACCCGCGCCGAGACGCTGACCGCCGTCGTGCCGCTCAGCCCTGTAAGTGAAGTCCCGCCCATCGTCGGCCTGGACGCCAGCGGCAAGGTTGTATTGAACATCAATGTTCTGCGCGACGCGGGCGGCGCGATTACCGGCGGCAGAATCGCCTTTGCGGCGAGCGTCAGGTTTCCCGGCAGCGTGACAATCACCGGCTTGCACATTCACGAAGGCGGCCCGGGCGCGAACGGCTCGATCATCTTTGATTCAGGTCTGAGCGGAACGAACAGCAAGGTCTTTGCCGATGGCGCCGGCGCCTTCGAATTGGAAATCGCGAATGTTGACTCGCAGGCGTTGCAACGCTTCTTGCGCAGCCCTGCAGGCTTCTATGTCAACTTGCGCACCAGTATGAATACAGCGGGCGCTATGCGCGGACAGGTCGTCAGGTTGACCGAAATGATGGCCCAAACTATTTCACTTTCGTCCGCCGAAGAGGTACCGCCGATTGTCGGGCTGAACGCGAGCGGCGCGGCGACGATCACGCTCAGCCCGACGCGCGACGCACGAGGCGCGATCAATGGCGGCACGGCGACTTTCACCGTCAGCTACGATTTTCCAGGCGCCGTAATGATCACCGGTTTGCACATTCACGAAGCGCCCACCGGCATGAACGGCAATATCGTCATCAGCGCCGGCATCAGCGCTGACGCTCCAGTCGCGTCGGCGAGCGGCAAAGGCACAATCAGCGCCGCCGCACCGCTCAGCGGACAGACCGCCTTTGACGCAGCGCAGCGAATACTCGCCCAATCCGCGCCGGGCTTTTACGTTAACCTGCACACGACCGTAAATCCCAATGGCGCCCTGCGCGGGCAACTGGCGACCTTCAATGCGCCGCCAGTGATCAGCGCCGCCTCAAACTATTTGCTGCAAACCAATACGACCAATAACACCATCACACTCAGCGGCTTGGGCTTTGACGCGAACAGCATGGCTGTCATCAACGGGCAGATGGCGATGGCCAGCCTTGAGGCCGAGAGCGGACAATTGTCAGTGACCATTCCGCCCGCCTTGCTGAGCGCCGAAGGCGCGCTCTTGGTGCAGGTCAAAAACGCGAGCGGCCTGCTCTCAGCGCCGGTCGTCATCGTGGTTGCGGCGCAGTCTAATATCAATACCCAAGCCGCCAGCACAACGAGCGCTGCAAGCTTGACTGCGCCCGTTGCGCCCGAATCCATCGCCGCCGTCTTCGGGACGAAGTTCGCGTCGCAGACAGCCTCTGCGACAGGTTTGCCATTACCCACCTCACTCGATGGCACGACGGTCTACGTCAACGGCGTGGCCGCGCCGCTCTTCTTCGTCTCGCCGACGCAGATCAATTACCTCATCCCGTCTGACGTACAACCAGGTATGGCGCGCGTCATCGTCATCGCCAAAGACGGCATGGTCTCGCAGGGACAAGCGCTTATTACCGCGACCGCACCCGGCCTCTTCACACGACGAGCAAACGGACAAGGCGCGCCTGCGGCTGTGGCGTCGGCAGACGGCGTCAATTTCAATATCAACATAAGCAATCCTGATGGCGCGCCGGTAGCGATTGACGCGGGAAGTTTTGTCGCGCTCTTCGGCACGGGTCTACACTTCAACTCCGGCGGGGCGACGCTCATGCTGGGCAGTACAAACATTCCGGCGCTCTTTGCGGGTCCACAAGGTCAACTCATTGGCCTGGATCAGATCAACTTCCAGATTCCGAACTCGCTCGCTGGTCGCGGGGATGTAGAGTTGATCGTGGCGGTGGACGGTAAGGTGACCAACGCCGTCAGACTCAAGATAAAATGAAAGTGATGCTAAATCAGCATCACTTTCATTTTTGACATCCCGCTTGTGTTCTGGAGCAAGTATTGGGCAGCCGCCCGTATGAATACAGTTGCCCAAACTTCCAATTTATTGAGCTTCAGATAAATAAGTTTACAATCGCCGCGTATGACGTTGAGATCGTCGGGCGACCGCCGTTCGAGAAAGGAAAAGAGCCTTATGCTGATTATCGCATCGTGACGCCAGGATATTTCGATGCGATCGGCATGTCGTTCGACGCGGTCGCGGCTTCACCGCGGGCGATAACGAGCAGGCAACAAGAGTCGTGATCATCAATGAGACCTTCGCCCGCCGATTCTTTCCGAATGAGGAAACCATTGGGCAGCGGATTACGCATTCCGGCAAATCGGATAAACCGATGGAGATCATCGGCGGCGTCGGCGAAGTCAAAGACACCGATCTCGATGTATTTTTCCGACCTGGCTTCTATCTCCCATACGCGCAGGAACCCTGGTCTTGTTTTGGCGTCGTCCTGCGCGCATCCGCCGAACCTCTGGCGCTCGCCGGCATGGCGCGCGACGAGGTGATGAAACTCGATC
>Ga0126376_10001262_pt1 | contig 13529 bp, 7 predicted proteins | sample PanSoiMetPlot_15_FD_92760 | JGI IMG/M metagenome (GOLD analysis project Ga0126376, IMG submission 92760) | Tropical forest soil microbial communities from Panama - MetaG Plot_15 | ecosystem: Environmental > Terrestrial > Soil > Tropical forest > Bulk soil | place: Panama | collected 2016-02-17
AATCGACGCTCGTCGACACCGGCTGGCCAGGATTCGAGGGTAGGGACGCCGACCGGATCGTCGCTGCAACAAAGCTGGCTCGAGTTAAGCAGATCGACTACCTGGTGATCACCCACTATCACCGCGACCACGTCGGCGGAGTTCCGCAGCTAGCCGATCGAATCAAGATCGCGACTTTCGTGGACCACGGCGAGAACATGGAAGACGCTGATCAAACGCGAACCGGCTACTCTGACTACCTCGCCACAATCTCCAAAGCGCACGGCAAACGCCTAACGGTCAAACCCGGAGATAGGATTCCTATTTCAGGAATCGATGTTCATGTCCTCACGGCGGCGCGCCAGCACATCACTCGTCCATTGCCGGGCGGAGGACAGCCGAATTCCTTCTGCGCCTCCGAACCGGCGCCGCCCGAAGATCCCACGGAGAATTCGGCTTCGCTTGGAGTGCTGGTCAGCTACGGAAAGTTTCGGCTGCTCGACATGGGCGATTTGACCAAGAAGGCCGAAGTCGCCCTGGTTTGTCCGAATAATCCGATCGGGCATGTGGATGTGTTCTTTGTTACCCATCACGGACTCGACCAGTCGAACTCGAAGGCATTCGTGCAAGCTGTCCATCCGCGCGTCGCCATCATGAACAATGGCGCGCATAAGGGCGGCAGTCCCGAAGCGTGGCAAACGGTGAAAGATACGCCAGGCGCAGGAGACCTCTGGCAGCTTCACTACGCCATGGATTCGGATCAGAAGCACAACAGCGCCGAGAACCTGATCGCGAACGTTCATGATGCCGAAGGAAATTGTCTGAAACTGGTTGCGCAAGACGATGGATCGTTCACGGTGCAGAATTCGCGCAACAATTTCGAGAAGAGCTACCCAGCGCAGGGAACTGGCAAGTGATCGCCGCCGGTTTACGTAACTTGCAGGAACGCCGTCGGAATGTCCTTCGATGACACGCTGACTTGAGATTTTCCACCTTTTTGAAGGATCGAGATCGTCGCGCATCCGTTGCACAGTTCTACTACGCGCGCTGCGGTATTGACTCCAAGATCGTCGATCAACTCACCGTCTCCGGCGAGCGCAAAGCGAACTGCATTGCGCGCGTCAAGGCAAAGAACTCCATTGGCGTCGGTCACTTGAGCGACAATCGTTATGCGATCCCCAGGGCGGTCGAACCCGCGTAATTGGATCTTGGCTGGTTTTTTCCACTTCTGTGTTTGATAGCGAAAGCTGATCTCGTCCTTAACCGTTGTGTTCCCTTTGCGGCCGACAGCGCGCACTTGATTCTCGGGGGAAAGTTCCACCAGCCAGCGCAGACCCGCAGCAGGAAAGTCCTGGCTGTTTCGTTTCTTTGCTCCGTGTGATTTTCCGTTCACAAAAAGCTCTACGCTGTCGCAGTTCGAATACACCTTGATGAGCTTCTTTTCTCCGGCATCGCCCCACCGGATCGGCCAGGTATGCCCGTAAATGTGCACCATGGGTTTCTCTGACCAATAGGACTGGAATACGTAATACCCTTCTTTTGGTGTCAGGTCTCGTTCAACAACTCCCTTCTGGTTCACTTTGGGAATCGGATTCTCTGGTCGTTCCGGGGTCGAGAAATCTTTGAAGATCCACTGCGCGGAGCCGGTGAGATTCGGCATCGTCTCCTGTTCCTTCAAATGCCAGTCGAAAAGGTTGCAGATGTAAGTCTCTGACCAGTCGCCATCGCGCGATGCGCGCGCAATTCCGCCGGTGCGGAGGAAGTCTAGGCCACGCTCGTCGGTGCCTTTTCCAGCTGCGATCTGTGAGATCATTTTGTCGGGATCTTCTGAGTGCCGGCGCGCATGGCTGTCACCTCCCCACTCCATGTGAAGGAAGTGGTTTACCTTTTGTATCTCTTCCTCCGTAGACGCCTTGTACTCGGTGTAGCGTCCGCGGTACCAACCAGCCCAGATCGAAGGCGAATAGACATCGGGAATGTCTTTGCAGAAGTCGCAGCGGCGGATGCTGGTCACGCGCGTGGGATCGAGCTTGTGCGCCTCGTCGTTTAGTTCCGTGAGGAAGCCGCGGATCGCCTCATGGTCTTCAGACGGAAATTCGCCGGGCCAGTCATCTTCGTTGCCCAATCCCCAGAGGATCACCGAAGGATGGTTGTAATGTTGATCGATCATGTTGCGCAGCATGCGGTGCGCTTGCGTCTGCCACACGTCATTACCGACCCCACTACGACACCAAGGGATCTCCTCCCACACCATGATCCCGAGCTCGTCGCAGAGATCGAGGACGCGGCTTGACTGCTGATAGTGCCCGAGGCGAATGAAGTTCGCGCCCATCTCCTTGATCATCTGCATTTCTTTGCGGATCAGGTCCTCGGTCATGGCCGCGCCGAGACCGGCATGGTCTTCATGTCGCTGGGTTCCGCGGATGAGCAAACGCTCGCCGTTCAGCTTGAATGGCCCGTGATTCAGGAATTCAAAATGTCTGACTCCGAAGCGTTCGGAGATGCTCGACTCGCCGTGCGCGCTCCTAAGAGTGACCTCACAACGATATAAGGCTGGTTTGGACGGAGACCACAGTTCTGCTTTGGGAATTACAAACTTTGCGACTTCACGTTCGCCTGTCCAACTCCCAGAACCGGCCGGTTCGCTGTGAATGGTTTCGCCTGAAGGGGCAAAGGCACGGATCGACACGCTGATCGGATCTGCCATCGGCGCCGGATTGTACATCCGGGCCCGCACTGATACCTCAGCCGAGCCATCTACCTTGAGTATCGGAGTGATCGCCACACGCTCGAGCGAAACTGCCGGCTCGTGGATGAGATTGACGTATCGATAGAGACCCCCATACAGGTTGAAGTCGCTAAAGTCAGACGGAATCATCTGCAGGTCGTGGGAGTTGTCGCAGACGATCGTGAGCGGAATCATCCTCTTGTTCGCAGCATTCGCGAGAGCCTTGGAAGCTGCGTCCGTGATATCGACAGTCCACTCGTCATACCCCCCGACGTGCTCTGCCACTTGATCGAGATCGATGAAAACGCGCGTCTTCTGGCCTGCGCCTTCAACGTGGAGACGCGTGCGGCCATTCGGAAATGCATTCGTGCTCTGCAGACTCGTTCGATACCAACCTTGCCCACGATAGTAAGCGGTGTCAGGATCAACAGCATCTCGAGCGTTGAAGCAGTGAGGCAATTCAACCTTCGTCCATCGATTCGGATCTTTGGCGAACGATCCATACCAGACCTCCCACGGTCCGTCGAGCGAGCCGCGATAATGCTCCCAGCCGCTGATCAGAGGTTGCGAAAGGGCAATAAGGGTTCGCACTTGCGCGCTTGTCCTCTTCGACGTCAGTGCGGCGGCGGTGACAAGAGCAGATGTTTTGAGGAATTGGCGGCGGGTTACTCTGTCGAACCGATCCATGGGACGAAGAACAAAAATACAGGAACTTTCGCCTTGACTGCATGCTTTCCTCTCATATAATGATTCGCCGTGTCGCATAGTAAGACGAAGCGGGAGTCACGATCCCCCTACCAAATCCAGGTAGTAGATAGAGCGCTGGCTTTGCTGGAGGTGCTCTCTCATCAGGGACCCGACCTCACTTTGGTCCAGATCTCCGAGATGCTCAAGCTGCACAAGAGCACCGCGCACCGTCTGATCATGGTATTGGAGCGGCACCGGCTGATCGAGAAGAACTCCAACACGGGAAAGTATCGGCTCGGATTGAAGCTCTTTGAGCTCGGAACCAAAGCGATCGGCCAACTCGACCTGCGCGAGCGGACACGCCCGTTTCTGGAGCGCGCTGTGCGCGATACCGGAGAAACCGGACATCTCTGCGTGTATGACGATGGTGAGGTTGTCTATCTCGACAAGATCGAACCGTCGCGCAGCGTTCGCTTGACATCGAGCGTGGGACGCCGCAACCCCGCTTATTGCACTGCCGTTGGCAAGGCCATCATGGCTTATCTCCCCGAGGCGCAAGTCGAAGCCGCCGTGCACAAGCATGGACTCACTCAGCTCACGCGCAAGACCATCACCAACATGCTCGATCTTCGCGCTGAGTTGGCGAAGGTACGCAAACTGGGCTACGCAATCGATGACGAGGAGCACGAGGAAGGCGTTCTCTGTGTGGGCGCTCCGGTATGGAGTGTCGGCGAGCATCCGATTGCCGCGATCAGCGTCTCTGGACCGGTCTTTCGGCTGAGCCATGACAAGGTTCCTGCTGTCGCGCAATCGATCATGGCCATGGCGGCGGGCCTATCAAAGGAATTAGGAATGCGAACGCTTTCCAGCAGGAAGGATGGATATGCGAGGGATTCGCAGGTTGAAGTAATCGGGGTCTAACGCAAGTACGCCGCTCGGCTACGGCCGGGCTTTTTATTGACCAATTGCAGATGCGGTACAAAGTATCGCAATGCGAGACAAGAAAAGTAGCCTGAAAGAGGCTAGAGGTGCTTCACAAAATGCGCGTGCGTAAAACAAAAGGGCTGCTGGCCCTCGCAGTCTTGCTGAGTCTTTTCGCTGTGACCGTGCCCGCTTTCGCGCAGGTCACTACAACAAACATAGCGGGAACGGTTACTGACTTCAGCGGAGCTTCGGTGCCAGGCGCTCAAATTACTGCTACCAATACGGGAACGAATCAAACTCGTAGTACTCAATCCAATGCGCAGGGGGACTATCGCCTGGAGTTCCTGCCGACTGGGACGTACAACGTCGAAATCAGCGCCCCGAACTTCAAGAAAGTGATTCGCAACGGCATTGTGCTGCAAGCCGATCAGCCCGCCCGTGTGGATGCTCAGCTTCAGCTCGGACAAGTGACAGAAACTGTCCAGGTAACCTCAGAGATTCCTCTAGTCAATACCTCGAATCCCGAAATAGGACGAACGATCGACACGCACGAGATCATCAATCTACCGATCGTCAACCGCAACGCTTATACACTTCTCGACCTAGTTCCCGGAGTTCAAAGGAACGACAACAGCATAGTGCTCGGCTATCCGGAGCAGCGCACGCTGATCAATGGTGGAATCGATGCCGGCGCAGGCTCGGTGAACTACTACCTTGATGGCGGCATCAATATGACCGGTATCCGCAACACCGGAAACATTCTGCCGAATCCGGATGCTATTCAGGAATTCCGCGTCCAAACCAACAACTATTCGGCTGACTACGGCAGATTCCAGAACGGCGTTGTCAACACGCTGACCAAGTCCGGCACAAACAACATTCACGGGTCTCTGTTTGAGTTTGTTCGTAACACGGTCTTCAATGCGAATAACTGGGGGAACACCGGAGCCACGCCTCCCCTTCATAGGAATCAGTTTGGCGGCACCATCGGCGGCCCGATCATCAAGAACAAGACGTTCTTCTTTGGATCCTATGCTGGCCTGCGCCAGATTACGAACACGTTCTTTAACGGCGCAATCGTCCCCACTGATCTAGAACGCGTTGGAGACTTTTCTCAATCGGCAACCAAGCCTGTGAATCCTGCTACGGGGCTTGCCTTCCCCGGGAATAAGCTCACACAAATGGATCCCGTGGCAGTAAATATCATCAACAACTTTGTTCCCAGGGCGAACGTTGCAGGCAACAAGTGGCAAGGCTTCGCTCCGAATCCGTACAACACAGACGAGTTTCTGGCCAAGGTCGATCACAACCTGACCGAAAGCCGAAGGCTCACCCTCAGCTACTTCGAAACCAGCGGTGACAACCAGGTCGTTCCCGGTACAAACGCTAACACTCAGACCGCCCAAAACCAGCTTCCGTGGTCCATCCAGCAATTCGCCTGGCGCCAGCACAATGCGAACGTGAGTGGCACCTGGAGTCTCAACTCGAACATGGTCAACCAGGTGTGGCTGAATTACACCCGCAACTTTGGCGGACGTACGAATGTGCCCCCAACTTCACTTACAGCTCTAGGTTCGAGCGCGATTATCCAAGGCACACCTTCGCTACCTCAGATCGGCGTCACTGGATTCTTCAATCTCACTCAGGCGATCGCCGGTCCCGTTACCGGAACTAACTTTTACTCAGTGCGCGACGTCTTTAGCTATACCCATGGGCGTCACGCCTTCCGCTTTGGCGGCGAGCTTTCGCTGGACAAGGACATTCAGCAGGCGCTGCTGAACAACTATGCTGTCTTTGGTTTTAACGGTACTGCAAGCAAGAATGCGCTTGCGGACTTCGAGCTCGGAATTCCGAACTCTCTCACTCAGGATGCTCCGAGTTTTGGGTTTACGAACACCTGGTACACAGCGTTCTTTGCGCAGGACGATTTCCGCATCTTTCCTCGTTTGACTCTGAACCTCGGCGTGCGTTGGGATATTCAGACACCGCCCACCGATCCTCAGAACAAGGAGTCGACGTTTATACAGGGCGTGCAATCAACCGTTCGTCCAACGGCCCCGGCTGGAATTCTGTTCCCCGGGGATCCCGGTATTACGCGGGGAATTGTTCCGATTCGCTGGAACCATGTATCACCGCGAGTCGGGTTTGCCTTCGATCCCAACGGCAACGGCAAGACGTCTATTCGTGGGGCGGCAGGAATTTTTTACGGCAGTGTTTCGGGTAACGAGTGGAATACGACCTCGAACTTTGAACCGTTCGCGATCCGATTGAACTTTGCCAACAGCAACATCAACAAGAATGGATCTGGCGCAACTCTCTCCAATCCATACAGGAACTTCCCCGGCGGTCCACCATTCCCCTACAACGGCGGTTTTGTCTCTGGCGGCTCGATCTTTGGCCCTTCAACGAACTTTCGCTGGCCTTACACTTACCAGCTGAATTTCTCGGTGCAACAGCAACTGACCAACAGCCTCAGCATGCAATTGGCTTATGTAGGATCGCTGAGCCATAACTTGCCGTTTGCTACAGACATTAACTATCCCGTTTTGGACGCCACTGCCACTGCCACCAACATTCAAGCAAGGCGGCCAATCAAAACGACCATTCCCTACGGCGCAATTCTGCAGCTTCGCTCTGACCAAACAGCTTCGTACAACGGATTGCAGATCAGTGCGCAACAGCGCATCTCACATCACCTGACCTTCAATGCCTGGTATGCGTGGGCAAAGGCTTGGGATAGCGTGCAGATCGATAACAACACGGCTCAGGGCCTGGTGCAGGACTTCAGCAATCCCCGAGCCGATCGAGGACGCGCGGATATCGATATGCGCCATCAGGCGGTGATCTCGCTAACCTTCCAGCCTGATTACTACACCGGCGATAACGCCATTGTGAAGCATGTGATCAATGGCTGGTCGATTTCACCCATCGTGAGGCTTCACAGCGGTCTTCCATTCACTGTTTCGAATGGAGCCGATGCGAACTTCGACGGCAACAACAACGATCGAGCACAGTTGATCGGTGATCCGCATACGGCCGATCCAAATGCCTTCATGTGGTTCAACACGGCTGCATTTGCCAAGAACAACCCGACGAACAACAAGCCTGTTGACGGAAGTTCGTCGCGCAATGCTTTTGATGCGCCTGGATACAAGAACATCGATCTTGCGATCTTCCGGAATTTCCCAGTTACGGAAAGATTCAAGCTCGAGTTTCGCGCCGAGGCTTCGAATGTCCTGAATATCGTGAATCTGAACAACCCTTCTGGCAATGGTGCAACAGTTGGCACGTCGAGCTTTGGGCAGATCACGAGCGCCAATCCAATGCGGCAGCTTCAGCTTGGATTGCGTCTCACATATTGAACTGCGGTAGCGGTTTCCGTTGATCTAACCGGATAATGGAAGCCGGAAATGAATCGAGCTGCACATCGTGAACTCGCACTCACGCTGGGCAGCTCGATCAATCCTATTCGCAGCTTCACCTGAAGCTGCGACGGAGTTGCAGTCATGAGCACGCAACCACAGGTTTTCAAAGAGCCGGTCACGCGTGAGGGCAACGTCTTTCGCAAGACCAACTCCCATAAAGGGCGCGAGGTCTTCATTACTCCAGCGAACAGCACGATGAAGCATCTGTGCTACGCGCGCGTCATTCTCGATAAGAACGTTTGTAAAGTGCAATTCGAGAATGGCAGGCAAGAAACGGCGCTGATTTGTCTGTCGGGCGAGGTTGAAGTTACAGCCGGCTCTGAGCGATTCAAGTTGGGTGAGCGCGACTCCGTCTACATACCCCGCGGATCGTCCATCAGCTTGGAAACGAAGAGCGCAGCAGACATCGCGGAGTTCTCGGCCGACGTCGATCAGAAGTATCCGCTACAGATTGTCCGCTACGCCGACGTCAAGGATGACAAATCACTCCACTTCACTGCTGGCGGAGCAGCCACAACTCGTGACTTGAACATCCTGATCGGCAAGAATGTGCAGGCTGGACGTCTGCTCGCAGGTCTTACCATTTCGGAACCGGGCAACTGGACAAGCTGGCCTCCGCATGAGCACGCGGCGATGCTGGAGGAGATGTATGTGTACACGCATATGCCATCGCCGGGCTTCGGCATTCAATTTGTCTATACCGACACGAAGGAGCCCGAGCTGGCGACGATCGTTCGCGATGGCGACGCCGTCTTGATGCCACGCGGCTATCATCCCAACGTTGCTGCGCCTGGACATCGCATTGGCTTCCTCTGGGCGATGGCCGCGCATCGGGAGAAAGAGGATCGGCAGTTCGGGGTTGTGAACGTGCAGCCAGAGTTCAGTCAATCGGGATCGGGGCTGGAGGCGAGCAGAAAGTAACTCTTGATCCTCGACCAATTCAGACTTGATGGCAAAACGGCACTGGTCACAGGCGCTTCGGCTGGGCTCGGTGCAGCAATGGCCATCGCGATGGCTGAAGCCGGAGCAAATGTCGTTTGCCATGGTAATTCGCGGTCACCGCAGGAGACCTGCAAAGCGATCGAGAGGCTCGGACGGCGAGCATCAGGAGTTCAGGCTGATCTGGCGCAGGTGGGAGCGGCAGAAACTCTGTTCGAGAAGGCGCAGCAATTTGCGCCAGTAGACATCGTCGTCAATAATGCTGGAACCATTCGCCGCGCTAAGGCAGTCGAATACAGCGACGCTGACTGGACCACGGTTCTCCAGGTGAATCTGAATTCGCTCTGGAAGCTATGTCAGGCTGCCGGTAAATCGTTTCTCTCGCGGCGGTCGAGCGGCAAGATCGTAAACGTCGCTTCTTTGCTGGCCTTTCAGGGAGGCATCACGGTACCTGCGTACGCAGCGTCAAAGGGGGCCGTGGCGCAGTTGACGAAGGCACTGGCCAATGAATGGGCATCGCAGGGCATAAACGTGAATGCGATTGCGCCGGGCTACCTGCGCACGGATAATACCGCTGCTCTGCAACGCGACGAGACGCGCAACAGGCAGATCCTCGAGAGAATCCCGGCGCAACGCTGGGGAGAGCCGAGCGACATCTGCGGTGCTGCCGTATTTCTCGCCTCTCGCGCGAGTGATTACGTTCACGGCCATGTTCTCCTAGTCGACGGCGGTTGGATGGGTAGATAAGAGTAGCAACACAAGGAGCGCGAGTTGCAACAGACGAAGATTGACCAATCAGCGTACGCGCCGCCGAACGTTGGGGCTGCCACTCAGACCAGCGCTGGCGGGAACTATCGCTGGGGTATCTGCGCTCTTCTGTTCTTCGCCACCACGATCAATTACATGGATCGGCAGGTGCTTGGTTTGCTGGCGCCGGATCTGCAAAAGATTTTTCACTGGAACGAGATCCAGTACGGCTACGTCGTCACGACCTTCCAAACTACGTATGCCGTGGGCCTCCTCCTCATGGGCCGGTTCATGGATCGAGTCGGCACGCGACTTGGATATGCGATATCCATCTCGATCTGGAGCCTCGCCGCCATGGGACACGCTCTGGCGAATTCCGTCTTTGGATTCGCTGTTGCTCGCGGATTTTTGGGGCTGGGTGAATCCGGCAACTTTCCGGCTGCGATAAAGACGGTTACAGAGTGGTTCCCAAAAAAGGAGCGCGCGCTTGCGACCGGCATCTTCAATTCCGGCACAAACGTGGGAGCAATCGTCGCCCCGCTAACGGTTCCGTGGATCGCGGTAAACCTCGGCTGGCGTTGGGCCTTTCTCTTTACCGGATTCTTCAGCGCAACCTGGCTTCTCATGTGGCTTCTGCTGTATCGACGTCCTCAGGAGCACCCACTAATTTCCGCTAGTGAGCTGCAATACATCCTGAGTGATCCCGCCGAACCTGCAACGCGAATTCCGTGGATGCAATTGCTGCCGCACCGCCAAACCTGGGCATTCGCCATTGGCAAGTTCATGACGGACCCAATCTGGTGGTTCTACTTGTTCTGGCTGGCGAAGTATTTCGCTTCTGCCCATGGCCTGACGCTGACGAAAATTGGTCCGCCGTTGGTGGTCATCTATCTCGCAGCAGATGTCGGCAGTATTTTTGGCGGCTGGCTCTCGTCCAGTCTAATCAAGCGAGGCTGGAGCGCGAATCGAGCCCGTAAAACCGCGATGCTGATTTGCGCGCTGTGCGTGGTGCCGGTGGTCTTCATTCCCCACTTGACTGGTCTATGGCAGCAGGTTGTGCTATTCAGTCTGGCAACGGCTGCGCATCAGGGATGGTCGGCCAACATCTTCACAACTGCCTCTGACATGTTTCCGCGTCGGGCCGTGGGTTCCGTTGTGGGCATCGGCGGTTTTGGAGGAGCAGTAGGCGGAATGTGTATCGCCAGCTTCACCGGTTATCACTTGCAGCACACACAAAGTTATTCGCTGCTGTTCGTAATCGCGGGGTCTGCATATCTGTCTGCACTACTAGTCATCCACCTGCTGGCGCCGAAACTGGAACCAGCGCTGATTCAAGCTGAGGCCAAATAAAACATGACCAAGGAACAAGTTCGAGCACGTGTACTGGAAGTGGGAATCGTTCCTGTTGTCCGGGCACCTTCGGCCGAACATGCTATCTCCGCGGCAGCAGCCGTCGCAGCTGGCGGGATCTCCGTTGTCGAAGTCACGATGACTGTTCCGGGAGCGATCGACGCTATCTCCCAACTCATTAAGACCCTGGGGAGTGAAGTAATCGTGGGAGCAGGAACGGTACTTGACGCGGAGACGGCGCGCAGGTGCTTCGATGCGGGTGCGGAATTTCTCGTTACTCCCGGGCTCGATTTGGGAACAGTCAAGGCGGCGAACGATGCAGGCAAATTGATTATGGCCGGAGCGCTCACTCCGACGGAGATCATTACTGCATGGAAGGGTGGAGCGGATTTCGTGAAGGTCTTTCCCGCGAGCGCGATGGGCGGGGCGTCGTATCTGAAGGCTTTGCGTGGTCCGCTACCGCAAGTGGCTCTTGTTCCGACTGGTGGTGTGAACCTGAATACGGCTGCGGACTTTCTAAGGGCAGGAGCCTCTGCGCTAGGCGTTGGAAGCGAACTGGTGATGCCGTCGGTTCTCAGCGGCGGAGACCTCTCTCAAATCACTACGCTCGCGATGAAGTACCTGGAAATCGTCCAGCAAGTGCGCGAGACAAACAAACCGGCATTGGCTTCAGTTTAGAACTTGTGGCATAAGCGCTTTCTCATGTGGCTTAAAAGGTCACAACTGCAGGCGGTCGTGCTACATCGATTCACTACAAGTCCAAGAATGAATACATCCAGAGCGCTTCGCTTCTGCGCAATATTCTTTAGTCTGACTTTCCGTCCAGCGGTGTGGGCCGAGCCCCATCTGAAATCAATCAAGCTCTCTGTTTCGAACCCGACAGATCAAGATCGCAAAGCAGAGAACATTGTTCTTTCGGTTGCGGAGTTGCGAAAAGTAGCACCCGATATCTACATCGGCTCTCATATCGTGACCGCCACCAATGCGAGCACAGTTGCGGAAGATGCTGCAGTCTTACGAACCCAGGAACTTCCGTCGCAGGTCGATGATATCGACGGCGACCTGAAGCCAGACGAGCTTGCCTTCCAGATCGATCTAAAACCTCGCCAGACACGGATTGTGACCATCACCTGGGGCCCGCCGGATCGCATCTTTCGTCTGCGGGGAGACTACGAGCCCCAGACCAACGCCGTCTTCACTAAGAAGATTGATGGCATGGGCTGGGAGTCGAAGCGGGATTCGTTTCGTCTCTACTTCGATAAGCGCAACGCGATCGATCTATATGGCAAACCGCGTCCCACTTTGCAACTCGATCGATACGCCACGCCGGGGTACATCTATCACAACTATTCACCTGATGGCCGTGACATATACCTTGTTGCCGACGCTCTCGGCATCGGCGCTCCCGGCGCGTTCGTGAACGGAGAAGCACAGCATATCTCGGACGCAGACAATCGCAGCTGGCGCATCATCTCCACTGGTCCAGTGCGGGCAATTGTCGAGTTCACTTACCAAGGCTGGAAGATTGCGGGAAAGAGCGTGAATCTGCGCGTTCGCGCAACGCAATGGGCCGGCGAGCGCGGGTTTCTTCAGACTGTCACATCGGCAGATGCCGGCGATCTGACGCTAGCCACCGGACTCACGCAGCAGCAGGGAATTCCCGAGGTTCGCTCGAAAGCGGGCGACGATCCCGCGTGGCTGGCGATGTGGGGAGAGCAGGCAGTCGAAGGCGGAAACAAAGCCGTTTCCCCGATCTTGCGCGGGACGAATTTGGGACTAGCGGTCATCATGGCTCCAGCTTCCGGAGCCAGTCCCAACAAAGACAGCAAAGATTACCTCTTCACCTTCCCACTGAGGAATGGCGGCGCGAGCTGGTACTCGCTTGCTGCCTGGGACCAGGAAGGCAGCAATGATCCTATTCCCGTACTGGGAGCACGCGAGCCGCGCGAGTACGTTGCCCGAGTTGCCGGAGTTGACGCGATCAAGAATCAGGATCAGCTGGTGGCATCGGTGCAGGAAATTGCTGCTCGGATGAAGGCGCCGGCAACAGTGAAGATTCTCTCGACCGACCCGGAGGGGCAGTCTGCTCCGCCGGACACGCTGCAGCAGCCAACCTCTCGCACATTCAAGCAAGCGATGGATCTCCTTCAGAAGGAAATCGATCGGACTGCGGCGAAGTGGGAGCCCGTGGTTTCCGCGGTGCAACCGCCAGCGGTTACTGCTCGTACCGGCGACGGATTCTTTACCGATGGGAACAATCAAACCGGTGAATGGCAGAAGCAGAAAGGCTTCTTCTGGACTGGTGGATTCTGGGTTGGCGAGCTGTGGAAGATGTACGCGCGAACTCACCATGAGAAGTATCGACGCTGGGCGGAACTCTGGACCTCGCGCATGATCGATAAAGAATCCGAGCAGAACCATGACACCGGTTTCCTTTATTTCTATTCGTCAGTGGCGGGCTATCAGCTAACGAAGGATCAAAAGCTGCGCGAGAGCGCGATTCGTGGCGCAGATCATCTTGTCGACATGTACAACCCAAAGACACAGCTGATTCCGGCGTGGGGCAAGAACGGAGATGACTCAATCATCGACACGATGATGAACCTCCAGCTCTTGTTTTGGGCAAGTCGAGAGACAGGAGATCCAAAGTACAAGGATGTCGCACTCAAGCATGCTCTGCGAACCGCCGATTGGTTCGTTCGCCCTGACGGATCGGTGATCCAGTCAGTTCATTACAATCCGGGCGACAA
>Ga0126376_10001263_pt1 | contig 13528 bp, 10 predicted proteins | sample PanSoiMetPlot_15_FD_92760 | JGI IMG/M metagenome (GOLD analysis project Ga0126376, IMG submission 92760) | Tropical forest soil microbial communities from Panama - MetaG Plot_15 | ecosystem: Environmental > Terrestrial > Soil > Tropical forest > Bulk soil | place: Panama | collected 2016-02-17
CAAGATCGCATCGTTCGAGCTGGTGGACCTGGATCTCATCGCGTGCGCAGCGCGCACGAACAAGCCGCTGATCATGTCGACCGGCATGGCGTCGGACGCGGAGGTCGCGGAGGCGATCGAGACCGCGCGCACGCACGGCAACGGCGGCGTGGCGCTGCTGCACTGCATCTCCGGCTATCCGGCGCCGATCGAGCAGACCAACCTGCGCCGGCTCGACGCGATCGCGAAGCACGGCACCGTCGTCGGGATCAGCGACCACTCGCCCGGCGCGGTCGTGGCGATCGCGGCGGTCGCGCGCGGCGCGTGCATCGTCGAGAAGCACCTCACGCTCGCGCGCGCCGACGGCGGCCCCGACGCCGGGTTCTCGCTCGAGCCCGCCGAGATGGCCGACGTCACGCGCGGCTGCGAGGTCGCGTGGCTCGCGCTCGGCGACGGCAGCGCGCAGCGCCCCAAGGCCGAGGACGGCTCGCGCAAGTTCCGGCGCTCGCTGTACGCGGTGGCCGACATCGCGCGGGGTGAGTTGCTGAGCGAGCGGAACGTGCGCTCGATCCGGCCGGGCCACGGGCTCGCGCCCAAGCACCTGCCGGAGATCCTGGGCCGGTCGGCGGCTTCCGCCATCCCGCGGGGCACGCCGATCTCGTGGGACCTGATCGCGCTGCCTTTGATGCGCGCGGGTTAACCAAGCCTTAGCGGCAGTGCGGCAGACTCGCTCGTTGCCGCCATTCGGAGCCCTCCCGGTGAGCTCGATTCCCAGCCTTGGCACCAGCACGACCGGCGTCATGAACGTGCTGACGCAGGCCGCGCTCGACAACGCGGCCAAGCAGGAGAGCTATCGCTTCCAGCTCATCCAGACCCTGCTCAACGAGCAATTTCAGAAGAAGATCGCCGCGCTCAAGGCCGGGGCCGATACCAGCGCCAAGGACGATTTCCTGAAGGTCCAGATCAGCCAGGAGAGCCGGCAGAAGGCCGTCTTCACCACGCTGCAGTCACAATACGGCACCAACGCCAATCTCCTCTCCGACATCACCGAGCAGATCGCGACCATGCAGAACGCCGCCGCCGCCGGCGATTCCGCCACCTTCGACGGTGCGCTCGCCACGGCGAACGCCGAGGTCACCTATCTCACGGTCGTGCAGGACAACCCGGCGGTCCAGCCGGACGGCGTGGTGCAACTCAAGACCAGCGGTCTCGGCGTCCAATCGAGCGCCGGCTATGACCTCTCCACCGCAGCCGGGCAGGCGGCGGCACTCGCGGATCTGCAGAACGCCTTCGACCTGATCAGCCAGGTCTACTCCGTCACCTCGAGCAACCAGACCATCACGGGCAGCCAGGTCGCGGCTCTCGACGCGCGGATCTCGGACCAGACTTCCACCGTGCAGAACGATCAGCTCAATGCGTCGGCGGCGGTCGCGGTGCAGACGCTGAAGCTCAAGCAGCAGCTCACCACCCAGCTCCATCTGATCGAGCTCAGCTTCGCCGACGCCCAGGCCCCCGGCGCCAGCCTGCAGAAGCAGGAGCTGGCGGGCCAGGCGGCCCTCGAGCCGCCCGCGCCCGGCACGATTTTCTCGCTCTTCGGCTGACCGAGCGCCGCCGATCAGGCAGCAGGGGCGACGACAGCTTCCGACGCTTGCTTGCCGAGCCGCTCGAAGAGATCGAGCGTCTCTCGCTCCATCTGATCGATGATCTCGCGCGTCTCGCGCAGGAACAACGCGAAGAGGGCGCGGCGGGTCGCGCCGGCCTCGACACGATAACCGTAGAACATGCCGATGCGTGGAAGCGCAGAGAGCGTGCCACTCGACATGGAATCCGCCTCGCGGAATTTCTCGTGGGCCTCGCCGAGGAATTTCCAGATCGCGCGGTAGACGCCGGCGAAATCCGCATCTTCCGGCTTGAAACTGTCGAGGATGCCGCGGAGCTCGCGATAGAGGTCCTTGGTGTCGTCGATCATCTCGGCGAAGTCCCGGTCGCGCAGGATCTCCGCGGGCTCGAAGGCGATGAGCGCGTGCTTCAGATCGTCGATCAGCGCCTCGTGGTCGACCGCCGGCGCGTCGATCTCGACGGCCTCCGGCACCACCGGCCGGGCGCCCGGGATCAGCGCGCCGTCGCTGCAGTTGATCGGCGAGAGCCCGTACGCCCTGATCGCCTCGCCGAGCATGCGGCGGCAGGCGTCATAGACCCAATCCGTCCTGGCGACGCCGCCGAAATTTCCTTCCACCTCGATCGGGAAATTGTCCCTCGCCTTCACGAAGCCGGTCCCATAGACGGTGCCGCTGGCATGATCGCGGCCGCCGACCCGCGTGCCGCAATCGGTGCCGAAGAGAGCGATCTCGGTGAATCCGAGCGCGGTCGCCGCCGCCATGGCGGTGTTGACGCAGGTCGGCGCCGCCGCCTGCAGCACGCGCAAACCGCCCGCGAGCAGCATCGTGGAGCTCACGGAATCCCGGAAGAAGAAGAAGGATTCCCGAAACATCGGCGGCACTCTCGGGTCGACGGTCGCCGACGCGATCAGCCTTACCTTGGAGAGATCGCCGTGCTTGGCGGCTTCCTTGAGGACATCGACGACGAGCGGGATGTTCTCGAGCTCGCAGTGAAAGTCCGGCACCAGGCCGTTGCGCAGCAGCGGCCGGAGCGACGTCCCGCCGGAGAACAGGACCACGCGGTCGCGAATCCGGCGAAGCGTCGCGATCGATTCGTCGAGCGACGGGCCCGCCCCCACGATCACCGCGGTCTCCGGCCGCTGCAGCCGGGGTTTGCCCTCGATGATCCAATGCGGTGCCGCGGTGAAGTTCGTCACCGCGTTCGACATCATCTTGATCTCGTCCTCGAAGAAGCCGCGGTTGACGAATGCGTATTGCACCGCCTGGTGCAGCTTCGTCCGCGCCTCCGCGAAGGACCAGAGCGGATAATGGGTGAACACCCAGGCGCCGTCGATGAAGGGGACGCCGTGCTTGCCGACCTGCGCGACGACACCCGCCACCATCTTGGTGGGATCGGCGTCAGTGACGAGATGGACGCCGCCGCCGCGAGCCTCGAACTCCTCGAGAAGCGCCGCCCAGTCGAGCGCCTGGAACGAATGCTCGATCAGCTCGAGCATCGGCTCGACGATGACGAGCCAGCGCGCCTCGGTCCGGCGCGCGAGCTCCCTCACGTGATGGCCGAGCCCGAGCCCGAAAACGACGAGGAAGGTCGGATTTCCGGTCGGGCGGCGCTCGATCTCGGTGATGCCACGTGCGGCAAGCTCCTTCTTGACCGAGTTCAGCATGCGGATGCAGATCTCGCTGACGAGACCCGCAGAGCCCGGGTTCTCCATGAAGAGCCGCAGCGGCTTCCGCATGAAGGTGCTCACCTGCTCCTCGGCGAAGGCGCGGGCGTTGCCGCCATAGATCCGCGCGTCTCCGACGACGATGTCGACGGCGACACCGCCCTCGACCAGCACCGACGTGACGCGGCCGCCCTCTATCTTGTCGAGCTCGGCGGCGGCACTCGGGAACCGCTTCGCGAAGCCCGCGCGCGAGCGCTCGGCAAACGCGCGGTCGGTCACGGCAGGACGTCGCTCGAGATCATGGCTTCGGCCTCGGTCTCGATGATCTCGGCAAGGCGCCGCGCCGTTGCCGATTCGGACCGGGCGGCCTCGGCGACCTCGGCTGCGACCTGCGCGCGCGCGGAAGCGGAGCCGGCAAGGCCCAGCGCGATCGAGACGTAGTCGCGGTCGTCCGCGGCCACCAGGCTTCCGCCAAGCCCGAGCCCGCGCAGGAAGGCACCGTAGATGCCGCCGACGCCCTTTCCATCGAGCGCCACCACCGGCACGCCGCAGCCGATCGCCTCGGCGGCCATCCTGGGTGAGCCGCCCTTCGCCGGCGCGAGCGCCACGTCGACGCCGCGGTAGAGCTCGTCGGCAGTCGCGGCGTCGATGATGTCGATGCGTGCCGAGAGCGCCCGCCCGAAACGAGCGACCAGCCTATCGATATTCGCGCCCGGCGCCATGTCGTTGGCGCGCAGCAAAAGCGTCGCGTCGGGACAGCCCCTCAGCACGGCGCACCACAGCGCCACAGTCGGCTCGTCGAGCTGGTTGAGCCGCGCGTCGCTCCCGAAGCGCGGACCCGGGGAAGGCGTGCCTTCCGGCGCATGAACCCAGTCGCGCACCAGCGGATAGGCCGCATCCGGACCCCAGCTCGGAATACCGTCCGCGCGACGACCGAGCACCGCGTCGTAGACCGGCACGCCGAGCGCTTTCGGCGCGCCCAGCCAACCGACCCGGACGCCGGAAGCGAGCCGGCCGATCGCCATCAGTTGACGCGGCGCTGCGGCGCCTGAGCAATCGATGACGACGGCGAGCCCATCGCCGCCAAGGACGCGCGACATCGTCGCGGGATCGAGCCCGGCGACGTCGCGCCACTTGTCGACCGCGCCGCTGAAGACGGCGTTCTCGTTCCAACTCTGCGCGCCGATGCCGTAGCCGATCACGCTTGCGCGCGAGCGGTCGTGGGCGCGCGCCACCGCCGCGATCGCGGCGGCATCGCGGGGATCGGCGAGAGCAGACAAAGCATAGCCGATGATCAGCTTCTTCGATGCCGGCGCCCGCGCCACCCTCTTGTGCGGCGGGCAGAAGCGCGGGGCCCAATCGGTGATCCAGGCGTCGACCTGCCCCGCGTCCCCCTCGATCCAATCGGCATCGGCGAGCCGCCCCGCGGCGATCGCAGCCTCGTCCGGCGCGGCCGCACAAGCCTGCTGATGACAGGCCCGGGCTTGAGCGGCCTCGCCCACCGCGGCCAAGGCGCGGGCATAGAGACTCAAAGCGGGTGGAGTTGCCGCGGCACAAGCCGCGATCGGCGCCAGCGCGCTCGCGGCCGCCGCCGCGCCCCCGGCGCGCAGCAGGCCCTCGGCGAGAAAGAGGCGCGCCTCGTCGTCGGCGGGATCGAGGGAGACGTGCTGGCGCGCGAGATCGAGGCCGGCGATCAGCTGACCTCCGCTCACCAGCATCTTCGCGCGGGCAAAGAGCGGACGCTCGCGGATCGCGAGGAAGGCGGCGCCGAAGGACGGGAAACTCGGCGGCACGAGCTCGGAGAACTCGGGCAGGGACCCGAGCGCCGTCGCGAGCTTGCCGAAATAGAGGCTCTCGGTGAGGTTGCCGGCCTGCGCATAGAGCGAGGCCAGGACCTCGGCGACGGAGCCGTTCATCGGCGCTTCGTCGTGGCAGGCGCGCAGCACCGCCAGCGCCCGCTCGACGTCGGCGAGCCGCCAGGCGATCAACCCGGTCAGAAAGCGGAGGCGAAGCGAGCCCGGATCGGTCTCGGCGGCGCGGCGCAATGCGTCGAGCGCCGCTTGCGCGTCTCCGGCGGCGAGGTGCTTTGCGGCCGCGGTGACGGCGTTGGACGCGGACGCGGCGGGCAGCGTCCCGGCCGTATCCGTGGACATGGGTAACCTCAGGCGGTCTCGGCGCCGGCGGAGAGAGCCGGCGTCGGCGCTTGCCTCGCGGCGGCCCGAGCTCCCGCGAGCAGGCCTTCTCCGATCTGGACGTTGATGTTGATGAGCACGTCCACCAGGCCTGGATCGGGCTTCGCCAGCAGCTTGGCGGAATGCTTGTCGATGAAGTTCGCAAGCCCGATCAGATTGCCGCGGATCTCCGGCGGCATGGCGCACTGCGGATCGAGCAGGCTTGCCTGGAAGATGGTCCACAGACGCCAGTTGCGCCTGAGCGCGGCTAGGAACCGCTCGGCGGGTCCGGTCTTGGCCTGACTGAGGTCGCGCGCGGATTCGAGGAGGGCCCAGGCCTCGGTGCGCGCGGGATTACCGGGCTGCGGCGTCGTCTGGTATTTCTGTCCCGGGAAAGCCATTCAGGATCTCCTGCTCGCGCGCGATCAGCTGTTTCGCCGTTTTGAGTGCGTGATAAAGCGCGCCTTCATCTACGTGGGCCCGGATCTCTCTCGTGAGCGCGGCCGTGCTGGGCGCTGCCGATTCGAATTCTTCGATAAATTGATAAATGAGCGGTAAATACGCGGCATCTTTGCCGGGGAACAAATACTTGCACTGTATGGCAAAATAGATGCGACGGGCGGGCGTGGTGGCGTCCGCCTCGGTGATGATGTCCTTCTCGCGCAGGACCGATGCGTTGTTGTGAATGAGAAGCTTGGCAGCGGTTCCAGAGTTCTGGATCACCACGCCGTTGACGATCAGCCTCTCGTTGGGCTTCAGGTTGATGGCGAGCGGCATTCTACTGCTCTCCTGCCTCGAACGGGACGGGCTATAGCTCGCCAGCCCTTAGGATCACGTTAACGAGGCCCGCGAACGGGCGGCCCGAAGGCCGCCCGCCCTCGGCACTATCGCGATTACCGGAAGAGACGGAGGACCGCCTGCTCCGACTGGGTCGCGATCGACAGCGACTGAATGGCAAGCGCCTGACGGGTCTGCAGAGTCACCAGGTTGGTGCTCTCCAGGTTCACGTCGGCAACCGTGAGCTTGCTCGCGCCACCCTTCAGGGTGACGATGTACTGGCTGGTGAAATCCAGCCGGGTCTGCAGGAAGGTGACGTTGCCGCCGATCGACTGAGCGGCAGCCTGCACTTTGCCGATCGCGGTCTGCAGAGCCTGGAACGCCGTGTCGAACCGGGAAGTCTTGTTCGAGACGGTCGAGAAACCGCCCGAGACCAGGTTCGCCGCGGCATTGCTGACCTTGCTGATCTTGCCGGCCGTAACGATGACGCTGTACAGCAGGTTCTGACCGGCGACCGTCAGCTTCGAGGCCGTCGCGTTGCTGAACTGGATCGTCAGCGACGCCGACGAGGAGTTGACGAGGTCGAGACCCTGATAGCTCGCGTCGTTCAGCAGCGTGTTGAACTGCTGGGCGAGGGTGCTGAACTGGCTGCCCGCCGCCTTGCGCTGAGCGGTGGTCTCGGTCTTCGCCGAGTTCAAGATGCCTTGCAGCTGCTCGAGGACTGTCACGGCGCTCTGGGCGGCGTTGGTCGCCGCGGTGAGCGCGGAGATGCCCTGATCGATCGAGTCCTTCCGGAGTGCCAGGTCGCTGGCGCGATTGTCCAGCCCCTGGGCCTGGAAGTACTTCACCGCGTCGTCGAGGGCGCTCGCAACCGCGAGACCCGTTGCGAGATGGTTCTGGGTGGTCCCGAGGTTCGCGTTGATCTGCTGCAACGAGAGCAGGTTCTGCTGGGTCGCAGTACCGAGGATGATGGCAGACATGTAGAAGATTCCTTTCTGGGAATGAGTGACGAGCCGCTTTGCGGCCCGGCATCAGGGGAGCAATAGGCGTGCCAGTAGGAAGCTTCTGCAGCGCTGCAGCGAAGCCTGGAAAACTCGCGCAAGTTTTGGCAAATCAAGTGTTAATCGAGCATCTGAGCAACGCGCTCGGCAGAATTTGCCCGGTGAATCTTGCCGCGCCGGCAAAATCTCCCTGGTGAGAGGAGGCGCAGGATGTGTGCGTTCAGGCTTTGCTGTTGATGTGCTGACCCCGCGCCTCGGAGGAAGACGCAGCATCGCTGGCAGCCCGTGCGGCAGACTTGAACGGAAGCTGAAAAACCACCATGCCGGAGGCGTCGCGCGCTTCGATGATGAAGCGATGCGTCTCCTGGTCGAATTGCAGAGTGAGCGGGAAGGACGGTGACGGTGCCGTGGGCGCCGAGCTTGCGACGGGTGCTGCGGCCTTTGGCGCGGCGTCGGAGCCCGGCTGCGCAGGCAATGCCGGTGCAGCCTCACGGCCCGGTGGGGGCGTGACCGGTGGCGTTGCTCCGATGTAAGCCTCACCCGTCATGGGAAGACCGCTCATCTCCACCAGAATAATCTCGCGCAATCGTCGCGCTTTTTCGCGATCGACACCGCGCTCTCTTAACGGAAAGCAAGAAGCGTGCCCCCGAATGAGCGTGGCGCCGGGACGCACCAGGTAAGCGGCACTATTTGCCCGCGATGCCGGTAGCGCTTGCCGCAAGCGGCAGAACGCGACCCGCTGGCAGCCCCCGGCGCATCAAATTGGCGTAATCTAATCAATATCTTAAAGACAGAAAGCGCGATGGCATAGGAATTGCGGTTTACCCGCCGAGAGCCCTTTCCCTGCCCCATCGGGCCGAGACGAGCTTCGACGCCGGAGACTTGATGCACGCCGCTCCCATCACCGCGCTTTTCGGCGAGATCCCCGAGGTGCCGCTTCCACCTCAGGCGGTCGCGCCATCGGCGCCGAGTTTCTCCGACATGTTGGCCTCCGCAACCAGCTCGCTCGCTGCGTTCGCGCTGCTGCCAACAAGCACGAGCGACGCGCTCGGCGGCTTGAGCGAGGTCGTTCCGCGGGCGCGCACCAAGGACTTCAACACCGACAGTGTCTCGGTGCCGATCGCGCTCCCCGCTCCCGTTCAATTTCCGCCCGCGGCGACATCGAACGACGCTGGTTCGGATGCGACCGCGTCACGGCTGCAACAGGCGTCGGGCGCCGCCGATCAACAGCAGGCGCAGACCGCGCCGCAGACGACTGCCTCGACGGGGCCGGCCGGAACCGACGGCACTTCGAGCGGATCGGCGCAGGCCGCCGGCGGCGTTGCACTGCCGCCGATGGCGGCGGAACTCAAGGCACGCCTTGCGCTCGGCGCTCAGGCGCTGCTCTCGCAGCCGAGCCAAGCGCTCGCGACATTGCCTCATGGCGCGCTTCAGGCGGTCGCCACGTCGACGCTCGCCTCGAACCTTGCCGGCGCCGCTCACGCCGCAGCCCAGCCCGATCCCGCCGCGGTACTGCCCAAGCTCGCGACGGTCGCCGGCGCCGCACTCAACGCGACGGCGTCGACGCTCGAGATCGCGCAGCAGTCGGTCGCCGCGCAGATCACCCCGACCCCGTCCGCCGACGGCATCGACCTCGCAGCCTTCGCCAATACCGGCGACACCGCCACTTCGCTCACCACCGACACCGGGCCTGGCACGGTGCCGGCACCCGCCGCGGTGCCGCTGTCGGCTGCGGACGCGGCGCCGGCCATGGAGGCCGCGACCGCGCCGATGGTTGCGACGAGCGCCCTCGACCAGGTCGCGGCGAGCCTCAGCCAGAGCAACAAGCTCGGGCTCAGCCAGATCGAGATCCAACTGAAGCCCGCCTCGCTGGGCGCCGTCGATGTGAAGATCGAACTCAGTCACGACGGCCGCGTCGCCGCGGTGATCTCCGCCGACCGCAGCGATACGCTGATGCAGCTGGAGCGCGGTTCCGGCGAGCTGCAGCAGGCGCTGCGAGACGCTGGGCTCCAGACAGACAGCGGCAGCCTCAGCTTCAGCCTGCGCGGCGACCCGCGGACCGGCGATCAATACGGCCGGCAGCCGAGCAATGGACCGGCCGAGACATTCGGTGACGACCCCTTGGCCATGCCCGGCGCGGTCGCCAGCGCGAGCCAATCTGCCCATAGCGGGCTCCTGAACATCCAGGTCTGAAGGATACGGTTATGACCACCGCGCCGATTGCGACGACGACGCCCGCCACCGCCGCGCCCGGGGTGAGCGATGCCTCTCTCCTGGGGTCGAACCTCGATACGTTCCTGACGCTGCTGACCACGCAGCTCAAGAATCAGGATCCGACCGCGCCGATGGACACCAATCAGTTCACGCAGCAACTGGTCGAATTCAGCGGCGTCGAGCAGCAGATCAACACCAACAACAACCTGAAGACGCTGATCACGCTCGAGACCTCGGCGGAGGCGATCTCGGCGCTGCCCATGGTCGGCAAGACCATCCAGTACAACGAGAGCACAGCGCCGCTCAGCAACGGCCAGGCGAGCTTCACCTACACGCTGCCGACCACTGCAGCGGCGGCGAGTTTGGTGGTCGAGGATGCCAACCACCACATCGTCTATCAGACCGCCGCGGATCCTTCCGCGGGCTCGCACACCTTCCTCTGGAACGGCCGGAACATCTCGGGCACGGCGTCGCCCGACGGCGCCTATTCGCTGGTGGTCGTGGCGGCCGACGCCAGCGGCAGGCCGATCGCGGCGACCGTCACGGCCACCGGAACCATCGACGGCGTCAGCGTCAACAACGACGTCCCCACCTTCGACGTCGGGGGCATCCCCGTGCCGATGAGCAATCTGCTCACGGTTCAACCGAGTCCCATCTGATACGAGCGCGCAAGGAGCCACGACATGAGCATCTTCGGTGCACTCTATTCCAGCGTCTCCGGCCTACTCGCCAACAGCGAGGCGCTGGGCATGATCGCCGACAACATCTCGAACGCGAACACCGTCGGCTACAAGGACACCACCGCCGTGTTCTCCACGCTGGTGGACCAACCTCCGGGCGCCACCACCTACTCGCCCGGCGGCGTGATGGCGACGCCCTTTAGCGCGATCGACCAGCAGGGTCTGCTGCAGGCCTCAAGCTCGCCGACCGACCTCGCGATCCAGGGCGGCGGCTTCTTCGTGGTCAACAACAACGCCGCCGGAGCCAGCGCGAACGGCACTTTCTCCTTTACGCGCGCGGGCTCGTTCACGATCGACGCCAACGGCAATCTGAAGAATTCCGCCGGCCTGTTCCTGCAAGGCCAAGCGCTGACGCCGGCGCAAGTGCAGGCGATCGAGGCCGGCAACTTCAATCAGCTGACGGCGACCTCGCTCACCTCGCTGCAGACGGTGAACGTGAACGGCCTCAGCGGCGCTGCGACGCCGACCAGCTCGGTCGCGCTGGCGGCGAACTTGCCGGCGGGCGACACCACGAGCTCGCCCGCCCGCACGATGACCGTGCCCGTCTTCGACTCGCTCGGCAACGAGCACGACTTGACGCTCAGCTTCACGCGCACCGGCACGACGAACCAGTGGCAGGTGTCCGGCTCGCTCAGCAACGCCGGCAGCAGCACCGTAACCATCGCCGGCGGTGACAACCTCGTGCAGTTCAATCCGGATGGCACGCTGAACCTTGCGGCCAGCACCTTCGCAACACCCAACGCGCTCAGCATCTCCTGGGATCCCGCGATCACCGGCGCCACGTCGCCGCAGACCCTTTCCTTCAATCTGGGCGCCAACGGTCAGGCGAGCGGCCTGAGCCAGTTCGGCGGGCCTTTCGCGGTCTCGCGCATCGACCAGAACGGCTTGCGCTCAGGAATCTTCACCGGCATCAGCATCGACAAGAACGGCGTCGTCACCGCCAACTTCGACAACGGCCAGCAATTGCCGATCTTCATCGTACCGATCGCGACCTTCCCCAACCCGGACGGGCTCGCCGCGCAAACCGGCAACACCTACCTGCAGACCGGCACCTCCGGCAGCTTCCTGCTCGCGCAATCCGGCACCGGCGCCGCCGGCACCATCAACCCCTCCTCGCTCGAGAGCTCCACCGTCGACATCGCGGCGGAATTCTCGAAGATGATCATCACCCAGAACGCCTACTCGGCGGACGCCAAGGTCATCACCACCGCCGATCAGATGCTCCAGGCGCTCATGAACGCGAAGCAGTAGTCGTGCCGAACGGAGGCTCTTGGACGAGGGTGGAGCGGATTTAGTTCCGTATGCTGTGTTGCAGGTTCATGGGGGTTGCGAGGCCCCCGTGCAACCGCCCGTTTCAATTGATGAATTTCACGAGCCCGTGACACTGGTCACTGCGGCGCACCTTAGCGGTTTTTTAAGCCCGGTAAGGGCAAAATTCGGGTGGTGTGCGGGTCACACCGACACCGAAAACAGCGAGACTCCGCCGACCGCCATGGATACCGCACATTCGATTGCTACCTCCATCGACGATCTGCCGCCGCCCAACACCAAGCGTTGGGTGATTCGCCGCAAGGCGGAGGTGGTCGCTGCCGTGCGCAGCGGCGTCATCAGCCTCGACGAGGCGTGCCGCCGTTATACGCTCTCGATCGAGGAATTCTTGACTTGGCAGCGCCTGATCGACAGCCATGGGCTCGCGGGCTTGCGCGTCACGCGGCTGCAGGATTACAGGAGCCTTGAGCGGCCACGCTAAGGGCGCAGCGGCAAGAATTGCCGCTCTATAGGCAAAAAATTCCGGGGATTAACCACTCGTTCACGAGCACGCCCTAGCTTTGCCCACGGGCAATACGCGAGGGGCGGTCAATCGTGAACGGTCTGATGCAGAGCATCGCGCGGCTCGGCGCGACACGCCTGGTGGCGATCCTCGGCGTGGCGGCCGCAATGGTGGCGTTCTTCGTGTTCCTCACCACGCGGATCGCCCAGCCCGCGATGAGCCTGCTCTACGCGGACCTCGACCTCAAGGACAGCGCTCAGATCGTCCAGAAGCTCGACGCGATGAGCGTGCCCTACCAGCTGCGCGGCGACGGCGGCCAGATCATGGTGCCCGTCGACCAGGTGGCTCGTCTGCGCATGACGATGGCCGAGCAAGGCCTGCCTCGGGGCGGCTCTGTCGGCTACGAGCTCTTCGATAAGTCCGACAGTTTCGGCAGCTCGACCACGGCGCAGAGCGTCAACCAACTGCGCGCACTCGAGGGCGAGCTCGAACGCACCATCGCGGGGCTGGGCCCGGTCCAGGCGGCCCGCGTCCACCTAGTGCTGCCGCGCCGCGACCTCTTTGCCCGCGACGCGCAGGAGGCCAGCGCCTCGATCGTGGTGAAGCTGCGCGGCGCCGAGCGCCTGAGCAAGGGTCAGGTGGCCGCGATCCAGCAGGTGGTCGCCTCGGCCGTGGCGGCGCTGAAGCCGGCGCGGGTGTCGGTGGTCGATGGCGCCGGCACACTGCTGGCGCGCGGCGACGGCCAGGACCTCAACGCCGGCTCCGGGGTCGGCGCAGGGGAGTTCCAGGCGGATTTCGAGACCCGGGTCGCGCGCAACGTCGAGGACATGCTCGAGCGCTCCCTGGGCCCGGGCAAGGCGCGGGTTGACGTGCGCGCGGAGATCGATTTCGACCGCATCACCACCAGCTCCGAAAGCTTCGATCCCGACGGCCAGGTCGTGCGCTCGACCCAAACGGTGACGCAAAGCGACGACAGCACCAGCGGCAACGATCAACCGGTGACGGTCACCAACAATCTTCCGAGCGGGCAAGCCACGGCCGTAGCGGCGGCAGGCGGCAGCCGGAGCAAGACGGCGCGCAACGAGGAGACCGTCAACTACGAGATCTCCAAGACCACGCGAAGCCAGGTGCGCGAGGCCGGCGAGGTGAAGCGCCTTTCGGTCGCGGTGCTGGTGGACGGCACCTATACGACGAAGCCCGACGGCGCCAAGGACTACGCACCGCGCACGCCTGACGAGCTGAAGCAGATCACCGCACTGGTGCGCTCCGCGATCGGCTACAACGAGAAGCGCGGCGACGCCGTCGAGGTGGTCAACCTGAGATTCGCGACACCCGAGACGCCGGCGCCCGTCGCGGCGCCCAGCGGATTCCTTGGCTTGGAGAAGGCCGATCTCTTTCGCATCGGCGAGACGTTGACGCTCGCCGTGGTGGCATTGCTGGTGATCCTGCTGGTGGTGCGCCCGCTGATCTTCAAGCTGCTCGAGGGTGGCGGCGCGGTCGGCGGCGCCGAGACCGCCGGGCTGCTCGCCGATCCGGGGCTCGCGGCGCGTCCGCAGCTCCCGCCGCCTGCGGGAGCGGTCCAGGGCGCTCTG
>Ga0126376_10001264_pt1 | contig 13516 bp, 10 predicted proteins | sample PanSoiMetPlot_15_FD_92760 | JGI IMG/M metagenome (GOLD analysis project Ga0126376, IMG submission 92760) | Tropical forest soil microbial communities from Panama - MetaG Plot_15 | ecosystem: Environmental > Terrestrial > Soil > Tropical forest > Bulk soil | place: Panama | collected 2016-02-17
GGACGCACAGTTCCCCCAAGCGGCACGGGTATACGCGGGGCGGAGGGCCACCTTCCAGCCGTGATGGACCTCACAGCGCGCGCGTTGGCGGCGCTGCCCTCGTCTTCGAGCGCCTGCGCGCAGACGCAGCGGGGAGAAGGCGTCACGACGCGCGGCGGCCAGGTCAAGGCCGCTCCCAGAACGCGTCGTGCGGGGACCTCACTCTGGCGCGTAGCCCGTCAGCCGCCCTCGGCGCTCGTGCGCTCGCGGGCGGCGCCGTTCAGCCACTTCTCATAGGCCTCCGAGTTGAACGGGCGGCCCAGAAACTCGCGCACCTGATCGGCGGCCGGCCGGGTCCCGCTCCGCTCGAGCACCGCCCGCCGGTAGCGCGCCGCCACCGCCGTGTCGAGCAGGCCGGCCGCGCGGAATGGAGTGAACAGATCCTTGGCGATCACCAGCGACCACATATAGGTGTAATAGTTGGACGCATAGTCGACCAGGTGGCCGAACGAGGCCTGCAGGTGCGTCCCGGCCACATGGGGAAACGGGATGATGCGCGACTCGATCTCGGACAGGAGCTTGGTGGTGTCGAGATCTTTGGGCTCGCGATCGTAGTAGGCGAGGCTCACCGAGGCATAGACCATCTGCTGGCGCACCTCGAGGCCGCGGCCGAACTGCTCGGCGGTCCGCATGCGCTCGACCAGCGCGGTCGGAATCGGCTCGTCGGTGTCGAGCTTGCGGGCAAAGCGCTGCAGGGTCGGCGCGTCGTCGACCCACTCCTCGAGCAGCTGGGACGGCGCCTCGACGAAGTCCCATTCCCGGAAGTCGGCGGTCGACATCCAGCGGGTGTGGCCGGAAAAGACGTGGTGCAAGAGGTGGCCGAACTCATGAAAGAAGGTCTTGACCTCGCCGTGATCCATGAGCGCCGGCGTCGTCCCCGGCTTGGGGAAGTTGCACAGCAGCACGCCCTCGGGCAGTCGGACGCCGGCCTTGCCGGTCACGAAGGAGAACTGGGCCGCGTGCGAGAACTTACCCGCCCGCGGATGCAGATCGAGATAGATGCGGCCCAGCTTTCCGCGCTGATCGAGTACGTCGTAGACCTCGACGTCGGGATCCCAGACCTTGGCGCCCGTCACCTTCTTGTACTCGATCCCGAACAGGCGCGCGGTGATGTCGAGCAGCCCCGCCTTGACGCGCGTAAACTCGAAGTAGGGGCGGACCGACTGGGCGTCGAACGCGAGCTTCTCGGCCCGCACGCGCTGCTTGATGTATTCGGCCTCCCAGGCGGCGACGAAACCAGCGCCAGGCCGATCCTTGCGCAGCCGCTTGAGCAGCACCTGGTAATCGTCGTGCGAGCGCTTCTCGCTCAGCCTCGTGATCTGATCGATGAAGTCGTGGGCGGCTTGGGCCGTTCGGACCATCTTGCTCTCGGTGGAGTAGCTGGCGAAGCTCGTGTAGCCGAGCAGGTGGGCCAGCTGGTAGCGCTTCTCGAGCAGGTTTTGCAGGACCTCGAGGTTCTTGGGATAGGCGCGGTCTCGGAAGGCGCGGTAGAGCTGCTCGCGCGCCGCCGAGCTCCTCGCGAAGGCCATGAACGGGTAGTAGTCGGGATACTGCGTGGTGATCACGACCTTGCCGTCGGCGCCGGCCGGATGCTTGGCCGCGTAGTCGGCGGGCAGGCCGGCGAGCGCCGACGGGGCGAGCTCGATCTTGCGGGTATCGTCGTTGATGTTCTGGGCGAACTTCTGGCCGATCGCGGTGATCTCGTCGCGCAGCACCTTGATGCGCGCTCGCGTGGCCGGCTCGCGATCCACGCCCGCGCGGCGGAAGTCGGCCAGCTCCTGGCCGATCCAGTAGCGGTCGGCCGCCTCGTTCGGTGTCAGATCCAACCCGGCGAGTACGTCGTAGACGGCGCGGTCGAGGTGGATCTCGGTCACCACCGCCTGGGCCTGCTGGTCGCAGGCGCGGGCGGCGTCACGCACGGCGGCGTCGGGATTCGAGTTGAAGACCACGTTCGAGACCGAGGAGGCGGTGTCGAGGCTGGCCAGCGCCTCGTCGTAGCGGTCGAGCGCGGCGTCGACGGCGGTGCGCGGGGTGGGCCGCGCCGTGCGCTTGAGCGCCTCGATGTGGCCGCGCGCGCGGGCCAGAAACGCGGCGCAGTCGGCCTTGAGCCCGGCGACGTCGGCGGAAGCGAGATCGCCCACGAACGGCGCGAGCGGGCGCGCCGCCGGTGGGGCCGCCACGCTCGGTGCCGGCGCCGAGGCCGCGGCGACCGGAGCGGGCCTTTGGCCCGAGCCTGCCGTCGAGGAGGCGGCGCAGGCGAGTGCCAGGGCGGCGAGGGCCGCGCGGAGGGGCGGGCGAAACGGGGTCGGCTTCATGCCGTCCTCTTTACCGCTCCCAGGGAGCGCCGTAAAGCCAGCGCCGTAAAAGCCGGCTCGCGCGAGGAACACCGGTCGGAACTATCGCAGATCGCGATGAGGTCGCAGATCGCGATAGATTAGGTAGAGCGGGCAACTTGATGACTGCGTTGTTTACGGCAGCATTACCCTTCTTCTTGGCATGCGCGGGTGCCTGGATCTTGTTTCGGACGTTCAAGCGGGTGACCCGGCGATGGGCATGGGTGCCGCTGCTGGCGTACCTCCTCGCGCCACTATCGTTCTTCTTGATCCTCGCGGCGACCTCTCGCTGGGCGGTCTCGCTCGTGTCCGGCGGCGTGAGCCGAACCTACCTCTTCGACGGATCGCGCGGCCCCGTGCTGTGGCAGGTCAACTCCGTTCTGGTCTGGGATATCGACGACTCCGAGCTCGAGCGGCGACGGCTCGACATTTTCGACGTCGACACGGGTCGCCGGACCAGCCGTCACGACTATGTTCACTACTGGGCGGTACCGATCGATGTCGAGGTGCTCGGAGAAGGGCTCGACTTCGTGTGGCTCTACAGCTCGCAGCTCGGTCTTCACACGCGCGACCTCTATGACGGCCGATGGCTGCACGGCCAGCAAGAGCTGCTGGGCGACGTTCAGCTGGCAACGACGACGCGAAAGCGAATGGTTTGGGATAGCAGCACGCGCGGTCTCCAGGTCATCACGAAAGAAGGACGCCATCTCTTGCTCGATGCGCGCTCGCTTCAACTCGTGGACCCCGCGGCGGCGGAGCAGTCGCCGAATCGTTTCAAAGCGTATGTCGATCGAGAACGCACGGTGTCCGGACGAAGGTTCGAGCTCCACAACGGCTCGCTCGTGAGACTTGCGGAAGCCAAGCTCGCCTGGGAGCCGGTCGGCACGGCAAGATTCGCGGATGGCTGGTTCTTACGCTCGTCCAGCTTGCTGGCGGAGTATCCGAATACATTCTTCATCCTGCACCAAGGCAACCTCTCGCGTGTCGAGAGCGACGGCAGCGTGCGCTGGACGACGGCGGGGGTGTTCGACTCGAGTCGCCTGACCGCCGACTATGCATTCATCCGACAAGGTCGATTGTGCCTCGTAGCAGAGGGCGGCCTGATCTGCCTTCTGCTCGACGACGGATCCACGCGGTGGGTGATTCGATGAGGGCGAGCATCATGACGGCAAGAACGAGCGGCCAGATGACGCCACGCGCGTCAGTGGGCGGCGGTCGCAGACTCGCGATCAGCTGGGGAGATCATCTTGGTTCGCTGGCGCAGCCAGGCGTCCACCTGCCTCGCGCGCTCCCGGAGGGGGGGCAGCGTCGTATCCAGAAAGATCTGTCGCGCTTCCGAGGCCAGGCTCAGCGCGCGCCGCCGGTCATCGCCGACCTCCCAGCAAGCCCGCGCCAGCGCGAACAGGACCCGCCCTTTTACCTCTGGGTTTGGGTTTGGCATTTTCGCCAGTACCGCCTGCGCGCGCTCCAGCGCTTCTTTCGCCTTCAAGAGGTCGCCCCGCGCGGCTCGGCGATCGAGGTAGGTTTCGCCCAGCCCCAGCAGCCCCGCGCTACTCTCGGGGAGCGGTGCGTCCGGACATCGGCCGAAGTCCTCGAGCGCGGCGGTGTATTGGTGGCGCAGCCGCCGGATCTCGCCACGCGCATTCAGCGCAATGGCGCGCCCGCCGCACGGCTCAGGGTTATTGAGGCTTACCGCCCAGTTGGCGTACGTGAGCGCCTCGTCCAACCTGCCCTGCCAAGCCAGGATGCGCGCTGCGCTATCGAGCCAGAACATCAGCTCGGGGCTGTCGTGCGAATAGACACGTTCACCCACGGCCAGCGCCTGCTGCACATAGCGCAAGCCCTCGTCGGTGTGGCCTGCCAATGCCAGGGTCCAGCCGAGATTGTTGGCCGACATCGCGGTGTCCGGATGCTCCGACCCGAGAATCCGTTGGCGGAGTGCCAACACGCGGCGGTTGATGGCGATTGCCTCGTCCACCCGCCCCATCCGGCCGCTCGGCAACGCGGTGTTGGAGAGCACGGTGATGACGTACGGATCTTCCTCGCCCAGCTCCTGTTGACCCACGGTGAGCGCACCCTCGAGCTCTCGCTTCGCCTCCGGATACTTGCCCTGCCAGAACAGGGCCAGCCCGTCGGCGTTTTGCCGCCGCATCTCCAGATAGCCCGGGTGGCCCATCCGCTCCAGCGCCGCCGCTGCGATTCCCGACCAGTGCTCAGCCTCCGCGAAGCGTTGAAATCGCCGAGTCATCAAGATAGATAGCGTGATCGCCGTGCGCACCTTAATCTCGTCGTAGCGGCCGGCTTCGGCTGCCATGAAGGCCCGCTTGAGAGTCGATTCGGCCTCCTCGCTGGCGCCTGTCAGCATCAACGCCGATCCCAAGAGACCGGTCAATTCGGCTTCGACCGGCCGGTAGCCGACCTCGCGCGCGTGGGCGACCAGAGGTCGAGTGAATTGAATGACCTCGCGGTATTTGCCAGCGATGAGCATCGCGGTTGCGCGCGACGCATCTCGCTGCAGCGACTCAACCTGCTGGCGTTGGAGTGGCTCCTCCGGCAGCGGCACCGGCATCGTGAACTGCACCACGTCCGCGCAGCGCGACAGGGGCGTCAGGCTGCGCGTCGCCTCCACGCTTCGGCTGACGACGGGTCGATCGGCGGTGGCCAACAGCGTGGTGAGCGCCTGCAGATCCTCGCGACGCTGGTCGAGACAGCTCATACGCAGCGACAGGACTTCCTCCGACTGCTCACCGCGCAGCCGCGTGGCCTCGCAGGCGTCCTGGTGCATCGTCGTCCACCTGCTCGCGTAGCGGTCGAGGGCGCGCGCGGTCTCGGTCCAGGCCGTCTCGGCAAAAGGTGCACCGGTCGCCAGAAAGCGCTGCCGCACGTTCCGCTTGACGCCCTCGTCCCACACACCAATCAGCTTGCGCTCGGCACCACGGCACACGAGCGCTCCGCGTCGCGCTCCCTGCCAGGCGGCGAGCGCCGCCACCAGCGCGAGCGCAGCGACCACGACGCCGCGGCGCCCCCATTTGACCACCGGGTCGCTGGCCAGGGCGGTGAGCAGATGTTCCATCGATGCCGGACGGTCGTCCGGGCGCGGGCTCAGGCCCTTCAAGAGCACGCGCCGCAACCGCGTTGGTACCCGACGGCCCGCCGGTGCCTCGCGCACCTGTCGCGCTGCCACCTGCTCCTGCAGCTGCGCCGGCTCGGCCGGCTCGAGTGGTGAAAACGGCAGCTCGCCGTAGAGGGCCTCGTAGAGCGACACGCAGAAGGCAAACAGGTCGGACCGGGCGTCGGCGGCCGCGCCCTGGAACTGCTCGGGCGCCATGTACGAAGGCGTACCGCGCACGGTCCCGGTCGCCGTGAGATGCGCATGCAGAATCTTGCGCGACGGGTCGCCGAGCGGATGCTCGGCGGCGGCTTCGGGCTCGGCCATCACACGCGCCAGGCCAAAGTCGGTGACGCGCACTCGTCCGTCGCTGCCCACCAGCACGTTGGACGGCTTGAAGTCGCGGTGCACCAGACCCGCTGCGTGCGCGGCCGCGAGCCCTTGCCCGGCTTCGCGGAACACGCGCAGCACCTCCCGCCATCGCCTTGGGCGCGACACCAGCCACTCGCTGGCCGTGGTGCCCTCGACCAGCTCCATCGCCAGGTACACCTGCCCCTGGTGCGATCCGACATCGTAAATGGTGATCACATTGGGATTGGAGAGTCGCGCCTGCGCCTGTGCTTCGCGCAAGAGGGTTTCGGTTGCGCCGTCGACGTCCGGACGCACCAGCTTGAGGGCGACCTTGCGGTCGAGGCGCGGATCGTAGGCGCGAAAGACAACGCCCATTCCGCCGACCCCGACCCGCTCCAACAGCACGTAGCGTCCAATCCGACTGTCCGGGCCCAGGGCCAACGGCGTCGCCGGCGCGTTCGTGGCTGGACGAGGCCCAAACGTGACCGTTTCGCGCTTAGGCGCTGCCCCTTGGGCGCACTGGCCGAGCGCGTCGAGCCATTCGCGGCACCGATCGCAGCCGGCTGCGTGCTCGGTAACCGCGGTCGCTTTCGGTTCCCCTAGCCGGCCCGCGACATAGTCGCGGATCTGCTGCACCGGGGGACACGCCGCACCGTCTCCAAACACCCCCACTCGTCCATTTTATCGCATTTGGCACACTCGTGGGAGCCCCGGCCAGCGCTTGTGGGATCGCGTTGGGTCGGCCTATTCTCTTGTGAACGCAAGGAGCTGAAGTGACGCGCGCGACGAACGCAAGAATCGCCGGCTTCACCTTCCTCTTCTACATCGCAGTCGGGCTCGCGGCCATGGTCCTCTCCGCCCGGGCGACTGGCGGCGAGGGGATTGCGGCGCGGCTCGCGAGCATGGCGCAGCATGCGACCGACATCCGCGTCGTCGTCGTGCTCACCTTTCTCGAATGCTTCTCGGCCCTGGTCCTGGCCGTGACGCTCTATGCGATCACGCGCGAGCAGGACCCCGATCTTGCAATGCTGGCTCTGACCTGTCGGGTCAGTGAGGGTGTGATCGGCGGTGCCTCCATGCCGGCGACGCTGGGACTGCTCTGGCTTGCGACAACCACAGACGCGAAGGCACCGGATATCGGGGCCGCGCACGGGCTCGCCGCGTTCATGTTCAAGGTGGACGCGTCGAGCCCGCTGATCGCGGCGACCTTCTTCGCCGTGGGCAGCATGCTCTTTTCCTGGCTTCTTCTGCGCGGTCGAATGGTCCCGGTCGCACTGGCCGGGCTGGGCGTGTTCGCGTCAGTCCTGCTTGTCATCGGGCTTCCGCTGCAGCTCGCAGGCGTGCTGCACGGCACGGTCGCTCAGCTCATGTGGTTACCGATGGCGGCGTTCGAAATCCCGCTCGCGCTGTGGCTGCTTATCAAAGGTGTCGCCACGCCGCTGCGGAGGCAAACCGAATGAAGAGAGGCATGGGCTCGGCTACGTGATGAGGGCGCGTAGCCGGCGCGACGCCGCCCGGCTGGCCACGATCTCGGTGCCGTCGGTCAAAACGACGATCAGACGGCGCTCGTCCTCGTGCTCGCGGAAGGACGATACCGAGTCGGCGGCGACCAGATGAGAGCGGTGAACCCGCCAGAAGCGATGGCCATCGAGCTCCTGCTCCAGCTCGCCGAGCGACATGCGCAGAAGCACGCGCTCCCCGCGCACGTGCGCTTCCACGTAATCGCCCGCCGCTTCGAAGCGCGTCGCCGCGTCGAGACGAATGGGGATGAGCTGCCCGCCCGTGGCCCGCGCCAGCCGCAGCAGCTGGCGGCCGGGCCCCTCCGCCCTGGGAGCGCTTCCCGGCCACGGCCGTCCGGCGCACAGCCGCTCCCGGACCCGTTCGAGCGCCTGGGCCAGACGGCGGCGCCCGAACGGCTTGAGCAGGTAGTCGATGGCTTCGACCTCGAAAGCCGCGACGGCGTAGCGATCGTGCGCGGTCGTGAAGACCACCGCTGGCTGATGGTGCGCTTCCTTCAATACGCCCAGGCCATTGAGCTCGGGCAACTGCACGTCGAGGAACAGCAGGTCCGGCTCCAGCGCATCGATCAAGCGCGCCGCCTCGCGGCCGTCGCTCGCCACGCCCACGCAGTCGATCCAGTCCACCTCCGATAAGAGCTGGCATAGCGTGTCGCGCGAGACCGTCTCGTCCTCCGCGACCAGGGCGCGAACTCTGCGGCTCACGCGGCGCCCGCCAGCGCCGGCTGCGGCACCTTCAGCGTAACCACGAAGCCGGCCTCGGTCTTCTCGGTGGCGAGCCGCGCAGCCGGGCCAAAACCGGCTTCGAGGCGCTGGCGAACCAGCGCGAGCCCCCGCCCGGCGCCGGCGGCGGCCGCAGGCGTGCCCGGGCCGTCGTCGCGGACGACGATCCATAAGCAGCCCTCACCGGTATCCAGGCGGGCTTCGATTCGCACGCGACCACCCTGCGCTCGATTGGCCACCGCGTAGCGGATCGCGTTCTCGACGATCGGCTGGAGCGTGAAGGCCGGCAGCCGGCAGGCGAGCGCGTCCGGGGAGACTTCTTCCTCGACGCGCAGTCGCTCGCCGAGGCGCACCCGCTCGATGGCGAGATACCGCGCCACGAACTTTAGCTCCTCCTCCAGCGGCACGTGGTCGTCTCCACCCTGCACGCGCAGCGAGTAGCGCAGAACGTCGCCGAGATCCTGCAGCGCCTCCTCGGCGAGCGCGGGATCGCGACGGACGAGCCCCAGGACCGTGTGCAGCGTGTTGAAGAGAAAATGCGGGTTGAGCTGCGCGCGCAGCGCGGCCAGCTCGGCGCGGACGCGCAGCGTCTCGGCCCGCGCCGAGCGCGCCTTTTCGTCGCGCAGCCGGGCGCTCGTCTCCAGGCCGAACGCGACGCCGGCGACGCTGCCATAGAGCAGGAGCCCGGTGAACATGCTCCAGCCGAGAAACTCGGGCCGTACGTTGAACCGAGCCGAGCTTGTCGTCACCCACCGCTCGGCGGTGAAGAATGCGATGACCAGCGCGTTCCAGAGCGCGCTGTAGCCCAGGCCGAAGACGACATGCAAAAGCGCCTGGCGGCCCCGTTTCCCGTCGAACCAACGCGCGCGCCGACCGATCCGGAAGGTCAGAGCGGCCAGCACCACTCCGGGGACCAGGGCCAGGACGGTCGAGCGCAGCGCCCGACCGGGAGCTCCACCCGTGGCCACGAGGACGGCGCCGAAATACGCCAGGCCGAGGAAGCTGGCCGCGGCCGCGTAGACTCGGCCGGGCCGGATGTCGAGCCCGGGCGCGTTGTCAGCAGGCTCCGTCACAATGGTAGCGTTAGTGTGACATGGAACCGCTGGCTCCGGGGTCCGGGATCACCACCTCGAGCGCACCCTCGTTGGGCAGGTCGTCGTTGAAGGTCATGCTCGAGCCGACGGTCCCGATCAGTCGGGCACGTCCGCCCGGCGCGAGCCCGAGAGCAGAGCGCGGAACGCCGATGGCGAGCGTGCGCCGGGACGGATCGACCGCCACGCGCACGTCGGCGGAAATGCCCGCCATGCGACCGTCGGCGACTTGCGCGGCGTCGGCGACCCCCACGAAGCCCTGCCAATAGCCGGCCCCGCGGCTCAGGTACGCCGTGAGCAAGCGGTCGTAGTGAAAGCTCTTGTTCAGTCCCCACCAGGCCGCGCCGTTGTCGGGCTTCCCGTCCACGTCCAGCGCCACGTTCATCCCGAACCACGATGCGGGTGGCGGAGCCTGCAGCGTGAATCGGAACCATACGCGGCCGTCGGGCTCTACCGCGAGCTCGAGCGCGCGGGCGTCGGGCAGGCGCTTGCTGACCGTGTCGCCTTCTTCGTCGCGGCCCAGCATCACGAACGTCAGGCGATCCAGCTCCCGGGGGTTGGTCAGCTTCACCTTTCGCATGGCCCACGGGGCGGCCGGATCGCTGGCGGTGGGCTCGGGAACCAGCTCGACGTCGTCGATCTCGATCTGGAAATCCCGGGGCGAGTCGTTTCCGCTCGTCACGCCGATCCAGCCGATGCCGGTGGGAGCGAATGACAGGGTGCTCCGGCCGGGGGGCACCTGCTCGAGGTCACGGAAGGGAACCTCGACCATCGTCCAGGCCGAGGTCACCGTGACCGGCGCCAGAAAATTGGCGGACGTCTTTCGCTCCGTGCGGCGCAGCCCGGCCAGATAGCGCCCAGGCGTTCCGCGCACCCGGAAGCGCAATCCGCGGTAGCCGGTCACGTCCCGGGGCAGGCCGTCCTCCCGCAGGGCCGTCCAGGCGCCGGCGACCACGATTTTTCCCCCCGGCCGGAGATGTCCGGTCAGGCGGAGCGCCCCGCGCGAGTGATTGCCCGGCGACGGCCGCACCACCGCGAGCTCGCCATCGCTCGCGCCGCCAAACAGCCAATCGCCGATGGCGATCCACGAGAGGCCAGGCATGGCCTCGAGATCCAAGTCCTCGAAGTCATCGATGCGCAGCGGCGGCTCGGCGGCGGCCGCCACCCCGATTGCGAGTACCAGAGCGATTCCGAGCGGCAGGGTCTTGCCCATGAGTGGTCCCTCCGGCTCGTTTCTAGAGGATCGAATCGGGCGCGGGGGAGCGAATCCATGAATGCGCCGGGCGAGCGGCGAATGGGCCAGGGAACGGGTCGAGCGGCCGGCATTTCGGCCGCGGGGTCCGTACAATTACAGACATGAAACTAGACGGCAGAATAGCCATCGTGACAGGAGCGACCCGAGGCGTTGGCGGAGGAGTGGCCCGCGAGCTCGCCCGAGAGGGTGCGCAGGTCTTCGTGACCGGCCGTTCAGCGCCCGAACATGGACTGATTCAGCCGCGGATCACGGGTATCCGGTGCGACCACAGGCTGGATAACGAGGTGGAGATCGCCTTTCAGCAGATCATCGGTGAAGCGGGGGCAATCGACATCCTGGTGAACAATGTGTGGGGTGGCTACGACAACATGGTCGAGGATGGTGAGTTCACGTGGGCCCAGCCATTCTGGCAACAGCCACTCTGGCGCTGGGACGCGATGTTCAGTGCGGGCGTTCGTGCGCACTACCATGCCAGCCAGCTGGCCGCTCCGGTGATGATCGCGAAGCAGCGGGGATTGATCGTGAATATTTCTTTTTGGGCGGCGCAGAAGCACATCGGCAATGTCTCCTACGGCGTTTCAAAAGCAGCAACGGACAAGATGACAGCCGACATGGCGGAGGAGCTGAAGCCGCATGGGGTCGCTGTTGTTTCGCTCTATCCCGGGCTCGTGCGAACCGAAAAGGTCATGCAAGCAGCGCAGTACCTCGACTTGAGCAATTCCGAATCGCCGGAGTTCATCGGGCGGGCGGTTGCGGCCCTCGCGACCGATCCCGATGTGCTCGGTTACACTGGAAAGGTGTTGGTCGCGGCCGGTCTCGCAATCGAGTACGGCTTCACTGATATCGACGGCAAGACGCCCCGTCCTTTGACACTCTCCAGCGTCTGACCCGTCCGACATACACTGCGCACGCAGATCGGGAAGGTGATGGTGGTCTATCCGCAAGGGTGCCAGGTCGCCGGCAGGTAACGGGTTCATTGCGCCCCAGAAGGAGCACGGCGCAGGAGCGAATATGTCTCGCTGGCGGCGGCCTTCGTGCTGATGGGTACATCAAGCTGCGCTCTCCTGGATGCAACGATCGGCACGTTCCTGCACTCGACCCTGATATTGGCGAAATAGAAGTGCACGGCGTATGTGCCCGGGACGAGGCCCTGGATCGTGTAGCGCCCCTGGCCGTCGGTGAACTCGGCGTGCTCGCCCGCCGGCCCCTGCGCAACCACGGTCACACCGGCAACCGGTCCTCCGGTGGCCGCGTCCGTCACCGAGCCGCTGAGCGTTCCTGTCTCCCTGGCCATCTCGATATTCATAGGCACATCGAGCCGCGCGGTCGTTGCTGCAACGACCTGCACGTTCGCGCATTCGACCTTGATGAAGGTGAAATAGAAGCGCACAGCGTATGCGCCGGGGGCGAGCCCTGGAATTGTGTAGCGACCTTCCTCGTCGGTCACCGCTGTTCGCTCGCCGCCCGGCCCCTGCGCGAGCACGGTGACGCCGGCTGCCGATCCTCCGCTTGCCACGTCCGTTACCTGGCCGCTGAGCGTTCCTGGCGCCTCCGGAACCATGGCGGCCGCGGGTCCGACCGTCGCGCACCCGGTGAGCGTCCCGATAGTGGTCAGCAGGACCAAGGAAGCCCGCGCCATGTCGCACCTCCGTTCATGCATACCACGTATTAGGAGGCATCGTATAGCGATGAGTCAAGGAGAAACGTGCGATGCGGCCGGTTCATCTATTTATCGGTGGCTAATCTGGCGGGCCCGTGTCCTGCTCGAGGACTCGGCGCTCCTCCCCGAGAGGCAGGAGCAGCTGCGGACTTTTTCGTTTTCGGGTGTAGACCGCTGTGAAACTTACCGAGAGCTACCGGTGACCGCGACCGCCGCCGCCGCCGCCCCCGCCATGCGGAGGGCCGGCCATGTGCGCGCCGCCGCCCCCGCCGTGCGGAGGGCCGGCCATGTGCGCGCCGCCGCCCCCGCCGTGCGGAGGGCCGGCCATGTGCACGCCGCCGCCCCCGCCGTGCGGAGGGCCGGCCACGTGTGCGCCGCCGCCACGAGCCATCATCGGGCCGCGCGCGGGGCCGGGCCGACCGTACGCACGCGCCACGTGACCCGGGGCGCCGCGGTAGACCGGATGGCCGGGGCCACCGTGGAAGTTCCGATAGTGTCCGGGCGGGATGTGCACGAGGCGTGCGGGCACGTAGCGAGGTGGCGCGGCGATCCAGCCGCCACGATAATCGCGCGTGCGGAACCAGACGCCACCGCGGCTGCACCAGTACCAGCCGCCGGTGAAGAAGATTTCCTCGTCGTAGTCCTGCACGACCATCACGCCGGGGCTCACATAGACGAGCGGCGGCGCCACCTCGAAGTGAACGGTTGGCGCCGCGACAGTGACTTGCGCGGAGACGACCTGCGCGGAGGCAGTGCCTCCCCACAACGTCAGTGCAACGACCACAGCCTTGCTGAGGGTGCGCACGATAGATCCTCCTTGGGCTCAAAGGAGAGCACCCTCCGTACCACCCGTTTGCCGGGGCCAACCTCCTGAATTTCAATGCGTGACGCGGAACGTCATTGCTCCGCGGAGCAGAAAAGCTCCACGGCGACAGGCTCAGGGTTCTCCCAGCATGAGCAACCGATCCTGGATCTCGCTGAGCGCTTGATAATCGGTCGAGGTGGGCACGTCGCCGTTGGTCAAGACGACGATGCCGGCGCTGGTCGCCGGGTCGAACCACATCCCGGTGCTGACCCCGATATCGCCGCCGTTGTGGCCCATCACGGCGTGTCCGGCGATGGTCGCGTATTCCCAGGACAGGCCCTCCTGGGAGGACGGCTGCTGGCGGCGCATCTCGTCAATCGTTGAGCGCTCGAGGATCTGCACGCCGCCGAGCTGCCCGTATTGGCTGAACGCCATCAGGAACCGGGCCAGTTGGCTCGCGCTCGTGCGCAGCTGGCCGTCGGGATAATCGGGGTAGGCATAGTAGCCTGCCGCGACGTAGGCACCGCTGGCGTCGAGCTGATAGGGCATCGCGATGTGAGCGCGATCCAGATCGCGCAGGAAGAACGAGCTCTCGGACATTCCGAGCGGCGTGAAGATGTGCTGCTGGCAGTA
>Ga0126376_10001267_pt1 | contig 13505 bp, 10 predicted proteins | sample PanSoiMetPlot_15_FD_92760 | JGI IMG/M metagenome (GOLD analysis project Ga0126376, IMG submission 92760) | Tropical forest soil microbial communities from Panama - MetaG Plot_15 | ecosystem: Environmental > Terrestrial > Soil > Tropical forest > Bulk soil | place: Panama | collected 2016-02-17
AATACCAGGGAATGATCGGCAACGTGCCCGTGTCGGCGCCCGCCGGCTCAACATGGCTGTACGCCCAGCGCGCGGCTGTCATTGCTGCGGCGTCGAGCACATCTTCCGGCGGCCATGCGGCGGTAAGAGCGATGTCGTCGCCTTGAGCCAACAAGACCACAACCGGGCGGCCAAGACTTGCATGGATTTCGCTAGCCGCGCCTTCGGCAACGGCGTCGAGCGCCGCCAAACCGGATAGCCGCTTGGTAAATTCATAGAGCCTGCGCATGGCGCGCATGCGGTTTGCCGAAATCCTCGCCTGCTCGCGCACGCGTCCGGCCAGCGCCGAGCTGATCACCGCGACCACCAGAAAAATCACCAGCGCGAGCAGCTCATAGGGCTCGGCAACGGTGAACGTGTAGATCGGCGGAATGAAGAAGAAGTTGTAGGTAAGAAATGACAGGATCGATGCAAAGATCGCCGGCCAGATGCCGGAGCTCATCGCCGTCACAAGCACGGCCAGCAGGAATACGATCGACAGATTCGGGATCGGCGTAATTTCGGTGAGGACTTCGCCCACGCCGAGGGCAGCGGCAACCGCCAGCGTCGCGTAGAGGAAGTGCAAGGGTACAAAAGCCAAGGTCTCTGGCCAGCGCAGCCAGGATCTTCGCGCCGGCGCCTCCGTCTCCCGGGTCACGATATGGATGGCAATATCCTGCGTCCGCCGCACGAGTTCGTGGGGCAATGATCGGTGCAGCAATTCGCTCAGGAAACTGTCGCGCGAGCGGCCAATGACGATCTGGGTGACATTCTCGAATTTGGCAAAGCGCAGCAGTTCTGCCGGCAGATCGGAGCCGGTGAGGGTCTGCGTTTCGGCGCCAAGGCTCTCGGCCAGTTTCATCGCTTCATCCAGCCTTTGACGCGCGGCCGGCTCGAGCATCGTGCCCGGTCGTTCAACGGTGACAGCGATCCACGGCGCATCCATCAAGTCGGCGAGCCTCTTAGCGGTGCGCACGACTGTCGGTGATACTGGATCCGGACCGATGCAGGCCAGAATGCGCTCACCCGCCGCCCAAGGGCCTTCGATCGCCTGTGCCTGCATGCGCTCGACAAGGTCCGCGTCGATGCGCTCGGCTGCACGCCGCAAAGCGAGCTCGCGCAAAGCGGTGAGATTTTGCGGCTTGAAGAAATTCTCAACGGCACGCGCGGCAGTGTCTTGGACATAAACCTTTCCTTCCGCGAGCCGCTTGAGCAACTCATCGGGCGGAAAATCGACCAGCACGATCTCATCGGCTCGATCAAAAACGGTGTCGGGCACCGTTTCGCGCACCCTGACTTTGCTGATCTTCAGGATCACATCGTTGAGGCTTTCCAGGTGCTGGATGTTCAGGGTGGTCCAGATGTCGATGCCGGCAGCCAGCAGTTCATCAACATCCTGCCAGCGCTTGGGATGGCGGCTGCCAGGAACATTTGTGTGAGCATATTCATCGACGAGCAGCAGCTCCGGCCGGCGCGTCAGTGCGGCGTCCAGGTCGAACTCCTTCATGATCTGATTGCGATAGACGATCGACGCACGCGGAAGAACCTCAAGACCTTCTATTAGCTGTTCCGTCTCGCGCCGGCCGTGCGTCTCGATCAGGCCGGCCACAACGTCACGCCCGCTCAATTTCTCCGCGCGGGCGGCGCTCAGCATGGCGTAGGTCTTGCCCACGCCGGGCGCCGCGCCGAGAAATATCTTCAGATGCCCTCGCCCCTCCTTCTTGGCGAGGGCAAGCAGCGCGTCCGGGGAAGCTCGTTGCTTGACCTTTTCTTCGGGCATGCGGCGCCTTCAGACCATCATACAGCAAAAGGCCCGACCCGAACTTGCGTCCGGGGACGGGCAGGGAGGAATCCGCTTTCGTTAATTAATATTTCAAGTCATCCAGTGCGAGATTAAGCTTGAGGACATTCACGCGCGGCTCGCCCAGGAAGCCAAGCGTGCGCCCCTCGATCTGACTCTCCACGAGGGCGCGTACGCGCGCCGCGGGCAAGCTCCTTGCTTTGGCCACGCGCGGTACCTGGAAAAATGCGTTGTCGGGCGAAATATGGGGATCAAGCCCACTGCCCGACGTCGTCACCATATCGATCGGGACCGACGCTGACGGGTTCTCTTTTTTCAGGGTATCAACGTCGCCCTTGACCCGCTCGACTAGCGCCTTGCTGGTCGGACCGAGGTTGGAGCCCATCGAATTGCTCGCATTGTACGGCGCACCGATAGTCTTCGTGGAATCTTTCGGGTCCGGGGCGTTGGTTGCTGACGGCCGGCCATGGAAATATTTTTCGTCGGCGAACACCTGTCCGATCAAAGTGGAGCCAATGACCTTGCCGTCCTTCTCGATCAGACTGCCTTGCGCCTGGTACGGGAAAATGATCCCGGCGATCCCCGTCATTACCAACGGATAGACCAGCCCGGTGATCAGGGTCAAAGCGACCACGAGCACGATCGCGGGACGGATTTCTTTCAACATGACTTGTCTCCTTAGACGAGATGCAGCGCGTTAACGACGAGGTCGATGGCCTTGATCCCGATGAACGGAATGATCACGCCGCCCACGCCGTAGATCCAAAGATTCCGGCGCAGGAGCGCGGCCGCGCCGATCGGGCGATATTTCACGCCCTTCAGAGCGAGCGGAATGAGCGCGATGATGATCAGCGCATTGAAGATGATGGCTGACAGGATCGCACTCTGCGGCGTAGCCAGCTTCATGATGTTGAGCACGGCGAGCTGCGGATAGAATGCAAGGAACATCGCCGGGATGATGGCAAAATATTTTGCCACGTCGTTTGCGATGGAGAATGTCGTCAGTGCGCCCCGGGTCATCAGCAGCTGCTTGCCGATCTCGACCACCTCGATCAGCTTGGTCGGATCCGAATCAAGATCGACCATGTTGCCGGCTTCGCGCGCGGCCTGGGTGCCGGTCTGCATGCAGACACCGACATCGGCCTGGGCGAGCGCTGGGGCGTCGTTGGTGCCGTCACCGCACATCGCGATGAGCCGGCCGTGAGCCTGCTCGCCGCGGATGTACCGCAGTTTATCCTCTGGCGTTGCCTGGGCTATGAAATCATCGACGCCGGCTTCGGAGGCAATCGCAGCCGCCGTGACCGGATTGTCGCCGGTGATCATCACGGTCTTGATGCCCATGCGCCGCAACGCGGCGAAGCGATCTTTCACATCGGGCTTCACGACGTCCTTGAGATGGATTACCCCGAGAATCCGATCGTTCTCGACCAGCCCGAGCGGCGTGCCGCCCGTGCGGGCGATCTTGTCGACCGCGGCGCGGAAGGCCGCCGGCTCTGCGATGCTCTGACCGGCCTGCTCACGCGCGAACTGCAGGATGGAGTCCACTGCGCCCTTGCGCAATTTACGCTTGCCGATGTCGACGCCAGACAGCCGGGTTATCGCCGAAAACTCTATAAATCTTGCCTCGGCAGGCGCGACCTGTCGCCGTACATTGTACCTCTCCTGCGCCATCGTGATGATGGAGCGTCCTTCCGCCGTTTCGTCTGCGTCGCTTGCCAGCAGCGCAGCCTCCGCGGCTTCGCGCTCGCTCACGCCCGGCACCACAATGATTTCGGTCGCCTGCCGGTTGCCAAACGTCACCGTGCCGGTCTTGTCGAGCAGCAGTGTATCGACATCACCGGCGGCCTCCACCGCGCGCCCTGACATCGCGAGCACGTTGAATCGCACGAGGCGGTCCATACCGGCGATACCGATCGCCGAAAGTAGCGCGCCGATAGTCGTCGGGATCAGCGTGACGAACAGCGCCACCAGGATGATCACCGAAACGGCGCCGCCCGCATAGGTCACGAAGCTCGGGATCGTGGCGGTCGCGAACACAAAGATGATGGTCAAACCGACGAGCAAGATGTCGAGTGCGATCTCGTTCGGGGTCTTTTGGCGCTCGGCCCCTTCGACCAGCTTGATCATCCGATCAAGGAATGACGAGCCGGGTGAGGACGTGATGCGAATGATAATGCGGTCGGAAATGACCGTGGTGCCGCCGGTCACGGCCGAGCGATCGCCACCGGATTCGCGGATCACAGGAGCCGATTCACCGGTAATAGCGGCTTCGTTCACCGAAGCAATGCCTTCGATCACGTCGCCATCGCCGGGAATGACGTCGCCCGCCTCGCACACGACGAGGTCGCCAGCCCGGAGCTTTTCAGCCGGAACGATTTCGAATTTCTTGTAGGTGCTGGGCGACTGAATACGCTTAGCCTGCGTTTCCGTGCGGGCTTTGCGCAACGTCTCGGCCTGGGCCTTCCCGCGCCCTTCAGCCACAGCTTCCGCGAAATTGGCGAACAGCACGGTGAACCATAACCAGATGACGATCTGGAATTCGAAACCAAGGTTGCCGCCACCCGTGAAAAGATCGCGCAGTAAAATTACTGTTGTCAGCGCCGTGACAACCTCGAGTACGAACATCACCGGGTTCTTGATCAGCGTGGCCGGGTTGAGCTTTACGAAAGCCTGACCGATGGCTGGGACTACGATCTGCGGATCGAGCAGAGTTGCTACCGGCATCCGTTTGCGAATTTTGGAAGTTTCCATAGTCGTAACTCCGAAAGAATCCGGTTCAGAACACGGTGCCCGCAGTCATTGCGAACTGCTCGACGATCGGACCGAGTGCGAGCGCAGGGAAAAACGTCAGACCCCCGACAATCAGGATCACGCCCACAACAAGGCCGACAAAGAGTGGGCCTGTGGTGGGGAATGTGCCGAGTGACGGCGGGACCGATTTTTTGGCTGCGAGCGATCCGGCAATCGCCATGGCCGGGATGATCATCCAGAAACGGCCGATGAACATCGCGATCGCGCCGGTGATGTTGTAAAAGAGCGTGTTGGCCGAGATGCCCGCGAACGCCGAGCCGTTATTGCCGGTGCTCGATGTGTAGAGATAGAGCATCTCGGAGAAGCCGTGAGGCCCGGCATTGTTGACTTGCGACACCGCCTGAGGATTCACCGCCGCCACGGCAGTCCAGCCGAGATACATCAACGGAAGCACGAGTATGGCGAGCATGGCCATCTTGACTTCCTTGGCCTCGATCTTCTTGCCGACATATTCCGGCGTGCGACCGACCATCAATCCAGCGACGAAAATCGCAACAATGACGAACAGCAGCATGCCGTACATGCCGGCGCCCACGCCACCGACAATGATCTCGCCAAGCTGCATGTTGATCAGCGGCACCATGCCGCCAAGCGCGGTGAATGAATCATGCATCGCGTTCACCGCGCCGCAGGAAGCTGCAGTCGTAATCACCGCGAACAGCGCCGAGGCGACGATGCCGAAGCGGACTTCCTTGCCTTCCATATTGCCGCCGGTAAGGCCAAGCCCGCTGAGAATGTCGTTTCCATGCGCCTCGGCCCAGTAGGCGAGCGCGACACCCGCGATAAAGAGCACGCCCATCACCGCGAGAATTGCAAAGCCCTGCCGCTGATTGCCGACCATGCGGCCGAATACATTTGTGAGCGCCGCGCCGATTGCAAAGATTGAAACGATCTGCAGGTAATTTGACAGCGCGGTCGGGTTCTCGAATGGGTGCGCGGCATTGGCATTGAAGAAGCCGCCGCCATTGGTGCCAAGCATCTTGATCGCGACTTGAGAAGCGACCGGGCCCACCGCAATGGTCTGCTTGGCTCCTTCCACGGTCGTCGCGTCAACATAGGCGCCGAGGGTTTGCGGCATGCCTTGCCAGACGAGGAACAGCGCATAAGGCACGCAGATCGGGATCAGGATGTAGAGCGTGCAGCGGGTGATATCGACCCAGAAATTTCCGATGGTCTGCACGGAGTGCCGCGCGAAACCACGGATCAACGCAATCGCGAGCACGATACCGGTTGCCGCCGACAGGAAATTCTGATGCGTCAGGCCGAGCATCTGGGTGAGATACGACATCGTCCCTTCACCACCGTAGTTCTGCCAATTCGTGTTGGTGATGAAGCTGACAGCGGTGTTGAATGAAAGATCAGGAGCCACGGGGGGTTGTTCCGCAGGATTAAACGGCAGAACCGCCTGAAAGCGCATGAGTCCGTAAAGAATGAGGAAGCCGCCGACATGGAACAGCAGCATGCCGACCGTATAAGCGAGCCAACCCTGTTCGCGCTTCTCATCGACTCCAGCTGCCCTGTACAGAGCGAGCTCGACCGGTCGGAGAATCGGCGTGAGGAAAGTACGCTCGCCGTTAAACACGCCCGTCATATAGGCGCCGAGTACGGGCGTGATCGCCACGATGATCGCGCAATAGAGCAGAATTTGAAACCAACCGATGGTGGTCATGACACGAAACCTTGTTGTTTGCGCACATCCCTTCCGAAAGCCGGGTGATGCGTTCGAGAACCGCGTCAGAGGCGCTCTGGTTTAAGCAACGCGTAAACCAGGTAAATCATCAGCCCCACGGTCACGATCGCGGCGAGCGAATAGTCGAAAAACATGAGTGGCTCCTCAAAGCCGATCGCACGCGTAGGCGTAGCCGATCGACAGCACGAAGAAGACAAGGCCGAGCACCAACAGGATGACGTCGAGCATGGTCGTCCTCTTTTGCGGGAGGCTTCGAACAACGACCGAATTATGTTTTCGGCGATAAAGATGCGATATGAATTCAGCCGGGACGGTATCAATGAGAAATAAAGACGCGACTGCCGGCGCGTGAACATGTTACCAGGCAATCAAAGTCCTCGCGCATTCTTATCGCCGGCTGCGGCGCCATCGGCGGATTGTTCGCTACGGCGCTGTCGTCAGTCGCCAGGGTGACTGCACTCGACGTCAACGCCGAGCACGTTAAGGCAATCAACGCGCAGGGGCTGCGGATCATCGGCAAGAATCAGCGAACCGCACGCGTCAGTGCGACGGACAACCCTGCTGCGTTAAAAGGCGCGATGTTCGACGCCGTCATTTTCCTCCTCAAGTCAAAGATGACGGGCGCCGTGATGGCGCAACTGCGGCCGATGCTTGCCGGCAATCCAGCTCTGGTCACGGTGCAGAACGGCATGGGCAATGCTGAGGTGCTGCTCTCGGCCCAGGAAGCGATCGTCATCCGCGGCGTCACCATGAATGCCGGCCGCTTTGTCAAGGCTGGTTGCATCGAAAGCCTGATCGAAGGCAAAACCTGGCTCGGCCCCGCGCGCGGCGGCATTGACGATGTCCGGCCGCTGGCCGACCTGCTCAATAAAGGCGGCATGGAAACGGAGGCCGTCGTCGACCCAATGGGCGCGGTCTGGTCCAAATTTGTCTTTAATTGCGTCATGAATCCGCTTGGCGCGCTGATGATTGGCGACAATGCATCCCGGTATGATTCGCCCGAAATGCGCGCGCTAATCGATGACATGGCGGCCGAATGCACCGCTGTTGTACAGGCGCTGGGCGGTACCTTCGCATTCCCGCCGATGGAATTCGTCGCCAAGGCCCGCTCCGGAGAGATTCCGTTGTCCACCCATGCCGGCTCGATGGCCCAGGATGTAGCCCGTGGCGTGCCTACTGAAATTGACGAATTGACCGGTTTTATCGTGCGCGAGGGCGAACGGCTGAATCTGCCGGTGGCGCACTGCAAGACGGTGTACCGCCTGGTGAAGGGACTTGAGCTTGCGGCGCGCAAACGGGTTGCGAAAGCCAGGTAATTCAATAAGTTAAGCCTTGACCGCCCTGCTTTGTGCCCAAATTCCCCGTTATTCGATCGGCACAGGTTTCGGGCGTTTCGTCCGTTCAACAGACAGGTCAAGGACTAGAATGCACGGGCGTTTCTTATGCCAGCCACCTCATTGCGATGGATGACAGCGACGAGGCGCTCATGGCCCGGGTCGCCCAAGGCGACGAACGGGCATTTCAGCTGCTTTCGCGCCGTCATTTGCCGGCCATGCTCGGGCTCGCCCGCCGCATCCTGCGAAATTCGGCGGATGCAGAAGACGTCGCGCAAGAAGCTTTCATGCGCGTCTGGACGCATGCACCACGCTGGCGGCCGGTGGCCCAGTTCCGGACATGGCTCACCCGCGTGGTCGTCAATCTCTGCCTCGACCGGAAAAGGCGCGCCCAGTGGGTGGAGCTCGAGGCGGCCGGCGAGATCGTCGATCCGACACCAGGAGCCAGCGATCAGGCAGAGACCGATGAAAGGGCGCGCATGCTGGCGAATGCAATCGACCAGCTTCCCTCGCGCCAACGGAGCGCGATCATTCTCACCTACGGCGAAGGCATGAGCAACGCACAGGTCGCAGGAGTACTCGACACGTCGGTATCAGCCGTCGAAACCCTGCTGATTCGCGGTAAGCAGAACCTGCGCCGCGCATTGGGCCATATCATCGACGAGGACTTAGTAAGATGACTGACGACCAGCTTGAACGCCTTCTTGAGAACGCACTGAAGCGGCAAGCATCGGCTGTTGACGAGGCTGCCGTCGATCGCGTGCTCAAACGGTTGAGCGGGCCCCTGCCCCGGCAGAAGACGCGGCTTTGGCGCCTGCCGTCCGTGCTGCTTAATTGGGAGTTCGCGCCGGCCTGGCCGCGCATGGCGGCACTGGCTTGCTGCGCGGCACTCGGCTTCGTGGTCGGTATCGCCGGGCTCGATCGCCCGTTCGACCGGCTCGACGCGCCGCTGACCGTCGCAAACCACGACGTCAGTTCGATCGTGTCGGAGCCTGATTCGTTGATGGGGGCGCGGCCATGAGCCTCGCGCAAGCATTTCCTGCCATGGAGCGCGGAACCTCCCGTTGGCTGCTGTTGGGCTCGCTGGCGCTCAATTTGTTTTTTGTCGGCGTTGCCATCGCGATGGCAGTTCGGGCGCCGGCGCCGTCTTATTGGGATCGCAACGTATTCGTCCGCGTTGAGCGGCTCGCTGCGACCCTTCCCCCGGCCGACGCCGACATCCTTCGCGGCGAGATCAATGCCAATCGGGCTGCGATCTTGGACGCACAGGCTTCGTACCATGCGGCGCAGGACCATATTCATGAGGTCCTCCGCCAGGAGCCTTTCGACATTGAGGCCTTGCGGGCAGCGATGGCAAAAACCCGCGCTGGGCGACAGGCCTTCGATCAGACCATTCAGGGGGTGTTCGCAGTTATAGCTTCGAAGATCTCGCCAGCCGGACGCCAAGCCCTGGCCGACTGGCCCCCGGGGCGGAAAGCCGCCCGCGCCAAATAGTAGTACTCTCTTGATGCAGAGTCGCTGTTTGGCCGCTTTTAGGAAAGACGCGGGGAATGCAAGGGGCTGGGAAAACGAAGGAGACAGGGCGGAAGGCACGGGGGCGCCCGTTTTGGATCATGCTCCAGGGATTATGTCTAACGGTGCCCCTTGGGGGCTGCCTGCTAACCGGCGACAAGCCGGAGCCGGGGCTTGATATTCCGGCCGCCTATAGGGCCGGGCCGCGCAATCCTATCGCGGCGGAAGCAGCCGTTCCGCCGCTCGACTGGTGGCGCCTGTTCCGCTCGCGCGAATTGACCGAACTCATCGAGGAGGCACGTGTCAGCAACCTCGACATTGCCGTCGCAGTCGCGCAGATCGTGCAGGCCGACGCGCAGGCACGCATAGCCGGCGCCGCATTGCTTCCGATCATCGATTTCAACGCCAACGCGACGCATTCGCAACAGTCGAAGACCACGGGAAGCTCGAGCCTTATCAACGTTTCCAGGTCAGGCGCAAGCATCGCGATCATCAATAACAACCTCTCGGCCACGCTCAATGCCAGCTATGAAATTGATTTTTGGGGCAAGAACCGCTCGCTTCTGCGCGCGGCCGAGGAGACCGCGGTAGCCAGCCGATACAATCGAGAGGTGGTCGGGCTCACCACTGTGGCGAGCGTTGCCAATGCCTATTTTCTGGTGCTGGCGGCACAGGACCGGTTGCGCATCGCCCGCGAGAACGTGGCAAGCGCGGATCGCATCCTCAATTTGATTCGCCAGCAATTTTCCGCCGGCACGTCGTCCGACCTCAATGTCGCGCAGCAGGAAAGCCTGGTCGACACACAGCGGGCGACGATCCCGCCGCTGGAACAGTCATTGCAGCAGAACAAGGCGGTGCTTGCATTGCTCATTGCGCGGCCGCTCGAAAGCGTGGTCATCCGCGGTGGCAGCATGAATGCGCTCGCAATCCCACGAGTCACACCAGGCCTGCCGTCGGAGCTCATTACCCAGCGGCCCGACATCCGCCAGGCCGAGGCACAGCTCGCATCCGCCAACGCCAACGTCGAGAACGCTCGCGCGCAATTCCTGCCCAGCATCACGCTGACCGGCGACGGCGGCTATGAAAGCGCTTTCCTAAAGCTGCTGCTGCGGCCGGAATCGATAATTTATTCGGTCGCAGCCGGCCTGACGCAGCCGATCTTCCACGGTGGCCAGCTTCTTGGAAACCTCGACTTGCAGAAGGGCTTACAGGATCAGCTGCTGCAGAATTACAGAAAAGCAGTCATCTCGGGATTTACCGATGTCGACAAGGCCCTGATCGCCATCCGCGAAACAGCAATGGCCGAGCAGCTGCAGCGCAAGGTGGTCGCGAGCTCACGCCGTGCGTTCGACCTTTCGGACCAGCAGCTGCAGGCGGGCACGGTCAATCTCATCTCCCTGCTTCAGGTTCAGCAGACATTATTCCAGGCTCAGGACGCGTTGGCACAGGCACGGCTCGCACGGCTGCAGGCCATCGTCAGCCTCTATCAGGCGCTGGGGGGCGGCTGGTTGCCGAAACCGTTGGAAACAGCCGATGCACGGTGAGTTCCCCAAGCAAATTCTGGCGAAAGCGCGAGGCAGCACGCGCCGCACGGTTGCGATCGGTCTTGTCCTGATCGCAATCATCGGTGCGCTTTATTATGTGTTTGGCGGCCCGGCCGGACAACAGCGGCGCGGAACTCGCTTCGGAGCCGAGGGGCCGGTCCCCGTGCTCGCCACCGTCGTCTCGCGCGCGGACGTACCGGTGTATCTCGATGCCGTCGGAACCATCAAGGCGCTCAACACGGTGACCGTTACGCCGCAGGTCGACGGCAAACTCCTGAGCGTCAACTACAAGGAAGGCCAGGATGTCAAAAAAGGCGACGTTCTGGCGCGCATTGATCCCGTGACCTACCAGGCGCAGCTCGACCAGGCTATTGCCAAGAAAGCGCAGGACGAGGCCCAGCTCGCCAATTCGAAGCTCGACCTTGAGCGCTACGAGAGGCTCGCGGCGACCAACGCGATCAACAAGCAACAGGCCGACACCCAGCGTGCCCTGGTGGCCCAGAACACCGCGATCGTGCAAGCGGACCAGGCCGCGATCGAGAATGCGCAAGCTTTGCTTGGCTATACCACGATCGTTGCGCCGATCGACGGTCGCACCGGGATACGTCAGGTCGACGAGGGGAATATCGTCCGCGCTGCCAGTTCCCCCACAATTGTCGTAATCACACAGCTCAAGCCGATCTCGGTGATGTTCAACCTGCCGCAGCAGGATTTGCCGCAGGTCAATGCCGCCTTCGCGAAAGGCGCGCTTGCGGTCGACGCCCTACGATCGGACGACGACGCCGTGATCGATCATGGAACACTCAGGGTGGTCGACAACCAGGTCGACCAAACCACAGGAACTGTGAAACTCAAGGCCGAATTTCCCAACGCCGACCTGCAGCTCTGGCCCGGGCAGTTTGTCAATGTCCGTCTGCTGATCGATACGCTCAAGCAGGTGGTGGTCGTCCCAACCAGTGCGGTGCAACGGGGCCCGAACGGCACCTTCGTCTTCGTGGTCAAGGACGACAATACGGTAACAGTGCGGCCCGTCGTCGTACAAAAGCAGGACGAAACACAAACAGTCATCAGGAGCGGCCTCGACTCTGACGAGCGCGTGGTCACGACCGGCTTCGTGCGGCTGACCGACGGCAGCAGGATTTCGGTTGGCACCGCAGATACGGTGCCGGCACAGGGCACGCGCCCCCGCACCGGTCAACGGCCGGATGGCAAGGGTGAGCGCAGGCAGCGGGCTGGGGGCAATACAAGACCGAACTCGCAGCAATGAGCGTATCGTCACCATTTATTCACCGACCAATCGCCACCTCCCTGCTCGGCGCAGCGGTGATGCTGGGAGGGCTCCTCGGCTATTGGTGGCTGCCGGTTTCAGCTCTGCCGCAAGTCGATTTTCCGACAATCCAGGTCACGACGCAGCTTCCCGGCGCCAATCCCGACACGATTGCGGCGCTGGTGACAGCGCCGCTCGAGCGCCAGTTTGGCCAGATCCCGGCGCTCCAGACGATGACCTCCTCGAGTTCGTTCGGCATCAGCCAGGTCACTCTGCAATTCGATCTCAACCGCGACATAGATGCAGCCGCGCAAGACGTGCAGTCCGCGATCAACGCCGCTGCCTCCACATTACCGCGCAACCTGCCCTATCCGCCGCTCTATTCAAAGGTCAATCCGGCCGACGCACCGATCATCACCCTGGCGCTGACCTCGGACACCATCAGCCTCCGCACGCTCAGCGACATGGCCGACACCATTATGGCACCACGGCTTTCGGAGGTGACCGGCGTCGGCCACGTCTCGGTGCAAGGTGGTATCCGCCCGGCGATCCGCATCCAGGCCGACCTGTCTCGGCTTGCAGCCTACGGCCTTGCCCTGGAGGACATGCGCACTGCCATCGTCGGTGCCAATGTGGCGGGGCCCAAGGGCTCGCTCGACGGGACACACCAGTCTTACACCATTGCCGCGAACGACCAGATCACGGCGGTCGACACCTACAGGGATATTGTCGTGGCGTTCCGGAATGGCGCGCCTGTCAAGATCAGCGACCTCGCTGACGTCATCGATGGACTCGAGAACACCAAGGTCGGGGCCTGGTACCAGGGTCAGCCCTCGATCGTCATCGACGTGCAACGCCAACCCGGAGCCAACGTAATCGAAACGGTGCAGCGCATTCACGCGGAGCTGCCGCGTCTGCGCCGCGCGATGCCGGCCGGTGCGAACCTCACGGTGGTCAATGATCGCACGACGACGATCCGCGCCTCGATACATGACGTCCAGTTTACGCTCGTGCTCAGCGTTGCACTGGTGGTGCTGGTCGTTCTCATCTTTCTACGCACTATTCGAGCCACCATCATTGCCGGCGTGGCGCTACCGCTGTCGCTAATCGCAACGTTCGGAGTGATGTGGTTCGCCGGCTTTTCGCTCGACAACCTGTCGCTCATGGCGTTGACCATCGGCACGGGTTTCGTCGTCGACGACGCCATTGTCATGATTGAGAACATCGTCCGCCACATGGAGAACGGCGAGACCGCCTTGGATGCCGCCTTGCGCGGCGCGCGCGAAATTGGCTTTACGGTGATTTCACTCACTCTTTCGCTCATTGCCGTGTTCATTCCCCTGCTGTTCATGACAGGCCTTGTCGGCCGTATGTTCCGCGAATTCGCCCTCACTCTGACCATCGCGGTCGTTGCTTCGGCGGTTGTGTCGCTGACGCTCACGCCGATGATGTGCGCGCGGCTCCTGCGGCACGAAACCCGCAAGCCGGACTACTTCGAGAAGATCATTGCCTGGTACGGCAAGACTCT
>Ga0126376_10001268_pt1 | contig 13503 bp, 8 predicted proteins | sample PanSoiMetPlot_15_FD_92760 | JGI IMG/M metagenome (GOLD analysis project Ga0126376, IMG submission 92760) | Tropical forest soil microbial communities from Panama - MetaG Plot_15 | ecosystem: Environmental > Terrestrial > Soil > Tropical forest > Bulk soil | place: Panama | collected 2016-02-17
AGAATGAATTTTTCTTCGCCGGGTGCGAGCAGCCCGCGTTCTCGTGCCTGCTGGATCTGTACTTGCAGCTCTTCGGTCGAGTGTGCAACGCCATGCCCGCTCGGCGCGGTAATACCCAGTGCTCGCACAATCAAGCCCGATATGCCTTCGAGCAGATCAATCGCCCAACGGAATGTCTTGAGGAACCAGTGAAACGGCCGCGCAACGAGCAGCGCGACGCGTTCCGCGCGGGCGAGGCTGATCGTCTTCGGCACCAACTCGCCGATTACCACGTGCAAGATGCTGAGCAGAATGAACGCGCAGGAGAGGGCCAGGGCATGCGCTAGGATGGCGGATTTGCTAGCCACATCTCCCGGCCAAACACTTTGAAAGAGCTTCGCCAGTGTTGCTTCGCCAACCGCGCCGAGCGCCAGGCTCGTGATGGTTATGCCGAGCTGTACGCCGGACACAACGCGGTGCAAATCGCGCAGCAATTCTTCGATGATTCTCGCGCTGGTATTCCCGCGCGCCACCAGCTGCCGCACGCGGGAGATTCGCACCGCGACGAGCGAAAACTCCGTCGCGGCAAAAAAGCCGTTCAGCGCCGCGAGCGCAATGACCCCGATGAGCCGGACAAAGAACATTCGCTAGTCGTGCCCCTCGGCAAATTGTATCAGTACTGGCACCTGACTCGTGGGCTTCGGTTGCGCGCTCGAAACGTGTCCTCTAAACTGATTTTTTCGTCATAACGAGCGGGAGAATCCGTGCTGAAGGCAGTGCGCATCTTTGGGTGGCTACTCACAATGGTACTGTTAATTGCTGGCTTCGGCGCGTGGTGGGTCGTTTACCGGCCGCTACCGCAAGTGGACGGCACGCTTTTGCTTCCAGGACTCAAAAGCGAAGTCACCGTCGAACGCGACATCTGGGGCGTACCGCATATTCGCGCCGGTTCGCTGAACGACCTCGTCGAGGCGCAGGGTTACGTCATGGCCCAAGACCGCCTCTGGCAGCTCGATCTCCTTCGCCGCGTCGGTCGTGGCCAGCTCGCGGAGATTTTCGGCCCCGAACTTCTGAAAATCGACACTCAATTCCGCACTTTGCGCATCGGAGCCGTCGCCGATCGCGAGGCTGCCTCGCTTGACGCTGAATCCCGCGAAACGCTTCATGCGTACGCCCGCGGCGTCAACGCTTTTCTCGAGCAGCATCAAGACAATCTCCCCATCGAATTCAAGCTTTTGAAGTACAAACCGGCGCCATGGAAACCCTCTGATTCGCTTGTCATTGCCGGCTACATGTATCAGACGCTGACGAATACTTGGGAATCCGAACTCGACCGCGCGAAAGTCACCGAGCGCGTTGGCTCGGACCGCGCCAAAGATCTTTTCTCTCAGGACGCGACCCTGGACCACTTCGTCGTCGGTGACCCGAACGCCGATGATGCCAGCTCGCAACAATCCCGCAATCCGGATGACGAAGACGAAGATGACGACATGGCTCCGGACACTGTCCTCAAGGCATCGAACTCCGGCTCACGCGTGCAGAGTTTCGCCGATCTTACCTCTGCCTTCGCGCCGGACATTGAATCATGGATTCGAGAGTCGCAAGCCGATATCCGACACACGCTCGGCAGCAACAACTGGGTTGTCAGTGGCGCATACACTGCCACTGGCAAACCCCTCCTTGCCAACGACACGCACTTGGAACTCAGCATTCCGCCCATCTGGTACGAAGCGCACCTCACCGCGCCGGGCTGGAACGTTAAGGGCTTCACACTCCCCGGCGGCCCGCTTGTCGTCATCGGCCACAACGACCGAATCGCATGGGGTTTCACCAACAATGGCGCCGACGTCGAGGACCTTTATATTGAAGCTTTTAACCCCGCGAATCCCGTCGAGTACCGCGTTAAGGGCGAATGGAAAAAAGCCGAAATCGACGACGAGACAATTCACGTCAAAGGCAGGCCGGACGAACACCTTCGTGTCTTCGTGACGCGCCACGGCCCGATTGTTCGCCGGGAAGGTGAAAAGGCTTATGCGCTGCGCTGGACTGCCACCGAGCCCGGCGGTCTGTCTAACACTTACTACTATCTCGGCAAAGCACAGAACTGGGATCAGTTCCGCGACACGCTCAAAAAAGTCTGGGGGCCTGCGCAAAACGTTGTTTATGCCGACGTCGCCGGGAACATCGGCTACGTCATGGGCTCGCGGATTCCTGTCCGCAAAAAAGGAACCGGCCCGGTTCCCGTGCTCGGCGACACTGATGATTACGAGTGGACCGGGTACGTTCCGTTCGAACAACTCCCACAAATTCTCAATCCGGCGTCGGGCTTGATCGTCACGGCGAATGCTCGCGTAGTCGGTCCCAAGTACAAAGCCTATCTCACCGACCGCTGGGAAGAACCGTATCGCACGGCTCGCATTTACGATCTTCTTCACGACAAGCATGACTTGCGGCCAGCGGACATGCTGAAAGTGCAAGCCGATACTTATAGCCTTCCCGACGTGTTCGTCGGCGAACAACTCGTTGCCGCATCGCGTAGTGCCGCTCCCAAGGACGACCGTACGAAGCAACTCATCGCTGCGACCAAAGATTGGAACGGCATCGCCACCATCGATTCCAGCGTGGTTCCCTTCCTCGCTTATACGAGACAAGAAGCGCTTCGTTTCGTACTCGAACCTTATCTCGGCAAAGACACCGACCTATATCGCTGGCGCAAAACTGCCTTTCTCCAAAAAGTTCTTACCGATCGGCCATCGAAGTGGCTGCCTCCTTCCTTTAAAAGCTACGATGACCTTCTGGTGGCCGCCGCAGATGCCGCCGTACACAAACTCGAATCTCAAACAGGAACGCCGCATGTGGCAAACTGGCAGTGGAAGCGGTTCAACGCTCTGCAACTGGAGCATCCCATGGGGCGCGGTGGTTTGCTAAAGTTTTTTCTGAGTGAAGCGGATCGACCGCAAGCCGGTACAGGCTTCAGCCCGAGAGCCGCGTACCATCGTCATGGCCCCGCGATGCGCTTCGTAGCCAATGTCGCCAATTGGGACGATTCGATTCTCTTGATCCCCGGCGGCGAAAGCGGCCAGCCCGGCAGTAGCCACTATTCCGACCAATTTTCCTACTGGTTTGAAGGCAAGCCAATCGTTCAGCCCTTCAGCGACGCGGCCGAAACCAAAACGAAACGTCACAAACTCACGCTGAAGCCAACACCGTGAGTCCGGCTCGCGCATGCCCGAACTTCCGGAAGTAGAGGCTGTCGCTCGAATACTGCGCACCATCTTGCCTTATTGCTTGCCGCTTCCCGCCGGCCGCTCAAGGAATTTCTCCTCGACCGAACGTGTATCGCTGGAATCGGTAACATCTATTCCTTTGAATCGATGTGGCACGCCCGAATCGACCCGCGCCGCCGTGCAAACTCTCTTAACAAAAAAAGAGACCATGGCGCTTCATAAAGCAATTGTTTCCGTTCTCCGGCGTGCCTTAGAATATTGTTTGCATCCGGCGCCGGATTTTCGCGATCCAAAGTGCTGGTTTCAAGGTCTGGAAAGAATTCTCCGGGCTTACGAAGTAGACCGTGCCGCCGGTGCTGTGACCCGATTCAGCGCATCGAACAGGGCGGCCGTCCGACTCATTTTTGCGCAAAATGTCAAAAGTAGCGGCCATAAATTAATCTTAAGAAAGAAACTGAGCGCGCGAGTGAACAATCCAGCACAAAAAAAAACCGAACCTGTCAAGAAGCCGGAATTTGAGCGATCTCTCGCGCGGCTCGAGGAAGTCGTTCGCAAGCTTGAGAGCCCGCAACTTTCGCTCGACGAGGCCATGAAACTTTTTGAAGAAGGCGTCGTTCTATCGCACGAATGTCAAAAGCAGCTCGAAGAAGCCGAAGGCAAGGTCGAAATCCTGCTCAAAAAGGCCGACGGCAGAGTGGCCGCTGAACCATTTGAACCCGAAGGCGACGAATCCTGATGCACGGGTCGGATTTTGCGTCGCGCCCAATTCAACGATGAAACTTCCCGCATTTTTCGAAGAAGATTTGCAGGCAGTGGACGCGGCATTGCACAAGCTTTTGCCACCGGAGACGACTCGCCCTGCCTCGATACACAAGGCGATGCGGTACAGCGTCTTCGCCGGCGGCAAGCGCGTTCGTCCCATTCTCTCCCTCGAATCTGCGCGCATCTTCACCAACGACGTTTCCGCCTCCATGTATCCCGCATGCGCGATCGAATTCATCCACACCTATTCGCTCATTCACGATGATCTCCCCGCTCTCGACAATGACGATCTCCGCCGCGGCAAACCCACCTGTCACAAACAATTCGGCGAAGCCACTGCGATTCTTGCCGGCGACGCGCTTCTTACGCTAGCTTTCGAAACCGTTGCCGCGGCGCCAGTCGAGGCCGAACGCCGCGTCAGAGTGGCTACGGAAATCGCGACTTCCGCGGGAACCGTGAACGGCATGGTCGGCGGACAGGTTGCCGACCTCGAAGCCGAAGGAAAAGCTGTCGGCCCGGAAATGCTCGAATTTATACACCGCGCAAAAACAGCCGCTTTGATCCGCGCAGCAATTACTTCCGGCGCTCTCTGTGCCGGTGCACCGGATGATGATGTGTTTCGACTCCGCCGCTTTGGTGAAACTATCGGCTGGGCATTTCAGGTCACGGACGACATCCTCGATGTGGAAGAATCTTCCGCCGCGCTCGGCAAAACCGCCGGCAAAGACATCGCCCAGCAAAAAGCAACCTATCCCGCCGTCTACGGCCTCCTGCGCTCGCATCAAATTGCAAAAGAGCTTTCCGAGAAAGCGATTGCCGAACTCGATGTTTACGGCGCAAAAGCTTCCCGCCTTCGCGAAATCGCCGAATTCCTCGTCTATCGCCGCGCGTAGTTTGCCGTCATGAACGCAAAATCACAGAAGAAGCGGCTGGACATTCTCCTCGTCGAACGCGGCCTGGCGGAATCACGCCAAAAGGCGCAAGCGATGATCCTCGCTGGCGAAGTCGCTGTGAACAACACAAAAGAAGAAAAAGCCGGCGCGCAAATCTTGGAATCGGCCCGAATCGAAGTCGCCAGCCGTCTGCAAAAATATTCGAGCCGCGGCGGACTCAAACTTGAAGGCGCGCTTATTGACTTTTCGGTCAGTCCGGCCGACAAGGTCTGCCTCGATGTCGGCTCTTCCACTGGTGGTTTTACCGATTGTCTTCTGCAGCACGGAGCTGCCCGCGTTTACGCGGTCGACGTCAACATCGCCCAACTCGCATGGAAGCTTCAAAACGACCCGCGGGTCATAAAGAACGAACGTAACGTCCGCGAGCTACAACCCATGGACTTCCCCGAATTTGTTGATGTTGTTGTCGCCGACGTTTCTTTCATTTCCATCACAAAAATCCTCGCGTCGGCCTTTGCCGTGGCAAAACCGGGCGCCACATTCCTCATGCTCATCAAGCCCCAATTCGAATTGCGCCGCGAGGACGTCGGCCGCGGCGGCATCGTCAAAGATGAAGCATTGCACAAAAGAGCTATCGCCTCGGTTGAAAAACACGCGAAAACACTGGGACTCGAAGTCCTCGGAGTACTCCCAAGTCGTCTTAAAGGCGCCGAAGGCAACCAGGAGTTTTTTCTCCACGCCCGCAAAATCGCCTAAGGTAGAATCACTTCAATCCATGTCCGCCATCCAAACCATTGGCATTATTTCCAGGCCCCGCCGCGTTGATGTTGCCGCGATTGTCCCGCCGCTTCTAAAGTGGCTCGCCGATCGTAAAATTCACGCGCTTTTCGACCAGGAAACAGCCACTTCACTTGAAAAGATGGAAGGCGGCAAGACTCGTACCGAACTCGCCGGGCAATGCGATCTTCTGCTTGTCCTCGGCGGCGACGGCACGCTTCTCGCCGCTGCCCGCGAAGCCGCTCCGCGCAGTATTCCGATCCTTCCCATCAACCTGGGTAGCCTCGGCTTCCTCACCAGCTTCACCTTGCAGGAGCTTTATCCCGCGCTCGAAGAAACGCTCGCCGGCCATCTTGCAGCCAGCGAACGAGTTATGCTGCACGTCGCGCTCAGCCGCAACGGCAAAACGCTCGACGACCAGCGCGTCCTCAACGAAGTGGTCATAAACAAAGGCGCCCTCGCTCGCATGATTGAGATTCGTCTCACCGTTAACACCGATTTTGTTTGTCGTTATCGCGCGGACGGTCTCATCGTTGCGACACCAACCGGTTCCACCGCCTATTCCCTTGCCGCTGGTGGCCCCATCGTTCATCCGAACGTTGAATGCATCATCGTCACGCCCATCTGCCCGCACACGCTTAGCGATCGCCCCATCGTTGTCGACGACAAGTGCTGCGTGGAAGTGACGCTCACCGGATCGGCGGAATCGGTCTATCTGACCTTGGATGGACAAAAAGGTGTCCCGATGCAATCGGGGGATAAGGTGCGCATCTTCCGCGCGGAAGAGCGATTGAAATTGATTCAGCCGAAACGGAAATCCTATTACGAAATTTTGCGCAGCAAATTGAAGTGGGGAGAAGCCTGAACTTTAAGCGAGCACGTCCCCGCGCAGCAAATCCTTCGCCGATTCGCGTTTCCGAATAATCTTGGCGTGCTTTCCGTCAACTAGCACTTCCGCCGGCCGGCAACGCGCGTTGTAATTCGACGCTAGCGACATTCCGTACGCACCCGCGGCCCAGATAGCCAGCTTGTCTCCCGCTTTCACGTTGCCGAGCGGCCAGCCACGCACAAAGCAGTCTCCCGTCTCACACACCGGACCGACAATGTCCGCAAGTTCTTGTGAATGACTGGAGCCTGTAAGGCGCGTCACGTTTGTAATCGCGTGCACGGCTCCGTAAAGCGACGGTCGCATCAGATCGTTCATCGCAGCATCCACAACTACGAATCGCTTCCGCTCGCTCCTCTTTACGTAACGAACCTTCGCCAGCAGCACACCCGTGGGCGCAATGATATTTCTTCCCGGCTCCAGCAGCAGATGAACCCCCAGCGGCTTCACGAGGCTCGTAATAAGACGGCCGTATTCTTCTCGCGACGGCACCTGCTGGTCGGTGTACCGCACGCCGAGCCCGCCTCCAAAATCCAGATAACGCAGCTTGATTCCTTCACTTCGCAGCTGAGAAACGTATCCGACAACTCGTCCGAGGGCCTCGCGAAACGGCTCCAAATCCGTAATCTGGGAACCAATGTGCGCGCTGATGCCATCCCAGGAAATCTGCTTTGCACCGGCGTATTTCTTGTAAAGCGCAAATGCTGCGCTCCACTCCAAGCCGAACTTGTGTTCGTAACGCCCAGTCGAAATATGAGGATGTCCGCCCGCTTGTACGTCGGGGTTCACGCGAATCGCAACGCCCGGCACACGACCGCCACTCCTTTGGTGCTTCTCCGCCTCATCCAGAAGCACCGCGAGTTCCTCTTCCGACTCGACGTTGAAGAGCAAAATCCCGCTTGCCTTACCGCGTTTTTTCCCGTTGTATCGCAGCCCCACGCGAATTTCTTCGCGTGACTTCCCCACACCTGAGAAAACAATCCGATTCCCCGGCACTCCAATGTGCTGCAAATTGCGTAGTTCGTTCCCGGAAACCACGTCGAAACCACTCCCTAATTTTGCTAGTGTCTTGAGAATGGTTAGGTTTCCATTCGACTTGACCGCGAAGCAAAGCGTGTGCGGCAGCTCGCCCACGCTGCGATCCAATTCGCAAAAAGCCGACTCGATCGCGGCGCGGCTGTACAGATACAGAGGACTTCCGAATTTGCTCGCGGCTTCGGAAAGCGAAACGCCCTCGCAATAGACTGACTCAATCTTTCCGGATTTTTCCTTTTTCCACCCGAAATACGGCGTAAACTCCGCCGGATCTACGAAGACGTGCGATTGTGTCGGCACTGCCGCTTGTGCGCTCATCGAACCTTTACCACCACCAGCGTCCGGTCGTCGGAAAGTGGCGCGCTCTGCGCGAACCAATCCACTTCTCGCAAAATCAAATCCGAAAGCTCGGTCGCCGGCAACTCGTGGTGCCCTTCAATTAGCTTTCGCAGCCGTTCCGTTCCAAAAAATTGTCCTTCGCTGTTAGAGGTTTCCGCAATTCCATCCGAATGAAACACCACAATATTTCCGACCTCCAGCGTTACTCCCCATTCGTCGTAAGTAACATCTTCAAAGATTCCCAACGGAAACCCTGTTAGTTCGATTTTCCCGCAGCGTCCGTCTTTGTAGAGCAGCGGCTGCGATTGTCCCGCGTTCGCAACACGAAGTTTTTGCCGGCCTTTTTGCCATGTCGCATAACAAGCCGTCATGAACCGCCCTTCGATCTTGCGCTCGCCGACCAGCTGGTTCATCTGCTTCAAAAGCTCTGACGGCTGCAACTTCTGCGGTGCAAGACTCCGCATGATTCCAATGGCTACAGCACCGTACAAGGCCGCCGCCGTTCCTTTGCCGCTCACATCCGCCAACGCGATGCCCAATTGCTGCGGCCCGTAACGCAGAAATTCGTACAAATCTCCACAAACCTCGCGCGCCGAGATGTATCTCGCTGCCATGTCTAGACCAAAATCCTCTGACGGCACGGGCCGAATCAGCGCCCCTTGAATGCGTTTGGCCGCTTGTAAATCCCGCTCGAGTCGTGCTTCATCGCGTGCTACTTGCTCGTAGAGGCGCGCGTTTTCCAATGACACCGCGAGATTCGCGGCCAAAATCGAAAGCGTCTGGACGTGGTCCTGCGTAAACGCGCTCAACTGTGGGCTCTCTAAATCCAGTACGCCCAGAATTCTCCCCTTGTGCAACATCGGGATCGCCAGTTCCGAACGAGTCTCCGGATTCACCATCAAGTAGCGCGGGTCCTGCGTCACGTCCGGCGCCAACACCGGCTCCCGTAACGTCGCGGCTGCTCCCACAATCCCTTCGCTCGCCGCCACGCGCAGTTTTCCCTGCACGCGCTGCCCATGCTTCACATCCAGACGATGCCGAAATACTTTCTGCTCTTCGTCGTACAGCATGATGCTCAGAATCTGGTAATCAATCACACGTTTTACTTGTTCCGCAGCGCGCCGCAGAAGCTCCTCGACATCCAGAATCGAGCTCATTTCGCGGCTGACTTCGTTCAGAAGCAGCAGCGTCTCCGCCTGGGACCTAACCCGTTCAAACAACCGTGCATTATCGATAGCCACCGCGAGGCGGCTCGCCAACAGCGTCAAAATGCTCTGCTGTTCTTTGGTGAAGTAATCTGGATGATTGCTTTGAATATCCAGCACCCCGACACACTTGCCTTGCAGCATCAACGGCACAGCCAATTCCGACCGCACCGTGTCAATCGCATTGATGTAGCGCGGGTCCTTCGAAACGTCGCTCACGCGCACCGCGTGGCCCGTCGTCGCCGCAGTCCCCGTAATCCCCTGCCCGACTGGAATGATCAAATTCGCCGCCAGCTCCCGCGAATATCCGATGGAAAAGCGATGCTTCAGCGTCTGCGTATTCTCATCCACCAGCAGCACACCAAAAATTTCATAATCAATATGTTTCTTGATCAGCGCAGCCGTACGCGCCAAAACCTCGTCCAAATCCAGCGAAGCGTTGACCTCTTCTCCGATTTGCGCCAGCGTCGTCAACACCTCCGCGGAGACTTCCGTCTGGGTCTGGGCTGTTACGGCGCTGGTTTGTGTGCTCGTGGAATCCATCAGTATTCGACATTATATCAGGCGGCTGGTGGCTCTCGCCGCGCGAGAAATCGACGCTCAGTTCGCGCCTGGCAGCTTCAACACTCCTACGTGCGGCAAATTCCGGTATCGCTCTGCATAGTCCAGCCCGAATCCCACCACAAACTCATTCGGTATGGGGAAACCTACGTAATCCGCGTGAACATTCGCGATCCGCCGATCCACCTTGTCCAACAACACCGCAATTCGCAAATGCTTCGGCTTCCGCTGCTGCAAAATCCGCAACAAATATTGCAGCGTTAGCCCCGTGTCCAAAATATCTTCCACCACCAGCACGGTCTTTCCCTCGATGCTCGAATCCAGGTCCTTGTTCAGCTTCACTTGTCCGGACGAGCGAGTATCCTTCCCGTAGCTCGACACTGCTATAAAATCGAACGTCACCTCGCCCGGAATCTTCCGCGCCAAATCCGACAAAAACGGCACCGCTCCCTTCAATACCCCAACCAGCAAGATCGGCTGCGATGGAAAATCCTTGCGAATCTGCTTCCCCATCTCCCGAATTCGCTTTTGAATCTTCGCGGCTGGAATCAGCGTCCTCACACTCTCCTTTTTTTCTACGGCTTTCGCTTTCTTCGTCCCCATCTGCCTGTTCCCCAAGCCGCAGACTGTATCCCACCCAATTCGCCCGCACAAGCCCGCTTAATTCCCTCTTTGTATTTCTTTAACAATTCCGCAACAGAATTCCTCTACTGTGGTCCCAAACAGGATTCAGTCGAGGCGAGTATTGGCCCTATCGATGCTCCGGAGCAATACTTTTCCACAGAATGGGGCTTTAACATTTAGGCCACTCTGTGTTAAGGATTGTTCACATATCTTTAGGGGCTCTATTTAGGCGCGGGTGAGTGTGGAGCGCTTGTTCGCAGGTCGTGGCTGTCGCCTGAGACGGCGACTGTTGGCCCCAACACCCTTCGGAAGCTAGATCGCGGGCTCGTCGTCCTGCCCGGTTTGCAACGGTTGTACAGGTACATCCTTAGGAGGCTTTAGATGAAAGCGAGTCGCACTCTGACTTGGTTCGCGGCGTTTTGTTTTTGCCTCGCCGCTGTCTCATGCTGTTCTCTTGTTGCGAGCGCCCAGTCCACCACGGACGGCGCTATTAGCGGCACGGTGACTGATTCCTCCGGAGCGGCGGTTCCCAACGCCAAGGTCACTGCAAAGAACGTCGGCACGAATGCCGCCACTTGGGCTACCACTGATGACACTGGTTACTTTCGCATTGCCAAACTTCCTCCCGCCGAATACAGCATCACAATCGACGCAACGGGCTTCGCACCGTACACTGCGGAGCGCGTCACTGTGCTCATCGGCAGCGTCACCGACCTCACCGCAAAACTCAATGTTGCTTCGGCTGGCGCCACTGTCGAAGTGACCTCGGAGCTTCCGGTCATAAACACGACGTCTCAGGAGTTTTCGAACGTCGTCAGCGAAACGGCCATCGGCAACCTTCCCATCAACAACGGCCGCTGGTCCAGCTTCGCTCTTCTTACTCCAGGCGCCGTCAACGACGGCAACGGCTTCGGTCTCATCAGCTTCCGCGGTATCAGCCCGCTTCTCAACAACAGCACCGTCGACGGCGGCGACAACAACCAGGCCTTCTTCTCTGAAGAACGGGGCCGCACGCGTATCGGATACACGCTTCCCAAGGCCGCTGTGCAAGAATTTCAGGTAAATACCTCGAACTATTCCGCCGAATACGGCCGCGCCGCCGGTGCAGTCATCAACACCGTGACGAAATCTGGCTCCAACAACTTTCACGGCGAAGGTTATTTCTATGACCGCGACAACGAATGGGGTGCCATTAATCCCTTCACCACGCTGACGACAAAGCAGTCTGACGGCACTTTTGCCACAAACCCTTACAAACCGAAGGACGTTCGTAAAATCTACGGCTTTGGGATCGGCGGTCCTATCTTGAAGGATAAAGTTTTCTTCTTTTTCGCCTTTGATCGCTACGACAAAGATTATCCAGGCACAGCGAAAGCCACCAGCCCGAGTGCTTTCTTCGCCGCACCAAGCGCTGCGACCATCAACAGTTTGGCGCAGCGGGAAAACGGCCTGTTTCCCAACCAAACGCCGACCCAGGCACAAATCGATCAAGCAACGGCGGACTACAATAGCGGATTGGACGGACTTCTCTCGGAAACCGGACCAGTTCCGCGCAAAGGCCAAGCAACCATTTTCCTGCCGAAGGTCGATTGGACCATCAATTCGAGGAACCACGCGACATTCGAAGTGAATCGTATGCGTTGGGGATCGCCGGCCGGCATCCAGACCCAAGCCAGCAACACCTTTGGCATCGCCAGCTTCGGAAATGACTACGTCCGCACCACTTGGGGTGTTGCCAAGCTCTACACCGCGTTTACGAACACTGTCACCAACGAGGCTCGTTTCCAATACGGCCGGGATCTCGAATTTCAATTTCCGCAAAAGCCTTCAGCGTATGAACAAGCGCATCTCGTCACTTCCCCCAATTTCCCCGCATATACGAATCCGCTGGGACTGCCGCCAGACGTCTTCATCACCAACGGCTTCGACTTCGGCGTTCCCACGTTCTTGCAGCGGCCGGCATTCCCTGATGAGCGCCGCACTCAATTCGCCGACACTGTCTCCTGGATCAAGTCCAAACATAGCTTCAAGTTCGGCGTGGACATCGCCCACTCGAACGACCTGAGCAAAAACCTCCGCTTCCAGTTTGGCTCCTTCAACTACACAAGTGTGCTGAACTATCTTTCCGACTTTTACAATCCCAATCACTGCACCACCGGCGTCGCACCGAATTTTACTTTCATTCCATGCTACTCAAGTTATCAGCAGGCATTCGGCCCTCTCGGCTTCACTTTCAATACCAACGATATCGCTTTCTTCGCCGAAGACAATTGGCGCGTGCTTCCGCGATTGACGGTGAACCTTGGCGTTCGTTTCGAGTATGAGCAACTGCCGAAGCCTTTCCTGCCGAATCCCGGGGTTCTGAACACGCAGAAGCTTCCGCGCGATACCAACAACTGGGGCCCGCGCATCGGTTTCGCTTATGACGTTTTTGGCGATGGCAAGACTTCTATCCGCGGAGGCTACGGCATCTACTACGGCCGCATTATCAATTCCACAGTCTACAACGCCCTCATCAACACGGGCGTTCAGGGTGGCCAGTTCTCCTTCCGGTTCAACCCGACGACTAGTGCACCCAAATTCCCCGAGATCCTTTCGACACAGCCTCCTCCAGGTGGCACGCTGGCGATCGTCTTCTTTGATCCACAGTTCCAGGCACCAGCTGTCCATCAAACTGACCTGACCGTCGAGCGCGAACTCTGGTGGAAAACCGCCGTATCAGTTAGCTACCTAGGCAGTTTCGGCCGCGACTTGCCCGACTTCGTCGATGCCAACATCGATCCGGCTAAGGCAACAACGATCACTTACCGCGTCGGCAGCGGTGGTCCCCTGTCCGATGCCACTTACACGACAGCACTTTATAAGGGCCCGCGCCCCAATCCAGCATTCGGCTCGATGACCAAGATCTTCAGCGGCGTCAGCTCGAATTACAACGCATTTGCTGTCCGCGTTAACAAGCGCTTCTCCCAAAACTTCGAGCTGAACTATAACTACACATGGGCGCACTCATTGGACTTCGGGCAAAACGGCTCGACCTTTACCGACACCAACGACGTGCTCGATCCATTCACTATCAAGCCCGAATATGGCAACTCGATTTTCGATATTCGGCAGCGTTCGGTGCTGCACGCCGTCCTCGGTACGCCTTGGAAGAAGCAGGGCGCACTCGGCTACCTCGTCAACGGCTGGCAGATTGCGCCGATTTATCAAGCGCA